>Ga0080008_138730_pt1 | contig 41286 bp, 48 predicted proteins | sample ConCONMetagenome_FD_69211 | JGI IMG/M metagenome (GOLD analysis project Ga0080008, IMG submission 69211) | Hot spring microbial streamer communities from Conch Spring, Yellowstone National Park, USA - CON_C (SPADES assembly) (version 2) | ecosystem: Environmental > Aquatic > Thermal springs > Hot...
CATGGTTTCCTCTGGATCTCCCTGACTAGTCCTCCTACGTCCTGGTATTTGGATCTTACTAGTATGTAGTGTATGTTGTTCTGGATCCAGCGTCTAGGATTGCTATCTCAAGTGTGTTGAATGATCTTAGGGGTAGGGGAGTTAGCATGATTGTAGCAACACGCATACTATCGGTTCTGAACCCGGATTACATTTACACTATAGCGAACAACAAGATCCTAGGCTTCTATGTGTTGAGGAGGGCTAGGAGGGTGCGTGCTATAAATCCTAAGACTAAGTTGGAGGAGATGGATGTAAATGATGCTATTAAAGCCTACCATGAGGGGTGGGTGGTATGCAGAGGGGGTCACCTTTTATCCTAGTATGAGATTGCTTCACAAGGTATTGGGGTCGTAGCTTGGTCTGAATGCTACGGGTTTCACCTTCTCTACTCCTAGTTTTTTGAGGGCATTCTTGATCCTCACTTGTGGTTCTGACGGTACTACTAGCTCTACGCAATCCCCCTCCATTACCACCCTTGATACCTCAGGCCACTCAGCGTTCTTCAAGAGCTCCACCCCCTCCTTTCCACACCCTCTTACCCTTAGATCTAATACTCTAACACAATCACCGGGTATTGTTGATTGTACTTTGAGGTATACCTCGTATCTTGGATCGTCTAGGAGTACATCGTATACCGTCTTCTCTCTTATGTAGAGTACGGCTTCAACCTCTGTTATGTCATCCTCCTCTAGCACCTCTAAGTCATCGAGACATGGGGCTCCAGGCGTGGGTTCCCATTCATCCCCTTGGGGGTCTTCTCTTAAAACCGGCTTCATCGCCACTCCTCCCTTTAGCCTCTAAGCCTTTTATGCTTTAATGTTTTAGGTCTCCCTCCACCCACATTCCTGGGATGAGCTCATGCGCGTTACCGTTAGGACTGGTTGTAGGCTTCACGCTGGCTTCTACTATGCCGGCCTGGATTGGGGTGTTAGGTGGGGTGGTTTAGGCTTCTATGCTGACAGACCTAGGGTTGTTGTTGAAGCTTCGAGGTGCGATGGTCTAAGGCTTTCAGGCTTCGGTGCTCGGGAGCCTCTTGTTAGACGGGCTTTGGGTGTGCTCGGTGTTAATGGTGTATGCTTGGAGGCCAAGGAGCTTATACCAGCACACGTGGGTTTAGGTAGTACTACTCAGCTACTGCTAGCAGTAGCTTTTGCAGCATCCTATGTTGAGGGTTTAAAAGTAGACCCTCTCGACCTGGCTGTAAGGCTAGGTAGGGGTAGGGTTTCGTGGGTTGGAAGCCTGTTGTTCAAGTTCGGGGGGTTCGTTATGGATGCTGGGTCGCCAAGCCCTCGGGGGCCGAGGGCTCTCACAAGACTCGAAGTACCGGAGGACTGGGTTTTCGTCATAGTAACCCCTGCTCTTGAGAGGGGGTTTAGTGAGGTCGAGGAGTCCAGTATCCTAGCAGAGCCCTGGGAGCCTAGCTTAGAGGCATCGTACCATATGAGTAGGGGGGCTTTAAGGCTGGCTTCAGCTATAGCTAGGAGCGATCTGAGGGAGGCGTTAGAGGGTCTTAGGGAGGTCCAGCTTGGTACAGGCCTATACTTCTCATCAATCCAGGGAGGTGTCTATAGGGGCTCTCTAAACATGGTGGTTGACGAGGCTAGATCCAGGGGCGTTATATTGGCCCAGTCTAGCTGGGGGCCTACGCTGTACACTATAGCAGACTACAGGGATGCAGATAGCATAGTGGATACCCTAGAGGGGGTACTGAGAACCCTAAACCTAGGGGGGTTTGTAGCTGTTAGCAAGCCTAGGAATGAGGGTGCAAGCTTACAAACATAGCCTTTAAGCTCTGGAGCTCCCCGACATAATGCTTAGGCTTTAGCTGTTGCTAGTTTCTTCTCAAGCTCATTTATCATCTTACTAACAATGAATACTATCTCCTGGCTAGCATTTATCTCTATGAGCCTCTCATATATGCTCCTAAGCTTCCCTAGATCCCCTGCTCTATAAGCCTTCCTAGCCTCATCATATAATGCTACGTCCTCACCGCTAGCCTTCATGCACATTACATCACACCCCCATTGTAGACCTAGGCTCCTAAAGTTTTTAAAGATTAGCTTTAAGTAGCCTAGCCAGGAGCTCTCTTATCGCTACTTTAGGGCTATTGTAATTTAAGCTTAGACTATCCCTAGAGTGCCTGGGGGTTCTTGAGAATGTCTGGGTCTAGTGTTTTCGAGAAGCTTAGGGTTCTAGCTGAGAGGGGTTTGGATCCATACGTTTCAGCTTACAGGTTTGAGGTTACCGCTAGAGCCGAGGATATCAGGGTTAAGTACTCTAGCCTAGCTCCCGGGGATGAGACGAATGACGTTGTTAGCGTTGCCGGTAGGATCTGGCATGTTAGGAGTCATGGTGGTATAACGTTCATAGATCTCTACGATGAGACTGGTAGGATACAGGTTGTTGTTAGGAGGGATGTGGTTGAGGGTAACCCCAAGATGGGCTTCCTAATGGGGGTTATAGATAAGGGTGATATCGTTGGCGTTAGGGGTAGGGTTATAAGGACTAGGAGGGGTGAGATATCAGTTCTAGCCGAGGACGTGGAGCTCCTAGCTATAGCTTGGAGGCCCATACCATTCCACGAGTTTGGTGTTAGAGATCCGGAGCAGAGGTATAGGGAGAGGTACCTTGATATAATGTTGAACTCCAAGGTGAGAAGGGCTATTGTTAACCTGTACAGGCTTGAGATGGAGATGAGGAGGATACTGGATAGCAAGGGCTTCATCGAAGTTCATACTCCGAAGCTTCAACCCATATACGGTGGGGCTCTAGCAAAACCCTTCGTGACCAAGGTTAACGCTCTCGATAGGGTAGTCTACCTAAGCATAGCACCTGAGACGTACCTTAAAAGGCTCATCGTAGCAGGCCTCTACAAGGTCTACGAGATAGCAGTATGCTTTAGGAACGAGGATATAGACGCAACACACTACCCGGAGTTCGTACAACTAGAGGCATACCAGGCTTTCGCAGACTGGAATGACATGATGGCTTTAACGGAGGAGCTCATAGCGGAGTCCGTGAAGAGCGTCTACGGAGGCTACAGGGTCGAAGTAGATTTGGGAGGTTCAACCAAGGTCTTAGACTTCACAAGGCCGTGGAGGAGGATTAACCTAGAAGACGCCATAGAGGATGTGTTGAAGACAAGGGTTAAGGGTAGGAGTAGGGAGGAGCTCCTCGAGATAGCGAGAAGCCTGGGTGTCGAGGTTAGGGATCCTAGGAGGGGTAAGGTATTGGAGAAGCTCTTCGAAAAACTAGTGGTACCAAGCATCGTTAACCCCACCTTCGTAACCCTATTCCCGGGGGATATATCACCGCTAGCTAGACCCTACAGGCACGACCCAGGGTATGCTGAGAGGTTTGAACTCTACATAGCGGGGCTTGAGATAGCGAATGGATACTCGGAGCTCAACAACCCACTGTTACAATACCACTTCTTCAAGGAGGAGGAGGAGTTAAGGAGGATGGCTGGACTGGATGTAGAGGCTCATCCAATGGATAGGGATTATGTTAGAGCTCTAGAATATGGCATGCCGCCAACGGGGGGTGTCGGTATAGGCTTGTACAGGCTCATAATGGTGCTCTCAGGCCTACCCTCGATAAAAGACGTGATACCGTTCACTATAACAACCCCAGAGCATGTAGAACTGGTTGTAGAGAACGGCTACGAGATGGTTAGAAGATACCTTGGGGGGTGAGTGCTAAGCTATCATCTTTAAACCTCTAGGGTAGCCATACACCGTGGGGTTGGAGGTGTCCGTTAGTAAGCCTGAGAAGCTTAAGTACAGGATTTTAGCTGTTGAAGCTCTAAGAGCTGCACGTAGACTCCTCCCGTACTCGTATAGACAGCTGTCGAAAGAGCTTGACTTCGATGAAACCCTTCTAGCCCGCTACTCCTCAGGGCTCTCAGTCCCAAGCTACGAGCAGGCTGTAGAGCTCATGAAGGCTTTAAGGAGGGTGCTTGACCCGGCTAAGCTTGCTTTAAGTCGTGCAGGTGAGTTCAAGGGCTTCCTAGACCTAACACCCATACTATCGGACCCATACATGCTGAAGATCCTAGCCATAGAGTTCTACGAGAGGTTTAAGGGTAGGGAGGTTACCAAGATACTGGTTCCCGAAACCTCCGGTATAACGCTAGCTACCGCTATGGCCATGGTCTTCGACGCTACACTTGTTATAGCTAGGAGGAGTAAGGATAACCCTGTTATAGAGTACGTAGAGGAGCACATTGTAGAGCCACCCACCGTCAAGAACATATTCTACATACCCCGGGGGAGCTTGAAGGGTAGCGATAGGGTTCTCATAGTAGATGATATAATCCAATCGGGTCTAACTCTCGCTGTTATGAAGAGGTTCATAGATAGGACTGGGGCTAAACTACAGGGTGTAGCAGCGATAGTCGTTATAGGTGATGAGTGGAGGAAGAGGGTTGACATAGACAATGTAGAGGCTATAGTCAGGATATCAAAGGCATAGCCGTTGATCTACACGATTCAATAGCCCATCGTTAGACCAATTACAGTACAGCATATAGGCTTTACTACTATGATTTAAAGCCCGGTGTAGAGTGTGGAGAGAAGGGAGTTCCTTAATCTAGCCGGAGTGCCTCACACACAGCACGGGCTGCATCACCTTCACTTCGAACCTCCCAGCTAACCCCCCAGTTAACCTTCACATTAACCTTAAAAGCCGGACTTTGAGCCTCACTAGTGAGAGTGTAGTGAGGAAGCAAGGTTAGGGCTAAGAGGAGCATCATAACTATCAGGACAACTAGCCTGTAGCTAGACATAGCCCAACCACGCTCTACTCACTCGATACTCGGGGTATATACGTGTTAGTATTGATAGCTTAGAGGATTTAAGAAGCAATAAAGATAAGCTATAAGAGCAATAGTGTTTAGTGAGCCCTAGACCCCTTAGACTCGATATCCCAGGGTTTAAGATATTCAGGTAGCACGCTTTAACAACAATAGCAAGGTGTAAGGGTAGACAGTATAGCGATAATGGTGATAAGGCCCAAGTAGCCTTCCTCTCCTCATCCTTAGAGGCTTAGCTAATTCAAAGCTCTGAGCGGCTCTAATACTCATGTTTAGGCTTTTCAAGCGGAAGTACCATAGCTACTATGGTTTTAGAATCGCGAGGTTAGAGGAGGGTGGATTCTTGAGATCTGGGTTCGGTAAGCTTTAATAGGGTTCTCTGGTTTTATGTTTAATTGGCGATGACTGACGCTCTAAGGCTGATATAATGATGTGGAACGGGTCTGAGGAGCTCCTATCTCCGGGTTTTTAGGAGTTTGCATATGAAGAACCCCTCTGTTCCATGAATGTGAGGCCATAGTCTTACACATCTCGCTACCTCAGGGTTTAGCTTAACCCCCCTATAGTACGTTATCCCCTGTGATAGCCTAAATTTCCCATTAGGCTCTATAACGTGGATTTCACCATGTGTCTCTAATATCTTGTGTACCACATACTCCCCCTCTTCTACCGCTGTGGAGCATGCGGAGTACACTATTACCCCTTCATCAGCAACTAGTTTTACGGCCTTCTCTAGTAGACTTAGCTGGAGTTTGTGTACAGCCTTTATATCCTCTACCCTCCCCTTTCTCCTCCTCCCGGGATCCTTACGTATTATACCCTCCCCAGAGCTTGGAGCATCTAGGAGTACTCTTTCCGCTTTTATGGTTTCCGGTAGTAGCCTAGCATCCATCCTAACCGCTATGTAGTTTGTGAACCCCATCCTCTGCATGTGGGATCTAAGTGCTTTCATCCTCCTCTTCGATATATCGACTGCTACTAGCCTAGCCTTATCTCTTGTGAGTTGTAGTATCTGAGTAGCCTTTCCTCCAGGAGCGGCCGCCATATCTACTATGAGCTCCCCAGGTTTAGGATCTAATATGTAGACTACGATCATAGAGCCTGGATCCTGTATGTAATAGTAACCCTGTAGGTACTCATGAGTAGCCCCTACAGAGATTGGAGCTTCTAGGACTTCGAAGCCGTGGGGGGCTAGGGGTAGCTTTGCTAGCTTAAACCCTTTACCTTCAAGCCTAGACTTTAGGGTGTCGCAGTCTACTAGGTAATCGTTACACCTTATAGTCTCAGGCAACGGTCTCTCGTTAGCGTCGAGGAGCTCCGTAGCCCCCTGGTATCCTAGGGTTTCAACGTACCTATAGACTATGCTAGGCTCGTACCCGTACCTCATAGCGAGACCTAGAATATCCTCGGTATAGGTGTAGGGGCTGAAGATTACAGAGTCTAGCTCCTTGAAACCGCTCAACCCTCTATCACGCCAACACTTCTGGCAAGCTTGTAGGCTACATTATATTCTATCTGCTTCTCACCTAGGATCGTGTACCTCTCGGGTCTTATGGTTGGTGCTATGCTTAGAGCTCTTACAACCTCCTCATCTGAGACACCGAGCTCCCTAGCTGTTACAGGAGCTCCCACGGTTTTAAGTAGCTTTCTTATCCACCTCCAGTTAAGCCTGTGGAGGCTAGCCATTATTATCGTCCCAACCCCTACAGCCTCACCGTGTAAAGGTGGGTTCCTAGCTATCATTGTTAGAGCGTGTGCGAAGAGATGTTCCGAGCCGCTGGCAGGCCTCGTACTACCAGCAATACACATGGAGACACCGCTGCTAACAAGTGCCTCTAGGAGGATCCTATAGCCCTCCTCACTTCCAGCTGCTATCTCCTTATAGTATGTGCTAACATGCCTAGCGCTCATCAAAGCCAAGCTCGCAGCATACTCACCATAATACTCCCCTTTAATCATGCTAGCAAGCTTCCAGTCTCTCACAGCAGTAAACTTACCTATTAAATCCCCAAACCCAGCAACATTGTATCTACGTGGAGCCGAGGCTATGACATCGGCGTCCACAACAATAGCGTCTGGAGGCTTAGCAGGCCTTGATATAGGCTTATCGAAACCCCTAAGACTAGCGTAGGGCGACGTTATACCGTCATGGCTAGCTACTGTAGGCACGCTTACAAAGGGTTTATCCGATACCTTAGAGGCGTATTTAGCTACATCAATAGACTTACCGCCACCCAGCCCAATTATAACATCAACCCTATCAATCTTACTCTCCTCTGCAACCTTCAAAGCTATATCGATATCAGGTTCTCTAACAACAGTAACCCACACATTAAAACCGCTCTCCTCCAAGCTATCCCTAACAATCCTATAATAGAGATTTACAATGTTAGGCCCTGTGACAACGAGGACGCCCTTACCAATGCCATAGAGGGAGGAGAGGTGCTCACCTACCCTGCTAAGAACACCCCTACCAACAACAATCCTCCTAGGTAAGTCAATTAAATGCGTAGAGCCAAACGCCATGGTACAACCCTTTACATAATGTTAAACAATGGTATTTAAAGGTTTAATTGATGCTAGACCCCGTATATCCTAGCTATAACCTTCGAGGGCGTTTCCCAAGGGGTTACCATTATAGCGTTTACACCATGCGATCTCAGCTCTTTGATGTAGGCGTGAACTCTCTTAACGTCACTATGCACTTTAAGCCTGTAAACAGCTCTCTCGAACGGGTTAAACCTGTGGAGTCCATAGAGTTGTGGTATTAGGATTAGGGCGTTTATAGAGAATCCCAGGCTTCTTAGAGGTGAAAGGTTTTTAATTAAACTAGACGTAGTCTCGCTAGCAGAGGTTACGGCTATAACGTTAATCCTCTCACGCGGGCACATGGCTTTAACGTACTTAGCCATCCTCATCTTATCGCCCACTATAGCTTTAACCTCATGGCTCCCCCTTAGTATGTGATCTTCATAGTTTATGGAGGAAAGCAGTTCTATAATATTCATGTAGCCTCGCCTACCCCTCTTAAACTCTGTCCTAGCCAGTATACCCGGCCCTATTGTTAGAATTGCTGTGTAGTCACCTCTCCTCGAAACATACTCAGCTATACTAGCTAGTATCCTGGAAGCATGCTCTAGGGGGGTTTCAAGGTATGGACCGTATAGCATTGTCTCGTCCAAGGCTAGAACGAACAACACGTAGGTTGATATCTCACTCTCAAACTCCTTTACAGCAAGCTTCCCCCTAGCTAGTGCTTTCCAGTACACCCTCCTAAGCTCGTCCTCAGGCCTGTAGTCTCTAACAGAGTAGAATTCAACACCCTCACCAGGCCTCCTAGACCTCGATATACCTGATGCCCTACTAGCTTGGAGTAAGGCTCTTAGCACCCTCTCACTTGCAAAAGGCCTAATCCTAACCTCTAGCACTGGTCCTAAGCTTAGCTCAACACCCCTGTAGAGCCCGAGAGGATCTCTTAGAACAGCTCTCAAAGGCCCTATCCTGTGAAGCCCAACTCTTCCTTTAAACGACACCCTATACCCTACACACCCCCTAGGCGGGATAGCTATCAGACCCCCCCTCGACCCCCTGGAGAGCTTCAGGTACTGTGGGTAGTTTAGAGAGAGCTCAACTACAGCTATAGGTATGATGCTATTGTTACACAGCTCGTACTCCACATCAACATCCCCACCCTCAACACGCCCTTTATAAGAACCTCTAACACTACATGTTGCAAGAGCTCCTTGAGCTAAGGTTACATAGACTCTGGAAGCTATAACTAGGATTATCAGTGAAAGCCCTAGGACCCCAGTTCTAGCAGTACCCACTATATCGAAGGCTACGAAGAGCCCGCCTACGAGTATTAAAGCTAGTAGCCGCCTAGTAGCATTAACTGCCTCCACCTACCCTCAAACCCCTCTCTACAATCAGTTCTAGCCTAGAGGGTGTGGCTATGGAGACCCCGAGAGGCTCTAGTATCCTCTCACTCAACAATATAGCCTTCCTAGCAACTCTACCCCAGAGCACTATTGGAGGCCATAGCGACTGCTTTGTAGCCCTCCTATAGTATTTAACCATGAAACCTCTAAATCTATCAGCCTCCACTGCATTGATACCAAGTGTTTCTAGAACCTGAGGTAGCCTTGGATCTTCGAGAGAGGAGCCTGTAAGGGTTCTAAGTATGGAGTCAACCATATTATATAATGTTATGAAGTCCTGTTTGGTAATCTTAGCACCCTGGGATAAGAGATGCCTCCTAAACTCTCCGAAGCCGTACCAGTCTACCTCTGTAACATCCTCAAGCATACTATCTCTAACCCTCCTCTCCCTAGCTACCATTAACGCTACTAAGATCGCTGAAACCACTACTATGAAACCTTTGAAGTAGGGGTTTAGCTCGATAAGACTTCTAATACTGTAATCGATGATGTTGAGGAGTGGAGGTAACCACGTCGACGGATGAAGTATTTTAGCTAGAAAGGATAACATTACATCTACAATGTTTAGTAGGCTTATAAGCCTTCTATCGTTACTCCTCAAAACCTCAACAGGATCTAAGCCCATGTATTTAGAGGCCTCCATCAACACTATGCACTCACCAGGTACCCCGCATAGGTGTGATATAGTGGATTTCATGAAGCTAAGAGAGTACTCCCCAACACTAGACTCAAGAACCTGGTTTAAAAACAGCGATCCATCCCCTACGACAACCACCTCAACCCCTCCAATGTTCTCATAGTAAGCTATGGGAGTTCCTAGGACCTCCACAAATCCTATGGGCTCTAGGTTACCGGAGGTTTGTAGAGGATTAACGGCCGATGCCTTATCCAATAGTACCCTCCCGCTCCAGCCCCACGGCGTGCTCAGGTTGGCTATCAAGCTGTAAGGTTGTAGTATGGCTCCCGAGATCCTCAAACTAGAACCTATACCCTCTAGGACTTTATTCGATTCCACACCCTCATCTGCAACGAGTAAGCTAAACTTCTTACAGGAGCTCCTCAGATAACTTATAGACTCTAGATCTTCATTAGTGTAGGGGGTTTCAGGTGATACTATGAGGATCACCACGCTCACGTTACACGGGCTTAGGATCTGCCTTAGGTAGCCCCAGTTTGTTGCAGGGATTACAGTGTAATTCTCTCTAAGCTTCTGGTAGAGTATTGAAGTTCCGAGAGGCCCATTGTTACCCGGGTATGCCCCTGGAGCTGTTAGAACCTGTAGAGGGCCTTTCTCTAGGAGTGCTACTAAGCCTATTATTGTTAAAGCTAGGACTAGAAGTCCTGGAACTAGTACTTCTCTGCTCCTACTTACCCTCACTTTCAACACCTTTGCTTAGACTATATACGTAGGCTGAGAGTCTAAGGGCGTAGAGTGAGCTTGAGAGGAGTGTGAACCCTATGAGGGCTGAGAGGAGCGATGTAGCTATAAACCCTCTCTCCATATAGCTAATAGACCATAGTAGGAATAGACCTGATGCTATCAGGAGTACGAGCGAGATTACTAGGTAGACAAGCCATCTAACCTCTACACCAACCCTAAACCTAGCCATAGAGGTTCACCTAGGGCCTGGGAACGGGGACTTTGCCGAGAACCTCCTTGATAACAGCCTCCGGTTTCACCCCTTCAACCTCATACTCTGGGTTTAATATTATCCTATGTGCTAGAGATGGGATAGCCACAGCTTTAACATCATCTGGTATAACATAACTCCTATTGCTTATATAAGCCCATGCCTTAGCAAGCCTTACTATGGCTATCCCCGCTCTAGGGGAACCCCCTAGTTTTACTGAAGGATGTCTCCTAGACTCCTCAACTATCCTAGCTATATACTCGTATATGGAGTCGTCCACCCTAACACTTGAAGCCCCCCTAATAGCCTCTAAAACATCCTCTCTGCTCATTATTGGTTTGAGGTTTAGTATAGCCTCTTCTATCTCATCAGCTCTCCTAAGAATCTCTATGAACCCTTTTGTTGATGGGTAGCCTACAGGGATCCTAGCTATGAACCTGTCCAGCTGAGCCTCAGGTAGTGGAAACACCCCCTCAAACTCTATAGGGTTCTGTGTAGCTATTACCATGAAAGGCTCCTCCAACGGCATGGTAACACCCTCCACTGTAACCTGCCTCTCCTGCATAGCCTCTAGGAGGGCTGACTGTGTTCTAGGCGAAGCTCTGTTAATCTCATCTACGAGGAGTATGTTAGCGAATATAGGCCCTTTTCTGAGCTTAAACTCCCCAGTTTTCTGATCGAATACGAAACCCCCTGTTACATCGCTTGGTAGCAGGTCTGGTGTCATCTGGATCCTCTTAAATGTGAGGTTTAGGAGTGATGCTATTGTTTTAGCTGTATATGTCTTTGCAACACCGGGAACACCTTCTAGTAGTGCGTGGCCGCGGGCTAGGAGTGATGCTAGGATTAGTCTAACCTCGCTATCCCTTTCTACTAGAATACTACTAGCTTTCTCTACCACGACCGATATCATGAACCCTCCGACCTCTCAACTCTACCAGCTCATTGTAAAACCTAAGAGCTTGCTCTTCAACCTCCCTTCCTCTTAAACCTGCGTAGCGGTAGAGCTCATAGCTCAATGTTAGATTCTCGAAAGGCACTATAAGGTTACCTAGCCTACTCTGAACGTCAGCGAGATACTCTCTATGTGTTGTAGAAACGCCCATCACAACACCACTTACACCTTCAACTATCTTCACGGAGCTCCAGTAAAGTCTAGGGACTAGTGGAGCGCCACCCAACCCCCCTACGCTTCCACCCTCTTTAGTAATGCTACCCAGCATGCTACCTAGCAAGGCTCCAAGCCTTTGAGAGTTGAAGAGGGTTAGGGATGCTAGGATGGCGAGTAGAAAGAGTAAAACTATATCAGAGGAGACGCTAGGTAGCTCGAATCTAACCCTAGGGCCTTTAATCTCTAAATTCCCCCTCTCGACGTTAGAGTTCAAGCTTAAAGCATGAGACTCTCTATAGAGTGCACTCAACCTTTCTATCAACTCGGAAAGAAGACCTCTCCTGGAAGCCTCAACTATGATATCCCTTAGAGCCTCAACCTGCTTCCTCTCAACATAAGAGCTCTCAGGACTACCAGTCCTCTCAATAATCCTCTTTAAGATCTCCAAGGCGGCCATGTAGGCTTGCGGTGAGAGAGATCCTCTCCTATACGCGTCCTCCAACGTAGCTACTAGCTTATCTACATCTGAGGGGCTAACATAACCTCCTGTTGTATTAAGAGCCTCTAGTAAACCTCTAATACTCGTATCGTTGATCAGACTAAGTAACTCTTTATTGTTCATGGTGTTTAGGCTGGACACGTTAAACCCGGTAGAGTTGTAGAGGAGGGACTGCACAATCCTAGCTGAAAGCTCGTCTTGCTCCACGCATTCAAGGGTACCACACTCCAAGAGCCTCTCAAGAGCTCTCCTCATATCAGGCGAGGCTACTTTAAGTAAATCACTTATACTAGAAACATTGAGTATACCGGGAAACCCTGGAGTATGCCTACTCTCTAAAACCTCTACAGAATCAGCCTGAGAGCTCTGGGAGGCTAAAGCTGATACAGGCAGTATGAAGACCAGCATGGTTAAAGCTATCAATCTTAACATCTATAAATCCAGCCCCGAACACTACGGTCAGCGCGGAGGCCTAAATATTTATGACCCCTCCCCGCCCTAGAAGGGCGGGGTTTCGAACCTCTGGGTCTAGGGTGTTACCCCTCCGGTGGGGGGTTATGGTTTCACACATCTCATCTAGGCCCGGGGGTACGTTGTTCTCTGGGTGCTCGAAGGCGGGGTTTGACTCCGCAACCCCCAAGCCCTCGATTTTAACCAAAACCTCATCATCACCTCGGGTAGTGTACCCTGGGGGTTTAAAAGCCTTAACGCTCTAAAGCTGTGTGTGAGCTCTACCCCGTCTTGAAAGGCGAGGTTTGCTAAGCTTAAGTATCAGGCCCGGTTTCCTCGTCATTCCATTCTCGCGTGCTAGCCTTCTAACTCGTAGTTATTACTTGCGAGTTATGTGGACTTAAATTGTTTTCCTTAGGGCGGTCTTATACCTTGTGCTGTTCTGAGGATCATGTTCTTAGCTAGTATATGTAGTATTAGTAGGGCGGCCACAGCTGTTAGGGATATCAGTGTTATAATGAGGAGGGTTGTTAGGCCTTGTGGGTTTTGGTTGGCGTAGATGGGTATGTATGGTAGTTGTAGGATTGAGGCTACTGCTAGCACTAGGTGTGCGCTTCTACGCAGTATAAGTAGGAGGCCTCCAATGCTTACGCCTGTTGCAAGCGTTGATATGATTGTGGGTATTAGTAGTCCTAGTCTAAGCGCATTAACTGTTAATAGCACTCCAACACCCATCACTATAAGTGCTGTTATAAGCCTACCTAGGATTACGTTTATGTAGGCTATTGTTGCACGTGCCTCCAAGGGTTTAAGGGTTTTATCGAGCTCCGAGTAAAGATCCATTGTTGACGTTATATCACCTTCCTCAACGCTCCTAAGCATCTTAATACCGTAACCTCTCATGTAAACCTCAAATTCTAACCCTAAGATCTCACCCTTAGCTAGAAGCCTCTCCGCCCTAGATACGAGATCGTTTAAACGGCTATGAACAATCCTCCAGCTTTCATCGACCCTAGACCTTTCATAAGCTAAGGCTAGAGCCTTATAAAGCTCAGGTAACTCGTAAACCAAACATGACACCTCACAACCTAAAAGGCCTTGGTAGCAACTCTGCTAAGGCGAAGCTCTCGCAGAGCCCACCACCAACATGCACGTAGACTCTTAAACCACCCTCATCGAATGCTGAGAGAGCTTGAAGACAAGCACCACATGGAATAGGGGGAGGGGGCTTACTAGTATATACTAAGATCTCCTTAAACCTCCTCGCTCCCGCTGTTACGGCACTAAAAAGTGCTACCCTCTCAGCACAAACAGTTAAACCGTAAGATGGATTCTCCACGTTAACTCCTACAAAAACTCTATCATGCACGTCTCTCAAAACGGCTACAACTCTATAACCAGAGTATGGGGCGTAAGCGTTATCAACATAAGTCGTAGCAAGCGAGAGTAGATCCTCCGGGCATCCTAACACCAATACCTCCCACCACATGAGGATGGCCGAACAAAACCTAATAGCCTTTACACGGGCATCTCCTTCTCCCATATGGGTTTTCCTTTTGATGTTGGTGGTGCTAGCCAGTCTATTACATCTTGTGGGTTACTATGGTGTATTGTAACTCTTATTGCTCCTAGCGGTGATTCGTGATCTCCATCGACGAAGCTAAGTTTCCCGGCGTATGCGGCTTGCTTGTGGAGGTGGAATGTGATTGTTGTTTCTCGAACTCCTTTCTTTAAGCTGCTTCTAGCTGCATCTAATATCCTCTCAGATCTTAGTGCTCTATGTAGCTTAGCTAGGCATGCGAGGTTATTTGATGTTACTACTAGGATCCTAGTGCCTCCCATGTGAACTGTTTCTACCTTTTCAACGTCGAAGAAGTTGGTTATCGCTTTTAACACTTTATCCTCATCCTCTGTGGGTCTAATCTCGGCCTCCACTACAACCTTTGATGGCATTTCTTATCTCACCAGCCACCTTTTCAGCCTCCTCCTTCAACCTATCTAGTGTTGAGTTATTAACTATCATGTAGTCAGCTAAGGCTATCACGTTTCCGATACCTAGTCTGAGGTTGGCTTCATCTCTTAGCCTGAACTCATCGAGCCCCCCCACATCCCCCTCCCTCCTCCTCAATATCAACCTCTGGTATCTGAGGTTTGGAGGTGAGTGTACCGCTACAATATAGACCCTCCCTAGGCTGGAGAGAACTCTAACCTCCTCCAGACTCCTAACACCATCTATGACAACGCCTTGAGAGCCGAGGCTCCTAGCTCTCTCCACCACTAGCTCTGCAACAGCACCTGGCCCGCTTAATCTCCTAAGCTCCTCGGCAACCATCTCAACGTTGTATACTGTAAGCTCTAAACCCCTTCTAACCACCTCCTCTCTAACAATATCACCCATTACTAGTAGAGGGTAGCCCAGCTTCTCGGCCAGCACCCTAGCAACAGTACTCTTACCACTACCAGGCATCCCTGTAACAGCCACCACCATCAACGCTATAACCCTAGGGTGAATCAGGCCTTCTAAGCTTAAATCTCGCATCGTTGATTTACGTAAATCAACGAACTCTTTTGACGGCAAACACAAAAACCTTTTATATAGTCTAGAGGATAGGGTTCATGGGGGCGAGGTGGAAGTGGCTAAGGTTAGGGTTAAGCTTGTATCCTGGGAGGAGATAGTGGACTGGAATATGAGGCTTGCTAAGATTATAGAGGATTCAGGTTGGAAACCAGACGTCATAGTAGCTATAGCGCGCGGAGGCTATGTACCCGCTAGGCTTCTCTGCGACTTCCTAGATATAACAGATCTCATAAGCGTACAGAGCCAGCACTGGGTTGAAGCCGCTATCGTAGCTGAGAGAGCCATACTAAGGTATCCCTACAAACTCGATATGAGTGATAAGAGGGTGTTGATAGTAGATGACATAGTTGACACGGGAGAAAGCCTAATACTAGCCCGAGAGTACATACTAAGAGAATGGAGGCCGAAGGAGCTCAGGATAGCTGCAATGCAATGGATAAGCCCTGTAGCTAAGATCAAACCAGACTACTACCTAATAGAAGTTAAAGAGTGGGTATGGTTCCAATACCCCTGGACGAGGCTAGAGGATATAAGCCAGTTCATAGCAAGAATATACAGGGAAGACGAGAGGGCGAAGGGAGCTGAGCTCTCGGAAGAAGAGCTAAAGAACCTCTTCATAGAATGGTACGGAATACACCCAGCAGAGCTAGGGGAATACTGGAGACTAGCGCTAGAGAGGCTGGTTAAGAAGGGAGTCCTGAAGAAGACAGAGAAGGGATACAGGGTAGCGTGAACAACCATAAGTAGGGAATCCGTATACCATATAACCACTCTTTTAAACCACCTAAAACGTACTACCAGGAGGAGCCACGTATGGATGAGGGAAGTGTAGATAGCATGATAGCTTTAGCAGAGGAAGTGCTGGGATATGCTGAAGAGGAGTTTAGAAGAGCCCTAGAAACTAGAGACATTCTATTGTATAGAAATGCTGCAGACAAAGCATTCCTAGCTTTAGTCATAGCTGTAAACGGGTTCATAGTATTGAGAACTAGTGCAATACCACGATCTCATAGTGATAGAAGGAAATTTCTCAGAGAGCTGGGAAGAGAAGATCTAAGAGCTATCTATAGTGATCTAATGAGAACACTTCATGACGAGGCGTTCTATGAAGGAGTATATGATCCTGAAGAGGTTAAATACGCTATTAAGAGGGTTAGAGATGTAATTGAGGAGATTAAAAAAGCCATAAGCCAGAGGGCACGTTAAGCTCTTAATAATTAAATGTCATTCTTTTAGAGAGGAGGAATTAATCTCCCAAAGCATTGTTAAACGTATTCGCGCTGAGCTTTTTAGAGCATGAAGCATTTGGGTTTAGTCGAAGCATTAAATGGTCTTTTGATCAACCCTCATAGCTAGAAGCTTCAGCTTCACCGTACTTAGAAGATAAGAATCCACAAGCTTTAATGTAACAAGCACGTAGAAGCTCCTCAAGGGCCTAGAACTCCGGCCTTTTAAACTTCCGCTATTCCGATACAATAGGAATCTGTGCCGGTCTAGGTGGGCTTTCATGAGCGTAGGGTTGAGACCGTGCAAGGTTATAGCTATTGTTAGCGGAGGGCCTGATAGTCTCTGCTACCTTGCTAGGTGGCTCTCTAGGGGTTGTGATGCTCATGTCATATCGTTTAACTATGGTCAGAAGGGTGTTAAGGAGATAGAGGTTGCCTTCAGGTTGGTGGGGGAGCTCGATAAGATAGCTATGGTTAAGGGTTGGGGGAGGGTTGTGGAGCATAAGCTCGTTGACGTAAGCTATCTCAAAGAGCTATGGCGTGGTACTCAGTTGGCGGATGAGAATGTTAATGTAGAGGAGGAGTATAAGCCCACAGTAGTGGTTCCTATAAGGAACGTTGTAATGCTCTCCATAGCAACTGCGTACGCCTTCACCTTAAGACAAGTATCTGGAGTTAAAACCTACGTTATCTACGGAGCACACTACAATGATGTAATGCCCAGGCCTGACACATGGGAACCTCTATACCCTGACTGCTCCCCCGAGTGCATAGAGGTGCTACAGGCAGCCTTCAACATCTGCCATTTCAGGGGTGAGAGGGGAGTTGAAATATGGAGTCCGTCGAGGGAGGGTTTAAGGAAGTCAGATAACATTAGAAGATGCTATGAACTAATAGGAGATCTCATATACGAGACCTGGAGTTGCTACCTAAGCGGGGATGCACATTGCGGTAGGTGCGAAAGTTGCCTTAACAGAACTAAGGCCTTCAAGGAAGCTGGCATACCCGATAAAACGCTTTATGAAAGTAAGCCTTCCATCTAATCAACTTCACCATTATTGTAATTGCAGCTCCCCTCGCTTACAAAAGTGTTGAGAACCCAATCATGGACAACCACTCTAGTATCACAGGAGAACCTCTCATAGCGATGTCGGCTTATAAAATCCAGGTCAAGACGTAATAAAGATAACCTTAAGGTTTGAGCTTAGAGTCTAATATGTGGGGTTGATCGTGTTTGAGGGTTTTGGCTGTTGATGTTGGTGCTTCGAGGCTTAGAGTTGCCTTGTTCGATAATACTGTTATGATTGGGAGGGTTGAGGTTGATACTCCTAGGGTTGGTGATAGCCTTTCCGTTGCTAGGGCTATTGCTAGTATTGCTTCCAGGTTCTCTTTTGACGTTGTCGGTGTTGCTAGTATTGGGCCTTTGGATCTTGAGAGGGGGTGGGTTGTCGGTACTCCTAATAATCCTCTTAGGAGTTTCGCTCTTAGGGATCCTCTTGTTGAACTCTTCAGGAAACCTGTTGTTGTAGCTAATGATTGTGTTGCAGCTGTTTGGGGCGAGTTTATCCTAGGTGGGGGTAGGGGGTTGAGTGAGGTTGCCTATGTTACTATCAGTACCGGTGTTGGTGTTGGTGTTGTGGTTGATGGAAGGCTTCTTGTTGGTAGGAGAGGTAACTCTCATGAGGCTGGCCATGTTGTGGTTGACTTGAATGGTAGCGTTAGGTGTGGTTGCGGTGGCCTAGGGCATTGGGAGGCTTTGGGTAGTGGTGCTAACATACCTAAGGTGGCCTATGTTAAGGCTTTAGAGTGGGGTGGTGATAGTAGGGCTTGGAGGCTTGCAAGGGATGGTATCCTAACATCTGAAGCTCTCTACACTCTAGCAAGGGGGGGCGATGTTTTCGCATTGAAACTCGTAGACTACATTAACAGGGTTCACGCTGCGGGTTTAGCTAGCTTAGTAGCAGCATACGACCCCCAAGTTGTCTTCCTAGGTGGTAGCATATTCCTTAAGAACAGGGAGCTTATACTTGAAGGTGTTAGGAGATACATTAGAGACTACAGCCTCCTAGAACCACCGGAGCTTAGGGAGACAACGTTTGGAGAAGATACTGTACTATACGGAGCCCTAGCTATATCACTTAAAACCCCAGCAGAGCTAGCCAGGTACGCGGGTGTACCGAGGTGAGGATCCTCGAGCTCCTATCAGTAAAACCATTCGCGATAATAGGCCATCGTGGAGCAGCGGGATTAGCTAGGGAGAATAGCTTGAGAGCACTAGAAGAAGCTATAAGAGCTGGAGCTGACATAGCCGAGTTCGACGTCCAGGTTACAGCAGACGAGATCCCCATAGCATCCCACGACGAGATCGTTCTATTCGATGACGGTTCTAAAGCTAGCATAAGATCTCTAAAACTAGACGATTTAAGATCTAGGAGCGTAGGAGGAGAACCCATACCAACGGTACAGGAGTTGTTAGAACATGCTACAGGGAGAATAGGCTTATTCCTAGAGGTAAAGAACCCTAAAGACACATTGATACTTGTAAACACTATTAAGAAGCTTGAAGCCCGGGAATGGATAGCAATCATAAGCTTCCACGAGGAGGCTGTAGCACAAGCTTCAAACCATGGATTTATATCAGGCCTACTATACTTCAAACCACCAGGTAAAATAGTTGAATGCTCTAGATTAAAATGCAAAATCGTACTACCAAGGTTCAACTTAGCAACAGAGAAAGCCATAGAGTTTGCTCACAGACTAAAACTCAAGGTCGTAGCATGGACTGTAAATGATGCCACAGTGATGGAGGAGCTCGCGAGAAAAGGGGTTGACGGGATAGCAACTGACTATCCAAACATAGCAACTAGCATCAGAAATACAATGTTAGTTTAAAAAGAGGAAGAGTTGGGGAGACTACGAGTGTAACGGTTAGAGGGCGTATAAAGTTAAAGTCTTAGTGGGAGCTCCTGCGGACAGCTGTACTACAACCTTAACCTCGGTGGCTCCCTCAACCGGGTCGAAGAAAACCCTCTTATAACCAGACTTCTTAAGCTCGTCAGCAGCCTTCCTTATTAGAGTAGTAGCTGTAGGATGCCTCCTCCTAATCTTTATAGTTACCTCTTTAGGCCTGGCAGCCACCTCTAGTCACCGCACCTGTAGAAAAGTACACCGGCAAGCTTAATATCCTTTACGTCTGCTTATAACACCAACATGATATCACCTGATATTTAGCATGTAATACTGTAGAATGGCGCCGGGGGCGGGATTCGAACCCGCGCGCCCTCAGAGGGGCAACGGGTCTCTCGTCTTAAACCCAGTAAGACCTCGAGCCCGCCGCCTTAGACCGCTCGGCCACCCCGGCTCCCCAGATAATAGTTTTAGACTAGGGGTTTTAGTTTTGCTCTAGGATAAAGTGTACTTTAGGAGACCACTCCCTCTCGCACTCTGCAAGGGTTGATGAGAGGTGAGCTCAGCATAAGCTTTAGAGCCTCCCATCTAAGATCACATCTGATGCATACACGATATCCTCCAGACTACTATCTGCGGTCTCTCACGCGGGCTTTCAGAGATTTCTCCAGGTTGTTGATGGTTATGTGAAGTCTACGACTTTTATTACTTCTTTTGCTTCTAGTTTTTTAACTGTCATGTATCTGTAGGATATCTGTTTGAGGTATACGTTGTGCCCTTGGACCATTATTGTGTGTAGTCTTGCGTTAGCCGCCTTTAAAACCTTGGATAGGAGCTCTGGTGATATCCTATCTTCTCCATCCGATATTAATATTATATCGCTTAACCTCCTACGCCCTCCTTGGATATCTTCGCATGCTGTCATTATAGCTCTTGCTATATCGGTTCCACCTCCAGCTTTCACTCTTGCTATGTATGAGAGTGCTCTTACCGTATCGGATACCTTAGCGTTTGGCTTAACTTGAACGGGGGGGTATGCTATTGAGTCAAAGAACCTAGCGTAGAAGTCTCTGCCCTCGGATACGGCTCTTTTAAGGAGTGCTACTGCTACAGCTCTAGCCCAGTCGATCTTAGTGCCTACCATGCTACCGCTCTTATCCATGAGAACGTATATAGGCCCCTTGGATACGGGGGTGACTTTCCTGTATAGTAGGAGTTTGGAGTCGGCCATTGAAGCTAGGAAGTAGATTAGTGGGAGTGCTAGCTGGGAGTAGTGTAGCCTCTCCAGATCTCCCCCAATCTCTAGACCGTCCATCCACCCCCTATTAAACCTCTCATAGGTAGCTCTTACAGCTGGAAGCTTAAGCCCTCCAATCTTCTCCAAAACCTTAGTTATATCGGTCTCCCTAGCAAGCCTCAAAACCTCTTCCATAGACTCATCGAAGGCCAGAACGGAACCTTTACCGGCACCCAGCCCTGTCAGAATTCTCTTAACATCCTTAGCCACCTTAACATCCTTATCAACCTGCTCTAACGCCTTACTAACCATCTCGCTAATCCTCTTCTCATCCAGATCCTGAGCCTCACTCTGCTCCGGGCCCTTCCTACCCTCACCCTGCCCGCCACCCCTCCTCTGGAGTAGCCTAGCGAGCTTCTCTATGAACGAGGCTGAGGCAACTAAGCTTGTAACACTATCAGCTATCGTATACGGCTTCACAGGCCATAGGTTGGGGCTTGCAAGTAGGGCTGAGATAATCTGGAGTCTAAACGATGTCTCCTCGTCAACCCCACCTTTCTCCAAGCTCCTTACAACATCGGGTACCGGGAGTAGGAATGAGTAGAAGATATCTACAGCAAGCTCCGGGGTCATAATCTCCGGAGCGCTTTGACCCATTATTTTAGACACTATATCTAGTATACGGGAGCCCCTGTACCTTCTAACCTCATCTATTACGCCAACACCCTCTACAACGCTTAGCTTATAATTCTGGCTCAAAACCACCACCTTAGACATTGAGCTTAGCTGTTATCACGTCCAGCAGGTCGTCGATCTCGCTTACAATCTCATTAGCTATCTTAACCACCTCTTCGTCATCGTCGAAGTCCTTTATTAGGCTTAAAACTTTATTCTTAGCTATCTTCAAGTTTTTATAGTAGTCTGTAAGCCTCGGGTCGAAGGGTCCTAGCTGTTTTATCTTAGCAGCAGCTGTCCTAACATTAGTTCTTATCTCGTTTAACTCCTTGAGGACGCGTTCCCTAGTTCTAAGCTCTTCTAATAGAATTACCTGTATCCTCTCGAAGTCCTCCAAGCTCTTAGGCACAGTGTATTTAAGGACAATTAGGTCGTCTTCTGTAGCAACACTCCTACCGTTTAATAGTGCATGTGCGGCTATAACCTTTAATATCTTACCTTTCCTCCTATCAGTTACATGTAAGCCCTTCTCCTCGAGTATAAGTAGTAGTTTTAATAAACTTGACTTGACATTCTCTAGGTTCACCTTCAAAGCAAAACTATTTATAGCCACTAGATCCTCCATAGACAATACCGGTTTAACCTCGCCTAAAACCCCAGTCTCTATCCTCCAGGATGCTTCTAGTAACTCAGCCCAGTAATCTTGGTCCAACGGTTTAACGTGAGTTCTGAGCAGAAACCTATCGTACAACGCTTCTAGTTCAGGCTCCTCAGGCACTTTATTGGAAGCCCCGAAGAGGCTCCAAAGTTGCGTTCTAAGCTCCAGGTAGCCATCGTATATGACCCTCTCCATCATAAGGCTTAAAAGCGTGTTTAGAATAGCACTACTGGCATTAAATATCTCGTCCAAGAAAGCTATCTCAGCCTCAGGAAGCTTACCTCTCGTAACCCTAGCGTATACTCCCTTCCTCAAAGCCCTAATATCTAGGGGGCCGAAGAGCTCGCTGGGCTCCGTATACTTGGTTAGAAGATATTTAAAGAACCTAGCATTCAGTAGGTTCGCAGCCCTTCTAACCATAGCACTTTTTGCCGTACCAGGCTCTCCTATGAGGACAGCGTGCTCACCACATATGAGCGATAAGGTTATAACCATTGACTCCTCCTGTCTTCCCACAAAAGGAGCCCCTAGCTCTCTAAAGAACGTCCTAGCTTTAGCCACCGCCTCCTCGAAGCTTAAGCTCAACTACGAACACCAGGGAAACCAGATCCTCACCTACATAGTACACCCGAGTTTAATAAGCTTTAATTAGAGTCGGGGGATCGAATGTTAAATCAAAACCTGCATCTTAATTACCTCTCCGGTAACAGTGTTTTTCAGAGGGTATTGTGTTTGAGGAGAAACCTTGTAAAAATCATAGCTACGTTAGGCCCCTCCTCATCTAGTGGTAGTGTTATAGCTCAAATGGCTAGAGTTGGGGCTGATATTTTTAGGATTAACATGAGTCATGGTGATCAAAGATCTTGGGAGTCCATGGTTTCAGCTGTTGTGGAAGCCGAGAGCATGGTTGAACGTGACCTAGGCCTAGTAGCCGATCTAGAAGGGCCTAGGCTTAGAATTGGGGATATCGAGCCTGTTAGAGTACAGCCTGGCTCCACTATAGTGTTCTCCTACTCTGGTGGAGACGTTACTATACCGCACCGCGAGTTTTTCGAGGTTCTCGGAGAGGGGGATATAGTTCTTATAGGGGATGGGAAGGTCTCCTTAATAGTTGAGTCTGTTGAGGGTCTTACAGCGAAGTTGAAGGTGTTACAAGGCGACCTTATAGAATCTAGGAAGGGTGTTGTGGTTAGTGGAAAGGAGCCTGAGCTCCCAACCTTAACAGCTAAGGATAAGATGTGCTTGGAGTACGTTGCTAGGAGGCCTTTTAGCCACGTTATGGTTAGTTATGCTAGGAGCTCGGAGCAGATAGAGCTTGTTAGATCCATTTTAAGAGATTATGGTAGGCAGGATGTGAAGGTGCTAGCTAAGATAGAGACGCCCAGCGGGGTTAGGAGAGTTAAGGAGATAGCTCAGGTTGCAGATGGTATTGTGGTAGCTCGCGGGGATCTAGGAATGCATTATAGTCTTGAGGATATTCCCGTTATACAGAGGGATATAGTTCAGGTTGCTAGAACTCAATACAAGCCTGTGATACTAGCTACAGAGTTCCTCTCAAGTATGATCGAGAAGCCTGCGCCTAGTAGGAGTGAAGTTGTAGACATATATGAGGCTGTTAGAATCTCCGTCGACGCACTACTATTAACTGGGGAGACGGCCATAGGTAGGTATCCTGTTAAAACAGTACAGTGGATGAGCAGAGTCATAGTTAAATCACAACAGGGTTTAAACGTTGATAGACCTCCAGCTGTAGCCCAGATATACAGGCTGGCTCGCGGCCTCGTAGAATTAGCAGAGAATCTTAATGCTATACTCGTCATATACTCGAAGACGGGGAGGTTCGCTGAGAGAATAGCATCCTTTAGACCTACAAAACCCTACTATGTCGGAGTTCCAAGCGAGAAGGTAGCTAGAGCTCTTCGAATACTCTGGGCTTCAGAGCCTGTAGTCGTAGGAGATACGAGTTACGAGGAGGGTCTAGTAAGGACTAGTAGGCTACTAGAGGAGAAGGGCGTCCTAGGACCTGGTGATACAGTAGTTGAGGCTGCATGGTCTAGTGAGAAGGGGGTGTACTTGGTGAGAGTTAGAAATATGGTTGTCTAGGCGGTTGACGTCTATGAGATCATCTATTTAGATAAACCTTTTAACCTGATTTCCATGAGGAGCTCTAGGGAAACCCCCTATGTAAGCTCCCTCAGGCATTATAAAATCTAGGCTTGGTTTACCACTTCGATTTCACAATAGTACCAAACCGGATTTCATCACACGCCATTAAACCCCTTCTATTATCTTCCATAACAGTTGTAACAGCATATTAGGGGTTCTCCAACATACAACTGGGCTTAACGCTTATTAAATCGTAGACATAGGTATTACCTAGCTTGGCTAAACTCGTTAAGCTTGAGGTGTCTTACATGGGTATAGAGGTTAACGGTGTTGGCATAATAGCTGTTATATGCCGTAGGTGTGGGTTCAAGCTATACTGGTACGCTATAGGCGATAATAGTAATAGGAGTAAGTTCAGCGGGCCCCCAACCCCCGCTAAGGCACTAAGTGGTTACGATGGGGGGCACTGCCCCCTATGTGGTGGTAAGCTTTCAAGGAAACCCACGAGACTACTATTCATGACACAAGGGGAGTTTAACGAGAGGTATGTTATTGGAGAGTACAAGTTACTCTTGAAGAGACAACTAATAACAAGTGTAACACCTTCGACAACAAGTATTCACAGTATGGGAGAAGAGCGGATAGAACTTCAAACCTTAGAGGTTGAAGGGTGAGACGAGGCCTCCTCCCTCCAAGGTTCAATAATAAAACTCTCATATCCCCAGTGTTTCTCTTTTTCCCCCAAAACTCCTCCAACGGAATCTAGGATCCTCCACTCACTTAGCCCTTGAAATAGCTGTGGAAGAGAGCTATTGAGGGTAACCTTAATAATCTCTAGGGCTCACGTATTAAGTGGAGGTGGGTTTAATGAGCTATACGTACGCGACATTAGGTGATTTGAAGAAGGGTAGTTACATAGTTATAGATGGAGAACCTTGTAGGATAGTTGATTACTCAACAGCAAAAACAGGTAAACATGGTAGTGCTAAGGCACACGTAGTGGCTATAGGCGTGTTCTCCGGTCAGAAGAAGACATTAGTAGCCCCCGTTGACACGAGAGTTCAAATTCCCATGATAGAGAAGAGGGTAGCCCAGGTTATAGCGGATCTAGGAGGCTCGGTCCAGCTAATGGACCTAGAGTCTTACGAGACATTTGAGGTGGAGAAGCCTGTGGACGAGCCGGAGATAGCGAATTCCCTAAAAACAGGGGTTAACGTGGAGTACTGGCTAATAATGGGTAAGCCTAAGATCGTAAGGCTTAGAAGTTAGACCATCCAAGACCCATATAAAATTGAAAATACCTATAAGTAAGTATGGTTCTTTTAAATACCTTCCTAGCTTGTCATACACCTTATCTATCTAACGCTCCCTCGACATACCTCAAGCTTATGGGCATAACTGTACTTATGGTGAATTGCTTACCTCTTGTGAAACACATGTTAACATATATGCAGGTATTATTTAAGTTCCCCAGCTTTAATTTATATCCTATGGCGTTAGGATTTGAGGCTAGTTCTACTAGTGGGAGTTCTCATGGCGTTAGCCTTGATAGTCGTAAGCATACTCTTTATGCTCCAGAGGCAGGAGGTAGTGCAACCTACACAAAGCGTTACCACCCCAGCTCCGGGGGTTGAGCTGGAGGCACCCTTAAAAATTCACGTACAAGAACTGTATAAGGAGTATAAGGGGAGCCCGGAAGCCGCTAACGAGAAGTGGAGAGGTAGGCTTATAGTCACAGTGGGGTGGGTTAAAGGGTTTACTAAGGAGGACTCCCCTATTATCAGGGCTGGAGCCCCGGTGGATGTGATTATACCCTGCCCGGTTAAGGGCTCGGAGCGGGAGATGCTGGAGAAGGGTGTGAGAGAGCTTAAACCCGTATTTGTGGCAGTATCGGGGAGAATTGCCTCAATGGCGGAACGCATAGCATACGGCTTTCCTCCCCTTCCATCTGGTTATACTTACTTTGAGTTAAGCCTTCAAGACTGTAAGCTAGTCGACGTGTCGAAGGTGAGGGAGTTTGAAGCACGTTTCTTTAGGGAGAACTGGAGTGTGGTGGTGCACAACTACGCTTACAACCTGTTAGTGTGGTTCCGGAAGGCCGATGAACCCTCACCCCCTATGCTGAGCACGTACTACGTTGTCATGCTCAGCCCACTTGATAGAGAGGCTAGGGCAAGCATAGAGCCTAACATTAGGGAGGTCGCCAGAACCCCTGGAGATTATGTATTAGAGGTTGTTAATGCAGAAAGCGGAGAAGTTATAGTAAGCTGGAGGATTAGAATCCCGGGTATTGAGGCTATCGGAGTCGAGATAACCTCAGCTAAAGGATACTGGGCACCCGGTAACGAGTACTGGCTAACCCAGATCCATCTGAGATTCCACAACCCCGGGCCTGACCCAGCGGTAGTATACATACTCAGCCCTACGGAGAACGTATTAGAGCTGGCCGTGCTCACACCGGCCAGGGAGAGGTTTAGGTGCGTTCTAGGTACACAGGATTACAGAGTCTGGGTAAACTTTGTGCTCACACCAGGAGGTGAGAGAACACATGTAATAGAGGCGGTTCATGTATACTGCAGGGAGCCCATATCAACTAACGTGAAGGGAGAGGATATCGAACTAGCCCTCATAATAAGAGAAGGCGGAAGAGAGCTGGAAATAGCGAGAGCAAAATATATAATACCACCTAAAGGCTAGTCTTGCTAGAAGTCTGTGATGGAGGAGAGGAGATTTAATTCTTCAACTCTACCCAGCGTAGAAGAAAAAAGCCGTATAGGGAAGGGAGCCTTGAGGAACCAGCTAGTGTCAAGACCCTCCTGCATTTAGTGGTTATCTCCTGGGAGTGGAGTTGCTTAGGGAGTGCATGCTCTTCTGGGCTGAGACTTGGCAAGCCGCTTGGGGAGGATGGTTTTAACGCTAAGCTTCTAAGGATGTGGGGAAGGGCTATTCTCTGCTGTAAACCTTATATCTTGAGAGATCTCTCATGACACTCTCCATGTACTCTCTTACTTTTACTACGAGGCGCTCGCCTCCTTTAGCCTCTATACTCCTTGTAATCTCTTCTAACACCCTCTCATAGGATTTAAGTTGTTCGTTTAAAACTCTCCATGGGATGCCTTTTAGGGATTCCTCGACCTCTTGATTCCTGGGGATTACCCCTTTGACCATCATCACTGAGACTATCGGGTAGCCTATGTACCCTCTAAACCTGGTTCCATTATCATCAGAGCTTGCTATGAACACTTTGGGGTTAACTATCTCCAGTGTGACATTGTAACTCCTATCACCCATGCTAGACTCTACAACAGCCTTGACCTTAGAGCCTTTGTCTTCTAAGATCTTAACCCTACCATCTGCTATGGAGCCTGCGGCCTCCAGGATTTTAATCTTAGGAGGAAGTCTTAGCAGTCTACCCCCCACCTAGACCCCTTGTATATATGTTTAGCTGGAAGGCTAATAAGCTACAGAGGCCCCTCTTCGGAGGAGATTCTATAACCTCTCTACCCTTCTCGCTTTTCCAGAGCTTCAATTACCATTCTCTCGATCTCCTCGTAGACGTTTTTCGCGCAGGTTCTCTTATAAAGCCTCTCTATAGCTCTCATCTCTTTAGAGATAATAAGATCTCGAAGACCCGGTAGTCTAGCTAAGCCTCCGAGAACGCTTAGTACGTTACCACATCCTCTCCCGGTTGATTCAAAGTCCACTATTAAGGCTTTAGAGCCTTTACATGCTCCTGTGTACAGCAGGTTCTTCCAAGGTCTGTTTAGCTCAAGGTGTAGTATTCCTAGAGTGTCCAGAGCTCTAGCGGCCCTAAGCGCTTCTATGATAACCCACTGCTCCGCACCATGTAAGCTTACGAGATCCACTAATCTAGGCCCCATTATAGCCTCCATAACCACTATGTCATCACCATAATATAGAGGTTTTGGTGCCACGCCAGCTCTCGAAGCCTTTACTAAAGCTAGCCCCTCCCCTACAAGGCTCTCGCGCTTCCCATCAATCCTCCTAGCTTTAACCGCTACAATAAAGTTACCTCTAGCAACGCCGGCTACCACGATAGATGAGTGACCCTTACCTAGCACCTTGAAGTGTAGCCCAGGTAGCCTTGTGGGCCCCACGGAGCATAGTTCAGATACACCAATACCTTCTAGCAGATATATCCTTGAAGAACAACTCCTAGAAAACCTAGGATAGCATAGTACTAGCTCTGCTTCAGGAGAGTATAGGCTAACGTAATCCAAGCAGGGGGGCCCCCTATGTAGCTCTCCCCCTTCAAACCTCCCATCTCCAGGCATTTAACCCCCTCCTCGCACTCTAACACCTTACACTCCTTAGCATCCATTATCTCCTCAACCCTACTTAGAACCTCCCTTACGGCCTGGAGGGCTCTCCTATAAGGTCTACGTCTCACACCTCCTAGAACTCCCCTCTCGTCAACCCAAACAACCCCTCCTTCCCTAAGCCTTTTAAACACGAAGTTCACAGCACCATCAACATCATCCCACGGGCTTAAACCCTCCCTGTACTCCACCTCTGGGAGCTCCAGAGATTCCAAGCCTAGCAGTACCACAGCTTTCTCAGTAAAATCACTAGCGAAAGAAGACCAAGTTACCTTGAATCCTCTACCCTTTAGCCATGTAGAAAGGAGTAATGAAACCCTCCTAAGCTTACCCATAACATTCTCCTCTGGTTTTCGAGAATAGCTGTTGCGACATATAACCATTAAAGCTGGGCCTAGGGCCTCTGGAACCCTCCTCCCCATGAAGTGGAAGTAGCCTAAATTGGGTTTTCTAAGATAGAGAGCTGAGGCTAAGATAAATAAAGCAAGCTTCTCCCTGGTCACAGAGGCGGCTGCATTCCTCTCAGGATCGACCGGGTCAACCACTATCATTGGGGAGTCGGAGTACTTAGCTCTAAGCTTTGCCTCAACACCCACACCCTCAGGATCTATGTAGATCTGGGGCTTCCAACCTAAAGCGGCTTTCAGCGTTTCCCTATACCCGCCATAGTGTATTGCCAGGAGCTCCGCCAGATACCCGGAGAAACCCCCTATCCCCGTCTCAGCACCATAAACCCCTATACCCTCCATGAAAGACTTAAGTAACCTTATGTCATCCCTAAGACATGGTTCTTCATCAAGCTTCATCCTAACATACCTTGTATGAAATGGTGTTCTTTCAACTCCAAGCCCTCCACTTCCGGGTTTTTCAACCTTAACAGCTGGTATGAGTTCAACCTTCATCCCCATAAGGTTTACTGTAAGGTAAGGGTGTTCAGCGTATTTAATGATGTACGGTAGTGGTTTAATACACTCCTCTAATATAGGTAGGCTTCTGCTTTTAATCCATTCGCCTGTGACTCCATTGAATAAAATGAATACATCGACTTCCCACTTATCGGAAAGTAGTGTTCTCTTAGCGTAACTCCCTTCAGCTTCGATCTCCACTTTGAAGCTCTTCTCCGCTAAGCACCTATACAGCTTTCTCTCTAGGAGCTCGTAGAGTCTACTGAGTATCCCTAGCTGAATACTACTAGGTTTTAGTTTCTCCAAAGCCTCTAGCTCTACGCTTGTTCTCTCACATCTCATGAAGCTTTAACCTCGACAAGAGTCTCGTAAACAGGGCCCTGCTTTGTTAAGGTGCTCTTCTTAAGTCTAATCCTATCGACAACCATGCTGCCGAACTCGTAATCCTTCATATCATTTAGTATCCTAACAAGAGATGCTATATTCCTAGTACCTTTAACCCTTGCTAGTGTAAGGTGAGGGGTGAACTCCTCCCTTTCAGCTGGGATCCCGGCCCGCCTTACTATCCTCTCAACCTCCACTCTTAAGCTGGATAGCTCCTTGTAGCCCTCGCTCACCCCTATCCATACAACTCGCGGGTTTAAGGTGTTAGGGAAAGCGCCTAAGCCTTTTAGAGTCATATTGAAGGCCTTAAACTTAACCTCTTTTAGAGCTCTAGCAATCTCCTCGACAACGCCTCTTCTAACCTCCCCTATGAACCTTAATGTTATGTGGAGGTTGTAGGGCTCAACGATCTTTAATGGAACCCCTATGCCGGCTAGGGTATCAGCGACTCTAGCAACTCGTGATACTAGAAGGTGATCCTCTACATCGACGGCCACGAAAACCCTTAGTATCTCGCTCATAGCCCTACCATCACCCTCCCTCCTTAAGAGTTCTGCTCTATGCTTTATAAGATTGAGGTAGAGCTCCATGGTGTCTAGGCGTGCCTTCGCTGAGACGTTGAGGATACTGCTCGATAGAGGTTTTAGGTTCACAGTTATAGGGGGGAGTGTAATAGAGTACACTATAGGGTCTAAAGATTTAGGGGATGACATAGACTTATTCGTCGAATCACCCAGTGCAGTATTCGAGGAGAGCTACTATAGAAGTGTGGCGGAGGAGAACGGCTGGGCCCTAGGCTACACATGGCTGGGAACTCCAAGGATAATAGCTAGGATAGGGGATGAGGAGGTCCCAGTGGAGTTCTACGAGAACATACACGATTTCTACATACCCCCTACATTCATAGAGAGAAGCGTCAGGGTAGACGTTGAAGGCATTAGAGTTAGAATGATACAGCTGGAAGACCACATAGCCTTGAAGGCTAGTTCAGGTAGAGGTATCGATATGGAGAGATTGAAAGAGATAGGTAGGCTTATAAAGAGAGGAAAACTCGTAGTAAACAGGGAGAAGCTACTGGAAGCTGTGTCAGAGTTTGAGGATAGAGAAGTTATTATAAGAAGGCTTAAGGAAACATCTATAATATGAGAGCGAGGATCCTCAACCCTCACTCTATGGTAGAGAGTTTGGTGAGAGCGGAGAACTGCCATCTGCTGAGAGGCGGTTTCCCGGCTTTCAGCTAATGTTATTGAGGGCTAGCGAGACGGCTACTGGGAGTATTCTAATCTTACCACCAGGTCTCCACTCTAGTTGTTTGGGGTAATATGATACACCTTTTATCCTGCTCAACCCCTCCTCTTCTCTGCCCTGATATAATAGCGCCCAAGCTTCTAGTATCCTTCTATCATTTACTTTTGATGGGGCACCTCCTCTTCCCACAATCTCTATGCCAATCGTTACATGAGCTCTAGATATGGGGGTTACCGGATCGCATGTATATGAGAGAATCAACCCCCCATAGGCTATGGTGTACACTAGTATCTTATCCTCCAAGCTCAGCTCCTCTAAAACTCTCGAATCTCCGTAGGTGTAGAGGTTTAGAACAGCCTTCTCCACCTCACCGGGAACCTCTAACTCCTCATACTCTATGGCAGCCGATACAGCTAGGCATTCGCCCACCGCTAGCACCAATGCCGGTCTTATCCTAGCATAGCCCAAAACCTACATCACCATACCTTCAGAGGGCCTTCTATAAAGGCCTTTCGAGGCTAAAGCCGAGTTTATATCAGTTACTATTAGAGTGAATATATTGGCCATTAATCTTAACATGCTCATCAAACCCTCCTTGGTCAAAGAGCTAGTGTAAGCTAGCTTCGAGACGTTAATGAACTGAGGATCCTCCAGGCTAGGCTGTATAGCCATAGCACAATCACTACAAACCATTATCAAATCCCTCATCACATCCGAGGCCAAGACAATCCTATCCTCCCTACTAAGCTTTAACATGGAATCCCTGTGCTCCGGGCCGACCATAACACCTAGTGAGACAACAATTACATCAACCCTACCCTTAGGTTGTTGAATAGCAACATTAACCCTAACAACACCAGGAATCTGAACGAGAACAATCCACTCCACAGGAACGCCAGGAGGCACCTGCTCAACCTTAACCTCTAAACCCTCCTCAGCAAGCCACAAAAGTATCCTATCCCTACTAGACTCCAAACCAAAACCCCACAACCTCTAACGAAACGCAGAAAACATATATAAACTCAATACAACACTTAAACCACCTGGGGGAACCCGCAGGTAAAGTGTAATAAGATCCTCGATTTAAACCTTAGAGAAGACACCGTTCCCAGTAGATGGCCGATTATAGCCTCTAACGTTTAATCCAACGAGATTACCTAAAACCTTCTATGGAACCCCCATGAGGGTTTTATGAGGGGGGCTAATGGTAGATTCAAGGTTGTAAAGGTTGTGTTAAGAGTTGCGTATGTTGATGGTAGGGTTGTTGAGAGGGATGTTGTTGGAGCCATAAATATCGGTCTTAAATACCTCTCCTCAGATGGAAGCCTGGTGGCGTTAGGGCTCGACTGGGGCTCATGAGGCGTGGGTGAAGCTAGTGATCCCACAGCAAGACCCGACCCCGCTAACGGTGATACCGTTAGCGGGGAAACGCTAGAGAGCCGTTATGGTAAGAGAGTTCTACGTTATATCGTTGGGAGATAGATGATTGACCATAAAATATAGTGGTCGGCAGTTTGCTGGGAAACGATAATCTTAAGCTTAGTAAGGGCTAAGATTATAGAATATATCCACGCTAGGGGTTATACTAAGATTGTATGTTAGCGGGGGGAGTAGCTTTTCTATTGTCACCTATAAGGTGAATGCTTAGGTTAGTCTTTTCATGTAGGCTTTCTCGAAAGTCCATATCATTGTATATGATGTTATTCCTAGGGTTGCTAGTGTTATGACATACGCGTATACCGCGGGGTAGTTGAGCCTATACCAGCTATCCTCTATTAATGCTCCAAGCCCTCCCGTTAGTACGAAGCTTTCAGCTATGAATACTACTGCGTAAGCGGTACTCACAGCTATCCTGAGTCCTGTTAATAGACCTGGTATGACGTATGGTATTACAACGTAGATTATTAAGTGTAACTTCGATCCACCCATGCTCTTGACTAGGTCCTCGTATTCTCTTGGCGTTCTTGTAGCCCACTCCATAGTTGATATCGCTATAGGGTAGTAGGTTATGATTGATATAACGGCAATCTTACTCCACTCAACTCCTAGGATCCAGATTAGTATGGGTATTAGGGTCACATGAGGTATGGGGTATGTAGCTAGTATGAGGGGTCTTAAGACTCTACTACCAATAATAGTTCTTGAGGCTAGAAGACCTGAGAGGAGCCCTAGTGTGAGAGCTAGCAGTAGTGCTGTAACCACCCTTCTTAAGGTTATTAAAGTGTTCTCCACTAAAACTCCGCTTATAAAACTCTTGTGGAGCTCCGCCACCACCTGTGCTGGTGTTGGTAGATATGGTTTCTCGAACGTAGTGGCAGCCACGTGCCATAGGGTTAATAGTAGTATTAAGGTGGCAGTTACTACTAGGAGATCTTGTAGTATCCCATAACCCTCCTTAACCTGCTCCAAGCCTCCTCGCCACCCTCGAAGACCTCGACTACCCTAGCAGGTCTTCCAGTTAGAATGTGGATTAAACCACCTTTGAGGAGAGCTTCACCAACGTTATGTGTAACAACTAGAATGAGTCTACTCCTAGCTAGACTCTTAAGGTAACTCCATAGGAGCTCCCTGCTCCCAGGATCTAAGTTAGCTGTTGGCTCGTCGAGGAGCACTATTTTAGAGTTTGAGGCTAGAGCTCTAGCCAGAGCAACCCTCTTCCTCTCACCACCTGATAAGTGCTTAGGATACCTATTAGCGTAGCCTAGAACCTCCATAGACTTCAAAGCCTCTAAAACCCTAAGCCTCCTTTCATTCCCATTAACCCCAGCTATCCTAAGTGGGAGCTCTACGTTAGCATAGACTGAAAGCCATGGGAGGAGCTCGTTATCCTGTGGTACGTAGCTAACATCACCTCTACCCGGCAACCCACCCTCTAAGGATATAGAGCCTCTTAGAGGATTTAGAACACCAGCTACGAGCTTTAGGAGTGTTGTCTTACCAACCCCGTTCGGCCCTAGGATTATATGTAACCGGGGGCCCTCGAAGACGTGGTTAAAGGAATCGAATATGTAGGTATCATCCCATCTGTATTTGAACGTGAGATCCTCGATGTAGAGCTTCAACCCCACTGCACCACTAAAGCATTGTAATCCGGCTTACCGGCTATAAGCCCTCTCAGGAGAAGCCATGAGCTTACAAGCTCGAAGTTACCCTTAGGGTAAACAGATATCCTACCCCTCCACTCCGGTAACCACCTGCCTCTAAGCTCCTCTGGCACGAATACCCTTTCCTCTATGACACCCCTGTACTTCTCAGGGTTGGCTTTATAAAGCTCTAGAGCTTCGTTAAGCATGGAGACTAGCCTTAGAACCACTTCTCTATCCCCAGCTGTACTAGATCTAGCTATGATCACCGACATAGTTATAGGCTCCTCAAACATGTCGTCTCTAGCGAGTAGTCTAGCGCCTTTAGCTAGTGCAAGGCTACCCCAGGGGTCTGGGAGTACTGCAGCCTCCACCCTACCCTCCATGAGCATCTGGAATCTAAGAGGGATACCTGGGATATCAATTAACTCAACCCCCCTAGGATCTATTCCAAGACGTTCTAGCATAACCCATGTGGCGAACTCTATGATCGTATTCTTTGAGACAGCTATCTGCTTCAAACTCCTCACATCCACCTCGCTACCAGGTGGTGCAAGCAGGTAGAAGAGGCCATCACTAGGGTGCTCGCCTAAGAGGAGAGACACTATCTTGATATCTACACCTCTATCAGCTAACATTAGGGATATAATGGGGTCGTTTACAGCCACGTCTATTAGCTCAGATGTTAAGGCTGCATCTCTATCCCTAGCTGAACCAAAGAACCTTAGGGTAGCGTTAAAGCCGTATTTCGAGTATAGACCCTCAACATCAGCAACTATAAATGGAATAGAGTCTACTATAGGTAGCAATCCAATCCTCAATACAATAGGTTGGGGTACGCTGGGAGCGCCTTCTTCAACCAGCGGACCTTCAGACCGTATGAGCACATAAACTATCGAGGCTAGGATTAGCAACGAGATCAAACCTATAACGACTAATGTGATAGACCTCAAACCAAACACCCTGATAGTATAAATCCCGCACTCTTATAAGCTTTTCTACAGTTTAATAAACTAGTTTACACTTATATATAAGCGAATATAAGGTTTCAAGATTTAACTCTGAGATGGTGTCTTTGTGGCGCTCAAGGATTTAAGGGATGCTATTATAGCCTTAGAGAAATGGGGGTTACTTAGGAGGGTTAAGGTTGAGGTAAACCCATTGCTAGAGGTTGCTGAGATAGCTAGAAGGACTATGTACAGGAGGGGTCCTACTCTGCTATTTGAGAACATTAAAGGCTATCCAGGCTGGAGGATGGCTACGAACCTTTTCAGAGACATTGATACTATAAGACGACTTTTAGGTGTCGAAAGACTGGAAGATGTGGGGGAGAGGCTTGTCAAACCTCTTACGGGCCCCCCTCCTATAGGTTTAACTGATAAGCTATCGACACTCTTTGATGTTCTAAAGCTTGGTATGTACACTCCTAGGAAGGTTTCCAGGGGCTTATTCGAAGATAACGTTATAGAGTCTATGGGTTTTGATAGAACACCTATACCCAAAACTTGGCCTGGTGATGCTGGTAGGTACATAACCTATGGTCTCGTCCTCTCAAGGGATCCTGAGAGTGGTGTGAGTAACATGGGTGTGTATAGGGTTCAGATATTGGATGGTAGTAGAGCTGCTATGCATTGGCACGTTCACAAGAGAGGGGCTTTAGCCTGGCAGAAGGTTAGAGAGCATGGTGTTAAGAGGCTTAAGGTGGCTATAGCGGTGGGATCTGATCCGGGGACCATGCTGACTGGAACCCTCCCAGTCCCTTACCCCATAGATAAGCTTCTCTTCGCCTCAGTGGTTAGGGGTTCAGCTTTAGAAGTTGTAGACCTAGATGGGGTTCTCGTCCCCGCTAACGCTGAGGTCGTCTATGTAGGTGAAGTTGATACTGGGACCTTGATCGATGAGGGGCCCTTCGGAGATCACACAGGTTACTACACACCACCAGCAAAATACCCTCTCTTCAGGCTGGAGAGAGTGTATCATAGAGATAACCCGATATACTATTTCACAGTTGTCGGTAAACCTGTTCTAGAAGATGCATGGATTGGCAAGGCAGCTGAGAGGATATTCCTACCATTTATGAGAATGCTGTTGCCGGAGATTGTCGATGTAAACCTGCCACCTGAGGGGCTTTTCACGGGGGGTGTAGCTATAGTGTCGATAAAGAAGAGGTATCCTGGTCATGCTAAGAAGGTTATGCTAGGCTTGTGGGGGCTTGGGTTGTTCAGCCTGGTTAAGGTTATAATAGTTGTTGACAGCGATGTTAACGTCCACGATCTAGGTCAAGTTCTATATGCTATAAGCACATGTATGGACCCCCAGAGGGATGTTGTTGTAATACCCTATGCTGTGACAGACGAACTAGATCACACAGCCATGGAGGGAGGCTACGGGTCTAAGCTAGGCATAGACGCTACTAGGAAGTTTAAGGTGGAGAACTACGGTAGAGAATGGCCTGAAGAGGTTAGCCCCGATCCTGAGACGGTGAGACTTGTTGACTCTAGGTGGAAAGACTACGGAATCGACTAAGAGGTTAGAGGCATACACGAGGATCATTAGGCCTGTTACAGCCTTCTCAACAGTGCTCGCAGCTATAGGAGGCTTGTTCTACGCAGGTAACCCCTTGGAGTACTCTGGAATCCACATACCACTACTCGTTGTTATAGGCGTCGCGCTAGCGCATTTTAGCGTTAATGCTTTAAACGACTACCTAGACTATAAGAGCGGCTTAGACCTCCTAACCCCGAGAACGCCCTTCAGCGGTGGATCTAAGGCTCTCATAGACGGTATCCTATCACCTATTGAAGCTCTAGGGGTTGCAATAGCCCTCCTACTCCTAGCCTTAGCTATAGGGTCGTATCTAACACTGTACAGAGGGCTCCTGGTACTAGTATTAGCTGTTACAGGAGCTCTGATAATAGCTACGTATAACAAGTTCCTTGTTAAAATAGGTTTAGGGGAGGTAGCGGTATGGGCTAAGGGTGTCCTAGTCTTCGTGGGAGCCCACTACACGGTAGCGGGGTTTATGACGTTAGAGGCTGTAGCAGTAGGCATGGTTTATGGCGGGGTTTCAGCACTCATATTATATGCTAACTTCATCCCAGATGTGGAAGCGGATAGAGTGGTGGGGAGGAAGACCTTACCAGTACTCCTAGGGGGCAGAGCCTGGCTAGGGTATCTCATGATATCACTAACGGTAACCCTAATACTCATACTGCTAGTAACCTTAAAACTCCTAAACCCTCTAGCTTTCCTAGCGGTGGTACCGTTAGCTTTAACATACAAAGTTGCTCTTAAGCTGAAAACCAGCAAGGATCTTAAGGATGTAGTTGAAGCTCTAGCGTTTAACGCTAGAATATGTAGAGGTGTTGACGTAATAGTAACCGTTGCTATCGTAGTTGGAGCTCTCCTCTAAGCCCCTCCGGCTTCAATGCTGGAGGTAAGCTAATCTTTTTAAGCTAACTGTTTTTAGGTCGTAAAGCGTATTTTTGCTTGGTGGTGGGCTTGCCTGGAAGGAGGGTTGCTGTCGGCTCCGACGACTTATACCCTGCGGCTAGATCTGCTGTTGAATACTTGAAGAGGAAGGGTTTTGAGGTTGTAACAGTTGGCTCTGTTAAATCTGGTAAGCCCGAGCCGTGGCCTAGTGTTGCGATCGAGGTTGCAGAGATGGTTGCCAGAGGTGAGGTTGACTGGGGCGTGCTCGTATGCTATACGGGGACCGGGGTTTCAATAGCTGCCAATAAGGTTAGAGGGGTTAGAGCAGCTCTATGCAATGATGCTGAGACAGCTAGAGGCGCTAGGTTGTGGAATGATGCTAATGTTCTGGCTATGAGTGGTCGTCTCGTAACAGAGGTTTTGGCTAGGGAGATTATAGATGCTTGGCTCTCCGTTGAAAATATTGATGAGAGTGAGAGGGGTAACATTGAGTTCCTGAAGCGATATGATGAGGGTAGAAGGTAGGGGAGGATAGGAGTTTGAGTATATGGGATAGGGTGGCTCGTGGTAGTATAGCGCTCTCCATAGGATCCATAGTCTCGCTAGTGATAGCATCTATAGGTAGTATCATTATAGCTAGGACGTTAGGCCCTGAGAACTATGGTTTAATACCAGTGATAATGATAGCACCAAACATGCTCATGGCGCTAAGCGATCTAGGCATATCAACTGCTATTACAAGATACGCTCCCATGAGAGGCTATGGTAACCCCTACATAGTGACAGGTGTTGCCATCAAGGTTGCCACGGGGCTTCTAGCCTCTCTAGCCTTAGCTCTAACAGCGGGCTACGTAGCTGAGGCCCTTGGAAGGCCCTACGTTGAGCCATATATTAGGCTTGTAGCAGTACTTGTAGTGGCAAACTCTATAGTATCAGCTGTGACATCAGCCCTCATAGGCTTAGGGAGTTACTTTACCAGCGCTGTTATACAGGCTTCACTGACAACCTTAAGGGTTATAGTTGGAGCAGGTCTTGTTGTAGCTGGTCTCAGCGTCCTAGGAGCGGTTCTAGGCCATGTTATAGCTTGGAGTGTCCTAGCACTTGTATCTCTAGCGTTACTCTTATACCATGTAGGTCTTAGTGGTAGACCATCGCTTAGGATTGCGAGGGAGATGCTAGCCTACTCCACACCCCTCTACCTCCCAGGCCTCCTAGGCATACCTCTGGGGCAGCTCTACTACTCGATCCTAGCTAGGGTGGCGACAAACTGGGATTTAGGGAACCTAGGTGTAGCAGGTAACCTTATGACCGTTATTGGTAGTGTTGGAGGAGCTATATCAACGAGCCTGCTATCAAGCTTCCCACTACTACTAGGTGATAGGGATGGCCTATCTAGGGCTGTTGAGAGATCTATAGTGTACACAGCTCTCATAATGCCGGCCATGGCTGGAGGTGTTATAGTGTTAGCTGAACCACTCCTACTAACCCTCTACGGCCACTCCTACAGCATGTCACCTTTATACGCATCGCTAACAGCTCTAGGCGTAATGCTAGCACCCCTAGGCTCCTACGTGTGGGGTGCATACATGGCTAGCATTGGTAGAACAGATGTACTCCTCAAAGCCGGCATTCTAGGAGCTCTCACAGGAATCCCAATATACATCACCCTAACACTAACAATGGGGGTCATAGGGTACATAATAGCAGGTATCCTAGGCTCGCTCATCGTAACAACATATCTACTCACGGTAGCCTCAAACAACGGTGTCCACGTAGACCTAAGAACAACCTTTAAAATGATAACACCAACAATAATAGCTTTAACAACAGCAACACCGGCACTACTAATACCAGAGGACCCGCTAGTCAGATGGATACTAGCACCCCTAACCTACATATTAACACTAGCAATAGTAACCCCTGTGATAGCCGGATCAGAGGTGCTATCAGAGATAGCCATGGCACTAGGGAGAGCTGGCATCATAGGGTCACTCATAGCACTAGCAATAAACATAGATGTTAGGGTAGCAGAGAGAATATGGGGGTCCAACGAGAGGGATTAGGTGTGCGCATCCGAGCGGGGATCCGACAAACCGCTCGGGGAGGCCTAGAGCAAGGCTAGGCCTCTAGGGGTGCGGGGAGGGGGTCACTATAGCTTATTTGGGTTTATTTGGTTTGTAATATATTAACGCTTAATAGCCTTAAGTTTTTAAAGTCCTCTTGGTGGGAAGGGTTTGGATGCTGAGAGGCTAGCTTACACCTTAGGCTATGCTAGTGAACTCTTCAAGGTGCTCTCCGATCCTACTAGGCTACTCATATTCATGTATCTAGCTGAAAGGGGTGAGGCTTCTGTTAAAGAAATTGCCGGGGCTCTCGGGAGACCTGAGAATCTCGTATCATATCATATAAGTGCTGTTAAGAGGTTGGGCATTATAGGGTTTAGGAAGGTTGGCAAGAATGTCTATTACAGGCTTGTAGATGAGAGGCTTAAAAAGCTTATACAGGTAGCCATGGAGCTGGTGGAGAATAAGCCAGAACCATTCATTAGGCCTAGGAAGCTCAAATTCCAAGTTAGTAAAATAGCTAGTAATGTTCAACACGATATTAAAGTCTAGCAAACCTCACCTTTAAAAGCGAGGTAAGGAGCTAGAGTGTCTCTAATGCATGCTTGAGGTGTTACTAGTGGAAGAGGGAGATATTAACATACCAGGCTGTAAGGGATCTTCTTAGGAACGCAGGGTTCCTTACGCGGGTTACATAACATGAGAGGTACCTTGAGGCTATATATGTTAGGGGTGAGAGGCTTATACATAACATCTAGGGGTCTAAGATTCCTAGTTAGACCCTATGGAGTAGGGGTGTCTGTAAACTATACATAGGATACCCTATGATGTTAAGCCGGGATAGTGGTAACGAGTGTAACAAGGATATATAGTGGTATAGAAGGATAGTACTCTGGATCGTGGATGTATTCAGAGAGTATGGATAGAGGTTGAGCTTATACCAGAGTATTACTCAAGCAAGGAATGCTCAGCATGCGGGGGGATACACGTGAACGGAAGGGTATAGAGGAGGTTGTATGTATGCTGGAGGACTGAGAAGAAGATTAACGCTGGTGCAAACGCAACACTAAACATAGTAGGAAAACTAGGATACGAGATAAAGATAATATGGAAGATTGAGAGTTACCATGTAACACATAATGGTGGTAGACCCGTTAAACCCTGATTGGATGGCTAGCACCCAAAGACTTGGTGGTTTAAAAACCCTGCCTTCTAAGATGGAGAGAGGGTCATGTGGATGGCACTTGAACAGTATGCTAGGTGGGGTGAACTGTTACTTTCAGGGTATGAGTCTGGCCGTATGGTAGTCTCAGGTTCTGGTGTAGCTGGGGTTTTTAATGGTGTGGTGATTTGTGGTATGGGGGGGAGCGGTGTTTCAGGCGATTTTCTTGCTGTTATAGGTAGGCTTTATGGATCTCGGCTACCCATAGTTGTATTTAAGGGTTTCGATCTACCTGAGTGGTATTCGAGCTACCTTATTGTTGCTGTGAGCTATTCTGGAAATACTCTTGAGACTATAGAGTGCTCTAGGAGGGCTCGGGGTTTCGGGTCTAAGGTTGTTCACATTAGTAGTGGTGGGTTACTTAGAAGTGAGGCTGGAGAGTCTGGGATCCCCTGGATTCCTCTGGAGCCAGGCTTACTCCCTAGAGCCGCTTTACCATTAATGGTCGGGGCTTTAATAGGTTTAACGGATGCGCTAGGCGTTACTAGCGTTGGAGATGAAGTCTTGCTAGAAACATATTATGCTCTCAGGAACACCTTGGTAGATGATGCGAGAGGTCTAGCTGACGCTGTAGCAGAATCTGATATACTAGTTGTTGGAGCATGCGGTTACTATGGAGTGCTAGCTGAAAGGTTTAGAAGCGAGTTTAGCGAGAATAGCAAAATGCTGGTTAAAGCCGAAGTGTACCCGGAGTCAGCTCACAATGACATAGTAGCTTGGCAAACGAAGAAGAAAGCT
>Ga0080008_146761_pt1 | contig 41281 bp, 37 predicted proteins | sample ConCONMetagenome_FD_69211 | JGI IMG/M metagenome (GOLD analysis project Ga0080008, IMG submission 69211) | Hot spring microbial streamer communities from Conch Spring, Yellowstone National Park, USA - CON_C (SPADES assembly) (version 2) | ecosystem: Environmental > Aquatic > Thermal springs > Hot...
AATCATCAGTTGCATTAATCATCAGTTGCATTAATCATCAGTTGCATTAATCATCTCGATATTCCACTGGACCTCTCTAAGAGCCCTTACGGGCTTATCCTCCTCAATATACCTAACAAAGGGTAGTCTAGACAAGTAGTTAATAATAGACCTCGGCACCTCAACAACAATAGCATTTATTTCTAGTATCTCGAAGTGCACAGGGCAACCTGGACACGCTCTCTTAATAGTCTCTAGATCACTAGGAGTCTTAACGCCAATAACAACTCGAACTCTACTCTCAGCCCTGCTCTCAGCTAGTGGCAGTATCGCCGCGAGAATTAACGCCACTAAAACGGCGTGTATGACTATCCTTGCCTTCTCCAATCAGAATACATCCGTTAAGCCTACGCGAGCCAGGTTTATAAGTCTTATTGAAGCGCAGTGATAGCTTTAAGTACTGGTTTCCTGCTCAGCTCTTGGGACTACTCGACTTAGTATTCTCTCGACTTCATCTAGGTGCCTAGAGGGGTCTGGTACTAGAGTCTCCTCGATGCTACTTCTCCGCTTAGATTTCAACCTGCCGTAAATGTAGCTCAGCGACTGAACGACTCCGTTCAGTGAACCGAGTAGCCTCGTAGTGTACCCGTAAACACAGCTACGTGGGCAGTTGTAGCAGTCTAGTTTAAACTTAACACAGAGTTTCTTACTAGGCTGCGTGTATTTAACTCCGAGGACACTAGCGTAGTGTCTATCTACTGGCGCGTGGCTAGCTAGCCCGTAGGCGTGTAGTAGGTATGCTTTAGCGCTCTTAACGCCAATACCACTAATGCTCAGTAGCTCAGTGGCCTCGCTCAGAGGGTATAGGCCCCTCTCGAGGACTCCTCTTAAGCTTCTCCTCACTCTGTTAAACTCTACAGTCAAGTACGAGGAGGACTCCACGAAGCCTCTTACTACGAGTTCCCTCACCCACTTCACAGTGTTAACGTAGTAGTCTGTACTCCTAGACAAGAAGACAGAGTAGAGCACTAGCTCTTTGTCGCGCGGCTCGTAGATCAGAGTGATGTGCCTAGCAATACACTCCTCGAGACCTGCCCGCCTGCATACTTCCTGAAAGAGCTCTTGCTTGCTAAGTCCGAGGAGAGTAGGCGAGACACTAACTCCACTCGGAGCTGTGCACTTAGTCTCGAGAGTACTCTCTCTAAAAACACACTCGAGCCCCCGGTCAGCGCCGGCAATCTTCCTGAAGATAAAACCACTACTAGTCTCCTCCACGCTGAAGAGTGGCAGGAGGTATGAGTAGAGCAGTGTTAACCCGAAGTGAATACCCCTGATCTCCACGAGTACTCTCCACTGAGAGCGAGAGCCCTTATAGCTACTAGCCGCGTCTTCCAAGCTTGAATACGCGTCTTCTACCTTAAAAAGAGGGTATTTAAACTCTCCTCTCGCTAGGCTAGACCGTCAAGAATCCTAGTGTAGTGGGGGTGTTAATGGCTACGAGTGGCTCTGTTCTTGAAGGAGTGAATAGTTGTTTAGAATCTGCGGCTGTATTACTAGTCATTGTAGCTAATTGAGCCCTGCTCGGCGCGACCACTTGTAGTCTACCTGAGCCAAGCGTACCCCGCTATTAGTAAATAGCGACTAGCTGAGGGAGCAACTGCTACTGATACTAGTGCAGTTTAATAAACAGAGTCTACGCAACAATTGCTGTGGGTGAGTTGAGTGAGGAGGGTAGTTACCGCAGTACTCTTACTACTCCCCCTGCTAGTAGCGCACGCGCCAAGTAGGCTAGCGGAGACCAGTGAGCTGTACGTCGCTGAGACTACTAGTGTCCTGCACTCGCCGGGCGACCCAGTCTACCTGTCTATAGCAGACGGCTACGTGGTCTTGAGGCTCATCGTGTCAACTAGGCTTGGAGAGCACGAGGCTCTAGTAGTAGTCAACTACACTCTCGCCGTGAAGATGAAATTGCAGTTCGCAATGAGAGACTACTATGTGTGGATAGCTGGAGTGCCCTATACTGGTAGAGGCTTCACATACTACTTCAAGCTCAGATCTAGTAGCGGAGAAGTAGCCGTGTATAGGAGTCGAGGTGACAAGTACTTCTACTTCGACGGAGTTGACAGGTTTCCACAAGTCGAGTGGGTTAAGTACGGAGTAGCGTACCAGATATTCCCAGAGAGGTTCTACAATGGAGACCCCTCAAACGACATCTACGCCAACTACACGGACGAGCTTTGGTACAACGAGGTGAAGCCGGGGCGGCCAGTTCTCAGTAAGTGGAGTGACCCCATTACACCGCTACACTGCTGCCACCAGTACTTCGGAGGAGACTTGAAGGGCGTGACGCTCAAGCTAGACTACCTCTCCGAGCTCGGAGTCACACTAATCTACTTAACTCCGATTTTCATTTCGGGTAGTGCTCACGGCTACGACACATACGACCACATGCAACTAGACCCCAAGTTCGGCACTATGAGAGACCTAGAGGAGCTGATAAGCGAGGCGAGTAAGCAGGGTATTAGAGTTATATTCGACTTCGTGCCGGGACACGTGGGGATAAGGCACTGGGCCTTTCTCGACGTGTACAAAAACGGCCCCTCAAGCAGGTACTGGCACTGGTTCACAGTGTACAAGTGGCCTTTTAGGCTAGGCGACGGCTCTGCTTACAGGTGCTGGTGGGGTCTCGGCAGTCTGCCGCAACTAAACACTACTAACCCGGAGGTCAGAGAGTACTTGATTAACGTCTCGCTCTACTGGCTCGGCAAGGGCTTCGCGGGAATGAGAATAGATACTCCTCTCGACGTCTTAGACCCGCGGGGCTTCTTCGCCCAGTTGAGGAGAGCCGTGAAGACGAGATACCCCAGCGCGTACATAGTCGGAGAGATCTGGGACCACAGGCCAGAGTGGCTTCGAGGAGACGCTTTTGACAGCTTAATGAACTACTACGTGGGGAGGGGGATACTGTTAAGGTACGTGAAGGGGTATATCAGTGGAGGAGACGCCGCGAGGCTTCTCTCCGATTACTACGCGTCTATAGGAGTCAACGTGGCTGGAGTGAACTTTAATATCATCGGGTCGCACGACACTTCACGCGTGCTCACAGAGCTGGGCTGTGGTGGAGTACACCACACTCCGAGCACTACGAGCACTAAGAAGCTGAAGCTCCTCTCCACGCTACAGTACACTATACCCGGCACGCCAGTGGTGTTTCAGGGAGATGAGCGGGGTATTTGCGGGAGGAAGGAGTACTTCGACGAGCAGAGATATCCAATACAGTGGGATAGGCTAAACCAGGAAGTCTACGAGCACTACAGGAAGCTGGGCCAGCTCAAGAGAACACTGGCACCACTGCACACGAGCGTAATATCGCTGTACTACGCAGACCAGTACGTAATAGCCTACACGAGGGGATGGGGCGACGAGCTACTCGTAGTGGCGAGTACTAGTCCGAGTACTACCAACCTGAAGCTCCCGCCCGGAAGCTGGGTAGTAGTCTACACAACCGATGACTCCGCTACTGTAAGTAGCGGTGAGCTAGTTGTACCACCACTCACGGCAGTAATACTCCTGCGGGCAGATGCGGTTAGCACACCTACTCACACAGAAACCCCCACTACTCCCACACCAGCACCACAACAAGCAACTACTCCACCACTGGGGGCGCGCGAACTAGTAGTTATCACCGGCGCGGTGCTAGCCGCAGTCACAATAGCAGTAGTAGTTAAAGCGACTAAGCGGAAGTAAGAGCTCGCAGAGAGATGAGCACGGGGAAAACTCTAGCTGAGAACTGTGAAAAACTCGAGTTTTTAAAACTCCTCTACTTTATGACTGAGCCTTTAACTTCTCTCAGCCACTCTGGTGTGAGTTCCTCGGCGAAGACCTTGAGTAGCCCGGCCGCGTTGTACACGTCGCTCAAGTCTACTACTTCAACGGGGCTGTGAATGTACCTAGCTGGAATGGAGACCGTTCCCGCTGGCACGCCCTCCTTGTTCAGCGCTATAATACTAGCGTCTGTCGTGCCGCCGGGTATTACCTCGACTTGGTATGGTATGTTGTGCTTCTCTGCCAGCGAGACCAGCATGTCAAATACGCGTGGGTGAGCTATTAGCCCGGAAGCCCCCCGGCCATCGGCGACTTTTATTGCAGGGCCTTTACCCAGTCTAGTGTACCACTCGCTCTTAGCCACTCCCGGCACGTCGCTAGCAATTGTCACGTCGACGGCTAGAGCCGCGTCGGGGGAAATCGCGAAGGCAGATGTCCTCGCGCCTTTCAGCCCCACCTCCTCCTGGACAGTGGCCACGAAGTACGCGTCAACCTTGGGGTCGCGTGTCAGCTCGGCTGCTTTAATTAAGGTCACTACACCAACGCGGTCGTCGAACGCCTTGCCAGCGACTCTAGTGCCGGACAGAGCTACTACATCTCTGTCGAAGACCGCTATATCCCCCACTCTCACACCGAGCTTCTCCACCTCCTCGCGAGAAGAGGCTCCAATGTCTATGAACAGCTCGCGGAGCTCAGGGACTTTCTGGAGCTCCTCTGGCTTAGCTACGTGCGGGGGCTTGAGACCTATTACTCCTCTGAGGAGCTTGCCGTCTCTAGTCCTAATTACAATGCGCTGGTAGAGAAGAGACCTCTCCACTACGCCGCCTATTGGCACAACCCTCAAGAAGCCCTCGTCCTCGATGTGCGAGATGAAGAAGCCTATTTCGTCCATGTGGGCCGCTATCATTACTCTGCCCTCTCCACTACTACCGCGCTTCACGCCGATAACATTACCCCACGTGTCAACCCACAACTTGTCCACGTGCTTCTCTAGTAGCTCAACTACAATGCTTCTCACAGAGTCTTCTCTACCACTAGGGCCGGGAGCCTCGGCCAGCCTCTTTAAGAGGTTGAAGAGCCCATCTCTCCACTCCACAAGACGCCACCAGAATACTACTAGAGTACCCTGGCGAAATAAATACGTAAAACACAAAACTATCGAGAAGACCAGTTGCTCTAAGCACCGCGCTCCGCGAGCCTGCAGGTCGAGCTCGGAAACACTGCTCTAGGAGCGAGGGGCTTTGAAGCCGCGTTTACTGGACTTCTTCAACTACAATATTCACTTTAACAGTGAATTTCCTGCCTCCTCTATTAATTTCAAGCGTGACGTAGCGCTTGTCAATACTCCTCTCAATTACATCTCTGAGCTCACTTATTATCCTCACGGGCCTATCATTAGCCTTAACTATAACGTCGCCCTCGGCGAGCCCGGCCGCGTCGGCGGGCGACCCCGGTATTACTCTGACTACTAGTAGGCCCTCGCTGACTGGTAGCTTGTAGAGAGCGGCCATAGTCGGGTTTATAGGCGCCACGTACACTCCTATCCACGCTCTCAGCGGCCGCTTGTACTTACTGACAATTTCAATAAACCTCTTAACAGTGTTTATTGGAGTAGCGAACCCTATTCCCTGCGCGTAGGGCACAATAGCAGTGGTAACGCCCACGGACTCCCCGTCCAGGTTCACTAGTGGCCCACCACTATTGCCCGGGTTTATCGCCGCGTCTGTCTGTATAACGTCTTCGAGAACTATCTCCCTCGAGATAATCGTCCTCCCCACCGCGCTCACAACACCCATAGTCACCGAGTTTTCAAGGAGCCCCAGCGGCGAGCCAATGGCGAGGACTATTTCCCCCACTTCGAGCTTGTCCGAGTCCCCCAGCTTGAGGGGCGTTCCGTGCTCTTCTGTCTTCAGGAGAGCCAAGTCTCTTGTAGGGTCGCTCGCTACTACTGTAGCCGAGCTCATGTACCCGTCACTAAACGTCACATTGACTTTACTAGCAACTCTAATAACGTGAGCGTTAGTTATGACGTGGCCAGGCGCCACAATAAACCCGGACCCGTAGCCTCTAACGGGCTCGTAGCCGAAGAGCTCTAGTGGGTGCGGAATCTCGGTGGAAATAGTGACGACAGAGGACTTAACCCTCTTCACGACATTGACTATCTCGGAGCTGAGAGCTCTAACACTCAATTAAAACCCACCACGCACTACTCCACCTAAACTCTAACCCGCACGGAGTAAAAAGTATTGGATTTAAAGCTCGTGCTCGAGCTCTACGCTACAAGTCCCAGTGCGCTCAGCAACTTGACCCTGTCAATAAGCTTTCTGTGAGCCCCCAGCTCAATAGGCTTATTCCCAACCAGCGCTGTGAAACTCCACTTGTAAGTGTCAACGCTGTAGAGGACATATAGAGATCTAACACTCGACCTGAGCACTCCGTTAACATACCCCAGTTTACTGGCTATTTCACTTAGAAGACTCCTGCGTAGTACGAGCCCGTAGTACCTCCCGCGCGTAGTAGCAGTCTCCCTAGAGTGCGGTAGGAACAGCCTCCTGAGAGACTCCCACCTCTCAACTCGCTTCGCCAGCGGGGCCTGCTCCTGGATCTCGGCTTCGAGCGCTCTCAGCGAGTTAGTGAGGCACTCCTCTACATCTCTGACTGTACATGGGGCTTCTCTTGGGAGCTTGGGGTAGCCTAGTTGAGTAGTGAACCAGATATTCTCGCTGGTTAAGTCAGTTGCCCTGAAGGAGAGGAGTACTCGTATCTCAGGGGTATTGGCGTGTTCTTCTGAGGCGTAGTTGAAGAGGGAGCAGTCGAACAAGTAGAGCTCTCTTCTCTCAGCTGACCCTACGAGGCCCGCGTAGCCCCAGAAGCACACCCTAGTTCCCTTGCAGTACTCGGCTAGCAGCTTCTCACTTGCACCTAGAAAACTCACAAGTAACCCCACTTATAGTAATGCGCTCTCCCGGTGAAAAAGCCTACTCTACCTCTTGACGACCAAGTGTACCGGCTCGCCCAGAATGTACTCAGCTAGGTCTCTGAGGGACTCTGAGACTGTTAGGTGCGGGTAGGGTGTTCTAGCCGCCTCCTTAACGCTAAGCCTGCCGAGGTATAGTGGGAGGTACGCGGAGATCACCTCCGAGGCGTTCGGCGCCACGATGTGAACGCCCAGCACCCTCTCGCCCCGCTCATCGAGGAGCACTTTAACAAAGGCGTTCTTGTGCCCCTTGATCTTCACCGCTGAGAGGAAGTACACAGGCACTCGGACTCTCGTGTACTTCACGCCGAGAGCACTCAACTCCTTCTCCGTGTAGCCCACTGAGGCCACTTCTAGCCCAGTGAATATAGTAGTGGGGACCAGCTTGTAGTCTACTCTAAACGCCTCTTCGCCGAGGGCGCTCCGAGCCGCCGCGAGGCTCTCGAGTAGGGCCTTGTGAGCTAGTAGCGGCCCTCCCACCGCGTCCCCCGCCGCGTAGATCCCCTTAACGCTCGTCTCCATGCCCTCGCTCACGACAATGTACCCCTTCTCGCTCAGCCTCACACCCACAGCCTCGAGCCCCACGCCACTAGTCCTGGGGCGCCTGCCCACAGCCACTACAATCTTGTCTACTTCGAGCACTTCGCCACTAGTCAGCTTAGCCACGTAGGCACCACTACTCCTCGAGACCTCAGTCACGCTCGCGCCCTCGAGTACTCTGACACCGCGCTGAGACAAGTGCGCTCTCAGCACTGATGCTATATCCCTGTCTGTGAAGGGGAGTATGTGCTCCATTACCTCAACTAGAGTGACCTCTACGCCCAGAGACGAGTAGGCGTTAGCGAGCTCGACTCCCACAACTCCGCCTCCAATAATGAGGACTCTACTAGGCTTCTCCTCGAAGTACGGCGCCTCTCTATTGCTCACAATGCCGTGACCATCAAATCTCGCAACTGGGAGGTCTGCGGGGTCTGTGCCGAGAGCTAAAATCACCTTGTCACACTCGATCTCGCTTCTCTCCCCACTGCTCTCTACTAGTACTCTGCGCGGACCTGCTAATACGCCCCTACCCCTAATTAGCACTACTCCACGCGACTCCAGCAAGTACTCTATGCCCGCTCGAGACTCTCTCACAACGCTCCTAATCCACTCTACTAGGCTACTCCACCTGTACGCCACTTCACCCCCAACTTTCTCAACGAACTTGGCCGACTCCGCGAAGTGGTAGAGGGCTTTCGTGGGGACACAGCCGTAATTAGTGCACTCGCCGCCGACTAAGTGCTCTTCTACTACTGCTACTCTAAGCCCCCTATCAGCCAAGTAAACCGCTGCCGGGTACCCCCCGATACCAGACCCCATGACCGCGGCGTCGAACTTCACTGTATTTCTCCTCTGAGCATCTTCACGTAGACTCTCCACGTGGGAGCCAAGTACTTGGGGTGATTAGCCTTAGCGACGTCTACTCTACTAATACTAGTGTTGACCGGCCACTTCTTGGGCTCGGAGGGGTTCTTGTACGCTATTTCACTTATCTCTCTCAGCCTGGCTGCGTACTTCTCCACGTTCTCCGGGGTCTCGCTCTCAGTGAACTCTGTTAGCAAGGCCTCCTTCACTATTAGTGGGAAGTATGTTGTGGGGGCGTAGAAGCCCGCGTCGAGCAGGCCCTTAGCCACGTCCTCGGCCGCGACGCCCGTCTCCTCCGCGAGGGGCTTAGCGCTCAAGACTACTTCGTGCTTTCTAAACCTCACCCTACCGTACGGTATCTCGAAGCCTCTCACATCACTGACTAGCTTAGCAAAGTAGTTAGTTATGAGAACAGCGTGCTCAGTAACGCGCCTCAGGCCCTGCGGGCCCATCACGAGTATGTACACGTAGGCCCACACTAGGGGCACTGTATTCGCGAAGAAGGACTTCAATAAGCCAACGCTGTGGAGGCCGGGTCCTTTAAGCCTGTAGAGCCCCCTCTCCTCGTCGTATACCACTAAGTAGCCGGGTACTAGGTCTCTGAGCCAGATGCCGCGCTCGGGGTCTACGAGCCTGTCTTTAATACACACGGGGCCGGCGCCGGGGCCTCCCCCTCCGTGAGGGGAGCTGAAAGTTTTGTGTATGTTTAAGTGGGCTATGTCGAAGCCCATGTCGCCGGGCCTCGCGTAGCCCATAATACCGTTCAAGTTAGCGCCGTCGTAGTATAGTAGCGCGTCGTGCTCGTGGAGGAGTCTAGCTATTTCGAGAATTCTCTCCTCGAAGAGCCCCAGTGTGCTGGGATTAGTGATCATCAGGCCGGCCGTGGACTCTCCCACGGCGCTCTTCAGGGCCTCCATGTCGGTATTGCCGTCGGGCCCTGTCGGGACCTCTATCCCCCTGAAGCCTGCCATAGCCGCACTAGCCGGGTTCGTGCCGTGAGCGCTGTCGGGAACTATAATATCAGTCTTCTTCTCTAGTTGCTTCTTGACTTCGTGGTACCTTCTTATAGTTAGTACTCCGGCGAGCTCTCCATGCGCCCCCGCGGCTGGGTGCAGTGCGCACACGTCCATGCCGACTATGTTTGCCAGCCACTTCTGCAACTCGTACACCATCTCCAGGAGCCCCTGAACAGTCCTCTCGTCTTGTAGTGGGTGTAGTTCCGCTATTCTCGAGTCAAAGGCCACTTGCCACGCTATTCTCGGATTGTACTTCATCGTGCAGGAGCCCAGTGGTACTGGGCCGTTGTCCACGCCGTAAGACATCTGCGTGAGCCTCGTAAAGTGCCTCACGACTTCTACTTCGCTGAGCTCTGGTAGCGGCGGGGGCGTAGTCCTCCTCATAGTACTGGGTATTCTCGGCTCGCCGACGAGAGCTCTAACCTCCTCACTCACTTCTGGCAGCGCAACGCCAATTCTGCCGGGAGCTCCCAGTTCGAATACGAGAGGCTCGCTCCACTTGGCCTGCCTAAACACGGCGATCACCTCTCAGAGACGATCTCTCTCAGAGCGCTAACTAGCGCGTCAATGTCGCTCTTCAAGTGCACCTCTGTAAAGGCGTAGAGCGCTGTCTCGCCGAGCTCCGGGTAGTAGTCTCTAATGTAGAGCCCCCCGTGTAGACCCTTCTCTAGTAGCTCCTCGTGGACAGCTCTGTACCCCAGTCCCAGCTCGTTAAACGACACTGGGAACTCGTTGAAGAAGTCTTCCTTGAACACCTCGACGTTTACTCCAATACTCTTCATTTTGACCCAGGCGTAGTGGGCATTGTAGTAATTGACCTCGGCAAGCCTAACTATGCCGCTCTTACCCAGCATAGAGAGGTACACAGCGACCGCGATGGCCACGAGAGCCTCGTTTGTGCAGATATTAGACGTCGCCTTAGCCCTCCTAATGTGTTGCTCCCTGGTCTGAAGGATCATGGCGAAGCCCCTCTCGCCGCTCACGCTCTCAGCCAGGCCTATTATCCTGCCCGGCATCTGCCTCACGAGGTTCATGTCGTATCTAGTAGCAAACACGCCGAGGTAGGGTCCGCCGTAGTTTAGCCCCAGCCCCAGTGGCTGGCCCTCCCCCACGGCTATGTCCGCTCCGAGCTCTCCTGGTGGTTTTAGTAGCCCCAGTGCTATGGGGTAGACTCCTGTAATGAAGAGAGCCCCCTTTTCATGAGCGATCTCGCCCACCGCCCTCACCTCGGGCTCTACTACTCCGAAGAAGTTAGGATACTGCACGTAGACAGCCGCCGTGTCGCTGTCTACTAGTGACTTGAACTTCTCGATGTCAACAGCCCCAGTAGTACTCTCGTAGGGCACTGTCTCTAATTTGACGCCGTGAGGCCACGTGTAGGTCTCCACGACTCTCCTGTGGAAGGGGTTTATGTTAGCCGGTATAACAACCTTCCTCCTATCCTTGTTAACTCTGAGCGCCATTAGCACAGCCTCGGCTACCGCCGAGCCCCAGTCGTACATAGATGCGTTAACGATGTCCATGTCTAGTAGCTCCGCCATTAAGCTCTGGTACTCGAAAAGCGCCTGCATTAAGCCCTGAGAGATCTCGGCTTGGTACGGCGTGTAGGCTGTGAGGAACTCTCCGCGAGAAACTATGTACTTGACTAGTGGTGGGACGTAGTGCGGGTAGACGCCGCCGCCGAGGAAGGGCGGCGCTCTCAGCTTAGTGTTCTTGGAGAGCCTCTCATCCACGATTCTCTTAGCCTCCACCTCGGAGACAGGTCTTCCAAGCCCTATCTCGAGGCTCTCCCACGCCTCGCGAGAGAGCAGTATTTCGCGCGGAATATCACTGAAGAGCTTCTCGACGCTCTTAACGCCAATGGTCTTTAACATCTTCTCTACTTGCTCGAGTGCGGAGCCCGGTATCCAGGGGTGAGGTGAGCTCAAAAACACACACCAATTTGATATCACAGAGGCCCTAGTATATATTTAGCTCCCGCGCTCTGTGAGTAGAGAGGGGTAGAAGTGACTAGACGCATACCACTACTAGACTTCTACGTGGAGGCTCTCGGAGCTGAGCCGGGGCTCTTCGGCGACTGGGAAGCCCCAATGAGGTACACTAGCACCATAGAGGAGCACATGGCTGTTAGAACTAGCGTGGCGTTTTTCGACGTGTCTCACATGGGGAGAGTAGCTCTCAGAGGCCCCGACGTAGTGTCCTTTATACAGTACGTGTACACGAAGGATCTCTCGAGAGTAAAAGAGGGCTTTATGAGCGGCCCCACACTGGCTTTAACAGAGCTGGCTAGAGCTAGAGACGACGAAATGCTCTACAAGATTAGTGAAGAGGAGTGGCTACTAGTCCCCAACGCGCTGGCCAGGGAGAATATGCTCGGGTACTTTAATCGAGTTATCTCCGAGAGGGGTTTTAGAGTAGAGATCACTGACCTGACCGAGAAGTACTCTATGCTGGCTATTCAGGGCCCGAAGTCAGTCGAGTTAATGGAGTCCCTCGGCGCGAAGTGGGCCGGCGACCTCAAGCCGCTCGAGTTCAGACTCAACGAGGAAGTAGCTGGGGCGAGGGTCTACTTGGTTAGCAGGAGTGGGTGGACGGGTGAAGACGGCTTTGAGGTGTGGGGTGAGCACGGGGAGATCAAGAAGCTCGTCGAGGCCCTAGCGGCTAGGGGGGTTAAGCCGGCCGGCCTAATAGCACGCGACACTCTGAGAATAGAAATGGGCTTCGTGCTCGGAGGTCACGAGTACGGGGAAGACCCGGTTAAATTCCCCTGCGCTGTGAGCCTGAGGTACGGCATGGGCGCTATAACCTGGGAGAAGAGGGGGTTTGTCGGGGAAGATGCTCTGAGGGCTTGTAGGCGCGAGGGTGTTAGGTGGGTTAGACTGGGACTGAGAATGGGCAAAGAGGCCGGCAGGCTCTTCCCGAGAGAGTGGAGTGGAGTCTGCGTAGAGGACGTTTACGTGGGCTGGGTCACGAGTAGCTGCTACTCTCCAGTACTGAGTAGGGGCATAGCCATGGCTTACATAGACACCAGATACGCCGTGATCGGCGAGGAGGTGGAAGTGGACATTAGAGGCAAGAAGTACTCGGCTAGAATAGTCGACTTCCCGTTCATCAAGAAGTGATTTCCCGCGGCGGATCCCACTCCAGCGAGAGCACTGCAAAAGTATTTTTACACTTTAACGGCGTTATGAGTATTGGTGAGCTAGCCGTGTACGAGTACGGCGAGTCTACGGGGCTCGACGCGCTGACTCAGCTCTACCCCGACTTGAGAGAAGTAATTGAGCTCACAGTAAACCACACTGTGTGGAGAAAGCGCTACTGCTTAAACATGATTGCCAGCGAGAACGTCATGTCCCCTCTAGCGATGCTAGTATACCTCAATGACTCCATGCACAGGTACGCCGAGGGCAAGCCCTACAAGAGGTTCTACCAGGGGTTAAAGCACGTTGACGCGCTCGAAGTGAAAGTCCAGAAGCTCATGGGCGAGCTCCTCGAGACCCCCTACGTCGACCCCAGGCCGATAAGCGGGACAACCGCGAACGCGTCTGCTTTCAGGACCTTCACGAAGCCGGGAGACAAGGCGGCTGTGGCTCCAGTGCAGACCGGTGCTCACGTCAGCCACACTAGATACGGGACACTAGGAGCTCTCGGAGTAGAGCAGATTGAGCTACCAGTAGACTTGGATAACTGGAACATAGACGTCGACAAGGCCGTTAAGCTCATTGAGGAGGTCAAGCCGAAAATAGTTACTCTTGGAGGCTCCCTCTACTTTTTCCCACACCCGACTAGGGAGATAGCCGAAGCCGCTCACGCCGTGGGCGCCAAGGTCATACACGACGTCGCCCACGTACTGGGCTTAATTATTGGAGGCGTCTGGGAGAACCCGCTTAAAGAGGGCGCTGACATCATAACGTCTTCTACTCACAAGACCTTCCCGGGACCGCAGGGAGGGCTCATAGCGACTAGTAGCGAGGAGGACTACAAAGAGATAGGTAAAGTAGTGTTTCCAATGTTTGTCTCTAATCACCATTTACACAGACTCGCCGCCACGGCCGTGACGGCTATTGAAATGAAGATCTGGGGTAGAGACTACGCGGCTCAAGTAGTGAGGAACGCGAAAGCACTAGCAGAGGCTCTCGCCGCCGAGGGCTTTAAAGTAGCGCTAGAGCACCTCGGCTACACGAGCAGCCACCAAGTAGCAGTAGACGTCTCTCAGCTCGGCAGGGGCTCTAAGTGCGCCGCTCTACTAGAGGAGGCTAATATCATAGTCAACAAGAACATGCTTCCCTACGACAGGCCCGAGGACGTCAAAGACCCCAGTGGACTGAGACTCGGCACTCAGGAGCTCACTAGGTGGGGCATGAAAGAAGGGGAGATGAGAGAGATCGCGAGGCTTATTAGAATAGCGTTAATTGACAAGAGAGACCCCGCTGAAGTCAAGCAGAGAGTAGTGGAGTTTCGAAGAGACTTCCTGGAAGTCCACTATGGCTTTAAGCTCACACGCGAAGACGAAGTCAGATTACTCGAGATAATGCTACACGCCAAGGTATAATAACGCCGTCTCGACTAGTAGGCACGTGGGGTGTGCGCCCTTGAGCTTTATTGAAGTGAAGGCGAAGGGAAAGACCTACCTTGTAGCTACTGACAAGAGGTACACCGAGACAGATGAGTGGGCTCTGAGAGAGAGTAGTGGGCTTATCAGAGTGGGTATAACGGACTACGCTCAGAAAGAACTAAAAGACGTAGTCGCAGTTGAGCTGCCCCAAGTAGGTCGAGTAGTGAGAAAAGGCGAGGAGCTAGGAGTCATAGACTCCGTTAAGGCCACGGCCTCGTACTACGCTCCAGTATCTGGTAAAGTCGTGAGTGTTAACAGAGAGCTAGAGAAGAGCCCAGAGCTGTTAAACAAAGATCCCTATGGCGCCGGTTGGATCATGGTGATAGAGCCCTCTAATCCAGAGGACTACGAGTCCCTCCTCACGCCAGAAAAGTACGCTGAGAGAATCAAGAAGTAGCTTTTTTGGACTGGCTTTTTTTAACTCAGCTGAGTCTAAACTCCTCTCACTAATATTCTACTCGGGTGTTGAGGCGTGAACTTTGAGGAGCTTATTAGTAGAATCACACCCAGAGAACTCGCTGGAATGATTGACCACACGCTGTTAAAGCCAGACGCTGACTACAAGGCGCTTGAGAAGTACGTGAATGACACTAGAGAGTACGGGTTTAAGCTCCTCATGATCCCGCTCTCGCTCATGGAGAGACTGAGAGAAATTGCTGGTAGGAGTATTGAAGTGGGCGCTGTAGTGGGGTTCCCCCTCGGAAACACCTCTACGAGGAGTAAAGTGCACGAGGCCGTTGAAGCCGCTGAGCTCGGTGTCAGAGAGGTCGACATGGTCATGAATATAAACGCGTTTAAATCCCGCGACTACGAGTACGTTAAGCGCGACATAGCGAGTGTAGTAGAGGCCGCTAAGAGCAGAGGCGTGAGCGCAGTGAAAGTCATTATTGAAACCGGGCTCCTCACAGACGAGGAGAAGGTAAAAGCCGTTGAGCTAATAGTGGAGGCCGGAGGAGACTACGTAAAGACCTGCACAGGCTTTCTCGGCTCAGTAGCAACTGTTCACGACACCTCACTACTCTACAGGGCTAGTAGAGGGAGAATTAAAGTTAAGGCGTCTGGCGGTATAAGACACGCTCTCGACGCGCTAGCACTAATATTTGCCGGTGCTAGTAGAGTAGGGACTAGTAGTGGAGATAAAATACTGGAGGAGTTCATGAGGCTCAGAGGTGAGTACAAGTGAACAGTGGAGAGGTCCTTGAGGGCCTCTACATAATCGAGCCGGCTGGCAGGCACATGAAACTGTTACTCAAGGTTAGTAGGGTATACGCGCTCGAGAAGTCTCCCTACCAGGAAGTAGTGTTCGCCGAGATTGAGGGCTTCGGCCGCTCTCTGCTAATAGACAAGTTCATACAGAGCACTGAGAGAGACGAGTACATATACCACGAGCTACTAGTACACCCGGCAATGTGCCTCCACCCGAGGCCGGAGAGAGTACTGATTCTCGGCGGGGGTGAGGGCGCTACTCTCAGAGAGGTTCTAAAGCACAGTACTGTAAAGGAGGCTGTTATGGTGGACATAGATCCCGTCGTAGTGGAGTTCTCCAAGAAGTACCTCGAGCACATGCACAGAAGCAGCTTCTACGACCCCAGAGCCAGGGTTGTTATAATGGACGGCAAAGACTACATTAAGCAAGCCCCCAGTAGCTACTTCGACGTGGTCATAATGGACTTGACGGACCCCTACGCGGGCGAGATCGCTAAGCCCCTCTACAGCCCAGAGGCGTTTGGGGAGATAAGGAAAATTCTGAGAGACGACGGAGTAGTGGTTACTCAGGCTGGTAGTAGCTACTTCTACCCGGACGAGTACAAGTGGGTTCTCAGTAGCGTTAAGAGCTCGTTTAGACACGTCTCAGAGTACTGGTTCTGGGTGCCGAGCTTCGGCTTAAATGTCAATTTCATAGTGGCGTCTAACGCATACAGACTAGAAGACTACGTTAACGCTATTGACGAGAGGCTCAGAGAGCACGGAGTGTCGACAAGACTCGTGTCTGGGAGACTACTAGAGGGCTTACTGAAAATAGGCGTTATATACCCCTAGCTCTACTACTCTACTAGACTTTTTCCTCGCACCGTATATAACTCCACTAGCCATTACAGCTACGAGCATTAGTATCACATAGTCCCAGGGTAGTCGCCGAACAGCACAGTATCCAGCACGACAGCCGTATGCCGGCGAGCGCGCCAGCCACCGCCGCCTCTACCAGCCCGCACCTCTTGTAGCGTCCAGCCGCGTAGGCTACTTCACTGAATAAGCCCTGCGCAAGCCCGTAGAGAGCGTTCACCAGCTCTCTCAGCGGTTTCTTAATGAGAGAGGCCGCCAGCGGCGCGGCCATGAACTAGGCGCCGCAGGTCACCAGCGTTTCCCCGCTAACGGTACTTGTTGGTATTTGTAGATATTTGTAATCCCATTAGCGGGGTTGGGCCTCGGTGCGGAATCACCAGCTTCATCCACACCTCATGGGTCCCCGTCGAGCCCAACGCCATGAGGCTCCCATCTGAGGGCGTAAGTTCACCACTAATCAATACACCTCACCGCAGCGCGGATCATAGGGTTCAAGTAATTATAGCAAGTATAGAGGGTATTTAAACATTACTCTAAGAGCCAAATACTCACAAATATTCACAGATACCTAAACTTACCATCAGCTCTATAACAGCCTACTTCTCCGACTAGGAAGAAGACGAGTATCCACGCAAACCTCTTAGAGTGAAATGTAGCTGACAGTACTAGTGGGGGGATTACGAGGACTAGTAGCACGCCTGTGTTTCTAGAGACGAAGGCCACGTGGAGCCCTAATAGCCCGGGTTGCGACGCGGTGAAAACCCGAGCAGAGCCCGGAAACCCGGGGCAAAGAAATACTTAGAACTATTTACAGCTAACTACAGATGCCTGCCTCGGGGAAGCCCGTGTCTGGTCTACGCGGTAACTACTAGTTCTCTGATTACTACTTCTGCTCTTTCTCAACTAGTACGGCTGTTCCGTAAACGTAGAGCTCGGCTACACCGGCACTAATATTCGTCGTGGCGAGTCTAAACCCTATTACAGCATTAGCCCCCTTAGCCTTGGCTTCCTGCACCATTCTCCTAATAGCTTCATCTTTAGCTTTATTGAGGAGCTCTACGTACTCTCTGACTTCACCTCCAGCAATATTTCTAAGTAGAGCCGCCAAGTCTCTTCCAAAGTGCGAAGACCTCGCGGCCACCCCCACAACTAGTCCCTTTACCTCCTTGATTCTGTAGCCCGGGATAGTGTCTGTAGTCACGACTATTACTCCTTCAATTTCCAATAACATCACCTACTCTACAAGGAGACACGTCGACTTTAAAAGTATTACACAGCGACGTAGCACTCAGTGAGAGTATCCGCGGAAAGCCGTGATTAGGCGGAGTACTCGTAGGGCTTAAAAACCTTTAACGCGTGCACGTACTTATATAGCCAGTACATACATACATGACTAGTACATACAGCTATACACACTATATAGGCGATAGCCGTGGTCAGCGCCGTGCTACTCTACGCTGGCGTTGCACTAGCACTGGTGCTTGCGTGGATTAACGGGGCTAATAACGCTGGTAACGTTATTGGCGCCGCTGTGGGAGCTAGGAGTATTAGCGCTAAGAGAGCACTACAACTAGCCTTTCTCTTCGAGATAGCGGGGGCGACGCTACTGGGACACTATGTCTCTGCGACTATTACGAGGGGCATTATTAACCCAGCAGAGCTGAGCGGAGAGAAACTACTAGCCGGAGTACTAGTAATAGCCGCCTCAACTACTCTCTGGATGTTTATAGCTACGTATCTCAGAGTGCCTCTCAGTGTTACTCAGGCTACTATTGGCAGTGTAGTGGGGTTTGGACTAGTAGTTCTGGGCTTTCACAAGCTGAATTGGAGCGTACTCGCATCAATACTCTTCTCGTGGCCTTCAACACTCCTACTAGCGGTTTTCCTCTCAATAGTACTGTACAGGCTCTACACTACAGCACTCTCGCGCGCAAGGGAGGCTAAGAGACTACTAGTGCTGTCCTCAGCTCTACTCTACGTGTGCGCAGTCGCTGCACTACTAGTACTGGTTAGCAGTGTTGGCGGCATACTAGCAACTCTAGCGTCACTAGTAGCCCCCATTCCCGCTACAGTACTCTACGCAGTAGTACTCGAGAAGAGAGTACCGGGAAGCCTCCACGAGGCTAGGTATGCTGTTAACAGGCACTTACTCCTAGTCTCGACGTCGCTAGCCGCTCTCAGTCACGGCGCGCACGACGTGGGGGCTTCAGCTGGACTACTACAATTAGTTGTGAGCGAAGTAGGTGTTGGAGGGGCCCTAGATGCGAGGACCTCGAGACTAGTTCTCTTCGTGTCGGGCTTGGTAATGGCGCTTGGAATGCTGAGGTGGGGGTATAGAGTCCTCGGCACTCTCGCTGAGAGGATCACTCCGCTGACCCCCGAGGCCGGCTTCGCCGCCCAGCTGAGCACGGCCCTCACAATGCTACTAGTCACGAGAATGGGCCTGCCCTCCTCCACGACGCTGGCTATAACGGGGGCTATTATAGGAGTGGGCCTCTCGAGGGGGAGGGGTTACGTTAACACTAAGACTGTAATTAGGGTCTTCACTATGTGGGTAGTGGGCTTTCCAGCCACGCTACTCCTCTCAATGACTATGAGCGCCCTCACACCTCGCTAGGATCGGGGGAAGCCATATATTTCTCAGCGCGCACTCTACTCTCTCAGGCGAGCAAGTGCTTACTAGGTGAGACTTCTACTTGAGCAGAGCTATTGAAGTCAGGGGTCTAGTTAAGAGGTACCGCGTCAAGAAGAGACAAGGCCTCTTTAAGTCGAGTGTAGAGGTAGTAGAGGCACTTCGAGGCGTGAGCTTTACAGTAGACTACGGCGAGGTAGTCGGGCTACTGGGGCCAAACGGGGCGGGAAAAACCACGACTATAAAGATCCTCGCGACTCTGCTACTACCAGACGAGGGCGAGGCCTACGTCGCCGGCTACAACGTCGTCAAAGAGCCCGGCGAGGTCAGAAAGCGCACTGGGCTCATGCTCACTGTTGAGCGAGGGTTTTACGGGAAGCTTACTGGCCGCGAAAACCTGGAGTACTTTGCCGCTCTCTACGGCCTCGACAGGGAGTACGCTGATAAGAGAATAGGGCACTTAATGAGGCTACTGGAGCTGGACAGGCTCGGAGGCGACTACAAGCTCTTCGAGGAGTTTAGTCTGGGAATGAGAGCTAGGCTGAGCCTGGCTAGAGCACTGCTGAGCGACGCCCCAGTACTACTACTAGATGAGCCTACACTAGGCCTAGACCCTCCTAGTGCTAGGAGAATTAGAGAGCTAGTAGAGAGGCTCGCTCGCGAGGAGAGAAAAGCTGTTCTCTACACTACGCACAATATGTTTGAAGCCGAGATTGTCTGCGATAGAATTCTACTAATAAATAGAGGTCAAGTAGTGGCCAGCGGGTCGCCCCGGGAGCTCAAAGACAGGTTGCCGAGACTAAAAGTCTTAACTCTAGTTCTCCGCGGCGGATCGCGCGAGAAGCTTCAAAGCGCTATGAGAGATCTAGGCTTAAAATACGAGGTCTCTGAGGAGAGCGATCTCTACAGTATTAGAGTACACGTGAAGAAGCCGGAGGAGGTGTTCAGCGAGGTTGCGAAGAGGCTTATCTCCAGCGGATTTGACCTCGTCTCAGCTAGAGTAGAAGAGCCCACTCTAGAAGACGTGTTTATATACTTCAGTGAGGGGTCTCTGTGAGAGTACGAGACCTCGTGAGAGCCGAGTACAAGCTAGTGTACGCAGAGATGATTAGGAGGAAGAGCGAGCTAGTACTGCTAATACTGTACCCCTACGTGTTCACGGGCTTTATTCTACTAGTAGGTTCCGGGGTCGGCTCGCCGAGGGTTTTCGAGGAGAGAGTGGGCGTTAACCCGGCGCTGTTCCTGATCACGGCCGGCTTCGCGGTCATGGCCCTCATGATCTGTATTGACGACATACTCTGGAGGCCTATATGGGAGGCGTGGATTGGAACTCTACCATACGTCTTCGCGTCACCTGTAAACAAGCTCTTACTGTTCTCAGTTATGCCTCTACCTAGAGCCTCTCTCGTTGTATTAATTGGCTCGACTAGCCTAATACCACTCTACGCTTACCAGCACGGGCTCGCGGGGATTCCACTAGCTCTGCTCGTAGTTCTACTAGTTGTAGTAGGCGTTTTCACAATGATCCCTCTGAGTATACTCACATCAGGACTTCTACACGCGTTCGGCGAGAGCTGGAGAGCAGTGAACATTGTGAGGCCCCTAGTTATAGTTTTACTCGGTGTCTACTATCCGAGATTTTACATGCCACTAGTAGCTAGGCTACTCAGCTACGCTCTCCCATCCTCACACGTAGTCGAGTCTATTCAGAGAATCCTCCTAGGCTTAGTAGACGAGCTGACTGTTCTACTATTAGCTGCAGGAGTCCTCCTCGCACTACTGTACACGCCTGCTAGTAGAAAGAGCCTATTACTCTGGGAGAAGAGGAAGGTGAGAGAGGGTGTTAAAACTAGCTAGGAGGGCTTACGCTGTTCTAAAAGCCTACGCGCTCTCAGAGCTAGCTCGGAGTAGGGGGATAGTCTACGGGCTTGTGGGCATCGCTCTCTGGATACTACTCTTCACTCTACCAGCCTCGCTATTCACCGAGCCAGACAGCGACCCCGCTCACGTATCAGCCCAGATCTTCGCTGGCGTAATGATCTTCCTATTCTACTCAGTCGCGACGTGGGACTGGGCTGTGGAGTTGAGGTGGATGATTAATGACGGTAGAGTAGAGTACTACATCGCGTCTGGTAGTGGGTTTCTGCCACACTACCTCGGAATACTCCCGGTATCCCTCGCGTGGATTGCAATAACTCTGTCTGTTACCTACTTGCTCCTCGCACTCGTCCTCAGCCCCCCACTACTAGTAGTCAGAAACCCCGTGCTGTTTCTCTACGGCTTCGCACTACTCCTACTAACGCTACTCGGCTACGCACTAGTACTCGGCGGGACAGTACTCTCAACTGGGGCTTCTGGAGGCGTGGTAGAGCTAGTGGGCTTCATACTGCCAGTGGCTACTGGGGGCTTGACGCCACTAGCTAGGCTACCAAGACCCGCACAGCTACTCGCACTACTCACGCCATTCAGCTACCCAGCTGAGTTAATTAGACACTCCCTGCTGGAGACGCCACTACTACTCAGCGCCGAGGAGGCGTGCCTCTACGGTGGAGTCTACTCAGCAGTCTTCTTCGCGCTCTCAGTACTCTACTTCAAGTACCAGTACAGGAAGCTACTGCGCGAAGGAGTTAGACTAACAGCCAGGTAGACAGCTACAACCGCACCTGTCACCAGCTCCGTCAAGCCCTCCGAAGCCATCACCACTAAACTACACTCGCAAAACACACTTATTAACACGCACTAGCCTGCCCGCTTCACCTACTCCTGAACTAGACTTAGTCGAGCTTAAGTCGGCTTAGAGTGGATTAGTCTACTAAGAGGGCCGCGGACTAGACAACTAAGTGGACTACTCCGCCCCTCTCTTCAAGTAGTACACGAGGACTACACTAACTACTACTACGACCGCGAGTGCCGCTACAACTAGTGCTCTCGCCTGTAGCCCGGAGTCTTCTCTGTACACGGCCTCGCGAGCTCTGACAATAGACATGTAGGCGTATAGTGCTACTCTCGGGAGCTCCGAGTAGACAAATGAGATCACGTCTGAGGCGTCAGCACCCGTATTCAAGTAGTACTCGGCGAGGTCGAGGACAAGTAGTGTTGATAGCGGTACGTAGTCGTAGAGGACTGCGTAGTTCTCGACAAGTCTCTTTAAGTTCTCTACGAGGTCTTTGACGACTTCTCTACTTGTCGGTATAAACACTGTGTTTAGAGGCGAGTAAATTAGTCTCGAGATTACTAGCAGCGCGCTGAACACCTCTAAGAGCTCACTAATACTACTTGTTTCACTCAGACTAGTACTCGCAGTGAAGCCCAGTAGAGAGAGGTATTCTAAGTGCTCACTCAGAAATCCCCGTGCCAGCTTACTGAGGTACACTATATTGCTCGCGTTGACTAGCCTGTAGGGTTTGAGCGCGCTACGAGCACTATTCGCGGCAGTAAGCCAGCCATACGCTGAGAGAACGCGGGCCTTCGCTACAGCTGTACTTGTAATGAGCGCGTCTAAGTCTCCTACAAGTCTGCTCGCGGCGCGCGCGTACTCCTCCGCCTCACTAGCTCTAGCGTACGCTGTAATCAGCAAGTCGAGGTATACAGGGTCTACTAGTCCGCTCTTAGCGGCGTCTTCTAGTAGACTAGTAATTTCACTCTTAACTATACTAGCTGTAGCCAGCACGCTCGAAGCCGTCTTATTCACGACTTCCAGTACACCTCCTGACCGCGTCTCGTAAGTGTACAGTAGCCTGGAGATCTCTGCACTAACTAGTGCCGAGTACGCGAGCGAGGCCGCCACGTAGTACTTACCCTGCTCGGCTACTAGACCAGCTTCTCTCAGCTTCTCGCGCGCAGTGGCGGTGTACTCGCTACTCCAGTTTAACGACTCTAGCTCACTCAAGACGGCACTAGCTGTACTAGATAAGTTCTCGTACACGGACTTGAAGAGTAGTTGAGTAGTGTTAACTAGCTGGTAGAAGTCGCTGAGCCCCTCACTCCGCTGGGCGTAGCCTAGATCGTAAATTGTGTACACGCCTCTCACGTTTACAGAAGTGTAGTTGAATAGGTCTCGCTGAACTCCCGGAGCGTAAATTAGAGTTATATTCCCCGCGGCCGCCGCTCTGAGTTTTTGCTCTAAGCCACCCACAGCTCCGACTACTCCACCGGGACCAATAATCCCGGTAGCCGAAACACCCTGTGGACAAGTGCCCTTGCTTAACATGTGTGAGAGAGTAGTGTAGAAGAGTAGTGTTGCACTTAGTCCTTTCACGTCGCCGCCTATCTTTAAGTAGTAGTTGTAGGACTTGTAGTCCACTCCCGTCGTGATAGACGCGTATATCAAGGCGAGTTTAAATGACACCAGCACATCTCTACTCACACCAGTACTTGAAATAGCACCAGCCCCCCTAGTCGAAATAGTGATCTCGCCGGGAATAGTGAGCCCCTCACCCCCCGAGACGGCTAAGAGCTGTACTCTACACGTGAAGTAGCGTGGAGTACTCGCTAGTGGGCTTAGCCAGCCGAAAATAAATAAGATCAGAGTGAAGTAAGCGAGTAGACTACTACCCGCTATTAAGTACACGCAGACACACCTCCATGAAGCTCTAGTTAAAGACGGCGCCGCTCTCAGCGCTCTCACTACTACTTGTACAGCCACGTAAACTCTAAAATCTCTTAGTGTACTTTAAGAGCTCGCAATTCCACTCCTCTGGTAAGACCCTTTACTCGAAGTAGAGCTCGAGTCTACTAGATGAAACCGTGAAAGACCTGATCTCTCACCTAGTTCGCGTGAAATCCTGTTTTTAAGCACCGCTCTGCTTAACATGTAGTTACTAAGTGCAAACTAGGTGTGCTCTGTGAGTTTAAGTAGCGTAGTGTCTAGTGCTCTCGTTAATGGTTTGATTCTCGCCGGCTTCACAGGGCTCGGGTCCCTAGTCGCGTTTACGAGCCTGAAGATACCTAAGTGGGGATTAGACTTCTCAATGGGGTTTGCAGCTGGAATTATGCTTGTTGCGTGCTTTACGAGCCTCATTATTCCCAGTCTTGAAATGGGTCTCTACTTGGACCTGGGCATCGGCTTTGTTCTCGGCGCGCTAGCAATAGCCGCAATGGACGCTCTTATTCCGCACGAACACCTCGTAGTGGGCTACGAGGGCCCCGAGCACGCTAGGAGAAGACTTAAAAAAGCCGTGCTAATAGCCCTCGCAGTTGCAATACACAACGTGCCTGAAGGTCTAGCTGTTGGAGTCTCAACCGCGCTGAGTGAGAGGCTGGGCTTCGCCACCGCGCTAGCAATAGGCTTACAGGACGTTCCAGAGGGTGTTGCCGTGGCGCTACCTCTCGCAGTGCTCTGGGGGAGTAAGTTAAAGGGGTTTGCTACGGGATTACTCACAGGCCTAGTGGAGACGTTAATGGCCGTTACAGGGGCACTAGTATTCTCCTACGCTACTGGCGTACTCGGCGTGGGAATGGGGTTTTCAGCCGGCGCAATGATGTACATAGTAGTAGAGGAAATACTGCCAGAAATACTACACGAGGCGTCTACATACAGAAAAATCGCTACAGTGGGATTCTTCCTAGGCTTCTACGTAATGATATACCTCGACACTCTCCTAGGTTGATCCATAGAGATGTGTATAGCGTGAAAACCGCGTGTTACTAGCAATATTGGAACACGCGGAGAGCGATAAAGTAATTATTGAGCTTGGTAGAGACGACTTCTAGTACACACTATGTAGGCCCAGAGTAGGGTATACGGGTTTCAAAGAGCCCAGAGAGGAGAGTGAACACGAACAGGGAAAAGTAAAGCTAGGTTAAGTAATAATTGCCGGTTATAGTTGTAATTAGAGGAGTACTAAAAACTCCATGTAACTTCAGGTTACTTTTTGAATTTTTCTTATTGGATGCTGTTTTCCCACTCCAACACTAATAGTGTTTACTGTTTTCATAGAATCTACTACTTGTTCTCGTGTAACTCTACATGGTTTATTATGTTTAGACTTATTCTACCGCGGCTTTAACCGTACTTAAATATTGTCCCCGGCATTCTACGGTGTTGGTGTGTTACAGTGGTTTACCCGGGGAAAGTCGTATTGCGGGTTGACCTTTCTAGCGATAAAATCGAGGAGGAGGAATTAACTGACTCTATTGTTGAAAAATTTATTGGTGGTAAGGGTTTAGCCGCCTACTTGATGTACAAGGAGATCAAGCCGGGTATAGACCCCTTCTCTCCTGAAAACAAGTTGTTTATATTTGCTGGTCCACTAGCATTCATATACCCTACATTTGTTAGAACCGTTGTCGCCTCTAAATCTCCACTAACTGGTTTATTCTGTGATAGCTACGCCGGAGGATCCTTTGCTGTTGAATTAAGGAGAGCCGGCTACATAGGTATTGTTATTGAGGGCAAGAGCGACAAGTTAAAGTGCTTGAAGATAACTAGGGAAGAGAAGAGGCTCTTTGAGTGTGAACAACTTAGAGGCAAAACTACATATGAAGTTGGGGAGCTGTTTAGAGAATACTCCGTCTTGACAATAGGTCCTGCAGGTGAAAACAGGGTTAGATTTGCAGGTGTCTATATAGATTGGAGAAGAAACCCGACAACTAGGCCTGGAGTTGCTGGTCGTGGAGGCCTCGGTGCGATACTGGGTTCTAAGAACTTAAAGGCTATAGTGTTAAAAGGCTGGTTTAGAGTAGACGAGTTAACTAAAGGTGTAGATAGGAGTGTTCAGAGAGACTTGATCGACAGGTACTTGAAAATTATAGAAGAGGATGTTATGCCGGGTATAGGTATTGGAGGGAACTTACCTGTATTTAAAGTATCAGCTGAGGCAAAAATACTCCCAACTAAGAACTTCCAGCTCGGTACACACGAGTTGTGGAGGGAATTAGCTGACGAGGCGTGGGCTAAAGTCCTAGTTAACAGGATAACGTGTCCTACTTGTCCAGTTAAGTGTGGAACTACTATTAGAGAAGGTGGTTTCATGACTGAGAGAATTGAGTATGAGACTGTCGCTATGAACGGCCCTAACTTACTAATACTAGATCGCAGGGCATTAATGCTAATAAACAACACACTAAACGCTTTAGGCATGGACACTATAACAACGGGTAGCATACTCGCCTTTGTCACAGAGCTCTGTGAGAGAGGGTTGTTAAAGGACTATGAGATCTCCTGGGGTGAAGTAGATAGCTACGTAAAACTCATATATGACACAGCCTACAGGAGAGGACTGGGAGACATACTAGCCGAGGGCCTAGCAAGAGCAGCCAAAATCCTCAACGCGGAAGAATACGTTCTCCACATTAAAGGCCTCGAAATACCAGCCTACGACCCGAGAGGCGTTGTGGGCATGACCTTAGCCTACGCTACTGCTGATAGAGGTGGTGACCACTTAAGAGCCTGGACCGTTGGCGCAGAAGTCACGACTAAGCTAACTCTAGAAGACCTTGTCAATTTAACTAAGTATCTCCAAGATAGAAACGCGGCCCTGTGGACTCTTATAGCCTGTGACAATATACCCTCAAATGCCATTAGGCCGCCAGACGAAATGATCAGGATTTACATTAAAATGCTTAACACACTGGGCTTAAACTACGATGAAGAGGGCTTTCTCAAACTAGGAGAGAGAATATACAATTTAACAAGACTATTCAACGTGAGAGAGGGAGTTAGGAGAAAAGACGACGACCTACCACCTAGATTCTACAAGCCGAGAGAAGACACAGGCTGGGTTATAACTAGAGAAGACTTCGAGAAAATGCTGAACTTGTACTACACTAAGAGAGGTTGGAGCTCTGACGGAGTACCATTAAAAGAGACGCTGGAGAGACTTGGACTACACGACCTCTAAGAACACTTCTCCACGTACTCATACATACTCATAAAGGGCTTTCCATGAAGATATGTTTTTTGAGGTTGGGGCGCCGTCATGGCCGTTATAGTGCGCTTCTATGGCGCACTTAAAGAGATTATTGGTGAGAGATTAGAACTAGAAGTACCGAGTGATGGAATCTTATTTGTTAACTTCATTAGTGAGATACTGCAGAAACATCCACTTCTGAGCAAGTACGTTGTAGTAACTGAGAAGGGAGTTGAAGTAAAGGGGGTCACTATACTAGTTAATGGGAGACACATAGTGTTTCTAGGCGGAGAGAAAGCCGTGATAAGAAACGGAGACACAATAGACATTCTACCCCCACTACACGGCGGATAGCTATTACGAGTAGAGAGAAGAGACCAGGTATACTAGTTACTCCGCGCTTAGAGTGCTTAGAGACTTGTGAGCGTGAAATTTCAAGGAGTATTTGAGCCCGAGTAGTTCTTACCTGCGTGTAGGGGCTTGCAACTGATGACTTGCTACTTTCTAGTGAGGCGCGCTCTCCCCCTTTCTCTAACACTTACTAGTAGCTCTCCTGTGAGCTCTTCGGGTTTAACGCCTAGTTTTGCCAAGTCCTCTTCGAGGTCCAGCTCAGTGTATATCCCCATACTGTTTAGTATCCCCCTGACCTCTTCGAGGCTGTGAGTGTGTAGTATTCTCTGCGCGGGCTCTACGAGCTCTAGTACTACGGGTGCTTTTAAGTAGAAAGTGAGAGTGCTGAGTAGTGTCACCTCTACGAGGCGCGAGCCTCTGCGGAGTGAGAAATAGCCTCTAAAGCCCCTGTATGCGAGTAGTGATACTCGCGAGGCCTCACTGTTAACGTAGCTGAGCACTCTCTCCAGTACTTCGGCGTCTAAGTCACTCATAGCCGCAACTCCCAGTAGCCCCCCTCTCACAGCGACCTTGTCTATTCTGCTGATAACGTAGCTCTGCGAGAGCTCGCCATCACTACCAGGCGAGTGCACTGCGAGAACCCCGCCAAGCCTAGCAACAGCGGCCAGCCCCACCCAGTCTGCTAGAGGACTCCACAACTCCTCTTCACTACCAGACGCTAAGCTGTCACCACCAACATCGACACCAATAATACAGTCCACGCCCTCTACACTAGCAATTTCCCTCAAAGCCCTCACGTAGCCTTCAACACCACTATACATGTCAACTACGTAGACAGGCCTGTTGAGAGCTCTAGACGCGTTAACAGCTTGCGGCACGACGACGCGGCCGCCGCGCAGAGCGTAGGAGTCTCCAGTGACGACTACGCAGTAGTCTCCGCGCCTAAGAGGGTTGACCACCTCGTCGAGCCTCACGGGGCCCGGCACTGGGTCGTAGATATACCTCTCCCACGCAATGGAGGCAAGTACGCTTCTATGCCCAGACCTCTCCAGAGCACTCGCGATCATAGCCGCTGCGGCCACATCGCCGCCTCCACCAATAGCGACTGCTAGAACTCTGCTCCGCGGGCTGAGAAACCAGAACACTGGGTACCCACCTCTAAATACACCCTAAGAGGAGTAAAGACGTGGTTTAATTACCTTGAGCTCTACGCGTAGCGAGAACTCTAAGTGGTTCCGTGGTGCGGCGAGTTCTAGCAGTTGCTCTGTCAGCTCACTTAGCCGCGAGAGAGCTAATAGCGAGGTCTAGTGCTATCTCGGCAATGTCTTTCGAGTACTCCGCGACTCTGCGAATACTCTCGAGGATCATTTTCAGGGCTACAAAGTCTCTCGTTGTCAGCGTGGAAGAGGATTTTTCGAGGAGAGATCTCTCCTGAGCTTTCAGCGCCTCCACCTCCTCAGCGACTTCATCTACTACTAGAGGATTCCTCGAGGAGAACGCCGAAACACCCCGCTCAAACAGACTATGCGCTACTATACACATTTTAGAGGCCTCCGCGAACTCCGCTCCCGCCCCGCTCAGCTCAATCGCGTACCTGGCTATATTAGCCGCGTGATCTCCAATTCTCTCAATGAGCTTGCTGACAGACCTGTAGGCTAGTAAGTCTACAAGGGAGAGTCCGGGTTGGATTTCGCAAAGCCCCATAGCCATGTAGTTTATTAGCCTAATAATGTAGAAGTAGGCCCTGTCCACGCCGTCGTCTTCGCTAACTATTTCACGCGCTAGTGTCGAGTCTACTCTCGAGAGGAGCGTACAGGCGTCTCTGAGCATGTAGGAGGCCGCTTTAGCCAGTCTCTCAGCCGCACTCGCTAGCGGAATGCTCGTGGGGTCTAGTAGTACTTGCAGCGTCACCTCGCTGTCACTCTCGCTAATAATCTCCACGCCGGGCAGTTTTCTCAGTACTACTTCTCGAATAGCGTTTCTAGTAGACGCGTCAATAGCCCCCCTCACAGTGATCTTGCCGAAGCCCATGACGTAGGCCGCGATAACTCTCCTAGCCGTGCTCTCGGGGCTCTCAGCCCTCTCGAGCACGATAGCCCTCTCGCGACTAGTAGCCTCTGCTACTTTGAGAGGCTTAATAATCAGAGCGCTCCCCGCCTCTTCAATTACGACTTGATCCCTCTCTCTCAGCCCGTGTAGGAGAATCCAGCTCTTTGGGAGTGTAACTGAGTAACTAGACCTTCCAGTAAACTGTACTCTCCTAATATACCGCTTCACAGAAGTCACCACTAGCACGGAGTACGGAGTCTACAGAGTTCTAGGAGAGCTGAAAATATATAGTTTAAACTAGGAGCTCCGAGCACTCTCGGATACGAGCCGCTTAACTACTGAGATCGCGCTCTACTATATAGTCCTCTACTTCTCCTCTTTACTGCTCTTTTCGAGCTCTCTCTTCACTTCTTCTTGCAACTCTTTAATTTTCCTAATACTCTCACGGACTTTTTCAAGCCACTCTCTCGAAGCCTCAATACCCTTCTTAACAAAGAAAGCCACAGCTTCACTCCTACTCTTAAAAACCCCCGCGCCGACAAGCTCGTCTATTACCTCTGCGTCTTCTCTCCTCAGCCTAATAGAGGATATCACCGTTGAGGTCTCCTCGAGAGCTCTCTCTAGCTCCCCGAGAGCTGTTTTAAGAGCCCCTGTTACTTCTCGACTAATAATCATTGCCAACTTCCTCGGCATTAGTGAAATAGCTATCCAGGGCCTCCTACTACGCCACTCAGCTGGCACATAGGACTCTAGCTTCTTAATAGAGTCCTCGTACCTCCTAGTAAACTCCTTCACTCTCTCCTCAATGAGCTTTTCAACTTCTTCAATACTCTCTCTAGCCTCTTCACCAGCTTCTCGCTCAATTCTCCTCAGTCTCCTCTCAACATCAAACAACTCTGCTTTAAAGTCGTCAATAACGTCTTTAAGCCTCCTGTAGAGCCTGCGAGGAGGTATGAGCTCTCGCCAAGTCGAGAAGTACTCAACAATATCTTCGAGTTCCTCAATAGCCCTCTTATAAGCCTCTTCAACCAGCCTCTTAAGCCTCTCAATTTCATCTCTCCACGACACAGCCTCACCTTACACGCTTACACAGTTACTAGTATTCAGAATACACCCTTAAATAAAGTTAATGTAAGACAGAGAGTGCTACAGGCCGTGCTCTCTGTATCTAGGGATAAGAAAACTATATTACAGCCAGGGTGTAGTTATAACTCAAGCTGAGTGTAGCGTGAAAGTTATGGTTGTTTTCCCAGGTAGCATAGTGAGAGGGCGCTACAGGCCGCTCATAACTATTCTCATAGTAACTATTAACGTGCTAGTATACATTTACACTACATCGCGGGGAGCTCCACTACTAGTCTCTAGTGAAGAGATCTTCTACAAATACGGCTTTATACCGCACTACTTACTAACAGACCTCTACGAGGGAGTGCTCAGGATATTTACTAGCATGTTTATTCACGCAGATATAGTACACATATTCTTCAACATGTACTTCCTCTGGCTTTTCGGGTCTAAACTAGAGGGGTTTATTGGCCACGGGAAAATGCTACTCCTCTACTTGATATCCGGTATCACTGCTACACTATTCCACGTAGCGTTCATACCCGTGGGGGGCTACAGCGCGCTGATAATCCCAGCTGTGGGGGCCTCGGGGGCTATAAGCGGTGTTCTAGGAGCCTACCTCCTAGCTCTACCACACACTAAGCTCTACATATGTTGGTTCTTTATGTTTATACCACTGTGCTTCAGCCTGTCAGCCGAGGCTTTCATGGTAATATGGTTTGCTCAACAAGTAATCTACGGCTACTTGAGACTAGGCGGTGTAGCGTACTTTGCTCACATAGGGGGCTTTGTAATGGGCCTAGTACTAGGACCACTACTAACACGCCACGTGGCGAGGCAGAGGTTAACACCTGAAATCCTCCGCTACATTGAGCGAGTACTCGGAGTAATTATTCCCAGGCCCAGAGGTGTCAGCACAGGAGTAAAGGTAGTACTAGTACTTCTACTCCTAGCTGTAGCTGGCGGCTTCCTCTACGCCTCGCAGGTCACTACGAGGTCTCAGATATACACTTCGAGCATTACGGCTACTCGCATAGACCACGAGGCCCACGCTCAGAGTGACAGAGTTGTATTCGCGCTGACTCCTAGTGGCCTAGTTACTAGCACTAGCCGGCAGGAATACGTGCGCATACTCGTTAATAGGCTAGTTGGAACACCCTACGTGTACAACCCCGAGCTAGCCGAGAGAGAAAGCTATGTAGAGTGGAGAGGCTACATGACTGTGAGCGGCGTGAGAGTTCCAATAGTCTTAAACATGTCTGCGAGGTATGACGAGCTCGGCGTACTAGTCGAGTCCCGGGGAGTCATGGGCACTGTCAGCGTAGTAATATCTCAACATGGAGCCGCCCCCGGCGAGACTATGGTCTTGAGCTTCAATATGTCTTCTAGTAGAGTCCACCGCGCGGGGCAAGTGTTGAGTGGAGTGTGTCTAGTAGCGGCCGGAGTGAGCTTTCTCGCAGTAATCTCCGTGACTACTAGCCGCGGAGCGCTACTAAACCCGCACGAGGAGCTCTTCGCGCGATACTTGTAAACTCTACTTTCCCTCTCCGAGTTTAACTCCGTACTTATTCAAGAACACTATTTCCCCTAGCGGCTTTCTCTGCTTTGACGCGGGCGACTCGTCTGGGTAGCCGACAGCTATAATGGCTACTGGAATAGCGTTGTCCGGTAAGCTCAGTATTCTCCTAATGTCCTCAATATTCCTAAGAGCCTGTATCCACACGGCTCCGAGACCCAGTGCGTGTAGTGCTAGTAGAAAGTATATTGTAGCATTAGCGCAGTCCAGCATGTAAGATGTCGGTGACTCGTCCACGTGGCAGGCTATTACAACTGCTAGCGGCGCGCCTTTTAGTGGCGAGGCCCCTGGGTGTATAGAGGCCAGCTCCGACTTGATCTTCTGGTCCTCTACTATTATAAACCTCCAGGGCTGACTGTTCTTAGCACTCGGAGCATACCTAGCCGCGTCAATAGCTCTGAGTATTAACTCCCTCGGCGGCACCTCGGGTCTAAACCTCCTAATACTCCTCCTCGACTTCAAGAACTCTAGTAGACTCTCCGGGCTACTCATACTCTGCACCGGGATTACTAGTAATTAGAGTAGGCAATAAAGTACCTAGGGTCGCTGTGCTACTTATAAGCTTTTCGCTTCCACACTGCTTAAAAACCTCAGCGCGAGTTCGGAGACGTGGTGATAGCTGTGTTTACTACTAGTCGAGTAGCCGCAAAGTACAGAGCACTATCACTAGTGAGCGGGCTTCTCGCACTAGCATTAGTGCTAAAGTTCTTCGAGATACCGTACCCTCCAGCCCCATTTCTCAAATACGACGTGTCAGGAGTACCACTAGCAGTAATAGCCTACTACTCGCTCAAGTACGCGTTTAGCTCTCTCCCAGTCTTCTACGTTATCCCCGTGCTCTTCGGCTCGGATGTCGTGGGCATGGCTATGAAGTGCCTCGCGGAAGCCTCGACTTTCACGCCACTAGTCCTAGTCTACAAGAAGGGAGCGAGTAGACTGAGTGAGAAGTGGAGAGCCGGCTTAGCCGTCGCGGCTGCCTCATTGACGAGGGTAGTAGTAATGAGTATTGCTAACTACACTGTCACGCCTCACTGGCTAGTGTGGAGTTACAAAATGAGCTACGAGAAGGCGTACGAGCTGACACTTTACTACATGCCTCACATAGCGCTCTTTAACTTCACAATAGCGCTCATAGTAGCTCCGCTCTCACTAGCTGTGATGGCAGTAATGAGGCGGGCAGGCTACTTAGAATGATCACTGAGAGCTCTGCTGACAGCGTAATCGAGGCGAGAAACCTCTGGTTTAAGTACCCCCGAGGAGACTGGGTTCTCCGCGGAGTAGACCTCGAAGTCAAGCGAGGCGAGCACGTACTCGTAGTGGGCGAGACCGGCTCTGGCAAGACAACTCTACTCAGAGCTCTAACGGGTCTGGGGGTTCTAGTCTACGGGGGCGAGGTGAAGGGCTCAATTAGAATTCTCGGTAGAGACCTCTCCGAGTACACTACTAGCGAGCTCTCCAGGATCGTGGGAGTAGTGGGACAGAATCCTTACGCGTACTTCAGCGATCTCCACGTGGGCGAGGATCTCTACAACTACGCGCTGAGAATTCACGGGGACTCTACGAGAGCCGTGAGAGCTGTGAGAAAAGTAGTAGAGGCTTTTTCACTACACTCTCTACTAGACAGGTACTTCTTTGAGCTCTCCGGCGGCGAGGCCAAGAGAGTTGTCGTGGCTAAGGCACTTATATCAGACCCCCCCGTGCTCCTAGTAGACGAGCCCTTGATGTGGCTTGATGAACAGGGGGTTGGCGAGGTAATGAGTGTTCTCGAGGTTCTCCGCAGACTAGGTAAGAGCGTTTTTGTCTTCGAGCATAGAATAGCACCTATACTAGACTACTTTGACAGAGTCCTCGTGATTAGAGCTGGTGTACTGCGCGAAGTTACTGGTAGTGCTAGGCGCTTGCTAGTTAAACGCAGAAGTCTGTTAAACGAGGAGAGGAGTGAGCGAGTACTAGACTCGGAGCGAGAAGTGGTACTCGGAGCTAGTGATCTCTACTACTACTACGGCTCTAAACTAGTTCTGCGGGGTGTGAATGTGACTGTGCGTAGTGGAGACAAAGTGCTCATTTACGGTGCTAACGGCTCGGGGAAGACTACTCTACTAAAGCTACTTGCAGGGTACTTAAAGCCCACGAGAGGGAGAGTTGAGAGGCGCGGAGACGCCGTATACATTCCTCAGAACATTATTCTGTTCTACACCGAGGAGAGCTTGAGGCGAGAAGTAGAGGAGATTTGTAGGAGTAGGCGCCGGGGACCTCGCTGTATTGAAGAGGGGTTGAAGAGCGTTAAGAACGCGGGAATAGACCCAGACGCCTCTCCCTTTAGTTTGAGTCACGGTCAAATGGTTAAACTCGCAGTACTACTAGCTATTCTATCCGGCGCCACTACTCTCCTACTAGACGAGCCGTTCTCCGGGCTCACGTACGCGGATAGATTGAGACTCGTAAAGGAACTAATTGGACTAGACAGAGCTGTTGTGCTTGCATCTAGCTGGCTTGAACCAGCCACGGTGTCGGGGTGGACTACTGTACTTAAACTAGAAGATCACACTTTAACGCGAGTAGACTCCATTAACTACGCTTACAGCCTCGAGGAGCTAGCTGAGTTCTACACTAAACTAGTGGGGAGTGCGAGTGCTTAGGGACTTCGCGTACTTGCTAGCCTACTCGGAGAAGGCGCGGGAGTACGGTCTAGTCGCGAGGCTTGTAGTGCCGCTAGTAGCTCTCGGACTAGTCTTCTACGCGAGGACCGCGTCGAGGAGTCTACTGGGCGAGGTCTCGGGGCTCCTAGCCGTGTTTACACACGAACTAGTGTTCATGTCGAGAATTCGCGGCTTAAAGAGCTCTCTCTCGGGTCTGAGGCTCTACGTGCTCTTCACAGCGCTGAGCTCGCTTGTCTTCGTAGTTAGTAGTCTACTCGGCATGCTGGCACCAGACCCCATTACTATCCCCGTAGCCGCACTGAGGCTCGTAGTTCTCTTCACGGCTCTAACACTACTACTCCAAGTAGTGTCTCTCCGCGAGTGGGCTAGTGTACTGAGAAGACTCGGCTTCAAGTCCGTAGCCGACCTCTACGCGCTAGTCTTACTGCAATTGCCAGTAGTAGCGTACTACCTCTCAGAGTCAGCTGTGACTTTAAAGTTGAAGTATAGGGGCAGGAGACTGCATAAAATAGCAGTACCACTCATACTCCTCACAACCTACACTTCGCGGAGCGCCCTCGAGTCGTATTTAATCTACGGAGAGCCCCCCGCAGAGAAGTTAATGCTGTGGAGGAGAAGAGACACAGTACTCTACGCGTACACGCTCCTACTTGTAGTGCTGGTTCTACTAGTGCTCTCTACGCTCTAAGCCAGCTGGGCACAGGAGATCAGCCTGGGGTTCGCGGATCACTAGTCACTAGCGGCAGGGCTTCATCACGCAACTACTTAATAGTGCGAGACAGCCTATTAAATGCTCTGCTACTGCAATCTGTACTAGACACTAGACAGGTACTCGAGAAGCCGAGTAGGGTGCGCGTTAGTGAACACAAATAAACTTCTAGTAACCAGGAGTGCTGAGAGACCTAGAGTTCTCTCCGCTAGTGAGATCCCTCTTGAGGATCCGGATTTCATAGTACTCGAGACTAAGAGATCGCTGTTTTCACTCTTACTATTTTCACCCTCACTAATAATTGAACTGTCCACGGTACTCCTCATACTCGCTCTTCTTGTTGAGGTGTTTATTAGCGGAAACTCTGAATGGATGTCGGCTCTCATCTGGGCGTTAATAGGGCTAGTGGCTACTCTTGTAGAGGGTCTCTTCACCGCTACGAAGCACAAACGCTTTATAGAAAACTACTCCAAGAAGTTTAGAGAGCCCCTCTCCTCTACTGTTAGAGCCAACTATCTTCTCAGCCTCTACGAGATTTTAAACTGCGCTCAGCCCAGGAAGTGGAGGGCGCGCTGCGCGAGTACCCTAGTGCTCTTGAGTGGCGTTAAAGCGGCTACTGTGAGTGTCGTGTACTCGAGTAGCGTCAGTACTAGACTGTAGTAAGCGTAGTACTCGTCTTCGTAGATGTTTAGTGAGAGCGAGTTCACTACTTCAACTAGTACTCTGTTCGGGGACTCTATGTGCGCGTAGAACCACCAGCTAACTGGGAATATAAAACACCAGAGTGCAGTGTAGAGCGCGAGTAGTACGTAGAGAACCCTAGCCCTCTTCACGGGCTCTCTCGCAAACCCAACGGCTAGTAGGCCTACTAGTGGTGTGAGGTACTGGTAGTTAATACCCCAGTACGTGGCCGTGAAGAGGAGGTAGTAGCGTAGCGCGTTTAAGTAGACGTCTCGCTCTCGTAGCGTGTAGAGTACTAGTAGTGGTGTCAGGGCCAGCGTGTAGACGTACCAGTGCTCAATAAACCACAGCGTCTCCACTCCGAGCTTTCTGTGTATGAGTGTTAGTAGAGAAGTGAGCCCGTTGAAAGAGTACATGAGCGGGGAGACGTAGCCGGGTCTCCACATGTAGGAGGTCTCTCTAATAGTCTCTGGGAGTCTCAGTAGAGAAGCGGGGCACGCGAGCAGTATTGGAGCGAAGAGTACTAGTGCGCCCAGGAGAGAGCCCGCTAGTACTCTGCGGAGTAGCCTCCTGTAGTGTACTACTACTACGAGTAGTACTCCCAGAACTGGAAATAGGAGTGTCTGCTTTGTGAGCACTGTAGAGGCGAGTAGGCCGCCAGCTACTAGTGGCTTCTTCTCCAGGAGCGCGAGCCCCAGTAATAGCAGTGCTAGTGGCATCTGATCAAACATTCCGTAGATACTGGAAGTGTAGATTACAGCGGGGTTTAAGTAGTAGAGCGCTACTAGTAGGTGCCTGCGAGTAGTAGTGTAGATTACTAGCGCGGCGAGAGTGTCGAATACTATGTACACTAACTTAACAGCGAGCAACCAGCTAGTTGAGACGCAGACGTGCGGATACCTCCCAGGGTGAGTAGTGTAGTCTGGCGGCGCGGCGCGGGAGAGTAGGCCGAGAATGTAGGCTAGCACAGGTCCGTAGACGTAGGGCCAGTTGTAGGGCCACTTCTCCAAGTAGTACTTGGAGGCGTAGTCGTAAAAGCACGCTCCGCGCCTCTCCACAGTTCTCGCAAAGCCTGCGAACTGCACTACATCGGAGCCGCTGGAGAAGGGCGCGAAGAGAAGCCTCACAGTCAGGCCTACTAGTAGAGTAGCCGCGAAGTAGAGGTCGCCGCGCGGACTCCTCCTCAACTCGCCACACCGCGCACTGTGCTCTGTGTTAGCTCTACAGTATTTAACTCACCGCTATTATTCACTACTACTGAGCACTCTGCGCGGTGGGGTCTTTGAGGAGAGTAGTGTTTACTGAGAGGGCGCCCCGGCCGATCGGCCCCTACAGCCAGGCGGTGTGCGTTAACGGGTGGCTCTACGTGTCGGGTCAGATACCACTAGACCCGGTTACTGGAGAGGTTGTTAGAGGCGACTTTAGAGCCCAGGCTGAGAGGGTGCTAGAGAACATCAGGGTAGTTGTGGAGGCGGCTGGTGGTAGAGTAGAAGACGTAGTGAAGGTCACTGTGTACTTGAGGGACTTGAGTAAGTTCTCAGTGTTTAACGAAGTGTACTCTGAGTACTTCCCCAGAGACCCCCCGGCTAGGAGCGTAGTAGGGGTCTCCGACCTGCCGCGTGGAGTGGACTTGGAAGTAGACGTGGTAGCCTACACTGGGTACTGCTAGTTCTCTTTTTCCCCCTCTCTACTTCCTCCTCCCTCTCTTAGTAGTCTTCGAGGAGCCGCTCTTCCCGCTGAGTACTCTGGGCAGTACTCTGGAGAACACGCGCGTGTACAAGTAGTAGCCCCCGATAGCTACGAGTGGTATGCTAATTGCCACTATGCCCACTACTAGCTCACCTGGCACTGCAGGTCTCTCCTCTACGGGTGTTTTAAACGAGAGTACTAGGCTAGCTAGGTTGTAGTGTACTGTGTCGTTGACTAGGAGTGCGCCTTCTTGTTTAGTCCCGTAGTAGAGGGGGATTTCACGTGTAGGGCTACTGCAGGCCAGTTGAAGCCAGAAGTCTCTACTCTCTACTAGACCTAGAACTACGCCTACTACGTAAGTCCCGTTCTTTATGACAATAGTGAAGGGGACGGGGAGTCTAGTAGTGTCTATGACCTCGCCTACACTGCCGGTACTGGGTAGCCCTCTAGCCTCTCTAGTAAACCTGTAGTAGTTCTCTATACACTCTCTGCGCACATCAGCGTAGCAGAAGATGTAGTTGCCCCTGAACTCAGAGTTCTCGAAGAACTCGTGGAGCCTTCTACAGTACGGGCACCTCGTGGAAGCGTAAGTGTAGAATACCGTGTCACTCAGACAAGTCTCGCTTGAGCTCTCCGTGGCGCTCAGCGCGCTGAGTACTACTAGTAGGAGAGCTGTAAACACCGCGTAGCCGCGCTTACACCCAGACAAGACACGTCACCAGTCACTATTACACGGATTACACAGCACTCCCGCTAATATATTTATTCTGTGAGTAGGCGCCGAGCTGTTCGCGCTTAGCTTTAAGGGGGGTTGCTGATTTAATTTTCACTAAAGGCGGCCCCCTCGATTTTCGCTCCACTCCGCGGTGGTAGTAGTGGGGTTTTCTGGCTTTAGAGTCTTTCTCACTGGTGATGAGAGTCAGAGCGCGAGCTCCAGGTTAATTAGGCTAATAGTCCCCGGCAAGCCCCTGCCCTTTAAGCCCGAGGAGTGGCCTCGCGTAGTCGAAGACTCCTGAAGCTGAGGGCATGAGTACGGGCGAGATACTAGTACTGAGTGAGAGGAGTTTAGAGCTAGTGGCCCTCGCAGCGCTCGACGCCATTAAGAAGATCAGGAGTATAGCGTTTAAACTAGTAAAGCGCGTACCCCCGGGCGTTAGGCAAGTACTAGGCGGAATACTCTACTTCGCCTCTACAGTGGGCTTAAAGAGCCTGGAGAGGGGGCTCAGAGAACTACACAGTAAGACCACTAAGTCCATGGGTAGACTAGCCGAGGACGGCGAGGAGGCCTCCTAGCCACTGGTGTTAGACAGAAATAGCGTGTTTTTCTGTCTAACACCCCGGGCACTCAAGGAGCTTAACCACGCACTCAGCTGACTGGATATTAGCCCCCTGTGAGAGTAGTCTTAGTGTGTGTGCTAGTAGTGAGCATTGTCGTCTCTAAGAGGCTTAGTAGAGTTCGCGAAATCCTCAAGTTAATTGAGGACTTGGACAGGGAGATCGAGGCTCTCTGCGAGAGAATTGCGAGTTTCGGGGAGAGACTGCACGGGAGGGTCGAGGAGGCTATATGCAACTACTGTAGAGTAGTTGAGAGTAGAGAGGGTAAGAGGGGCTCTGTGAAGCTCTACGAGTGCGTTAAAGACGACGTGGAGTTCTACGCGGTGACCCACAGTGGCGAAGAGGAGTAGTTGAGAACACTCACAGACGACAAGGAGGAGGCCGAGAGAGAACTCAGAGAGCTACTCAAGAAAATAGAGTAGTAAAGCACTCTACACGCCTCACACCTCCTACAACTCTGTGAGGGCCTCAGAAGCAATCTCCAGCCACCACTCTACTCAGCGGGGCGGGCTCCTCCTGCGTAGAGAGATCTCCTCGCACCTACAGCGTAGACACCTCCAATCAAAGCCTTCACTGCCTCTGCCGAGTCCACTGCTACGTGGCGTGGCGAGAAGCGTGCTTGTTCACTAGCAATCCGGGCTGGCACTCGCAGTGTTTACGCTGGGGAGGAGTGGGAGGCTGGTACTGCTCGTGGCGTGTTGGCGAGGTCTTTTTCACTGTGAGCGATGGGCAGAGATGTGGTTATCCTCGAGCTTGGCGCTACCACTACAAATTACTTTATCGCTCGCCACTGTTTGCTCCTTTATACGCTTCAACTCTACTATACTCGCAGTGCAGGCGTGGCGGTGAGTTGTGGTGCTCGCGGGCGTTGTGAGGAGAGCGTTTGACTTGACTGCGTGCGGCTTCTCGAGACACGTCACTATTGATCGCTGGGTGATGAGCGCTAGTGGTGGCGTTAGGGAGGCCCGCCCGCCCCTCGTAATCGAGTGCTCGCCAAGCGACACAGTACTGCTCGAAGCCGGCATTGAGGCCCCAGACCCCCAGCGGGGGGCTGAGTGGCTCTTAAAGCTCGTACTCAGCGGTAACGCGCTCGTGGAGCTGGACGGCGCGCCTATTGGGGGCTACGACGAGGCTCACACGTACTTTAGAGTCCCTCCAGGCTACCACAGAGTGGCCGTGAGGGCCTCCCCGAGGTCTCTATTCGGCCAGCACTCCTGGATTTTTGAGTTTAAACGAGCGCTCCTAGTAGAGGCCTCGCTAAGAGTGATCAAGACTGGGCTGTGGGTACTCCAGCTAGTCGACTACGTGAATGCGTTGCCGGAGAGTAGCCCTCTGAGGCGCGAGCTGACTAGGCTACTACTAGAGGTCACCGGGGGCCTCAGGCTCTCGCCGTCTCCCAGGCAGATAGCTCTCGCCATGATCACCCTGTACGAGGGGCCGGCTGGAGCGGCGAGGAGGGACATATACAGGCCGCTCGGAGACTACGTCTACCTGAAAGACGTCTACGGCGTTGGAATACTGAGAGGCCTAGTTGAAGAGCCGCCCGGAAACTACACAAGCCTCAGCGAAGCTCTAGAAGTAGCCAGCTACCTCGAAGGCAGGATCTTGAAGGGGCTTAGTAACCTGCGCGAGGAACACCCGGAGATCGGCACGTTGCACGTAGTTGGCCACAGCCACATAGACGCAGCGTGGCTCTGGCCTAGAAGCGAGACGGTTGAGAAGGTCTTGAGGACCTTCTCGACAGTAGTCTCGCTCGCGAGAGAGTGCGAGTTCACCTACATACAGAGCTCAGCGCAGTACTACGAGTGGCTTGAGGAGAGGAGCCCGCGGCTCTTCGACGAGGTTAAGAGGCTTGTAGAGAGCGGGAGGTGGATCATAGCTGGCGGCATGTGGGTTGAGAGCGACACTAACCTGGTTACGGGCGAGTCTCTCGCGAGGCAGTTCCTCTACGGCCAGAGGTACTTCAAGAGCAGGTTTGGCAGGGCAGCTCGAATAGGGTTTCTCCCAGACAGCTTCGGCTTCTCGGCTAACCTCCCTCAAGTACTCAGGAAGAGCGGCTTAGAGGTGTTCGTGACGCACAAGGTCATGTGGAACGACACGACGGAGTTCCCGCACTACGCGTTCAAGTGGAGGGGGATCGACGGGACAGAGATCCCGGTTCAGGTCATAGTTTCGAGCTACGGTGAGCCCCTCTCGCTGAGATCGATCTACAGGCACTGGGAGAGGTATAGAGATAAGGGGGTGGCGCTAGACTTGATCTACACTTATGGGTATAGTGATGGCGGCGGGGGGCCGACGCGCGAGATGCTGTTTAACTACGAGTTGGCGAGAGTAGCCCCCGGGCTCCCATCACTGCGTCATCTACGTGAAGACGAGTACGTGGAGGCGCTGAAGAAGGTCTCTGCGAGCGCCCCCGTCTACGAGGGGGAGATGTACCTAGAGTTCCACAGGGGTACTTACACGACTAACTTGGCTATTAAAGACCTGGTGGCGAGAGCTGAGCGCCTGCTAGTATCAGCAGAGATCGCTCTGTCCATACTAGAGCTGGGCTTTAACATGAGGGCTGACTGGAGTGTTTTGAGGAGCTACTGGAAGGAGCTTCTCTTCGCGGAGTTTCACGACGTGCTGCCGGGCTCCTCGATCAGGGAGGTCTACGAAGACGCGAATAGAGAGCTGGAGGGAGTGATCAGAGCGCTGAGTGAGGCTGTCCAGGGGGCTCTGGGTAGTATTGGTGGAGAGGGCGGTGGATACGTAGCCGTGTTTAACCCGTTGCCCTGGCCTAGGAGAGCGCTGATCGAGATTCC
>Ga0080008_137276_pt1 | contig 40321 bp, 46 predicted proteins | sample ConCONMetagenome_FD_69211 | JGI IMG/M metagenome (GOLD analysis project Ga0080008, IMG submission 69211) | Hot spring microbial streamer communities from Conch Spring, Yellowstone National Park, USA - CON_C (SPADES assembly) (version 2) | ecosystem: Environmental > Aquatic > Thermal springs > Hot...
TTTCTTTTTCCATTTCTTTTATTCTTTTAATAGCTTCTCTTTGTAGTTCTTTTTGTTGTTCAAAAGTTAATTTCTTTCTTATTTCATCTCTATTATTTATATTGTATTTTTCTTTTGCCAATTCAAACATAATATCTCCTGTATTTACAACTTTAAATTCATATTTTAAGTATTTTTTAGCTTCGTTAATTACTGAAGTTTTTCCAACACCAGGTACTCCTACAACTATTATTATCATAAACTAAATAACTATAAAGAAAAATAAAAATTTTTGTTATAAAGAATATATTGGCTGCCAAAAATATTTGGAACAGTCTATTAAAGAATTATTTAATACTCATAGATTATTTTTATCCTTTTATTTGATAATGTTAAAAAATCTAGTCAATATAAATTCTAGGCATTACACCATTTGGAGGATATGCTCTAGCTACTACCCATTCTATGAAGTTAGATATACCATAGCTGGTACTACCATTTGAACAAGAACCCCTTGCACCTATTTGTAATGTAGGATATCGAAATGGATTATAGTTTATATTAGCATATACAGTATAACTATATCTAGCATATACAACATAACGATAATTAGTAGTATATGCAGCATAATGATGCTGATAATAATCTCTATGACCGTCATATAAGTTATACATATTTAATATTGTTAAAGGAATCCATTCATCACCCCTAACACCATAAATAGAGATCTGTCCCGCTTGTACATATGTGGAATTAACTATTAGATATTGATAAAGATCTCCTACCCATTTTGTATTAAAAGTTTGATTTAATATACTATTTGTCACTGCAGATTTCAGTATGATAAAGGGCCCTATTCCACCAGTATCACCATATTCAATATACACAAATGTAGACGATTTAGGTACATATACAACATCGAAAGGTGTAGATCCAATATCAGATACGCGAATTTGCTGATTTGTATTTCCAAATAATGCTATTACATTTGCAGCATTTATAGAAGAACAAGGTTCAGCATATCCTTTAGTAGTCCATAAGACCATCTCAACAATTAAAGGTATTAGAGGTATATTTCCATTATTGGGTGGTAAAATATAAGTAGCTTGATATTTATTTCCGAATAGCTTTCCCATATTACCCGAATCTAGCATTTCAATACCATATCTGGTTGCTACAGGAACCCATGACCCACTATAATTATATGCTTTCCAACTATCAAATGTATTATTAAAATATCCATATGCTATAAATACATATTTTCCATTATCATATTGTCTAGAAGGATCTACTTGAGGAGAAACACCTACATATGGGTAATATTGTTGGTAATAATTGGTATTATTAAGCCCTATATGCATATATATTATTATATTTGAATTAGCAGGAATTTCATTATCTAATTTTATCCACCATATATGACATGTAACCCCGCTATAAGTAAATTGACCCTGATACCATGAATAATATAACTGTCCATTATTTGGATTAAAGAACATTACATTTTGCCCATTTGGATTTATTTGATTAAATAATGTTGGATTGTTTACATAAGCAAAATTAGGACCAATATTTATATCACCATTATATATTGCTATTTGTTGTTGAAATGGAGATGGAGTAGGAATATTTTGAGTATTATATACTGTTATTCTATAATTGTTAGAATCAGGAATGTATATTATATTAAACTTATCATAATCTAATATATTATAATTATAACTTACTCCACTAAATACAAAATTCATACTTTCAATATAGCTTATAGCACCGTAATAACAAGGATTATTTAATATATAACATAAACTACTACTTCTTGAAGGTATTATATTTCCATTATTACATATAATATTACTTCCATTTATGGGTATAGTATTTCCATTATTATCTGTAAATATTATTACAGAATTATTTATATTTATTGGAACATTTCCATTATTATAGATATTAAAATAAACAATATTATTTGAACAATATACGTTACTTATTGTAAAAGATACCATTTGAGATTGTTGTTGAATTTGTTGAGATGATGAAGATATTAATGAATCAAATACACCAGAAGTAAATGCATAAAATATTCCAGCAATTGCTACAGTTATAACAATAATTAATATAGTTGCTATTATTGGAGAAATAGATCTGATAAACATATAATTTTTTTTAGTTTATAAAGGTTTTGCTGAATAATTAATCTTTATAAGATATAGTATAGGTGATTTTATGGTTTTATTTAGATATTATTCAAATATTAACCAGATTAATAAGATTATTTTATCGATAATTAGAATTATAAAAATATAATTTCAATGCGGCGGAGGGGATTTGAACCCCTGACGGATCTTATCCAATCGGACCTCAACCGACCCCCTTTGGCCTCTCGGGCACCGCCGCGTATTTTATCTTATATCTTCTTCTAAAATTTTAAAATAATCAATTTTAGGAAATTTATTAGTAATAGTATTATCAACAACAACAACAATTTGAATTTTCTTTAATATTTTCGGGAATTTTCAATTTTTTAATATCTTTTCTTTTATTTAACCCCAACAAAAATATTAAATTAAATATAAATAAAATATTACTAATAATTAATAAAATTTCTCCAAACTTATGTATGCTCAATCCAAATATTGGTGCAAGCGTTCCAACTAAAATCGCAAAAGAACCTGTACCACATCCAACCAAACATGCTTGGAGTCCAGCAAAACCAAATATTGCAGAAATGAATGATGTAATACTTCCCTTGTAAAATTTCCTATAATTAATTATCATGAAAAATATTAAAGCAAAATTTAAAGAAAATAAAACTATATATAAATATGCAAGTATTTTTATATGAATAGGAGCCATTAATAAGCCCAAAAATATTGATTTAATATAAAAATATCCAATCACAAAAAATATTATAATTAACATAATCCCAACCTTGCTTTTTATCATATCTTTTAATAGATTATTCATTTATTATAATGTCTCAAAATATTTTTTAAATATTTCTTATAAGTATTTGAAATGAGCGACAATCGGTGTAATTTATATATATAATACATTAACAAAGAAAAAAGAAATATTTGAGCCGATAGAATATCCTTTTGTAAAAATATATCATTGTGGAATAACACCATATGATACGTCACATATAGGTCATTTAAGGTCAGAAATTTCTTTAGATATAATAAGAAGAATATTTAGATATTTTGGATATATAGATATAGCAATTAGCAATTTCACAGATATAGATGATAAAATAATAAAAAGGGCAAGAGAATTAAATTTATTAAATGATTGGCAAAAAATACCTGAAGAATATATAAGATATCATTTAGAACAAGTAAAAAGATTAAATAATTTGCCATTTTATATAAATCCCAAAGTTACAACACATATTATCGATATCGTAGATTTTATAAAAAATTTAATAAATAAAGGCTATGCATACAAAGGAAAATATAGTATATATTATGATATAGATAAATATCCATATTATGGACAGTTATCCGGAACAAAAAAGGAACAATGGGAACAAGAAACAGAATTTTTAGAAGATAAGAAACATCCATACGACTTTGCATTATGGAAATTTAAAAAAGAAGGCGAACCATATTGGAATACAGAAATAGGGGAAGGAAGACCTGGTTGGCATATTGAATGTTCTACAATGTCATCAAAATATCTAGGACCACAATTTGATATACACTCCGGGGGTCAGGATTTAATATTTCCACATCATGAAAATGAAATTGCACAATCAGAAGCTCGGTTTAATACACACCCATGGGTAAAATATTGGTTACATTTTGGATTTATAAAAATTAAAGGAGAAAAAATGAGTAAAAGTTTGGGAAATATAATACCTGCAAAAGAATTTTTAGATAAATATGGAGAAGATATTACTAGATTTTATATTGGATCTTATCATTATAGAGAACCAATTGATATAAACGAAGAAAGTATAAATCAGGCAAAAGAGAATTATAGATATATAAGTTCAACAATTAAAACAATAGTAAATGAAATTAATAGTTTAGACAAGACATTTTATTTAGATGATAATAAAATAAAAATATGGAAAGAGTTATTAAATTATGAAAAGGAGTTTTTAAACAGTATAAGAGATGATTTTAACACAAGAGAAGCTACTAAAATATTATTAGAAGTAACAAATTATATAAATAAAAATGTTATAGGATCTGAAACATTTACATTATACTTTACTTCATATAATTTCTACAATATTGCTTCAAAAATCTATGGATTATGGAAAGATATATTTTATAGAAAAGAAAGTAAAGAAAATCTAATAAATATCTTGTTAAATATAATAATAGATATTAGAAACGAATTAAGAAAAAATAAAAATTATGAATTATCTGATAAAATAAGGGAAGAACTTAGAAAAGTTGGTATAGATTTATTAGATCGAGGAAATAAAACAATATATAGATTTATATAAAAATCATTTTTTAACTTTTTTATTAAAAATAAGTGAATGGATGATATAATATATCCTGATTTATCAGTAATAATATTAGGACATGTAGATCACGGAAAAACAACATTAGCAAAATCTTTGACAGGTAAATGGTTATCAAAACATTCTGAAGAAATAAAAAGAGGATTAACAATAAAGTTGGGATATGCGGATTTTACTATATATAAATGCAATGAACATGGATATTTTACAGAAAAAATATGTCCAATGTGTAATAAGGAAAATAAACCTATTAGAAAGATATCTATCGTAGATGCTCCAGGTCATGAGAGTTTATTAATGGTAATGTTAACGGGCGCCGCAATTGTGGATGCTGCTATATTAGTTGTTGCCGCAAATGAACCAGTTCCCCAACCACAAACATTAGAACATTTGGTAGCATTTAAATATTTAGGAAATAAACCATTAATAATTGTACAGAATAAAATTGATCTTGTAACGAAAGAAGAGGCAATGAAAAATTATCGAGAAATATTAAATTTGCTGGATAAACTAAATATTAATAAAAATAAAGTAAAAATAATTCCGATATCTGCAATAAATAATGTAAACATAAATTACCTATTAGAAGAATTAGTTAATTTGCCAAAACTAGAAAAAGATGAAAATTCAGACCCAATATTTTTAATATCTAGATCTTTTGACGTAAATAAACCGGGTACAGATATAGAAAAATTAGTTGGAGGAGTTTTAGGAGGAAGTTTACTAAAGGGTACATTAAAATTAAATGATGAAATAGAAATAAGACCCGGATTATTTATAAATAATAAATGGATTCCTATAAAGACAAAAATAGTCTCATTAAAACAAGGTAATTATGGTGTAGAAGAAATTTTACCAAGAGGAACTGCTGGAATCGGAACAACTTTAGATCCTTCAGTTACAAAGGATGATACATTGGCGGGTCAAATTGCCGGATATGTAAATAAATTACCCCCACAATATGATGAAATAAAGGTAAAATATGAAGTAATAAAAGAATTATTTAATGAAAATGAAAAAATTCAAAAGGGAGAAACAATAATAGTAGGAGTATATAATATAATTTCTGATGGAATTGTAAAAAACATAGAAAAAGAAAACATACTTACTATAAAATTAAATAAACCTATTTTAGGATATAAAGATGATAAAGTAATAATATTAAAAAATATTAACAAGAGATGGAAAATATTTGCAATTGGTAAATTATTATGAAGTATAAGATATTAATAGATACAAATATATTTTTTATCCCATTTTATGATAATTTTGACATAATAAATGAATTAAAAGATTTTTTAAGTAGAAATAATATTGAATATGAGGGATTTTATACATTAAGAAAAAATATAATTGAAATTGAAAATAAAATGAATAGTTCTAAATCCGAGAAATGGAAAAAAATATATGGTTTGGTATTAGGATACATAAAAAAGAATAATATAAATATTATAGAAACAAAAGAAAATTATGAAAAGACAGATAGACTTATAATAAAGACTGCTTTATCTGACAAATTTATTGTATGTACTCTAGATAGAAATCTGAGGATAATATTAAAGAAATTACGTATACCAGTAATTTTTTATTCAAATAAGAAATTACATATAATATGGTAACAAATGCAGGTCCGGAATTTTATGCTGCTAAAGAAAAATATGAAAATGCCAGAACTCCTGAAGAAAAATTAAAATATTTATACGAAATGCTAAGAACTGCTCCAAAACATAAAGGATCTGAACATTTAATTGCATGGATAAATAAAAAAATATCTGAATATGAAAAAATAATTGAAGAAAGTAAATACAAAAAAACAGGAAAAGGTATAAAATTAATAGAGAAATCTGGTGATATTTTAATAAGTATATTAGGAATAGAAAATTCTGGAAAAAGTTATTTTTTAAGGAAATTCACAAATGCAAATGTTGAAGTGAACGAAATTCCTTTTTCTACAACAAATCCAGCAATTGGCACCATATTTTATAATTGTGTATATTACCAATTTGTTGAAATTCCATCTACATTTGAAAGAAAATTTAGATCAATTTTATCTCTATCAGATTATTATATATTAATATTAGACGAAAAAAGGAGTATAAAAGAGCAATTAGAAAAAATAAATAAATTTTCTGAAGAGATAATTGAATTCAATACAATTCTAAATAACAAATATAAAATAATATATAATAAATTTGATGATTTTAAAGATATAAATTTAAAAGAAATATTAGAAGATATAATTAAGGATTTAAATTTAATAAGGGTAAAGCCTATAGATTCAGATCATTGTGTAATATTAAATAAAGATTCTACTATAAAAGATTTCATTGAAAAGATAAACAAAAAATGGATAGACAAATTTAGATATGCAAAAATAATTAGAGATAATAAAATTATAAGGGCTGGATTAAATTATAAATTAGAAGATAAAGATATTGTTGAACTAAAATTAAAAATATAATTATTATTTTTTTTCAAGCTTTTTCTTTAATTCCATTATATCTTTTCTAGTATATTCTAACAATATTGCAATTACAGACAGCCATAATACCGATAACCATGTAAATAAAGCTGCTATAACCATGGCAGCTGAACCTTGCAGTACAAAAGGTAATTCTATACTCTTAAATAATAAGAGATATCCCAATATCATATTAATAAAAAATCCTACCAACAATATTATTTCTAATAAATTTGGCACTTTGTAGTCAAAGCTAGCCATTAATAATTTTTAAATTAAATATTTATATATATTTCTATGAAAAGTTTAGATAAAAAATCAAGAAAAAAATTAATTGAAATATTAAAAAATGATTATAAAATAGAATGCGAAAAATTAAAAGATAAAAACATTTCTTTAGACGAAGAAAATAATATTTATATATATAATAATATCCCAGTAGCATTTATAAAAGATGAAAAAACATACCCGACATTATTTCTAATAAATGATTGTGAAACAAATATGAATTACGTTAAGATAAATATCGGAGCAAAAGAAAAAGTATTAAATGGTGCTGATGTGTTTAGACCGGGAATAATTGAATTTTCAGATTTTAAAAAAGATGAAATAATACTCATAATATCTGAAGATGATAAATTATTAGCAATTGGAAGGGCATTATATGATAGTAATGATGCTATTAAAATGGAAAAAGGAAAGATAATTGAAAACATACATTATTATGGAGATAAAATAACGAAATATTATTTAAATAAAATTAAAAATTGATTTCTGATTTAATAAATTACTATACTTTCTTAGTTTATATACTGAAATATTGTATTTATTCATAAATTTATTATTTAGATATCTAATTAGTTCATTATAATCATTAAATTTTTCTATTAAATTGTTTAACATATACTTAGTTCCTTCCCTAACAACCCAAACGCCCAAGGGAACTTTATATTCTTTCGTTACAAATCTAAATACAACTAAATCTCCAATCATTTTATAATTTCTCATAAATTCTGCAAAAGATAATTTTAAGGCATTATAACCTCCAGATTCATCATCTCTGCCAATTATACTATATTTAGAATGTAAATTATATATGGAACCTGGTATTAATGCTTCAATTAATTCACAATTTCCATTACCTGAAAAAAATATCCCATAAAAATCATTTCCATATAGAGAATAATAAAATAAATAATATTTATCATTAATTTTAGAATACTCTTTTATTTCTTTCTTTATTTTTTTCTCTAAAATTTCATGAACTGAAGTTATTGCCCATCTACTTGGAACTAGCTTTCTATTTATCTTATATCCAAAAAAACCTATTGAAAATAATCTTGATAAATAATAATCAGACATTCCAGATTTATATAGATAATATATAGAATCTTCTGCCTTCAGTTCATCCACTTTATATATTTCATTTGGTATTCTTGGATTTTCATTTATCTTTATTTTATCTATTATTCCAGAATATCCGTATAAACCTATTATTTTTGAAATTTTTATATTCTCACTTATTTTATTTAAACGTATTTCTATATTTATAGATTTAACTGATAACATAGAATCTAAGATCTCATTATACAATTTATCATTTTTTTTGGGTAAATTTGCATTCACAATTTTGCTTGCATTTATTAAATTTATCCTACTCTTTATAATTTCTTCAATATCTATATTGTTTTTTGCCCAATATATTGGATTATCATATAATTCTATATCTTCATTATAAGATGTCAATACCCCCAAAGATAATTTTGGATAATTGATCGAACTGATTAAATTTGATGGGGGAGTATACCCATTTATATCCTTTTTTAATATAATAGATTTCCCATATAATTTCTTGTACTTTTCTGCAAGCCTTTTTGCATTTATAACATCCATCATTATAGATTTTTATTCATTTTTTAAATTATAAATTTTGATGGATATAATATACATACCAACAAAATATAAATTAAAAGAAATTAAAAATTTAGATGAATTAAAAAAATACTTACCAAAAAAATTTGCTTTAATATCTTTAATACAATATTACGAATATACTAAAAGAATATACGAAATACTAAAAAAAGATTATGAAATAATATTAAATGAAGGACTGTATGGGATAAATGTTCTAGGATGTTATTCAGAACCGGCAAATATAAAAGAGGTTGATACAATATTATTAATTGGAAATGGAAAATTTCATGCAGAAAATATTACAAGAAAGTTAAAGAAAAAAGTAATTGTCTATGACCCTATATACGGGGAAATAAATATTTATGAACCAGATTATAACTTCAATAGAATTTTAGAATTTTTATTAAACAAATTAAAAAATTCAAATAATATTGGAATAATATTATCTATAAAGCCCGGACAATATTATTATTTAGAAGCATTAAAGGTTAAAGATAAATTAGAAAAAGCTGGAAAAAATGTATACTTGTTTATTGGCGATATAATAGATATTTTACAATTATTAAATTTTCCATATATAGACTTTTGGATTTTTTCTGCATGCCCTAGATTGATCGATGATATAATAAATAATAATATAAATGGAATAACAATTGATATTCTAATAAAAAATTTAGATAAGATAATCGATATTTAATATTCCATGTACAAACATATATAATGCTATTGTAGATATTGTAGAAAATATAAAGAACATTAATATATTTATTATATAATATTTATATAAATAGTAGTAAAATCCTAATTTATCACCACTATTTTCTATACTATTAATTGCGTATATAATTACAAAAGCAATTGCTGCATTAAATATTCCAATTATTATTATCATTGAAGACGGGGTTATAAGCGAATTTAAGTTAAATATATTAAATATAATATTTGGCAATGAATTTATATATTGAGAAACATTAGAATCGAGTGATGTTAAATTTGATATTTGATTAAATTGAAAAGATAATTTATGTAAAATTTCTATAACCATTACACCAACAGCACTTACTATTCCTAAAATAACTGGAGCTAAAATTCTCAATAATGATTTTAATTGAGATAGATCTTCTGCTACAAGGTCTTTAATTCTCTCCTTTACCTTTGATATTAATAAGAAATATTTTGCAATTATCCCTGTTATAGAAGAAGCTTCCGTAGGAGACTGACTACTAGCTTCATATAACAATTCCATTGTAGATCTTAATTTTGATGATGGAATTTTAGATAAGGCTCCATATCTAACATCGAATATTGAATCATAAAATGATAAGCCCATCCTTAAATTTTGGTATATTTTTGATATAAAATCTCCTATTGGGCCGCCTTTATATTTAGAATAAACATGTATCATCGCCTTTTCAAGCGGATAGCCCTCATTTAATGCCGAACTTAGGGATAATAAAAATGGTGGTAAATCCATTTCTATTCTTTCTAAACTTTTATATAAATCTTTATAATGGGAATAATATGTAAAAGCAATCAATGAAATTGATAAACCCATTAAAAGTACAAAAAATTCAGATAATAATACTCCCAAAACATCAAATTTATATAAATATTGATATATTACAAAAAAGATTATAAAAAATAGTAGTATACCTACTGAAAATCCGCTTGCTATCGATATTAATTTATTAGTTAAATCTTTTCTTTTTAAATAATAGAACAAATATATATCGTCCTCTGAAAAAATACTAATCATTTTTGAAGAAATTGCATAGTTAATTGAAAAAAATGCTATAAATGGTATTAAAATATCAAATAATATAAATAAAATAAAAGGACTAAATATATTTCCTAAGAATATTGATGCAAGAGGAAATATCGTTAATAACATAACAGGTAAAGTTATACCCAACATAGATACTAGATTTATTGTAGATCGTATTTCTCTAGAAAATTCATATAGTTCATTTACTAATTCATCTAAAGCTTCTTCTATAGATTTATCTATTTGAAAATTTCTCCTATCTTTATCTGGATCATATAAAGCACTTAAAATGAGCATAACGCCAATATAGAAGAATTTTGCATTTTTTTCCCAAGATCTTGAATATTCTATTAAAGCTTCTGATGCTGAAATATATTTTCTATTATAAACATCTCTTAACAATCTTAATAAATCTAATTTCAATGGTAAGTTAATATTTTTTGCAGCAAATAATATGGCTTGTTCTACATTTGGATTTTGTCTTAATTTAATAGCTAATAATAATAATAAACTTATTAATTGAGATTTTTTCCTTGTATTTAGATTATTATACAAAATAATATAATAATAATCGATTAATATGTAAAATAATACACCAAGAGAAGCAAATAATAAGAAATATAAAGGAGATATTATTATTGATGGAATTATTCCTATAAAAATGAACAGTATCAGAAAGAATATTGCTGATGATTCTATTTGATCAATATTTACATCTAGAAGAAGTTCTTCATTTATTTTTTCAAAATTTTTTCTTTTATTTTCATTTACTCTGATCTTTATTATATTTCCAAACGTTTTAACAATTTCCTCATAATATTTTAATTTATTGCCAAAATATATATATTTATATAATCTTAATTTACTTTCTAAATTTTGAATATCTAATTTATTTAACTTAACTTCTTGTATATCCATTTCTTCATATTATCTAATATATAATCTTTCACAATTTCATTGTATTCCTTAATACTTTTATCTACATATTGATAAAATATTTCATTATATGCAGAAACAAAATCTGCTTCCAAAATATCTTTCTTATTTTTTTCTCTTGCTATATCTACTAATAATTTTTTTGACAGACCTATTGTCTCTACCATATTCCATACTCTTTCCCAAGATTTTGACAAATATCTTATCCTAGATGCAACAGCCTTCAATATATCAGAATCTCCATTTATTAATTCTAAAGTTGGCTCTAAATTATCCTTTTCAGCATCATAAATCATTAAATCAGCAAACCCTCTTTCTTTTAATGGATCTTGATCCCAAAACTTTCTTACTTCTGTTATCCTTAATATTCTCCTATATCTTTTTAATCCAGAAGGTTCTCTAATTGGATTTACAATTACTATTATATCTGTAGCTTTGAACGATGTTTTAGGAACTCCAAGATCATTTACAACCCTATCAAATACACCATATGGACTTTCTGCATGTAAAGTACCCATTACTGCATTTGCTAAAGCACCAACTCTCATAGCTTCATATAAAGTTAAAGCTTCTTTAGATCTAACTTCTCCAACAATTATGGCACTATCCCCCATTCTTAAAGATACTCTTAAACCTTCTTCAGCGGATAATTCGGCAGATTTTAGTGAAAATGGGCTCCTGACTTTCATAGGAACTATGTTATACCCTATTGACCTGAAATATTCTGCTGGTATTTCTAAAGTATCCTCTACAGTTATTATCCTAACTTTCTTAGGTATTTCCAACATTAAGGCTGTTAATAATGATGTTTTACCACTCCCCCTTGTGCCAGCAATAAGAATAGTCCTTCCATTTGCAACTAAAAAGGATAATAAACCTGCAGCTTGATAATTTAACATTTTATTATCTATAAACAAAGGTAAAGTCCATGGTTTACTTCTATGTCTTCTAATTATATACGCCAATCCAAATGGAGATAATGGGAGTGATAATGCTGCAACTCTTAGTAATATGTTATTTCCAATTACTAGATCTGTATCCAAAACCGGATTTGCTTCATCAAAAGGTCTTCCAGATATTAATCTCAATTTTGTAGCCCACGATTCTACTTCTCTTCTAGTTGGAGTTACATTTGTAACACACATTTCATATTTAGAATGCTGTAAATATATTGGGGTTATGCCTGCTGGTGGATTTATAAAAAGATCTTCTAAATTTTCATCTAATACTATTTTTTCTATTATTCCAAAACCAATTGTGTATCTAATAATTATACTCTTAATCAATTCTAATCTATTTTTATCTATACTTATGTTATATATAGACATTAATTTCGTTATTATATTATTTAATACATTATTATATATTTCTCTTAATCTTTCTACATCCAAATAATCTTCCTTTCTAGGTTCATATTCCTGTAAAATTTCTATTGCTTTGTGGGATAAAAATGTTTCTTCAGAGAATATTTTATATTCTTCTGGAAATATGTAATATCTAAAAACTGTTTCTTCAGGGTTTTTTAATATAAAAACTTCCGTATTTTTATCCAATCTATAAGAATCTACGATATTATAACTTTCTGAGATTTTATTTATATATTTTGTATCTATAAATTTTGGTTTTATATCACCCAACAATAGTCTTCTGTATATTTCTCTATTTCCAATTTGGTATCCAATCAAAAATGGTTTAATATACTTATAGAAAGGTAATGATTCAAATTTTATTAAAAAGTTATCTATTAATGATACTAAATTTGATATTTGGTTTTCTAAATTCTTACTATTTTTTAATAATGACATCAATTTCCTCTTCATTCTTCTTATAAATACATATGTACCAATTGGATCTTTTAAATAACCCCTATCCAAATAATCTATTACGGTTCTTATTTCTGAATATAATGGATTACTGGTTAATAAATACCTATAATATTCTGATATATTACTTTTAATAGAAAGATATACATCGAGAAAACTATTCAATACTTTTATACTATCTTCATAATACTCTATATTCTCATCTTGTTCAATTATTATTGTATTTACAAACGGATCTATAGACAATATATTTAATATATATTCCATTATATTTGGATCATCTTCAATCGTTGCAATACTATTATAATTTTTAGCATTTACATATAATAATCTTTCTTTCCCATTCATTCTAATTTCATACTGCAAATTATTTAACATATAAAGATTAATATGTATTAAAATATAATAGTTTTACTATGATTGATCCAGAGACACTTAGAAGATTAAAATATTTAGAAGAAAAAATTTCAATGTTTAATAATATATTGCAGACCATAGACGTAACTACCAGAAGCTCTTTAGAGGATTTTAAATTAGAGATAGAAAATATTAAAAAGGAAATAAAAGATATAAAGCAAGAAATAAATGATTTAGAAATAAAAATAAAAGCAATAACTGATGAATTATCAAATTTTGCAACTATAGATCAATTAAAAATTATAAATTCTATTCTAGATTATATAAATCCATTTGATTTCGTTACTAAAAAAGAATTAGATAAACTAGTAAAAGAAAAGATTATAGAATACTTGGGTAATTTATACAATCAGAAAAGTTAAATTTATAATATTCAATATCTTTATTAAGAATTATGAGAAGCTTACTTGGGGTACTTAACAAAAAGAGTAACAAGGACCAGAATGACCAACAGAATTTAGATAATCTATTTCAAGACTTTAATAATCCAATGCCGCAAAATAGCGGACCTTTCAATCAATTTCAGCAGAGTAGTAATATTAATCCTATGACAAACAATTATCAAAATTATTCTTTTGGACAAACATATGGCCAAACATATCAACAAATGTCGCCACAGCAAAGTTTTTCAAATCAATTTAATCAATTTAGTCAATCGTGGAATCTACCTCCACAGCCAAATCCAACCCCAAATCTAAATCAATTTCCACCACAACAAATGCAGATCCAAAATCAACCAGATTTCGGACAAGGAAGTTTTGCTATAGATGAAAGGCTTGAACAATATATAAATAGCACAATAAGTGAAATATTAAAGGATAAATTAAATGAAATAAACGACGAATTATCACAAATAAAAGTATGGAAAGAAAAGGTAGAATATCTTATTAATAGAATGCAAGACCAAATTGATAAATTGGATAATAAAATAACCGAAATAAATAATTTAGCAATTAGAAAATTGGAAGAATATGATAAAGGAATGAGAGAAACAACAACGGAAATACAAGCATTGCACAGATTAATAAGAACGATGATACCTGCTATATCAGAATCTACAAAAGAATTAAGAGAAACTGTAGAAGAACTGAAGTCTTTAAGAGACTCTATTAGAAAACCCTAAATTTTTTAATCCTTTTTAATAAATTTTATTAATGGAAAGAAGGAAGAACGTTATATTAGGATCCATACTATTGGCATTGTTAGCATCAGGATTTATAATTGCTCCAATATTATATCCGATAAATAATAACATAAACTTAAATCAGAATGAACTATATCAAATATCTCAAATTGCCCAATACTGTCAGGCTCTATGTATATATGCAAAGCATAATTTATCTATAGATAATTTAAGTAATACATGTTTAGTATCAAAAAATTCTATATTATATCAATATTGGATTTCTTATCCAAATTCACATAATTGGGGGTGTGAAGTATCAGACAGTAATTTGAATTTATGCAATAATAGTAATTATATAGTATTAGATGATAATTGTTCAATAATTAATATATATTACCAAAATAAGCAGTTGAATATAACATGAAATATATTGACTCTCATTGTCACCTATATAAATTTAATGAAACAGAAATTAAAAGAATAATAAAAAATAGAGATATAATAATACTGTCTGTCTCTGAAGATTTAGAATCTTCATTAAAAAATTTGTTTTTATCTCAATTAAATGAAAATGTAATACCAGCCGTAGGAATTCATCCTTGGAATGTAGAAAATATAAATGAAAAAACATTTAAAATAATAGAAGACATAATAAAAGAAAATAAAATAAAAATACTTGGAGAAATTGGATTAGATAAAAAATTTAAACCAGAAACATTTGAAAAACAGAAAGAAATTTTTGAAAAATTTTTAAATTTAGCAAAAGAATATGAATTAAATTTAAATCTTCACACTCCCAATGCTTCAAATGAGGTATTTGATCTTTTAATAAAGTATGATATTAAAAAGGCGTATTTTCATTGGTATAGTGGGGATGAAAAATTATTGGAAGAAATAATTGATAAAGGATATTTTATAGGTATAAATGTCGCAACAATAATAAATGAGAAGTATAAAAGATATATAGAAATTGCGAATATAAAAAATATAATAACAGAATCTGATGGACCATACAATTATAAAGGTATTATACTCCACCCAGACTTGTTAAAAGACCTTTATAGATTAATTTCAAATATGCAAAAAATAGATTTGGAAGAATTATCAAATATCATACAAACTAATTTTGCTAAGTTCATATATTAACGCATCGTTAACACTATTTAACATTGCATTAATATTTATAAATTTTAAGAAGGATATTCATTAACGTTATATTAAATATGATTAACACAATGTTAATCAATAATGTTTATAAATGTCAAAAAACCTTATAGGTATTATGAGCTACTTGCTCAACGAAAACTATTTAAAAATATTAGAATACATGGCAGATAAAGAAGAATTTACAGAAAAAGAAATAAAGAGACAATTAAAGATAAAGGAAGAAGAAATTAGAAAACTATTATACATATTAGAAGAAAATAATATAGTATATCCAATAAGCATAATAAATAATAATGGAAAATTTGATTTCAGATGGGGGAATAAGATAAGGAATAAAGAAAAATTATTTAGCTTGCTGATTAACAAAGAAATTAATAGAATTAATGAAGAAATTAAAAATACTCCAAAAACAATATACTATTGTAATGAGTGTGGAAGTATATATAATTTCGATGATGCTTATGAAAATGATTTTATATGTAGAGAATGCGGATCATTATTGACTGAAAAAGAAAATTTCAGAATAATAGAATTGGAAAATATCATACATAACCTACAAATATTACTAGATAAATATTCTTCAAAAGTTACAAAGAAAGAAAAAGCATCAAAAACAAAGGGTAAAAAATAATCTTTTATTTTTTTATTTAAATTTATATTTAATGATATTTAAGATTAAAATATATGACTTAACCGAAATATTTAAAGAAACAAAATCTAAATTAGTTAAATTGAACATAGACAATGGGGCTAAAGTATATGGAATAAAACTCAATAAAATGAAAGAAATGATTAGATTTGAAATATCACCAAATAGAAGAATAGGAACTGAATTTTCTGATATTGCAAAAAAATTTGGATTAAAGGGAATATTACATTCAGATGAATTACCAAACTACGGAATATCCGAAGAAGAAGTCAAAAATGTTAAAAAAATATTAAACTGCTCAGATGAAGATGCGTTTATATTATTAATATCAAAAGATTATGAAATAGCCAAAAAGGTTTTTAACTTAATAATAAATAGAATAAATGAATCAATTAAAGGAATACCAAAAGATACCAGACAAGCAAACGATGATGGAACTACATCTTTTTTAAGACCGCAACCAGGTTCTGAAAGAATGTATCCTGAAACTGATCATCCTTACCTATATATTGATAAAGACATTATTGAAAATAATGAATACAATATAATAAGATATAATATAAGTTATGGAGACATTAAAGAAACATTCAATATATATTATTTAAAAAAATTTGATAAAGACCTATATATTAAATTGTTAAATGAAGGAAAAACAATATTAAATTCTATCGATCCAGAATTTATTAAACAAATGTTAAAATCTTTTGGATATAATGAAAAACAAATTGAAAATATAATATGGAGCGAATATATAAATGATATAATAAAAATGTCTTTCGATATAGATTCAACTACTGTGTATTATTTATTCTTTCAGATGATTGGGGATACAGAAAATTTATTCAAAGAAAAAATAGAAAAATTTGATTTAAATTTTGTATATAAGATAAAAGATTATTTAAAAGATAAAAAAATTGTAAAAAATGCAGTACCAATAATATATTATTATTATATCAAATATAATAAGGATATTGAAGATATAATAAGAGAAAATAACTTATATAAAAGAAATAGAGAAGAATTGAAGAAAGAAATTGTAGAATATGTAAAATCATTAAATACTAATGATAAAAAAGTCATTTTTTCAAATGTATTTAGTAAATTTAAATATGTAGCAAATAGTGATGACATCAAAAAGGTATTAGAAGAAATATAAAACATTTAAAATTTTTATATATCAAATATTTATGGAAGAATGTGTATTTTGTAAGATAATAAATAAACAAATACCTTCATATATACTATATGAAGACGACTATTCTATAGCATTTCTAGATATAAATCCATTAAACAAAGGGCATATCTTATTTATACCAAAGAAACATTTTTATAGAATATCAAATATTGATGATGAATATATAAAGAATTTTTATAGAAGTTTCACAAAATTCTTAAAATTATTTGAAGAAAAATTATCGGAAGACTATAATATAATAATAAATAATGGAAAAAAAGCTGGACAATCTGTATTTCATGCACATATACATATATTACCACAATATGACGAAGATGGATATAAAAAATTATTTAATTGGAATACCCATAAATTATCTAAAGAAGAAGCTGAAGAAATAATAAGAAAGTTTAATTTTTAGATTTCCTTATATTCAATAATTCCATCATTTACTATTCTAAATTTTACAGATATTCCCTCTGGTAAGTACCTATGCTTTCTTAATATTGCTTCTCTAATACCATTATCTAAAATCTTCAATTCAACCAAACATTTTGACCAATATTTTATTAAATCTCCTCCAACAATTCCGATTGCATCTCTATTATCAAACAATGAATATACTTGATTTATAACCAAAACTGGTATATTATATTTTCTAGAAATTTCTGAAAATATCTGTAATTGTTTTGCAAGTTCTATATTTACTTCATTTACATTGCTATCACCCCTTTCTAATCTATATAACATTGATATAGAATCTATAACAATTAATCCAACATCATTAGAGTTCTTTTTTACATAATCATATGTTAAATATATTGCCTTTTTTTGTTCAGAAAAATTTACTGGTTTGTATAATAATATATTTTTTATTACATTCTCAAGATCTTCTTTTGCAATCTGTTTTAATCTTTCAAGAGAAAAGCCACCTTCAGTATCAATATATATTACCTTTTTACCAAATTTAGAAATATTATAAGAACTTATTACTGCAATGTTTGTTTTTCCTGATGCAGAAGGTCCATAAAATGATGTGATAATATCGGTTTCGATACCTCCATCTAACAATTTATCTATTGGATATATTCCGGTAGAAATCTTACTCATATAGAAATTTTTTCATTATTTTTTAAAAATATAACTAATATTTAATTTCAATTTCTTTTTCACCTATCTTAATATATAAGTACTTTACTTTCTTTCTAATACTATTTTTATAGTTATTGATTATAAATTCTAATGCTTTGTATATATCATTTATTTTTCTCCTTGTAATTGAATATATCTTTCCATTTCTAATTATTAATTCTTCATTCTTATGTTTTTCATAAAATCTATTATAATTTTTTTCTTCCCACAATAATGGACCTTCTCTTACTTCATATTCTGGTAATTTATCCGGATAATATAATATATAACCATATAAATAATTTTCATCGAAAAAATAATAGTAATTGAAAATTTTAAATCCAATATTATTTATCCACTTTTTAATATTATTAAATAATGATAAAGCTTTACTATTTTTTATATCTTTATTATTTGAATCTCCCTCCATCTTTAAATATATCATATTTACATTGTATTTTTCAGCTAATTTCTTTATTTCATCATAATTCTTATATATTCTATTAAAAAAGAATTTTTCTTTATCTTCAGATATTAAAAATAATCTAGAATAATATATAAATTCTGAAAATTTCTGTAAAGAAACAGAAGCTGCAGCATTTCTGTATTTATCAGTTGGATCAATTATTATTATTGGAGATTTTATTTTATCTTTTGATAAATTTCTTTTTATCTCATCATAATTTTTATAATATTTTTCTAAATCTATTATTACTTTTGGTCTCCAATTGGATACATTTTTTATAGTATTTTCAAAAGATCCGTAGTTTATTAATATTAATTCTATTGCATATCCAGAAAATCCTCTAACATAAGATTCTGCACCATAAACATTTATATTCTTTGTAAATACTTTCAGTAATCTAATTTCATCTTTCATTTTTTCATTTAATTTACTTATTATATATTTAACATGAAATGGCGAAAGATCAGTAATATTTTTAGCCTCTCTTATATCATTTATTTTCAATATTGGAACTAATTCAAATATTAAACCTTTATAACCCACTTTAAAATAATCTCTAGAACCCTTTATTCTTATATAGTTCAAATTTTCTTTCTTTAAGATATTTTCAACAATATCAGATATATTCTTATCATCTTTAAATAATAAGAATGCATCTACATCAAAATCATTTTTTATCCATGTATCTTTTGCAAATGATCCCCCTAAGAACGGCTCTAAATTATTTGATCTTAATATATCAAAAAACTCATTTATTATATTATATACTCTCTTTTTTTCTTCCTCAGATGGTTTTATTTTAGATAATATTTTGTTATAATCTATCATATCTTAAATCTTAATATTGCACCTATTTTAAAGTTTGAAAATTGTTCCCCTTCAGGATGATTTTTTGATATTATTTCAACTTTTGCATTTGTTTGTTCAATTAATTCAAATAATTCTTTAGTCTTATCTTTATAATCTTCTGATATTAGTATTGTATCTACTGCGCCAATTTCTAATGCTCTTTTTACATCATCAAATCCATAAATTACTAAACCAGTACCTTTTCCAAGATGTTCAAAAAACAATTTTGCTAATTCTATTTCCTTTACATATTCTGTTTTTTTTAATACATCTTTTGCCCTTTCTAATAATTCTTTTAACCCGTGTTCATTTGAATATGCCGTATCATATACAGCCAAAATTTTTTGTTTAAGATGATATGGTAAATAATCACCATTAACAAATTGTTCTTTAAGTAATCCCGGCCCTCCAACCAGTATACCAACCAATTTATCTAAATCTTTTTCAAAATAATTTCTAACTTCATCTGCTAAATATTTTAACCATAAATGAACATCTTGTTCTATTAATCTTTGGAATCTTACAGAAGATTGTCCTCCAGCCCTTATTTTACCAGGAACCCATGATTGCTTATTTTCTAATACTATCAATTGATTGCCTTTTAATACTCCTATAGAAGCTTCTCCTCTATCTAAAACTATTAACCCATATATTTGCTTTGGTAATATTAATTCTTTTAACGGGTCTAATACAAACCTAGAGTCACATCTATATAATCTAATGTTTAATTTATCTGGAGGTTCTATTGCCCATAATCTTATATCGACTTCTCCAGGTCTGTTTGATATATTTCCACAAAATACTACTAGACCATTGTCTGGAAGTTTTTTTAACCCTTTCAGATAATTTATTATTTTTGCCAATGCATCCATCACATGTTGCCTAGTATTCTTATCCTTAATATTTTGAGCAGTTGAATATTCATAATTTAAATGGTCTAAAATCTTAGCTAAGTCATATCCGGCCGGTATATAATATGAAATTAGTTCTGTAGCCCTGCCATTATAATTACTTAATTCTTCTATTAGCATTTGTAATTCAAGTTCTTTAACATCCATTATATAGAAAATTAAAGATAATTTTTAAATACCAATATATTCAGTTACATACTTCATATCATAATTTAAATTCAATTTTTTAGATATATTTAGTATATTATTTAAATCTCTATTGAGAAATTCTTCATAATATTGAGAATTAACTGGTATTGCTTGCGACACATCTATTATATATGGAATATTGTTAAATATAATTATGTTATATTCTGAAAAATCTCCATGAATTAATTTGGCCTTATTATATATTTTTTTATATTGATCTAATATATCAAAAAATAATTCTTCCTTATTTTCAATTAAATCATAACAATCATGTAATAGTAATGGTCTATTTTCATAACCTACATATTCCATTACCAATATATTTCCTTTATATAAGTATGGAATTGGAACTCTCACTAAATTTTTGTACATTTTTCTTAGGTTTATATATTCCTTTTTTACCCATGTATATATTATTCCAATCTTTGTTCTTGGAAAATTATGTATTCTAGGATCTGTCTTTAAATAATTTACTTGTTCTTTATAGCTTATTGACATTACTTTATATATCTTTATTGCAAATTTTCCAGATCTTACAACAATTGCTTCCTTACCTTCAGAGATTAACGTTAACTCATCTTTTATATAATGATCTCTATATAATTTATCCAAATAGTATAATGTATTTTTATCAAATACTTTTCCATACACTTTCCATATTTCTCTATACTTCATAATAATATATCTATAAGACTAGCTCTTAAACCTGGTAAAAACCCTAAATAAAATATCATCGTATATATTACATTTTTTATATCATCATTTAAATAATATTTTGTATATAGTGCAATGAATAATGTTAAAGATAATTTTAATCCATAAAATAATAAAGGATTGTTATATTGAAAAATAAGAATGTTTAATAGCAGATGTTCTGATTGTAAATTAAAATAATATATAGAAATAATCGAAAAAATAGTCTCATATATTTCACCAAAGATTGATAAATAAAATAATTTTTCTTTATATGATAAATAAATTAAAATAGAAAACAATATAACGAATATTAAAAATGGTAATAAATTTATTGATCTTCCAAAAATAAAAATTGGAATCTCCAATATTAAAATTATCAATAATATGTATAAGTAATACTTTCTATATTTATATAAAAAAAGAACTGGTAAAAAAGATATTAAAATCCATAATTCTAACAAAGGTGTAAGTAATAGATATGTTCTTACTGTATAACCTAAATCCATGTTTACTCTTGGAATAATAAATATTAAAGTCAAAATAATTAGATTTAATAAAAAATATCTATCGATAATTACTTTCTTATTTTTTACGAAAAGATAATAAAAAATGATAAAACCAATAACAAATAATAACCCATATAAAAATGTATTATATATATTATATCTATATTGATATTCTACTACAGGATGTATAAAATATTGATAAAAATTTTGATAAAAATTCATTAACGCCTATAATATTGAAAATAGTGGAGTAAATTATTTAATAGAGCAATTATATTATCCAGTTTTGTCGCAATTGTATCTAACTTTGTACTTAATATTTGTATAGCATTATAATCGACTTGATTTGTATATTGATTTGTATATCCATAATTCTGAGAGAAATTTGATAAATATGCTTGAGGATTTAATTGTCCCGGAAATTGATTTTGCTGAAATACATTTTGATTTTGAACTGGTGGTGGATATGGTGGTGGAAACGGGTCATTTGGATATGGACCTGAAGGATAATTTCCTGGTCCTCCTGGTGGATAATTCATAAAATCTCCTTGCTGATTTATATCATAATCTTCATCTTTCTTTTTTCCAAATACATTTTTTATAAAATCAAATGCCATATAATATTATAAAATTTTTTAATATATAAAATTATTCTTCTTCCTCTTCCAAACCTTTTTCCATAAATTCTTCATGGGAGATTGGAAGTTCTCCTTTTTTAGACAATAGTCCTCTATTTCTTAAATATTCTCTAGCAATAATATAATATAATAAAGCTAAAGATTTTGCTCCTCTATTATTTGCTGGTATAGCAATGTCTATATAGTTTAAAGAATTATTTGTATCAACGAATGCAATTGTCACCTTTCCAGTTCTGTATGCATCCAATAATGCATTTCTATCAAGTACAGGATCTGTTATTGTAACAACATCTACATCTTTAAATATATCTAAAGCCGGGTTTGTTAATAATCCAGGAGGATATCTCTTTGGATAAACATTTATTCCCGTATATTTATTTAACATTTGTAATGGTTTTCTCGCAGCCTCTCTTCTACCAACTGCCAATATTTGATGTGGCTCATATTTTGATAACAATTTCGTTGATAACCTTAATCTTTCGTCTAATTTTATTACATCTATAATAGCCAACCCATCGGATCTTATTCTAGCTATAAACTTTTTCATTTGTTTGTTCTTTATTCTTGTACCTATATGAACACCCGCCTTTATATATTCTTCTAAACTAACCAACCAAATGTTTTCCTGTGCCATTTTATATAGCTTTCTTTCTTCCAGTTCTTCTTGAGCCGTATTTACCATACTTTATTGGATATCCATGTTTAGGTAGTGGGGTCATTCCACCTTTATTTCTTTTATGTTTACCTCCAAATGGATGATCGGCAGCATTTCTTGCAGTTGGCTTACTAATTGGCCATTTTCTATGATGCGCTCTTTTGAAATAATATTTGTTTCCAGCTTTAATAAATGGTTTATCTGTCCTCCCACCCCCTGCAACTGTTCCCAATATTGCCCTAGAATATAAATTAACCATTTTTATTTTTCCAGATGGTAATTTTAATATTGCATACTTATCTGTTTTTTGAACTAATATACATGATGTTCCCGAGGTTCTTGCAATTTTTCCCCCATCTCCTGGAGAAATTTCTACCATACAAACATTTGAACCATCTGGAATGACTTTTAATGGTAAAATATTTCCATTCTCTACTGGAGCATTTACACCAGCATAAATTTCTTTCCCAACATATAAACCCTCAACAGCAGGAACCAAAATTGCTTCTCCAGTTTCAAATTTTATTTTAACAATTGGAGCGTAATGAACTTTATCTTTTATTATATCTACAACAACACCTTTTACTTTATCTTTCATTTCTTTTTCATCTAGAGGTCTTAAAGAAAATTTGCCTATCGAATAAAAATCTGGAACTTTATATATATTCTTTCCCTTACCTAACCTTTGCTGTAATAATGTATTTCCACCCATTTTATATTAATCCTAATTTAGATAATACGTCTTGAGCCTTATATTCTTTTTCTAATGTAACATATGCCTTCTTTTTTCCTTTATAATCTACCAAAGTATTTACCTTCTTTACTTTAACATTAAATAATTTTTCAACAGCTTCCTTTATATCTTTTTTTGTAGCAGATCTATTTACGATAAAAATAACTTTATTGTATTTATCAAGCAAGTACATACCTTTTTCTGTTAATTCAGCATAAAGTATGACATCTTTTATATCCATCTTATAATTTCATATATATAAATTTCTTAAATTTTCTATTGCCTTTTCACTCCAAATAATAAATCTACCCAATTTACCACCAGGAGCCAATTTTTCTATATTTAATTGACTTACCTTTGAAAATTCTACACCATCAATAGAAACCTTCGGTAATTCAGAATCTGACGATAATACAAACAAAATTCCTCTATATTTTTTTATTCTTCTATTTCTCATTTTTCCTTTTCCAGCCCTTTGTTTTTTGTTCTCTTTTACATATTCAATAAATTTTTCTATTTTCAATTTATTAAATAATTTTCTATATTCCTTTGCTTTCCTTAATTCTTCTAAATTTGATATAACAATTGGTAAACCAAAAGTATTAATTGATTCACTTAAATAAATAAAGGACTTTGTATATCTGTTTTTTATATAATCTATATTTGAAGATGCAGAAATTGCAGACAATATTGCTAACCTTTTTTCTTTTTTGTTTATTTTTCTATACCAATTTTTTTCAGGTTTTGGTGGATGTGCTCTTCTTCCTTTTACAGCATTTGGTATTACTCTAGCTACCCATATAAAATTACCAGCAATTTTTGCAAACACGGATCTCGGGACTCTTGATATACCTCTCTTATATGATGATCTATATGAATACCTTCTCTTTGATGTCCATGCAGAAGCTTCCATACCCGCATACTTATATGAACCATGTGGTACCCTATGACTTAACATATATGCTCTAAATACTTTGTATACTATATCTTCTCTTATTTCGAATTTAAAATGTTCTGGCAATTCTATTTCTTTTATTCTATTACCTTCCTTATCATAAACAGATATCATATTTTCCATGGCTATATTTTATATATAAAACATATTTAAATCTTTATAATAACCCACATTGACTATTAAAATATGTATGAACTTATTAACGATATCATTAAAAAGAGCCTTAGAAAAATTACCATAATATTCAGTATAATAATTACATTAATAATTGTAATAGGTTATTATCTACCGGTATTAAAAATATACTATCCAGTTTTATATTTATCTGCAATTATTTTTTCATTAGAAGTTATATTTCTAGAATATTATAAAACAAAAAAGTCTTTAGATAGATCTTTATTATATTATATAGCATATTTATATTCTCTTTCATTTTCTACAAATAATACTAGAAGATTATTAGAAATTGCAATCGAAGAAAAAGCAGAATTTAAGGATATAAACTACTACATGTCAAAGATCCTTTATTTAACAAATAAGTATAATTATACAATTCCAGAAGCTATAAGATATACCCTACCATATATTCCAAATAGTAATTTTAAGAGTTTTCTAGAGAGATTTGCAACTTCAATTGATATTGGTGAGGAAATTTCAGAATTTTTATATAAGGAATATGAAACCCAATTGGCAATATATGAAGCAAATTATGAAAAAGGTTTAGAAAATATAAGATTATTAGATGAATTTATAATATCTTTATTATCATCTTTAGGATTTGCATTTTCTTTAATATTATTTATACCATTTTTAATAAGCACAAATATAATATTCTTGCTAATAAATTTCTTTATAATATTTGTTGTAACTAATTTACTTATATACTATGTATCAAAATATTATATTCCTGATGATGGACTATGGTCTCGTTCAAAAGAAAAACCAAAAGAATATGTAACAATAAGATATTTATTTTATCTTTTGTTACTAATATCCTATATATTATTCTTAATACTATTTCTAATATTAAAATTACAATTGTTGGAGGCATTTGCAATAGCAGTTACACCATTAGCATATGTAAGTTATAGGATGATATTATTAGAAAGGGCATTAAAAATAAAAGAAAACCATTTTCCAGCATTCTTTAGTAGTATAATAGAATACTCGGAAATATTTGGAAACAATCAAACAAAAATATTAGATAATGTCGTCATACATGATTTTGGTTTATTAAATGAAGATATTCATAGGTTAAGGAAAAGAATGAATATAACAAAAAATTATTCTGAATCATGGAGACATTTCATAATTGAATTGGGTAGTTCAATTACAGAAAAAATAATAAAAGTATTTGAAAAGGTTTTATCATATAATGGGGATACAAAAAAAGCTGGTGATATGTTATATAATATATTAATAAAAATAATTGAACTTAGATCAAGAAAATCTCAATTTATATCTAATTTAAGGGGTATTATATATGGAACATATATAGCATTTATAGCAATTCTATTCATAATTGTTCAAATATTATATTTATTAGATCAAATGTTTCAAGGTATATCCACAGCACTTGGTACTGCAGTATCTCAAATAGGCATAAATATATATACATTTTCAATACCTCTATATGTGATACAGAATTATATATTTATTTTATCTATTATTGAGGCATTTATATTAGCTGGAATAATAAAAAACATAGATGGGGGATCTAAACTAGGAATGTTCTTAGATGCAACAATTATGATATGGTTAAGTGCATTATTAAATATTGGAGTATATTATTTATTTACATATGTATTTTCTGGCTTATCTTTAGTAAAGGTATAATTTATTTTTCTTTCTTTTGGTATAAAATCTTTTAATATATTATTTTTAATATAAACACTACCCAAAATATCATTATTATCTTTTGCTATATAAAAACCATTCTCAAAATTTTTTTCCAATTTTATATTTTCATTAGATTTATAAAAAAGATTTTCCTTTTTTATTTCAATATTTTTATTAGAATTTATTCCAAATATTTGTGCTCCTTCTATACTAAATCTATATCTATTATTTTTTTCTATTTTAATAACATACAAACCATATTTTTTTATATATTTTTCGTCCAAAAAGTCTGGAAAATTCTTATTAAACATATATATTTTATCCTTATTAATAAAAAATCTATATTTCTTTATTATTGACTTATCTATCTTCATATTATAGTATTCTTCTATTTTCTTAAATATTTCTTCTACAATTTTTTTGTTTAGTTCTTTCATAACTTTTCTACAGCAGCTTTTATATATGATATTTCATTTTCATTAAATCCCAATATTTCCGCATATTTTCTCCCTATTTTTTCATTATTTTTCATTAAAACTATTAATGTGTTTATATATACTTCTCTAACTCTCTTTTTTGATGTATGAACCTTCTTCTGTAAATTTTTTGACAATTCTTCAATTTTTTCCCTTATTTCTTTATTTTGAGCCAATCTTTTTACATACTGTGGCATCCTGTACTTTGTAAATTTATTATATTTCTTTTCTTTTGCCAATGCAACACCAGCATACATTAATGTTGTAAAATATCTTAATAGATCCCAATATTGTCTTTTATAAATTCTTCCATAAAATATAACTGCCAATGATAACCAATTATAAGCTTCATATATTTCTTTTATATTTTCATATTCATTCGATATATTCTCTTCAACCCATGCCTTAATTTCTTCAGGATCCATATCTACATCAGCAAATGGTAATGTAGACCCCATTATTGTAGTTGCTTTAAACATTTGACCCAATGCTCTAAATATTGTAATCTCTCTTTCTCTATAACCCAAAACTTCTAAGTCTTTTAAGGTAATATGATTGCTCATTGTTGCCAATGCTTGCAGATCATTTATTGCACTTCTTAAATCTCCAGAAGATCTTTCTACAAGTGCAGATAATGCATTATCATCAATTGTTATTTTTTCACTTGCACAAATTCTTCTTAACTGTCTTATTATATCTGTATTTGATAATTTTTTGAATTCAACCACATTACATACATCTCTTAATTTTTTAAACTTAAGATCCCATGGATCATTTGCAGTTAATATTATTGGCCATCTTGATTCTTCTATTATTTTTATTAATGCCCCTATTCCTCCTCTATCTTGAAATCCTGCTAACCCATCAACTTCATCAACCAATATTATCCTTCCCTTTTTGAAAAAAGGTTTTCCCTTTATTGCTTCTCCTAATTTTACATGTATAGCTCTCGCATTTCTATTATCTGAAGCATTTATTTCTACAACTTCATAATTTAAATCATTTGCAATTGCATATATTGATGATGTTTTTCCAACACCTGGAGGTCCATATAATAATAATGCTTTTTTATCCACATTTGGATATTTTTCAATAAAAGATTTTATTTTTCCAACAGCTTCTGCTTGATTAATTATTTCATTAATATGTTTAGGTGCATATTTTTTTATCCATGGTTCAACCATTATTTATATTTTTAGTTAGGATATTAAAATTATGTTTAAGAATATGTTAGTATGATTACTATTTAATAATAAATAGTAACAATAGATTTAAAAATCTTTTTAGTAATATATTTACTTAATGGAAGGAATACCTTTATCTTCAAATCAAAATCAATCTAAAACATTAGAAGAATCAGTAAGGAAGGCATTACATAAAGCTGTGTTTGAATACGCACTTTATTTATCTACAAAGGGCGATGCACTCGAAAGAGTATTAAAAAATGCACCACAAGCATTACCATCGTTATCAAAACTAATAAAAAATTTAGAGAAGTTTGGTGAATGTAAAAGTTTTTTAACCAATGATCCAAAAACTCTCCGAAAGTGTATAGATGAATATAACTTTAAAAGAGGCATACTTAAAGGTATTCATCATTATACTATAAAGAAGCGTCCACCAGTAGAAATTGAAGAATTTATAAAAAGTTTAGAAGCTTTAGCAAATGGAGGCAAACAAGTAATAGAAGATTTGTATAATCTATACCACTTATTTAAAACCATCCCAATATCTAAAAAAGATATAGATAAAGATATATTTGAAATAGTACCCGAAGTTCGGGCTATTACGTTTCTTATAGTTCGATATTTGGATGATCCTGAAAATTATGGAAAAAAACTTAGCAAATATTTAGGAAAAAAACCATCAGTAGCAAAATATCTATCTGTATTGAAAGAAGCGTTTTCAAAAATACCATCTTCTATAGGTAGCAAAAAAGCAGAAATAGATGAAGTAGAAATAAGAAAAGAATTAGAGGAAGTCATAAGAAACTATGATCTTTATGCATCTTCTATAATAAACGCACACGGAGTAGTAATACGAGAAGCTTTACCATCATTAGCAACATTAATTGAAAACTTAAGAAAATTGAACAAAATTAATCTTTTAACTAATGATCCAAAAATTCTCAGAGAATATGCAGATATATATTACTTTATGGGTTCCTTCATGGAAAGTTTTCTAGAATGGTCAGTATCAAAGTATAAGCACTCACCAGAGGAAATTGAAAGATTTAAAAAAGGTTTAGAAAAATTAGCAAATGGAGGCGAAGAAATAATAGAGGGTTTATATAAATATTATAAAGAAGTAAAAGAAACTACATTAAAGAAGATGCTAAAAGATAAGAATTATCAAACCATATCTCCATATGAAGTAAGAAAAGCACATGTAAGTGCACGTATACATGCAGGTGAAAAAATTAAGCATCTCCTAATGAATTACTTTAGGAGCCCTGAAGAGTATGAAGACCAAATTATGAAATATGTAGTTACTTTAGGAAGCTTGAGTATGAAATATGTAGGGAAGTCTTTAAAGTAGTTTAATAAAGCAGCATAAAAGGCTGGAGTAAAGAACTAAAAGAGTATATACAGAACATATATAAGAGAAAGAATTATACAAGTGAGTAAAGAACTTGCACAGAATAGGCAGCTCTTGTACTTTTTTATCTTGATTTAGCTCTGCAATATATTTTAAATTATTTTAATGACATTACTATTATGATTACTATTTAATAATAACAGATTTAAAATATTTTTAATAATTAATTTAGTTATGGTGGACAAAAATAATGAAGGGAACATACTAAATACATATCTTCTTCTTAAGGTACTTCATGCAGAACTGCTTCAATGTAATGCATATATCAACGACATAGTAGCAAAGATCAATCGCCAAATATATTATAATGCTATAGAAGCATTAGAAAAGAGAGATATTAAAATGCTCATTAAATTGGATCGAATAGTTTCATCATTAGATAAATTAATGCAAATTATATCTAAACAGGGCATTTGCAAAACAACTCTTTGTACATATAGAGCAGAATATAACATGACTATAAATAGTTATATAGGATGTACAAAAAAATGTTATTTTTCTACTGGTATATTAAGAGCTTTTGATGAATACTTAAAGAAAATAAACTTTATCAAATTTGACAAATCTTATTTTGAAATGAAAATTAATAATTTAATTGAAGTTATAGAACATTTATCATCTTCATCAGTACTTAACGATTTGTATAATAGATTTGAAAAGAAAATTAAAGAAACATTAAATAATGTAGATATTGACAAATATATAAAAATTGGAAATCTATCAGATTTTAAAGAAAAAGTTGATCACTACAGAAATACTTATCAACTGGCATCTGATTACATTAAAGAGATTATAGAACATCTGTTAAAAAGTCCTAAAAGGAATATAGAACAACTTAACAAAAGTGATGAAATCTAACATTATTTAGCAAGTATATATACCAAAGTATAAAAAAGCTAAACTCTCGAAAATTATTAAAAGAGATTATATTAATGACCTATCTAGGTCTAGTATATTATTGTCTTTTATATCGGACAAGTTTAAATTATATTGAGAATTATGGAAAAATTATAAAGTAAAAATAATATAAAATATTAATGTAAAAATTTTTTAATTTTTATTTAACGACCAAATAAAGATAAAAGTCCACTTAACATACCACTTTCGACTATTTTACATGGTAAGATAGCTTCATATTGGTTATCATTTACAGTATAAAGCACTCTTACATATGCATTTCCTACAATGATATTATTATTTACACTACAACCATTCATAGATCCATAATTTATATTTCCCAAATCACATGTTGAATTTTTATAAAAATTATACACTACTACATTTTCCAAATTTTGTTTTGCAGTAATTATAATTAAAGATTCTCCATTTGCATGTTGACAACTATATGTAAAATATTTCAAATATGGGGGTAAATATGATGTTACATAATATATGTATACTGCATACAATACAACCAATATAAAAATCGCCACACCTACCCAAATCGCTAATCTAGGTATCTTTGATATATCCATAAAATTAATTTTGATCTACGTATATATAAACATAGATATATTTATTTCCCTTATCTTCAATTTTCATATTTTTTAAAATCTCTTCATATTTTTTATCATCTATATCAAATAGATCAGGATATTTATTTAATATATAATCTGCTATTAACCTTTTTATCATAATATCTCCATTCTTATGCAGATTTTCAGCATTGTATTCATCTAAAATCCCTTCTATTATATATTTTGGAATCTTAAATTCATATTCAATATTATATGACATGTAGAATTTTACTATTTTCCAAAATATAAATAATTGCTTTATAATCTTGAATTTCAAAAATGATTATCAAAAATTATTTTCTACTTTGTAAACCCTTAAGTCCTATATATGCTAATAAAGCACTTAGTTGTATTATCGGATCTGAACCTTCTAATAATCTATATTCTATTTCTCCAACATAATATATTATATCTAATTTTTCTTTTTCAGATATATTCATTGAATATACTTCCTTTGATAAATATTTAATTATATCTTCCCCCGCAAGACCATATTTTAACATTAAGTCAATTAATTTTTCTCTAGCCTCAACAAATTTCCCTTCATATGCTAATTTTAATACTTCCTGTAATTCTTGTGGTTTAGCTACAGAAGCAACTTCATATATTAACTCTGGAGTTATATTTTTAGAATATAGGGCTGCGGCTTGTAGCATATTTATTGATTTTCTCATATCACCTTCTGAAATATAATATATTGCTTCTAATGCATCATCACTTATATTTAAATTTTCCTTCTCAGCTATTGATTTTAATAAATTAAATACATCCTTTTTACTTAATTGTTTAAACCTAAATACAACAGTTCTTGATTGTATTGGTTCTATAATTTTTGATGAATAATTACATGCTAATATGAATCTTGTTACTGAAGAATATTCTTCCATTATCCTTCTCAAAGCTTGTTGCGCATCTCTTGTCATTGCATCTGCTTCATCCAAAAATAAAATTTTAAATGGAACATTTCCAATTGGTTTTGTTCTTGCAAATTCTTTTACCTTTTCTCTTATAACATCTATTCCTCTATCATCTGAAGCATTTAGTTGTAATACATTTTGCTCCCATCTATCCCCATATAATTCTCTAGCAAGCGCCAATGCAGCAGTTGTTTTTCCAACACCAGCAGGTCCAGCAAATAATAAATGTGGCATATTTCTATTTTCTACAAATGCTTTCAATCTCTTTACAATCTCATCTTGTCCTTTTATATCATCCAATCTTTTTGGTCTATATTTTTCAGTCCATATTTCGTTCTCTGGCATAGATTAATAATTTAAATTAAAACTTAAATAAATATTATTATGAATTTTGAATATATAAAACATAATGATTTAATAATATATTATAAGATTTATGATCTTGAATGCTACCCTCCAAAAGAAGATTCTTTTTTATTAAATGATCATATAAAAGAATTTGCTAGAGATAAAAAGGTTTTGGATATGGGGTGTGGATCTGGAATCCAAGGTTTAGAAGCATATAAATATACGAAAGATGTTTCTTTTTCTGATATATCTGAAGAATGCTTAAAACTATCTAAAATAAACTTTTATATAAATTATATAAATAATAATGTTGATTTAAATTCCTTATATAAAAATATAGAAAAAATAAATTTATCGGTAAAATTTTATCATTCTGATTTATTTAATAATATAAATGAAAAATTTGATTTAATATTATTTAATCCCCCATATTTACCAGAAATAAGTTATGAGGGAATAAAAGTAAAACGGTGGGTTTCTGGAGGAAAGCTTGGATATGAGACAATTGATAGATTTTTATATCAAAGCATAACTAAATTAAATAATTTTGGAGAAATATTGATAATGATGTCTTCAATAACAAATCCCCAATATATATTAAATAAATATTCAAAATTTTATGATTATAGGATAATAGATAGCAAACACATTTTCTTCGAAGATATATTTTTAATATATTTAAAGAAAAAGTTCTAATTATGATAGTCGATGATCATGCACATCTATTTTTATATAAAGATGTTGATGAAAAAATAAAGGAAAATATTGAAAGAAACGTAAAATATATAATTGAAAATTCTATAGATGTTGATAGTATGAATATAGTAATTGAAGAATCTAAAAAGTATGGTATAATATATTATGCTTTAGGATTGTATCCTGAAGAAATTGTAAATATGAATGATAATGATATAGAAAAAATATTGGAATTTATTGAAGAAAATAAAGATAAAAAATTTTTGGCAATTGGAGAGGTTGGATTAGATTTTTCTAATGTAGATGAAGATAAAATTAAAAAACAAAAAATATATTTTGAAAAATTTTTAGAATTAGCAGATAGATTAAAGAAACCAGTAATAATTCATAGTAGAAAGGCTGAAAAAGAGGTATTAGAAATATTAACAAGTTATAATAATAAAAGAGTATTACACTCTTTCTGGAAACCTTCTTTAGTAGACAAAGCAATTGAAATAAATTGTTATTTGTCAATACCAACAATTGTTTACAGAGATTATGGATTTCAAAAAATTGTAGAAAATGTACCATTAGAATTTATTTTAACTGAAACAGACTCTCCATATTTAGATCCAATAGAAAAAGGTAAAATAGTAAATAATTCGTGGAAGATAGTATACTCATTAGAAAAGATATCTGAAATAAAGGATATAGATAAGAAAGAATTGGAAGAAATAATATTTAATAACTTTATTAAGGTATACAATATAAATAATGATGAATAAATGTAGGCTGAAAAATGATGTAGAACCCGGAAACTGATAAAATGAAAATAATATCTTGGAATGTTAATGGATTAAAATCTATAATTCAAAAAGGTTTAATTGACTTTATTAAAAAATATGATGCAGATTTTTATCTATTTCAAGAAATAAGAACAAAAGATATACCATTAACACTTCAATTACTTGGATATAATATATACTCATTTCCCGCAAAGAAAAGCGGATATAGCGGAGTATTGACATTAGCAAAAATAAAACCAAATAATGTAAAATATGGAATTGGAATTGAAAAATTTGATATTGAAGGGAGAGTTATAACCATGGAATATGATAAATTTTATTTAATAAATGTATATTTTCCAAATGCTGGGGTTGGAACATTAAAAAGATTGGATTTCAAATTAAAATTTGATAAAGAATTTGAAAATTATGTATTGTCTTTAAATAGACCATGCATAATTTGTGGAGATTTTAATGTAGCACATAAGGATATTGATATATATGATCCAATAAATTTGAAAGGTTATGCGGGATTTACAGATGAAGAAAGACGATGGTTCGATCATTTTTTATCTTTAGGATTTATTGATACATTTAGGTATATAAAAGGAAATATAAGAAAATATAGCTGGTTTTCATATTCAATTATCGCAAGAAAGAAAAATGAAGGATGGAGACTTGATTATTGTGTGGTAAGTAAAGAGTTAAAGGATAAAATAGTTAACGCAGATATATTGAATAATATTTTTGGATCCGATCACGTCCCAATATTATTAGAAATAGATATATAAAAAAGTGAAAATCATTTTTTATTGATGGGTGTAATTCTGTTATCTAAAAAACCAAAAGTTGAGATAAATTTATCATATTTATTTAATTAAAGAAGTATTTTTATCTATAGTACTATTAGTAAAAAAATCATGATGAAAGATTAAAAATTATAGAAAAAAAGAGATATATACTAAATACAGCAATATTTAGAAATAATACAAATAAAATTAGAAAAATAGCAAAATATCTGAATGTTTAAACTGTATATATTAATGATATGCCGAGACATAGAATCAGATATTATCCTTATGGTGGTAGAAAATATTTAGGAATTGATAAAGAATGGTTAAGTTATGGAATTGAATCTGCTACAACGTATAAATCTATAGTATACAACTATAAGGATATAGGCATTTGAAATTATAAGATATAATTTTTATAATTTTTTATTATCAGTTAAATTCTGTCTACGTTAAATAAGTAAAAGTGAAATCAAAGAAATAAAAGAATAACATAACGGTTTTTAAGTACAATTTAAAATAAATAATTTATAATGAAAAAGGTAGGCGATGTTGAATTAAGATTGGCAAAAGGACCTATCCCACATTATAAAGAATTAAAAGAATTAGAAAGGGGTATAGTAAAAGTAATTATTGAAGAATTTGGAACGGAAGAATTAATAAAAAGATATTCAAATCCATTATGGTTCAATTCTTTAGCATGCTTACTTGGATTCGAATGGAATTATTCTGGAATGACTACTGTAACACTAAAAGCATTAAAAGAAATATCTATAGAAGATAATCTACCAATAATTGTTTTAGGAGGAAAAGGAAAAGATTCCAAAATAACAGAAGAGATAGAAAAAAGAGATATAAAAGATAAATTAAAGGATAAAATAAAGGATATATCAATAACTTCTGCAAAAGTTGATAATTATTTAATTCAAGATGGGTATAATTTATATTTTCATTTTTTAATTTCTGACGAAAGGGACAATATGACTATTATAAACCAAAAAATGTCAATAAAAGAACAAAAGGTTAGGAGATTTCATTGGATAAATATAAATTATTTTGATGACTCACAAATTGGTTTTGGATCAAATACAAAAACATTAAATTTATCAACAAAAGAATCTGAAGAATTAAGGAAAGATGTTTTGGAAATAATTAATAATGAAAGGATAGAAAAAATAAAAGAATATATAATAAGGTTAAAATCTTACCAAAATAAAAATAATACTATATTAAAATATATTAATAAGGATGATGACAGTAATTATATATTTTATCAAGAATTACCTTATTATTTGAAAATACCTGATAAAATATATTGGAAGGCATTGGAAATTGATAGAACTGTAGAGAATTTCAAAGATTTACTTTTTATAAAAGGTATTGGACCTGGACTATTAAGAGCATTAGCATATACTGCAAAAGTAATATATGGAAGTGAATTATCATGGAAAGATCCGATAATATATACATTTGCACATGGAACAAAGGTCGGAAAACCATATTATGTTAAAAAAGCATTAATGTTGGAAGAAGCAGAATTATTAAAGAATGCCATTGAAGAAGCGAAAGTTAATAATAATTTTAAGTTAAGATCTTTGAGAAAATTAAATGAATTAATAGATATATGATAAATTTATAAAATAATGGTGTTATATATTACTAAATGGTTGAAGAAATTCTAAGTGAAGAAGATAAAAAAAAATTAAAGGAAATGCTTGATAAAAGTTTGAAAAATCCAGTAGAAATAGTTGTATACCTAGATGAAAAAAATAATAAGGAAACTAGTAATTTTGCAAGAAAAATTGGAGAATTATTAATGCAAATAAATAGTAAAATAAAGTTTGAATTCCTAGATGCATATGATCCAAAAGTAGAAGAAGAAATGAAAAATAAAAATTTATTAATAGATAAATATGGAAATAGAAGAGGTCCAATATTTGTATTTAAGAAATATCCTGGGATTATATTTTATGGATTACCATCTGGGGAAGAATTTCCAATATTCTTAGAAGATATCATACATGTATCAAATGATCATTTCGACATAGATGGAGCTACAGCAAAAAAATTAGCATCAATAAATGAGCCCATAGATATATATGTATTTGTAACCCCAACATGTCCCTATTGTCCATATATGACACACCACGCTCATCAATTTGCAATGGTAAAAAGTAATATTAGGGGAATAATGATTGAATCATACGAATTTCCAGAATTTGCCGAAAAATTCAAGGTATATGCTGTACCACATATTGCAATAGTAAATAAAGATGAAAAGGTTTTAGCAAAATGGGAGGGGGCTATTGCAGAAATGGAAATATTTGCTAACAAAATAAAAGAAAGTTTGGAAAAGGTTTCCAAATAAGTATATTTTTTATAAATTTTAAAATACATATTGAATTTTTATGTGGAACAGCTACAAATCTATAACAACGGTAAGTACAGGGCTATATGTCTTCCGTATACCCAGGGCCTCTTATTTAGATATTAGAAATCCTCTAAACCAAATCAATGTAATTGCAAGCATATATATACCATCATCTTATTATGATAAAATCACAAAGGAGTTGTCAGGATATAACAAGGAACTTCACGATTCTTACAAATTATATGGAATTATTGTTGATGTTTCTTATAGAGAACCTAGGTACAGTGAATTAGAAAAGAATATAAACAAAAAACCAGTAGAAATATTATCAGAAGATACTTTAGAAGATAATATCGAAATGATAACAAATCATAAAGGTTTATACCAATTAACAAATAACAAAGGAGGTCTTGACATGATAATTAAAATAAATATATTTTAAAATTATTAATAGTTTCATTTATAAATTTTTTAAACATATCTTTTCTATGCCGATAAATTTATCACTGAGTAATATATCCGCTACAGAAAATTTAGATAAAGAATGGGATGTTATTATAGTAGGAGGTGGTCCTGCTGGTTATACTGCTGCATTATATTGTGGAAGATATAGATTAAAAACATTGGTGATAACAAAAGATATTGGGGGAACACTAAATGATGCAAACATTATTGATGATTATCCCGGATTGGAAAACTTTAAAGGATCTGAAATGGGAAGATTATTTAAAAAACATGCAGAAAAATATGGGACTAAAACACTGTTAGAAAGTGTTGTTAGAATTGAAAAATTGCCTGATGAAAGATTTAAAGTTCTTACAAATTTAGGCAAAGAATTTATTGCAAAAGTTGTTATAATTACAACCGGTTCCCAAAGAAAAAAATTAGATGTTCCTGGAGAAAATTTAAAGGGTGTATCATATTGTGCAGAATGTGATGCTCCACTTTTTAAGGATAAAATAGTTGGAGTGGTTGGTGGTGGAAATAGTGCATTCCATGATGCACAAGTACTTGCACAACATGCAAAGGAAGTATATATAATTCATAGAAGAGATGAATTTAGAGCAGATCCTGTAGAAGTTGAAGAAGCAAAAAAGAATCCAAAAATTAAATTTTTATTAAATAAAGTTGTAAAAGAAATAAGAGGAACAGAAAAAGTTGAAGAAGTAGTTTTACAGGATACAAAGACTGGAGAAATTAGTTTAATAAAATTAGATGGATTATTCGTAGCGATAGGACTAGCACCATTGTCAGAGATTGTTAAAGGTTTAAATATAAATATGGATGAAAGTGGACATATAATTGTAGATCAATGTGGAAAAACAAATATAACAGGATTACTTGCTGCAGGAGATGTAACAACACAAATATGTAATTTAAGACAGGTTGTTACTTCAGCAGCACAGGGTGCTGTAGCTGCATATAGTGCTTTCATGTATATTAAAACAAAGAAGTGGTAGAGATTGAAGATATATTAAATAAATTAAGAGAAGTAGTAGATCCAGAACTTGGATATGATATAGTATCTTTAGGAGAAATAGAAGATATTAGGGAAGAAAATGGAATATATGTTATAAAATTTTTACCCACTTCACCTCTTTGTCCATTTATATCAGCAATTTTAGAACAAATAGATGAGAAACTAAAAGAATTAAATATATATGAAAATTCGAAAATAGAAATAGATTTTGAAAATAGGTGGAGTTTGGATAGAGTAAGCCCAGAAGTAAGAAAAGAATTAGGATTATAATGGAAAATAAAATCAAAAAAGAATTTGAGATTTTCTGTAAAATGAGCGGAGGACAGTATAGAGAAGGAACATATATGGAATGTGTAAGAGATAAATATTATATTAGACTATCTCAAGAGAATGGATTAACATTTATAGCAGGTTCAAATATGACTTCTGATTTTGAAATATTAAATATAAAAAATTGTAAAATAATTGATTGCGAAAGACTGACAAAAAGTAATGAAATGAATGAATTGGAATATTACGTATTTAATATTTACTTAGATAAGGGTTTACTATCAATAAGAAGAAAAATAAAAGAAGATAAAATTGTAGTATATTTAAAGACTTCTGAAATTGAATATGAATCTTCAATAGTATTTTAAAATTTTTACAAAAAATATTAAATGAGAGGGACCGTAGTCTAGTGGCCATGATGCCGCCCTTACAAGGCGGAGGTCCGGGGTTCGAATCCCCGCGGTCCCATTTAAGATTTTTTATAAATTTTGTGGATCATAATTTTATCTAAAATACCATTTATAGTAAACGCAAAACCTTTATAAACTAAAAAAACAAATATTATATGTCTATCAGATCTATTTCTCCAATAATAGCAACTATATTAATTATTGTTATAACTGTAGCAATTGCTGGA
>Ga0080008_130485_pt1 | contig 40250 bp, 45 predicted proteins | sample ConCONMetagenome_FD_69211 | JGI IMG/M metagenome (GOLD analysis project Ga0080008, IMG submission 69211) | Hot spring microbial streamer communities from Conch Spring, Yellowstone National Park, USA - CON_C (SPADES assembly) (version 2) | ecosystem: Environmental > Aquatic > Thermal springs > Hot...
TAGCTTTTACAGTGTTTGCTAGACAGCTAGCTAAATTGTAGCGCGCCACTCATAAATTTAGACATGTCTAAATTTATTAAATCCTACCCTCTAGTTAGATAACTACTATGGAGTCTTAGCTGGACTGACCAGGAGAGGTGTTTACTAATGGTTAGAACCGGGGACGACACTACGACTCTCGATAAGATTAGCGAGGGTCGAGTAGCTACTATAGTTTCAATAGAAGCCGGAAAAGGCATACTATCTAGACTACTAGGTATGGGGCTCGTTCCAGGTGCAAAGATCAGAGTTCTAGTTAATAGTGGTGGAGGAGTTATTGTAATTAGTGTTTACGGCACGGAGATCTCTCTTAGTCGTGGCATAGCTCAAAAACTACTCGTTAAGGTTGAATCTAATGAAGAAAATTAGAGTTGCTGTAGTAGGCCAGCCTAATGTAGGCAAATCAACGCTATTTAATGCTCTGACGGGAGGCTCTGTAGTAGTAACCAACTGGCCTGGCACAACTGTGAGCAGAACAGAAGGAACTATAAAGCACCGCGATTACCAAATAGATTTAGTGGACCTTCCAGGTGTTTATAGTTTATCAGCACTCACGCTGGAGGAGAAAATATCCAGAGACTTTATCGTCAACGAGAAGCCAGATGTAATAGTAGTACTCGTAGATTCGCTTTCACTGATCAGAACTCTCTACTTACCTCTTGAAATCCTCGAGCTGACGGGAAAAGTCGTTATTGGAGTAACTAAAATTGATGAGGCGCATAAACGCGGTATTCACATAAACCTGCCTCTACTTGAAAAGCAACTAAATGTCCCAGTAGTGGCCTTGTCAGCTGTGAAGAATATAGGGTTAACCGAGCTTATTGAGAAGATAATAGAAGTATACGAGAACACGGGAGAAAAGCGTTTACGTATAGATTATGGCGAGTTAAACACGTACATAGAAGTAGCAGAAGACCTCATAGAGCAGAGCGGCTTTGAGTTGTCGCCTAGATGGCTCGCAGTGAAAGTGTTTGAGGACGATCGCGAGATCTTAGAGTTAACCAGGTCTAGGAGCGAGAATCTATACAAGGCTCTCTTAGAGCTGAGAGAGGAAGCTATTAGAGTGTTAAAAGTGAACCCAGCAATAGTAATTGCGCGCAGTAGAGTAAACTACGCCGAGAAGATAGGCAACTCCTGCATAGTGCAAGTAGCCGTTAAAAGAAAAGCTACGGCTTCAAAGATATTCTATCACCCTATTCTAGCTCCGATTATAAGTATTGGTACAATTATTATGGCGTTCATACTCGCTTTTACAGTGAATACTGGGTTTCCCATAACTCAATTACTAGAAGTAATGGGGTTTGGCGAATTAGCGGAGATGATTGAAGAGTTCACTATTAGTTCTCTAATTGAAAAAATCATTGAGGGATCTTCAGAGGTGCTTATAAGCACTATTGGCGAGAACATTATTACGCGTTTTCTGAGCGAGGCTGTTCTTGGTGGTGTGGGAGCTGTATTGTTATTCCTACCGCTAATAATGATTGTAATGGCGATCATTGGCGCACTTGAAGACTCTGGAGTATTAACGAGGATAGCTGTGGGCATTCATATTCTGTTTGAGAAGCTGGGCTTATCTGGACACGCGCTATTTCCCATGTCAATATCGCTAGGCTGTAATGTGCCGGGAATAATAGTTACTCGCAATATTCCCAGCGGCGTGGAGCGGGGTAGGCTGATAATGCTACTGCCATTTATACCATGTCAGGCCAGACTAGTAGTTTTACTCGCTCTAGCCACAGCGGTTGAAGGGGGCTTTCTGCTAGTAGTTACTGCCTACTTAGTCTCGTTTGCAGTGTTCTTTACCTTAGAGTACGTATTACATTTGTGGAGTGCTATGAGAGGAGAAGTAGTAGAAGTGAGATTGCTACTAGAGCAACCCCCACTGCATAGACCAATACCTAGAGTTGTTTGGTGGTATACCTGGTGGCACACAAAACACTTTCTAGTTAAAGCCGGGTCCATAATATTACTAGCTAATATTGTGTTCTGGGTGTTAGCTCACACATCTCTAACACAAGGCTTTACTGATAATCCAAGTGAGAGTATAGCGGCCTCTATCTCCAGAATGATTACACCTGTATTAGAACCGCTGGGTATAACTGGTGAGAATGCATGGATTGTCTCGCTAGCGGTAATTACTGGCTTTATAGCTAAAGAACTCATTATAAGTGTGCTTATTGGAGTAACCGGTGCAGAGAGCGTTAAGGAGGCCCTGATCGCTACAGGCATTTCTGAGCACGCAATTATACCATTAGCGGTATTCATAACTCTCTACGTACCATGCCTAGCAACTGTCGCAACTATATATAGTGAGACTCGGAGTTTAAAGCTAACGATTAGAACAGTAGTACAAATACTAGTAATGGCTTATTTAGTAGCCTTGTTAACACACGCTGTTATAGCTCTTATTCCTACATGATCATGTCCGCTCCCAAAACATGTGGAAGAAGATGACTACTCTGCCTGCTTAGTTAACAGCGATTAATTCCAAGCTACAGTACCCATGTACTGCGACCTCTTCGTTATAAATATTGCTTGAAATAATATCACTAGTGAGCTAGGCGAGCTTCATGACTATATACTGGGAGAGATGTGATTTTTGCGGGCTCTACAAGCCGACACTGAGATGTACTCTATTTCCAGAACTCTTAGTCGACTATATATGCTGTGTGAGCTGTCTTCTCCGAGTAAATAAGTGCAGGTCTCCAGCGTGGAAAATACCAGCAGAACGAGTAGCTCCTCAAGTGCAGATTAAAACAATTAGTAGTGAAGAGAGGAAGAAAGTGTTTGAAGAGCTCATGAAGGCTCTTGAGGGCGAAAGCTAAAATTAACTAGACTCTGGGTACAAGCCAGTAAATTAACTTACTTCCATCACCAATATCGTATTCTACTCTCATGGGCTTACCGGTGTCAAACGCTATTGTTACATTTTTAGCGACACTAGCAGCCCTCGTTGCCTCTACGAGTAAGTCTACACTATATGTAGCCCTGCTCTTTTCGATGAGAGACGATAAGAGGATTAAGGGGTTACCTTCAACTAAATCACACCTGTACTCCTTTTGTTGCTCAGTACTAATAATAGTGATCTTGCCGGCCTCGTAGATGAAGTGGACCTCGTCGCCCGCGAGCTTGAGATCTCCTACTATATTCCTGAAGTCCTGAGAGAGCATGGTAAAGGTCACAGATAGATCTAACTGTATCTCGGGTGGAGGTTCAACGGGCTTAGGTACTAGCGGAACTGCCAACTCCCTCTCAAGACCAGTTTTCTTGTCTCTAAGAGTGAATTTAAGAATTTCATTTTCTCTATCAAGCTCAAATACAGCTACGTCATTTCTGGCAGCTCTCTTAACGGCTTTTTTAAGCTCCGTCCCGGAGACAATAAAACTCTCTTCACTATCAACAGTAAACTCCTCAAAGACAATGCTCGGAGCCCTATAAATAGTCATGAGCGTCTTATCGGGACTTATGACCTTGAGTTCTAGGGAGTCCATTTTCACAAAGAATGGTATTTCGTCGCTAATTTTAACAAGGGCTTGAAATACGCGTTTAAGATTAGACGCGTTTGGATATACTAGTTTAAACATAAATACCGCCATACTCGGGACTTTGCAACTTCACTCTAATAATGTATTCACTAGATCACTTGATAAGCCGCGCAACCAGAACTACCCCGAGCTCTTCTTCGCGCTTTTCTTAGACTTAGTAGACTTGGTTTTCTTAGCCCTTTTTGCTTTCTTGCGCTTCTTCTTAGTGACTTTTTTGCTAGGTATTGTTTTTCTAAGTGATTCAGCTGTTTCTCGTAGACTCTTTAGCACCTCTATAGGTAGGTTTTCATGTAAAATACCATGCCAGGCTTTACTAATATCTAGGAAGAATCTCAATTGGTCAATTACGACTTCACCGGATTCTTCCTCCTCTTCTACTTCAGCTTCAGTGACCTCTGCTTCTACCTCTTCGTCTACATCCTCCTCTCTCAAAGCCATGTTCTCAGCCTAAATTACCTGTACCTATTCGTGTCGTTAATCTTTATATCGCTATTATTCCCGCTACTATTAAATCTAGAGTTTTGTGTAGCCTGAGCGCGCTCTAATCTAATAATATAGGTGTTTTCAGAGCCTGTTGCGTGTACTAGGAACTTGTACTGTTTTAGCGATCTCAAAGCCTCCGAAACGCACATGCTTTTAGTCTTAACAGCACCGCCGATTATTCCAGCTGCTATTTTAATACTCTCCGGCTCGTTGAGCGCGAAGATCACTCTTAACCCGGCGTTGTTGAGTAGAGCTTTTGGAATCCTCTTGATATCCTGAGATACAACTATTGTTGAGAACCCGAATTTTCGGCTCTCCATAAATATTCTCGAGAGAAGCTCCATACCCAGTGCTCTCGGCATGACATGTCTGATCTCGTCTATAACGAGCTGGAGAGGTATTCTCTTAGCTCGGTACATTCTATTAATTATCATGTACAGTAGAGTCTCTACGAGAATTGCTTTCGCGAAGTCGCTCGAGACCTTACTCAAGTCTACTATACTATTTCCTTGTAGTAAATCACCCACGCTTAGAGGCTGGCCTTCCCCCAAGCTTTCACTAATTAAACTTAAGTAGGGGAGGACGCGGAGGTATTCGGGATTTAGTTCACTGAGCTCTTTACACGTCTTAACAAGATCCTTAAGTGTAGGTGGTTCTAGTGACCACGTCTCTGGACGCTCTGTTATACCCTTATTGGCGTAGGCCTTCATTATAACTTCTTCGAGTAATTTTCTCTGAATAAATCCAAGCTTGAATATAGAGGCTATAACGTGAGAGAGCTGTAGCGCTCTGTCTCTTGGTGACACGTTTTCGAGTACTAGTGGATTAATGGAGTATTTTGAGGCGTCAATTACTTTGCACGGCACGTCCGCAGCTAAATCAGAGTACTCGCCGTGAGGGTCTATGATCAGAAATCGATACCCATAAACCCCGCTAGACTCCAGTACGAGGTGCTTAACTAGAGTGGTCTTACCAGTACCTGAGACTCCTATAATTACTATGTGAGGAGTGTTTAAGTCTTCTAGTTTCACGTATATGTGCTGATCAGTTCTTCTAAAGAACCACGTCTCTCTGCCTTGAGCGCTAAGAATGTGTTCTTGTGAGATCTCCGTGTAGACTCCGCGGGGTTTCCCGTAGATCATTTCAGCCTCAGCTACTCCGAGGAATATGCCAACTGGTTCTGTGTAAAAGACTTTTCTAATCGACTGTTTATTCGAGATCATTCTCTTGGGTAGTGTAGTTACTAATGAGGGAACTCCGAGAACACCTACTCCAGAGAAGAAGCCCAGTAGTGCTACTTCGCTAATGGCTCTTTGACTAGTACAGAGGAGAGATATGGAGAGGAGAATAGACTGAATGTAGAGGTGTAGGGAGAGAGCAGAGGTAGCTCTCTCAATAGCAATTCCCCTTGTGGAGAGTATAGCTGTGTAGAGTAGTATGAATAGGGAGAATCCAATACTGTGAGAAGACAGCAAGGTAGGCGCAGCTCTTAGTAGCTCACTAGTACTAGGCTTTCTAATACCTATACTCTTAATGAGTTCTTGTATACTTGCATTTACTCCTTCTCGCTTCTCGTAGAGCCTCAATACTATAAATCGAGCAGTAAATACTCCGAGTAGAATTGAAAAAACTTCTCTAGTAGTACTAGGGAATGACAACTCGTAGTGTTCTAGTAGTGCCATTTGAAAGTAGAGGCATAGTCTATTAAAAATAGCGTAGGAAATACTACCAGTTACCGCAGTAATGGCGACTACGTGTACTACTACTAGTAATATGGGTAGTAGCGTGAAGAGAACTAAGTAGAAAGCATACTCAATTCTAAAACCTAAACTCAAACTACTAGTACTATGTAAAAGACCCGTGACAATATACACTACGATATTAATGACCAGGACTAAGACGCTCTTACTGTATTCTTTATTAAATTCACTCGGAGTACTCAACACCAAGCTCACTACCACAAGCCACTACTATACATAAGTGTTTCAAGACTTATTAGCTGAGGGGGATTCTGCTGGCAGTGGAAGTTCTATAATTCCAAATATAATTCCAAGACTACACCGCACTTGTAAATTTTAGTCTAAGTTTTAGATTCTCTGTGTGGTGCGGGTTTTTATTACTTCTTATTAAGCGACTCAGTAATTTTAGTTTTGTGATTTGAGAGGAGGAGAATTCGTATTAAGGACTAGACAATGGTGCTGAGCAGTATCGCTACAGTAGCTGAGTGTCTTAAAAATCTAGGTTACGAGGAACTTACAGCTACGCAGCGCGAGAGCTTAAAGCATATACTTAAAGGCAGGAGTGTAATAATAGTAGCACCTACTGGAAGCGGAAAGACGGAGGCGGCTATATTTCCAGTCATGTTAAAAATTTACACTGAGAGGATAGAGCCTATAGCGGCAATATACATAACTCCTCTTAGAGCTCTAAATAGAGATCTCGAGCGCAGATTAAAGAATATTGCATCGTGTTTTAAGCTCACCGTTGCTGTGAGGCACGGTGACACGCCGAGTAGTCTGAGAAAGCAGCTGAGTAAAAACCCCCCACATGTTCTAATAACAACTCCGGAGTCTCTGAATTACATACTGCTCGACGACTCTCTCCGCGAGAAATTAAAGAACTTGAAGTTTATTATTATAGATGAGTACCGAGAGATTCTCGAGAGTAAGAGAGGGGCGCTTTTACTCGTAGTTCTCAATTTACTAGAGAGCGTTCTCGGAAAAAAGCTAGTTAAAGTAGCGCTGACAGCCACTCTTAGCAATATAGAGCTGGCGATTCAGGCTCTCTCTGCTGATAGAGATGTAACTGTAATTAGAGACCCCAGTCTAAGAGCTAATAGAGTCGAAGTAGTGAGTCCTACTGAGTGTAGTAGTGACGAGTGCAAATTCACTTGTAATGAAATTGAGGACTGCGCAGTAGCAGCTAGGCTTAATACTATAGTGGATCTAGCTAGAAGACACGGACACGTAATAGTCTTCACAAATACCAGGTCTCTAGCAGAAAGCCTTAATTACCTATTAAAGCGCCTGAGTAGCGTACATAATCTAGTTGTAGAAGTCCACCACGGGAGTCTCTCAAGGCATCACAGAGAAGGCGTTGAGAGAGCCTTTAAAGAAAGAAAGATCAATGTACTAGTAGCTACTTCAAGCCTAGAGCTAGGCATAGACATTGGACACGTGAATCACGTAATTCAGTACATGTCTCCTAGGCAGGCAGTTAGGTTAGTACAGCGTATTGGTAGGAGTAGACACAGAATAGGAGATATTAGTGAAGGAACAGTTATAGTAACGAACAATATTTTACACAAACTGGAGGCAGAGGTTTTGGTTCAAAGAGCTCTCAGAGGGGAACTCGAAGAAGAATACGTGCCACTAAAGCCACTAGATGTACTGGCGTACGCAGTAACACTATTTACAGCACTAAATCCCGAGGGCGTCTTCAAAGACGAGCTCTTTAAATTAATAAAGAGAAGTCAGCTCTATAGTGAACTAGAGTACGAGGAGTATTTAAAGGTCATTGAGTTCTTAACATATACACGTGCAATAGAAGAGCGTGACGGGGTTCTTGAATCGACTAAGAAGACTAGGCTCTACTTATACACGACCTCGATGATACCGTCTAGTAGAGAGGTCACAGTAATTGACGTTTTAAGTGATGGGAGAATAGGGGCTCTAGACGAGGAATACGTTGTACTGAACATTTCACCCGGCGACAAATTAATTCTAGCTGGACGCTCATGGCGCGTTCTCAATTACGATGAAAAAGAGGCAAAACTCTACGTAGAGCTGGCAGAGACGGAGCTCTCCGAGGCGTTTATACCCCACTGGGAGGGGGAGAACATACCAGTAGAGTACACAACGGCTATTAAAATCGGAGAGGTTATTAGGTCTTACAAGACTCGTGTAGGCGTGAGCGCGCGCGGAGAGGAGGTCCCCGAGTACATAGCGAATCTAGGCGACGATCAAACCTTCTACGTAGATTACATTGAGGACTGGAGAATGGTTATTATAAACATTTTCGGTGGAAGCCGTGCAAATAGCGCAATTAGGGACATTACGAGATACGTCTTAAAGCAGGCCTATCCATACGTCAGATCCGAGATTCATTCCACGCCTTACGCCATTGTAATTAGGTTTATTGACCCGGTAGACGCGCGCGTAGTAGAGTGGGTTGTCAATACAATTAGAGAGCTGTACAAGTACACTACTCCCGAGGTCATAAAAACAGTGGCGATGCATAGCAATGCCCTCTTGTGGAGAATATACCAAGTGGGGCAGAGATTCGGGGCTATTTCGCCGGGAGCGCCTGTTAGTAGAAAGTTGCTGGAGGCGTTTACAGACACTATTATTGGTCTTGAGGCTTTGAGAGAGGTCTTACTTAGAGACTACGATATTAAATCTCTGAGGCAACTAGCAGAGGGGATTTTGAGCGGGTCTATTAAAGTAGTGTTCAGGAAATATAACGCGCTTCAAAAGCATCACTTAGCTATACTAGAGTACATTGAGACGCCGCTTGCGAGGAGCCTCACTGTTCTAGACAAGTCAACTTATTTAGATAAGTTACTGAGGAGGCGAATTATATTAGTGTGTATTAGGTGCGGGCATAGAATTGAAGGTCTTGTTAAAGAGGTCATGGAGACTCTAAAGGAGTATGCATGTCCCAAGTGCGGCTACGCCACGTTAACGCTAGTAAAAGGCGATGTCGAGGTCGAGCTAGAAGTTCTCAATAAGGCTAGGAGAGGGGCGAAGCTAAGTGGTGAGGAAAAGAAGATATACGAGGACCTGGTAACTAGAGCTACTCTACTCTACAGATTTAGAGACAAGGCACTACTAGCTCTCGCAGCTAGAGGCGTGAGTACTAGTGAAGCAGCGAGAATTCTTAGTAGAGTTTTTGGAGGTGCTGATATACTCGACGAGATATACGAAGCTGAGAAGAGATTCATTAGAGCAGGCGTCTTTAGAAAGAAGTAGTGTCAACGGGTTCGGGCCTCCTCCTGCTCTTTCGCTTAAAGGCTTTGTAGTCGCCGAGAACAAGTGGAACTACTAGTTTCTCCACTAGCTGGTCGCTTATAGGGCACACTTCGATGAAGACGCGCGCAGACTTCTCGTTTAATTTCATTGCGGGTCTAGGTCCGTTTAGTGTTAGTTGCAAACTCCCCCTAGGAGTCCACACAGCGCAACCACCACAGAGAACACAGGCGTGTAGCCTGTAAATAATTTTAATGACGTCAACGAGGTCTTCGAAATGAGCAGAGTTCGACATATAGGCTTCTAGGACATTACCTCGAATAGCTACTCTTAACTCTCCTTTTGAGAGTTCTAGTAAAGCGCCCTCTTTGGTAATTACAGTGAAGCCTGTATTCTCGAGATTTGTGCTCACGAGTTCTACTAGACTTGCAGGTATGAGATTCTCATTAAACTCTACTACTAGCTTTGACTCTTCCTTAGCGACCTTTACGGGGTAGATCTTAACGCTACTACCTGCTAGTCTCCTCTTGTACTCTTCTTGCCAATTGATCTCGTAGTTTTTCAGCTGGACCGCGACTCTTCTTTTAGCTGTAACTGGACCGAGCCACCTCCACAGCCCTAATCTACTCCACTCGGGAGGTTGTCCGAGTCTATTACGCCACGTCTCGAGTATACACCGCCACTTCGCCCAGAGATCCGGGTGCAACTTCTCGATTTCTCTGTACTCGGCTAGAGCTGAAGACGGGCACAAGTAGCAGCCTAGTCTGTCAAAACCTTCTTCATAGAGTCTGTTGTATGGTAACTTATACTTGAATGTGTAGAGCCAGCACGCTAATTGACTCCAATACTGAATAGGTGTAGTACTGACCATGTGGGAAACCCACTTGTTACGCCAGACTAGAGGACTTCGCGCTCTGTCAAGAGACTCGTAAGCTCTCTGGCCAACTATGTTTAGCGCTCCATTAGGCCACGTGGTCTTAGTCAGCTTAGCAATAGGTGTGAGCTTAGCGACTTTACAACACCACCTGTAGTCTTTGCCGGGAGGTCCAAATACCTCTACAGCCCTCCAGAAAATATCACCAGCTGACGCGTAGTGAGCTCTAAACCCGTAAAAAGATGATACTTCCTCGACGTTTCTGAGAGTTTCGGGGAGTTCGAGCCCAGTGTCATTGAAGAGTATTTCGACCTCGCCGAAAACTCTGTGAGTGAGGTCTAGAGCTACTAGGCTGTCTTTACCGCCGGAATACGAGACAACCGGCTTTAAGTTAAATCTCGTGCTCAGTCTCGTGAGGAACTTAGTTGAGTTTTCTTCTAGAGCTTTCAACCCCTCAAGATTACGTGAAAGCACGAGGTCTATTGAGGCGGGCTTCTCGCTGGTCTCTATTGGTAACACTCTCTCGTGGAACGTCTTAGTTATTAGTATCTCGGCGTCTTCTAGAGCCTCGCCAATAGCGCGAATATTTCCCTTAGTGTCTACTATGACTACCTGCCTAGCCGACCCACTGGACTTGCCCGTGATAACCCGGTCCACGTAGAAGGGGGGCTGAGCCTTAATAGCCTCTACAACTCCCAGCTGTAGAGCTATGTATGCTCCCTGATGTGTTAATCTGAAACGCCACTTCTCGCGGAAGGGATCATAGTATAGTTGTCCAATCACATTACCCGAAACTATTACCTCGTACATTAAGTCCCAGTGTGGCACCTTATTGAGCAGTATAAACTTACCACTAATATACTTGTCGAAAAACGAGAGATCGCCGAACTCGTACTTTAACGCCTCTTTGAGCCTCTCTAGATCACCTCTGAACGCGGGCCTCGCATCGCCGGGCTCACCGAGTTTTAAGACGTAGAATAGCTCTATTTCCTCCTGTCTTGGTTTAATTATTGGTATGTTTAGCCAGGGATCCCAGTATATCTTAACAGTTTTGGGCCATAGTCTGCGCACTTAAAATCCCTGAGATAACTTGCTAATAGAATACTTTTACTCAACTCTCTAATTTTTACCTCTTTCAGTTTTATGGGTGTTAATTGTGGATCCAGTGGAGTTCATTAAAGGCCTTATTACACTGACTGTAGTGGTAGCGTGGTTCGTGTTCTTACTAGCCTGGATTATTGGGTGGCTTATTCGAGGCTTGCCAATACCGTTTTTGAAAATAAAGAAACTTGGAAGTAAATTTATAGAAGACGCTATTTGGGCGGCGTTCTGGCTAGCTATGGGTACAACGGTATTTGCTATTATTGCCTATGTTACTTCTTCACTTCAACTACCCATGCCGCAGCCTCCTTCAATTCCCTAAACTACACACTTAAACCTACTTGTACTAGGTGTTCTCAGTGGATATCCTGTCATTAGCGTTTTACTTATCCGTTCTCTCGTATTGTCTAGGCGTATTACTAAGAGCGCTACCTCTCCCCATTTACACTGTTAAAAGATTAGGCAGAATGCTCCTAGTGGACGGCGTCTTCTCAGCTGTTCTCGTCTTCTCCTATAGGACGCTCGTTTCAATCATTGACTACTTAGGTAGCGTGCTCGGCACAGACTGGGCTGGCTTTGCGCAGTGGGTGGCTGATAGGACATCACTACTAACTCTAATACTCTCGGTTCTAAAGGCTATTAGTGTGGTTTCAAGTAAAATCGGCCTGGGACCTGTAGTTTCAGGCATAGTAACTCCTATTGTGAATTTAGTTACAACCTCGCTCACAACAATACTAGCGGTTTCAATAGTAGCAGGAGTGCTCAGAGTAGCCGCGGGATTTCTCATAGCCCTGGGCATACTCCTAATTTCAATACCATTTAGACTCTCGAGAGGAGCTGGAGCGATGATTATAGCGCTAACAATAGTCTTCTCTGTGGGCGTGCCACTAATGCCGCAATTCATATCAGCAGCAACGAGTGGTACTATAGCTAGCTACGGCCTCAACGAACCCGTGTGTTCTGCTACTTTAAGCCTCAAAGACGCTGAAGGCCGCCCTCTGGGCTTAGCTGTTATTGAGGGCTACAGAGGCGAGGAGTTCCTCTACAGGTATGTATTTGATACACGTGGATTCCTAGTAGCTGATAAGTCGAGAGGAGGATTTCCCTGTGAAGGACACGAGGCGGTAGTCGAAATAGCTGGCATTAAGTACAAGTTTACACTACCAGCTACGAGCTCTGCGTCGCATAACTACACGCTTCAATTACCAGACCTCGTAGCGCTAGACACGATCAGAGTTGTAGAGATAGGTAGCTATGTAACCATTCTGGACTACTATAGAGAAGCGAGTAGAGTTAAACTAGTCGTAGATGTGAAAAGTGACACATATATTGGTATTTACGTAGAGAGCTCAGATGAATTAAAAGTACTCGTTAACAACACAGAAGTGAGAGAGTCGGATCTCGTGAAGTTCACGTGGTACGGTATTAGCTACAAGGCTTTCAAATACACGTTTACACCAGGTGTTTACGCAGTTGATATTGCACTAGAATATCGTTCTACGCCTCACCCGGATGTACTAGTAGAGCCATTTATACTAAAAGCTCTCGAAGTCGACGTGTTTTCACCCGAATCCCTGATCTTCTTTGCTACGTACATGTTTGTGGAGTTGACAATTATGCCGCTTATATACGTATCTATTCTGCTCGCAGTCTCGTACAGCGTAGCTCGCCTACTGGGCGGGGTTTCAACGAGTATAGCTAAGTACCTAGTGGTGGTGTAGTTGAGGAGAGTTACAGTAGTACTGCTACTTCTCGTAGTCCTATATACTCTTCAAATGTTCTTAGTGACTTCTAGCGTAGTCTACGTATATGCTTCTTTACTAGTCTCGCTGCCACTACTCTCAGTACTGTTATTAGAGTTGGTGAGAGCACGTGAAAATAGTGAAGAGAGTTCTTGAACTACTACAAGTAAATCTTCCAATTAAATTTAGACTCGTAGTTGAACCCCCTGACATAGTGACCTATTTATCCAGAAGAGTCGTAGTTAAACGTATTTTAATCTGTAGGAGTGCAGAGTACTCACTCGAAGACCTCTCGGAGAGCTCAGCGAGGACTTTAATAGAGTCTTATAGCGCTCTACTAAAATCCCTGCCATCAGGTGTAGGTATACACATACTCAAAGAGGAATTGAACACTGAAAAGTTCCTGAAGAAACTCGCAAATGAAATATTAAATACTCAGGTAGACCTGGAGAGCGCAAGCGAGGAGCATCGGAGAGTAAGGCTACAGGCTAAACTTCACAAGCTCAAGAGCTTGTACGAGGCCATTTTGAACGGTAAGCCCTTTATAAAAGCGACTCTTGTAGTCACTTTTACAGTTAGTGATAGTAACTCGGATAGAGCTAGAAGTCTTGCAGACTACTACGAATCAGTAGTTGTAGAAATATTCCAAAAGCACTTCAACTTGCACCTTGAAAGAGCTACTCGCGAGGAAATAGTCAAGTACGTGCTCGGATCACTAGGTCTCGATAGAGAAGTGGGTGCGAGCCCTATTATCGTCGAGGCGAGTAGGCTCTCCCCGTTCCAGCAACTTGTAATAGACAAAATTACACCTTCGAGAGAGGGTGTCGTAATTGGATATAAGAAAGACACTCTACACCCAGTTAGCTTAAAGCCCGAGGAGCTTTACTACCACTTAGCCCTAATAGGCCCCACTGGCAGAGGTAAGACCACGCTCCTTGCTAGTATAGTTGAGCAAGTAGTGGCAGACGAGCTGGTAAAAATATATGCTATTGACTTTAAGGGCGACTTGGAAAACTACTTAGCGTCAAACACGCTACTAGTTGTTAAGCCGGAGACGCTGCCTCTCAGTTTTTTAAAGCCGCCTCCGGGTGCGAGTTCTATTGACTGGAGGTCTGTGGTCTTAGACGCGGTCTCTCACGTTACCGGCTTACCCATAGATAGAGTTTCTAGTGCTCTCAGCGCCCTCGAGAGGGCTGTTAATATCGAGGAGTCGCTTAAATCGCAACCCGCCTCTACACTTGTACACTTCTTAGAGTTTTTGAGTGGCACTGTGGATTACGCAACTCTAAAGGACGTTCTCGAGGGAAACGTGATTATAAGTTTAAAGGAGCGAGGAGTAGTATTTCAGAACACTTACGCAACACTCTTCATAGGAATAGTCCGAAATACTCTACTTAAGAGCACTATTAATCGAGGAGCTCTAGTACTAGTAGATGATGCTTGGAGAGTTCTCAGGCTCAGGTCTATTGCCGAGATTGTTAGAGAGGGTAGGAGTAGAAGACTTGGAGTTGTAATATCAACTCAAAGCCCCGAGGACATACCGCTAGAAGTCCTCGAAAACATTAGTCACATCGTAGTCTTCGGCTCAAGGAACGGAGAGTACATCGAGAAAATTAGAAGTTTTATAGGTCTAAGCGAAGATCAGGCTAGAGTGCTATTTAGACTCAGTATTGGCGAGGCGATATACATTAATACTGTTAACAGGAGAGTAGAAGTCATTAGTACATCCAAACCACTTAAGTTCAGCAAGTAGTGTAGAAAATATAAATTACCAGAACTACCACTGTATTCTTTAGTCGACTCTGTAGAGTTTACTCAGAGGTGATCTAGATGGGTGGTAGGCAGAGAACAACGCTCTTTATGATCAAGGAAAAAGAGCAGAAGACTAGCACAACTAGTAGAGAGGAGAAGAGTAAGAAAGAGGAGAAGGGCTCACGTAAAGAGGGAAAGTAGCGTACTAGTGCTGGGAACTCAATGACTCTGATTAAAGTAATTTTACCTACGAGTATTTTAGCTATTGAACACACGCCGCTTTTAAAGGCTCTGAGAGTTCATCAAGTCGCGCGCTGGACAGCTATTTTCAGTGTACACGAAGTCGTCTTTTACAAAGAACCTACAACTGGATACACGGAGTTTCAAGAGCACGAGAAGCTTATTAAAGCACACTGGAATTACTTCTTCACACCACCATATCTGAGAAAAATCCTAATACCTCCTAACCCAGCGCTCAGATACGTCGGAGCACTCCCACCAATTAGATTAGAGGCTTTCAACACCGCTAAGAGACCTAGAGTCGGAGAAATTAGAGTAGGATTAGTCTACAGAGAACCCGATGGCCGGCTCCACGCCCACGTAGGGGGCAGGGTTCCTTACCTAGTTAAAGACGGCTGCGAAGAGGGCTTGAGACCTGTTCGTGTAGTTAGTGTAGAAAAAAAGCTTGTGGAGTGTGTAGAGAAGCCCGCGTATTTGGGCCCCCGCCTGGTCTTTACTACTAGCTTGCACGAGGCGCTTGAAGAGGTCGAGAAGACCTCTGACTTTATTATCGCGACTGACAAGAAAGGTAGCGTTCCAAGTACTAGTGAAGTGCTTAGAGTGTGTAAAAGCAGAGTAGCGATTCTCTTCGGGAGTCCTAAATACGACTTATTTGAAATAGCGCAGCAAGAGGGCATTTCGCTCATAGACCACGTGGATTACGTGTGGAACACTGTTCCTGGACAGAGAGTTGTAAGTATTAGAACAGAGGAGGCTCTAGTAATAACACTAGGAGTCGTAAATGTGTTTTTAAGCTCCTGTAGTGAGAGGTGAATAGGAGAGTACCTTAAAAAGGGCGGAGTTTAGTATATAGTCAGAAGTACTAGTGCTCATATAGCTAGAGAAAGCTTAGGTGTTTATCGTGGGGCATAGAAAGACCCACGCGCCAAGACATGGAAGTCTCGGCGTGAGACCGCGTAAGAGAGCGGAGGATCTAACTCCGAGAATAAAGTCGTGGCCTGAGAAGAGCTGGTTTGACTTGCTCTACGAGAAGTACGGCGAGGAGGTTGTAAAGAAAGGTATTTACAAGTCACCCGTTCTCTTAGCTTACCCCGTGTATAGAGCCGGAATGACTCACGCGCTAATAATTGAGGATCGCCCTAACACGCCTTTCTCGGGCAAAGAGAGGTTTACACCTGTTACAGTACTAGACGCACCGCCAATAGTGGTTATAGGAATTAGGACTTATACACGTGACTATAACGGGGCCTTAAAGACGCTGGGCGAAGTGTGGGCTAATCCTGTAAGCGCGGTAGTCAAGGCTGTTGAAGACCTATACTCTTCTAATCCACTGTGGAATTTAGGCCCGAAAGAAGTTGCACGTAAATACCTACTAGGGCTCCGCAAAGCTAATCACGGCCTCGTCAAGCCGGATCCGAGCGGAGAGTACGGGTTTAAGTTCGTCGCTGAAAGCACTGAAGAAGATATCAAGAAGGCTCTAAGTGGAGATATCGCAGATATCAGGGCAATTATAACGACTATACCCGTTCTCGCGGGATTCGGTAAGAAGAAGTGCGAGATTCTCGAAGTAAAGATTCACGGAGGAAGCGTAGAGGAGAGAATTAAGTACGCTACTTCGATATGGGGCAAATACTTAACGCCTCTCGACGTCTTCGCAGAGGGACAATTCGTAGATGTTATTGGAGTAACAAAGGGTCACGGATTCCAGGGCGTAATAAAGAGATTTGGTGTTAAAGAGCTTCCAAGGTGGCACAAGCACAGAAAAGGTAGTAGAAAAGCCGGCTCGAGAGGCCCCGCCTTCACGTACTCCGTGAGTGAAGTGCCACAGGCTGGTCAAATGGGCTTTCACAGGAGGACTGAGTACAATAAGAGGATAATTAAAATGGGTCAGTATGGCTATGAAGTTACGGTTAAAGGCGGGTTCTTACATTACGGGCTAGTCTACGGTCCCTATATTCTAGTTAAGGGCTCAGTTATCGGGCCACCTAAGAGACTACTAGTCTTGAGACACCCCATCAGGCCTAGCTCAAAGTTCTTACCACTAACAGGTTCGCAGATAGTTTACTTGAGTCTTGAGAGTAAGCAAGGTGCGTGAGGGAGGTAGTCGTGCTGAGTATTGTGAGTATTAGAGACCCCCACATAGCTGGTCAAAAACTAGTTGTCCCGGTGTTCGGCGTAAATGGCAGTGTTGTCAGGGAAATAGAGTTACCAGAGGTCTTCTACTGCCCTATTAGGAAAGACGTTATTAATCGCGCTTTCCTCTCAGCTTTTACAGCAATGCTTCAGCCGAAGGGCAGAAACCCGCTGGCCGGTAAGAGGACCACAGCTAGGTATTGGGGAGTTGGCTATGGACTAGCTAGAGTACCCAGACTACCCGACGGAACAGCCAGATTTGTTGTCTCAGCTAGAAAAGGGCACATAGCATTTCCCCCGAGACCAGACAGGAGAATTCACGAGGAGGTGAACAAAAGAGAGCGCGTACTCGCTATAGTATCAGCTCTCGCGGCGACTTCGAGAATAGATCTTGTAAAAGCGCGGGGACATGTGTTTAGCTGTGAAAAACTACCGGTAGTTGTAGATGGAAGCGTGGAGAGCGCTGTAAGCAGGACTAGAGAGGCGAAAGAGTACCTACAAAAAATCGGTGTGTGGAGTGATATTGTGAGGAGTTACGAGAGAATAAGGATTAGAGCTGGAAAGGGCAAAATGAGGGGGCGTAGATACGTTGAGCCTGTCAGCGTGCTATTTATACTCTCGGACTACACAGCCCCGTTCGCTAAGGCCGTGAGGAACTTCCCCGGAGTAGACATAGCCACGCCTAATAACCTCGGCGTCCTCCACTTGGCCCCGGGCGGGGTCCCTGGGAGATTAACAGTTATATCTCTTCCGGCGCTAGAAGAGCTTGCGATGAAGTACGAGGTGAGGTTCATTGAGTGACGTTGAGCAGGCGTTGAGGATAATTAAGAGGCCTGTTCAGAGCGAGAAAGCTCTAATGCTCATTGATAAAGAGAACACGCTAACATTTATAGTTGATATTAAAGCCAATAAACACGATATTAAACGAGCTGTTGAAACATTATTTAACGTTAAAGTGGAAAGCATTAGAACTCTAATAACTCCTAAAGGCGAGAAGAAAGCTTATGTTAAGCTCAAGCCCGAGCACAAGGCGTCAGAAATAGCTACACAATTAGGCTTAATGTAGGTGGAGCGCTATGGGTAAGAGAATAATTGTCCAGAGGAGGGGGCGTGGAAGCCCCACTTGGAGAACGCCAGATCACCTGCACATAGCTCCGGCTAGATACCCCCCACTAGACCCAGACAAGACGTATAAGGGCCTCGTCAGAGACCTCATTCACGATCCCGGCCGCTGGGTTCCCCTAGCAGAAATAGAGCTGGAGACGGGAGAAGTGTTTTATATACTAGCTGTTGAGGGCATGTACATTGGGCAGATTATAGAGATAGGTCCTCAGGCTAGGGTCAGTAATGGACACATTTTGCCAGTCGGCTTAGTACCCGAGGGTACTCAAGTAGCTAACGTCGAGAAAGTACCGGGAGACGGCGGCAGATACGCTAGATCTAGTGGCACGTACGCCGTAGTTTTGGGTAGATCAGGCGACAAAGTCAAGATACTGCTTCCAAGTGGAAAAGTCGTAGAAGTCTCCGTGATAGCTAGGGCTACAATAGGCGTAATTGCAGGTGGAGGGCGACTAGAAAAGCCGCTACTGAAAGCGGGTGCTGCCTACTGGAAGTGGAGTGCTAAGAGTCGCTGGTGGCCACGAGTTAGAGGAGTGGCAATGAACCCTGTTTCACACCCACATGGAGGAGGTAGACACGTCGGTAGGCCGACTACAGTGTCTCGGAATGCTCCACCGGGTAGAAAAGTCGGTCACGTTGCGGCGAGGAGGACAGGTAGGAGAAGAGGCAAGTAGACATGTGCGTGTCTAGAGCTTTAAACACCCCAAACCTAAAATGTAGTCCTGGTAACTCACTTGAGAGGCGTGCTTAATGAGCGAGACGTCTAGGCTACCCCCACACTTACAAGACATGCCACCAGAGTGGAGGAGATTTAGATATAGAGGCAAGACTCTCGAAGAGGTTTTAAACATGTCTCTAGACGAGTTTGTTAAGCTACTACCGGCTAGGCAGAGACGAAGACTTCTCCGCGGATTTACCAAGGCTCAGATAAAGCTCCTAGCTAAGATAAGAAAGATACTGAGAAATCCCGAGTTAGCTAAGAAGAAAGTCATTAAGACTCACGTCAGAGACATGATAGTACTTCCTGAAATGGTGGGGCTGACTTTCGCTGTGTACAATGGGAAAGAGTATATTCAGTTTAAAGTCACACCTGAAATGATAGGCCACTACTTAGGTGAGTTTAGCCCATCCACTAAGAAAGTTACACACGGCGAGCCAGGCCTTAAAGCTACTAGGAGTAGCAGGTTTGTTGCTATGAAGTAGGTGTTAGTGTTATGCCTACATGGCACTACTCGCTGAAATTACGTGATGAAAGCAAAATAGCGAAAGCAGTACTATTCGACGTCCCCGTCTCAATAAAGTACATGAGAGAAATAGCGGCTACTATAAAAGGAATGAAGCTAGCTGAAGCCGAGAAATTCCTCGAGGACGTTATTAGGCTAAAGCAACCTGTTCCTTTTAGAAGGTACCACGGTAAAGTGAGTCACAAAAAGGGTCTCGCCGACAAATTCGGCTGGCCTAGTGGCAGGTACCCTGTAAAAGGAGCTAGATACATGCTGGAACTACTGAGAACTGTTAAGGCTAACGCCGAAAACAAGGGCTTGAACCCGGAGAAACTAGTAATTATTCACGTAGTAGCTCATAAAGGACCCACTCTAAAACGCTACATGCCGAGAGCATTTGGGCGTGCTACACCCAGATTCAGGAGGACGAGTCACCTTGAAGTAGTAGTCAGAGAGGTTGATTAACGTGGTCGGCCCTAAAGTTAAAAGATACTTCTTGTCTTACGGCTTAATGAAGGTAATGGTTGACGAGATCTTAGCTTACTACTTCAAAGATGCTGGTTACGCTGACGTGGAGATATACAAGACTCCACTTGGACACAGAGTAGTAGTCTACGCTGAGCACCCAGGGAGGCTTATAGGTCGCGGTGGATCTGTATTAAAGAAAATAGCGAGTGTTCTTCAGGGTAGAGTAGGTCTTGAAAATGTGAGTATCACGGTCTCTCCCGTAGTCAACCCGGATTTAAATGCTAGAGTAGTTGCCTTTAGAATAGCTAGATTGCTTGAGCGCGGTGTTCCTTACAGAAGGTTAATTATGTTCACTCTGCGAAGAGTAATGGAGGCGGGGGCTTTAGGCTGTGAGATTGTTATAAGTGGTAAGCTTAGAGGGGAGAGAGCTTCTTTCGAGAAGCTCCGAGCCGGTAAAGTCTACAAGGCGGGTGAAATAGTCGACCACATAGTTGACAGGGCAGTAGCACACGCCCTGCTAAAACCCGGTGTTTACGGTGTAGAGGTAATTATAGTCAAGCCGGCGGCGCAGCTCCCAGATCAGATTACTGTTAAAGAGCTCCCGTCAGCAGAGACCGAGAAGATAAAGCACGAGGTGAGGAGTCTTCTTGAAGCCAGATGAGATACGTAAAATGAGTAGCGAGGAGAGGCTTAGGAAGCTCGAAGAGCTGAGAATGGAGTTAATAAAGCTGAGACTACAAGCTAAAATGGGCTTGTTAAAAGACCCAGCTAGAATTAGAAGCGTCAAGCGGGACATTGCGCGTATATTGACAATTATACGGGAAGAAGAGATTAAGACTAGGCAGTCTGCGCAGTGATTTATATGAAAATAACTCCAAATAATATACTCTGCCACGAACTCATAGGTCTAGAAGTTAGAATAGAGCAGTACACAGATCCTAGTTTAGTCAACGTTACTGGCAGAGTCGTGGATGAGACGCTTAAAACTCTAGTTATTGAGAGAGAGGGCGGGAAGAGAATCCGGGTATTTAAAGCAAATGGCGTTTTTGTATTTAAGACTCCAGATGGTAGAGAAGTTACTGTTGTGGGTGAAGACGTAGTTGGCAGGCCGTGGGACAGGCTTAAAAAGAATATTAAAAAGTGCTGGGTGTAAGCTATGAGTGCACCTCTAAGTGGCTCCGGGGTAGTGCGTAATATAGGTATACCAGGAGTTAAACCGCCGGAGAAAGTGTGTAATGATCCTAAGTGTCCCTGGCATGGGCACTTAAAAGTTCGTGGCGTGATACTCGAGGGTATAGTGATCAAGAGGCGCGCTAGGAAGACGGCCGTTGTCCTCCACGAGTATCTACACTACGTGCCTAAGTACATGAGATATGAATGGAGAAGAAAGAAAATACACGTTCGAGTGCCGCCCTGTATTGAAGTTGAAGAGGGGGATAGAGTGCTTATAGCTGAGACGAGATCGCTCGCTAAATCTGTGGCATTTGTAGTTATAAGTGTCCTTGAGAAAAAGCGTGGAGGTGGTGCCTAGTGGGTGCTAAGCGAGCGACGGCGGGCAAGCCTACCTACTCTAGGAGGCACATAGCAACAGGACTTCAAGTAATGTCTAGAGTTAAAGTGACTGATAATAGTGGAGCTAAAGAGGCGCTAATAATAGGCGTGCCTGGATATAACGGCAGGCTGAGGAGAATCCCGCCGGCTGGCGTGGGCGATCTTGTAGTTGTAAGTGTGAAAAAAGGTACTCCGGAGGTTAGGAAAAAGATCTTTAAAGCAGTAGTTGTGAGGCAGAAGAGGCCCTACAGGAGACCAGACGGTACATGGGTCGCATTTGAGGATAAAGCTGTTGTGCTACTAACGCCTGAAGGTACATTAAAGGGCACAGAAATCCGTGGCCCCGTAGCCAGGGAGGCGGCCGAGCGCTGGCCTCAGATAGCTAACGCGGCGTCAGTAATTGTGTAGGTGGTGAGCAGTGCCCCTCAAATCATCCACTCAGCCGCGAGTTCAGAGAAGGCAGCTCTATACAATGCCTCTTCACTTGAGGCACAAGCTATTCAATGCCCCCTTGTCACGTGAACTTCGCGAAAAGTACGGAGTTAAGAGACTACCAGTGAGAGTAGGTGATGTTGTAGTAATTATGAGGGGTGACTTTGCAGGCGTAGAGGGCAAGGTTGTCAAGGTCGACTTGAAGAGAGTTAGAATATTCGTGGAGGGGGTTCAAATTAAGAAAGCAGATGGAACCCCTGTTTACTACCCGATACACCCAAGTAAAGTAATGATAGTGAAATTAGACCTCTCAGACAAGTACAGATTGAAAATAATTGAGCGCAGGGGAGGAGCCGGAGAGACCCCACTGCGCGGGGAGAGCACACAAAGCTGAGAAGGTGATGTATTGTGGCGCGAATGGGAGGCTCAAGGCACTTAAAGGCGATAGCGGCACCAGAGTTCTGGCCTATACTCAGGAAGGAGTATAAGTGGGCAGTAAAACCCAGCTCAGGACCACACCCCCTAGAGCGCTGTATACCACTTCTCATTCTAGTCCGCGATGTATTCAAGTACGCCAAGACTGGGAGAGAGGCGAGAAAACTAATTGCAGAAGGTCACTTTAAGATTGATGGTAGAGTTGTAAAGAACTATAAGTTTCCAGTAGGGCTAATGGACGTTGTTGAGATCGTGGATACAGGTGAAGTCCACAGGATACTGCCCACGCCTGTAAAAGTCTTGTGGCCGCACAGAGTACCGAGAGAGGAGGCTCTAGTTAAGCCGTGTCAGATCATGAATAAGACTACAGTGAAAGGCGGGCATATACAGCTTAATTTACATGATGGTAGAAACGTCCTTATAAGAGTCTCTGATCCACGTAATCCAGTTGAAGATGTATATGAAACTCTAGGCACAGTTATACTCTCACTAAAGGACAACAGCATGCTGAACTACATACCACTCAAAGAGGGAGTAATCGCTATTATTAGTGGCGGTAAAAACGTTGGACGCCTGGGTAAAATAGTAGAAATTGTACCTAGTGCTCTGAAGAGAAGGAAGTACATCGTTACTCTAGAAGACAGTGCTGGTAGGAGGTTCCAGGCGAGTCTCGAGTACGTGTTCCCAATAGGAGTCGAGAAACCAGTTATAACACTATATGAGGGTGCGTGGTAATGCCGGTTTTAACTCCTGAGCTCGAGAGCGCGATTGCTAAGAAGTGGGAGAGCAGTCCAATGCTCAAGCCGAGAATAGCCAAGGTGACGGTTAACGTTAGTATAGGCTCGGACTTCGAGAGGTTGAAGAAGATTGCTAGTGTGCTAGAAGAGATCACAGGGCAAAAGCCCTCATTGAGGAGAGCAAAGAGAACTATAAGAGAATTTGGCGTAAAGAAAGGAGACTACATAGCGGCAGTTGTTACACTTAGAGGTAATCACGCAATAGAACTCTTAAAGAAAGCCTTAGATGCAGTTGGCTACAGAATCAAGGAGTCTAGCTTTGACGACTACGGAAACGTCTGTTTTGGCATTAAGGAACACATACACCTACCGGGAGTGAAGTATGATCCAGAAGTGGGTATATTTGGCATGGATGTCTGCGTGACTATTGAGAGACCCGGCTACAGAGTTATGCGTAGAAGGCGTTGCAGGTCTCACGTTCCTAGAAGACATAGAGTCACAAAGGCGGAGTCTATGCTACTACTTAAAAACCTCTTTGGAGTTGAAATTGTCGAGCACTAGGTGTGCTTATGGCTAAGTTTAAACCTCCTAAGCAAAATAAGTACGGGCGTGGAGTGCAAGAGTGCAGGAGATGTGGATCTCGAGATGCCGTTATACAAGCCTATGGTATCTACTTGTGTAGACAGTGTTTTAGAGAAGTTGTCATTACTCTAGGATTTAAGAAGTACAACTAGTAGAGGGTGAGAAGTCGTATGGTGGCCATGGACCCGCTGGCAAACACTCTCTCGGCTATATACAATGCCGAGCTGAGAGCTAAGAGAGAAGTAGTCACGTGGCCGGCCTCTAAGTTAATACTCAACGTTCTCAAGGTCCTCCAGAGAGAGGGCTATATTGGCGAGTTCGAGTACATTGATGATGGTAGGTGGGGCAAAATTAGAATTCAGTTACTAGGCAGAATTAACAAAATAGGCGTTATAAAGCCTAGATTTCCAGTAAAGTACGGAGACCTTGTAAATCCTCCACATTGGCTGAAAAAGTACCTACCGGCATATAATATCGGAATACTAATTGTCTCCACGTCTCAGGGGGCAGTGTCTCACCGCGAAGCTATAGAGAGAAAAATTGGTGGCGTGCTCTTGGCGTATTGCTACTAGGAGCCTAGGTGAGAGAGCGTGGCCAAGGCAATACACGTAGAAGAGAGAGTTCCGATACCAGAAGGCGTGAGAGTCCAAGTTAACGGTCTTAAAGTTCGCGTAGAGGGCCCGCGTGGTGTTCTAGAAAAGGACTTCTCACACGCGCGCGGCGTGCTTATTTCACTTAGAGATAACGAGGTCGTTGTTGAAGCTTATTTAGCTGATAGGAAGCTTAAAGCCCTCGTCGGTACACTAGCATCACACATTAAAAGCATGATTACAGGTGTTACGAGGGGATTCAGGTATAAATTGAAAATTGTTTACACGCACTTCCCCGTGACTGTTGTAGTTGACAAGCAGAATAAGCTCGTTAGGATAAAGAACTTTCTCGGCGAGAAAGCTGATCGAATTGCTAAAATTTGCGGCAATGTAGAAGTCCGCGTTGAGGGTGACGACGTAATTGTAGAGGGTATAGACATAGAGGAGGTCGGACTAACAGCGGCGTCGATAGAGAGAGCCACGCGCGTGAAAGACCTCGATAGGAGAATTTTCGCGGATGGAATTTACATTTACGAGAGAGGAGTAGCAGGTGAGTAATGTGAGTGAGCGCGAAGAAGGTGTAGATCTAGAGTACTACCTCAAGTTACGCGAGAAGATGAAGCGGAAAATGCCCGAGTTTCTAAGGCACTTGTGGTGGAAAAAGCCAAAGTTTAAAAATGATCTCAAGTGGCGCAAACCTAGAGGTATAGATAACAAGATGAGACTACAGCTCAAGGGATACCCACCCATCGTCAAAGTAGGTTATCGCACACCAGAAGTTGTCAGAGAGCTTCATCCCAGCGGGCTTAAACCCGTAGTTGTTCACAGTGTTAAGGAGCTCGATAACTACAAGCCAGAGGAGCACTTAATATACATTGGCAGCGCTGTCGGATTAAAGAACGCTATTCTAATATATAAGAGGGCTGTTGAGAGGGGATTTAGGGTAGCTAATCCACCTACTGGCGTCGAGACTGTACAGAGGTGATTACGACGTGACTGACCTCACACTTCAAAAGAGACTCGCAGCTGAAGTACTAGGAGTGGGTATTTCGAGAATAAAAATAGACCCTACTAGAGTAAGCGAGGTAGCTCAGGCCATAACAAGAGAGGACATTAAGAGGTTAATTAAAGAGGGCGCTATCTGGGCGGAGCCCGAGCGCGGAGTAGTGGGTCACTCCTCTAAGATTAGACATAAACAGCGCGTAGAGGGGCGTAGGAGAGGTCATGGTAAGCGTGAAGGCGGTAAGCGCGCTCGCACGGATCCTAAAGAGGTCTGGATGAACAGGATTAGAAAAATCAGGAGGTATTTGAGGTATCTGAGAGACCACGGCATTATAGACAGGAAGACTTATAGGCGACTCTACATGTTAGCCAAGGGAGGTTACTTCACGTCTTTTGCCTCGCTGAGACTGTATCTCAAAGAGAAGGGTATACTTAAAGAGACGTAGCTCAAAGAGGTGGCATTTGTGGCGAGGGGACCTAGGTACAAGGTTCCACGCAGGAGAAGGCGAGAGGGGAAGACAAATTACTATAAGCGGTACATAATGGTGCTCTCAAATCACCCTAGATTTGTCGTGAGGAAGACACTAAACTATATATGGGTGCAAGTAGCGATAGCAAAGCCGGAAGGGGATCACATAGTGGTGGCGGCGCACTCGCGAGAACTCGTCAAGAAGTTTGGGTGGAAAGGGGGCACGGCTAACACCCCAGCTGCCTATTTAGCGGGTTTACTGGCGGCTCTTAGAGCGCTGGAGAAGAACATAACGTACGCAGTACCGGATATCGGCCTTCACAGGCATATTAAAGGTGGAATCGTGTTCGCGGCGATCAAGGCCGCTAACGATGTTGGCTTAAAGGTTTCAATTAGCGAGGAAATGTCGCCACCACTTGATAGAATTCGAGGTGTCCACATAGCCATGTATGCTAAAATGTTAAAGGAAAAAGGCCTCGATAAGGTCAGGTTTTCAAAGTACTACGAGAGGGGCCTAGACCCCGAGAACCTGCCTCAGCATTTTGACGAGGTTAAAAATGCCATTCTCTCTTACTACGCCTCTAGAATTAGTGCGTTAAGGGGTCAGTAGTGTCTTACAGCTTTATGCCGGCCTTAGACAAAGCGGCACTGGAGAAGTGGGTTCCCCGCACAAGAACAGGCAAGCTCGTGTTAGAGGGCAAAATAACTAGCCTAAATGAGATCTTTAGTAGAAACCTACCGCTCCTAGAGCCTGAAATCGTAGACTACCTACTACCAGGACTTAAATACGCGGTAGTCGACCGCAAGCACGTACAGAAAATGACTGACGCGGGTAGGAGAACAAAAATACAAGTAGTAGTCGTAGTTGGCGACGAGGGTAATTACGTCGGTATAGGCATTGGCAAAGCACGCCAGTACACAGATGCGCTGACAAAGGCTCTTAGAGACGCTAAACTGAACATTAGGCCGGTTAAAAGGGGGTGTGGTAGCTGGGAGTGCAGATGTGGAGAACCTCACTCAGTACCATTTACTGTTGAAGGGTCTTCTGGGAGTGTGAGATTAGTTCTCAAGCCGGCTCCCAAGGGAACTGGTCTAGTCGCGGGCGACGTCGCGAAAGTAGTGCTTAGACTAGCTGGCATAAGGGACGTGTGGACGCGGAGCTTTGGAGAGACGAGGACGAAGCTAAACTTCGCGAAAGCCGTGGTAAACTCGCTTCATAACACATACAGATTTGTATCACCCCTCGACTGGGTTAGAACGTAGAAGTAGTACGCGGTGTAGAGTCATGAGCTCCGAGACTATGCACATACCGGTCTACGCTATTATTAGAATCCACGGAAGAGTAGACTGCCCCTACGACGTTGAGTACACACTCAAACTACTGCGACTACACAAGAAATACCACTGCACACTCTACCCCGCGACTATATCAGGAATAAAGAACATGTTGTTAAAAGTAGCCAACTGGGCTACTTGGGGTGAGATTAATAGAGAGACACTAATACTACTCCTTAAAGAACGTGGCAGAGTACCCGGGAATAAGAGACTCACAGATGAGTATGTTGATAGGTACTTTGCTCAGTATGGGATTGAAGGGGGTATCCCAGCTCTAGCAGACGCTATTCTCCAGGGTAGAATATTCCTACACAAAGTAGACCACTTAGTAAAGCCAGTTTTTAGACTCCACCCCCCTAGAGGCGGGTTTAAAGGGTCTATAAAGAAGCCCTACGGTCAGGGTGGAGAATTAAGTTACAGAGGCCCCGCTATAAATGAGCTCCTAGCTAGAATGATCTAGGTGGTGTGCTGTGGTTGTGAGGCGCAGGAAGAAAAGTCGTAAACTACGCGGCAGGACTAGGACTATGGGCTGGGGCAGAGTGGGGCAACATCGCAAGAGCGGGTCGAGAGGAGGCTTCGGCGCAGTAGGCTTCCACAAGCACAAGTGGATATGGACACTAAAGTACGCGCCAAACTGGTACGGTAAGCACGGCTTTGTTAGCCCTCATCAGCTTAAACGAGAAATTAAAATTATTAATGTCGGCGAGCTCAATGAGCTTGCACTACATTTAATTTCGCGTAACATGGCCGTAAAAGAGGGCAGTTTAATCGTCATTAATACCGTTGAAATGGGTTACGACAAGGTTCTAGGAGAAGGTAGAGTAACACTGCCACTAAAAGTCATAGCTAAGGGCGTCTCGGAGAAAGCCAGGGAGAAAATTGAAAAACAAGGAGGAGTAGTTGTTCTAGTTGAGAGTAAGGAGACAGCGCAGCCATCTGAGTAATTATCCTCTACAAGAAACCACTGCATTACAGTGCCACTTTCAGCGCTTCTTAGACTTACAGCTCTATATTTTTAACCCGGCATACTCTACAGTTACTTAGTACTAGCATTAGTGTGTGTTTGACTTAGCGAGGGAGGTGGTATTTTTGGGAGTACTCGGTGTTATGGCGGCGATTGCCAGGTACATTCCGAGCGTTCCTAGGCCTAAGAAGAGGCCGAGTCTCGGAGAGAGACTTCTGTGGACCCTACTAGCACTACTAGTATATCTACTAATGGTGCACACACCTCTATATGGTATACAAGTAACGGGGCCTGAGCAGTTTCTACTAATACAAGTTATTTTCGCCGCTCACAGCGGAACTCTCATGGAGCTTGGTATTGGGCCAATAGTCACAGCTGGTCTAATAATGCAAATACTTGCCGGCGCTAAGATAATCGACATAGACGTAACGGACCCGGAGAAGCGCCGCGAGTTCACAATGGCGCAGAAAACACTAGCACTAATCCTCATTGCGTTTCAGTCCGCCATGTACTCTCTAGCGTGTAGATATTGGAATTACATTGGAAACCCGGTAACCCACTGCCTAGCGGGGTGGAGCATTAGACTCGCAGTAGCATTACAGCTGTTTCTGGCATCTCTCATCATAATGATCCTCGACGAGATGATCCAGAAGGGCTGGGGTATAGGTTCTGGTGTGTCTCTATTTATTCTGGCTGGTGTTGCCACCACAGTATTCTGGAGTATGTTTAGTCCGCTTCAAGTAGGAGGAGAGTACGTGGGCTTTATACCCTACGCTATAAGTACTATTTCTAGAAATGACGATATCGCAGCCATACTCGCGAGGCCAGGAGGCAGAGACCTAATTGGTTTACTAGCGACATTTACTATTGTCATTCTGCTTGTCTACTTGAGTAGCATGAGAATAGAAATACCAATTACATCACCACGCCTCTACACAATTAAAGCGCGCGTACCCCTACAATTCCTCTACGTGAGCAACATACCAGTGCTGTTCATAGGTATACTGTACTCGAACATAATAGTGTTCGCGGCGCTAATTAGGAGGTACTTAAGTCCAGCAATACCAGCTCAAATCGTAGATCTCTTGGTTAAATACGACGAGGAGGGCAGAATTATAGGGGGCTTAGCGTACTACTTAACGGGACCTCAAGGAGTTATTAGCGCGTCACAAGACCCTGTTCACACTGTTATATACAGTGTCCTCGTACTAGTATTCGCAATTATATTTGGACTTATGTGGGTTGAAGTAGCGGGGCTAAATCCATCAGCTCAAGCACAGCAGCTCATAGAGAGCGGGTTTGAAGTGCCTGGGCTTAGACGCAGTCCCAGAATACTAGAACAGATACTCTCGAAGTACATATACCCACTAACTATTCTCTCCTCTATAATCGTGGCGCTAATAGCTATTATAGCTGATATAGTCGGAGCTTATGGTACTGGCATGGGGTTACTCCTAGCTACTGGTATACTACAACAGTACTACACTTTAATAGCATATGAGAGAGCGCTTGAAGCCTATCCACTGCTCAGGAGACTTGTTGGCGAGTAGTACTCATGATCACAACTACTATAGTAGTGTACACTTTAGTTATGGTAGCTACATATGTTCTCCTCGCAAGAGCTTTTAAGAAGTCGAGATTTTACACTCAAGCCCGCTCTCTTCGCCAGTTGTTAGAGGGTGCTCCAGTAGAGATCAAATCTAAGAGGGATATTAGGAAATACAGGAAGATTAGACCGTACATAAAATCTCTTCGCAGAAAAATGCTGCTAGTCACACTAGTCTACACGGGTTTATTCCTAGTGGTTTATGTGGGCTGTATACTAGTAGCGTGGTTCATTTCGAGTGTTTTTAATACACTCGTGGTTGACTCGCCTATTGGAATACCGTTTTTAAGCTTCTTTAACCAGGAGTCCGGGTACTTCGAGATCCCGGTATTCGTGATCGCAATACTAGCTTTAACAGGCGCTCTCTACGTCTTTATGAGAGAGGCTAGAGTGGAATAAAAGCTATTTAAGTACTCCTCTACATGAGATACGGGCAGCATGGGTGCTTAGCTATGCCTCGTCCAATGTATAGAACGAGGAGTTGGAGGAGAGTTAAGAGAGTCACTCCTGGAGGAGAATTAGCTGTACACTATGAAAAGAGGCGTCCTGGTAGAGCGCGGTGTGCTATTTGTGGAGGCGAATTGCAAGGAGTTCCGGCACTGAGGCCTGCTCAGCTCAGCAAGCTCGCTAAGACTGTGAAAAGACCTGAGAGGATGTATGGAGGCGTAGTGTGTCCACGGTGTCTTACAAGAGGGCTGAGAGAGAGTGTGCGCGTGTCTATCCGCGAAGTTAGTAGCTTGATCACCTCCTCTCAGTAGAGATCAAGTCTGCCGTAAGAGGCAGCCTACTCCAGGCGCGGGGTGCGTGGAGAGTGGTTAGAGTAGTTATTAGTGGACCTCCGGGAAGCGGCAAAACTACTCAGGCTAAGCTCGTGGCTGAGTATTTTGGATTAAAGTACTTCTCAGCGGGTAGGATTTTCCGCGAAATTGCACTCAAGCGCGGCGTGGGCATTGAAGAGTTGAGTTTAACTGCTAGTAGAGATCCCAGCATAGACGTAGAGGTTGACAGGAAGACCTTTGAAGTTGCGCGAGAAAATAACATTGTCATAGACGCGCACTTGGGTGCGTGGATTGTAGGAGACCTCGTAGACATGAGAGTGTACATAGCAGCGCCCTTCGCGCTGAGAGTCTTGAGAATAGCTGCCAGAGACAACGTACCACTCGAGAAAGCCCTGAGAGAAACTCTTATAAGAGAGGTGAGCCAGAAAAAGCGCTTCATGGAGTTTTACGGAATTGATATAAGCGACCTCTCTATATTTGACATTATTATAAACACTAAGAGTATTGACGTTAAAAAGGCCTTTGAGATTCTAAAAAAGACAATAGAAAGTAGTATTTAAAGACAAATGTAGTAAATGTCGACTCCGAGACCCAGTTGAGTCGGGAAATAGGGTGTTCGAAATGCCCGCGATAGAAATTGGGAGGATCTGTGTTAAAGTCGCTGGTAGAGAGGCCGGTAGAAAGTGTGTTATAGTAGACATAATAGACGAGAATTTTGTGCTAGTAACAGGGCCTAAACAGCTCACAGGCATTAAGAGGCGTAGAGTTAATATTAAGCACATAGAGCCTACAGATAAAGTCATTGAAATACCGAGAGGAGCTAGTGACGAAGAAGTACTCAGAGCACTAGAGCGAAGCGGTCTAATTGAGTACATAAAGGAGATAGTAAAACCCAAACTAGGCGAGCTCAGTACTAGATCCCCCTAGCTCCATACCCATTTTTCGAAACTCTAGTGTAGAGTTCGCAAACCCCCGGTAAAATCCCGAGGTTGTCCTTTACTCAAATAACTCTCTTCAACAAAACTACGTGTAATACCACTAGCTGGTAGGGATTCCGCGTAAAAATTTATAAACCACGTAAACCAAAAACTTATATACCCGCTCAAACAATACGAAGTACGCGGTGTGAGAAAATGCCAGAGAGACCACTAACAGCATTCGCCCTAGTACTACTTGGTGGCGCAATAGTCCTAATAACAGGCGTATTAGTACTCGCAGAGGTATTTACAGGCAGAGTCAGCATTATAGATGTACTCAGGCCAACAATGCCACGCTTCATTGATGAGTACCTTGACGACATGTCAGTGGGAATACTAGCGTCGGTCTTTGGAATAATCATAATTGTGGGCTCTATACTAATTGTGACTGGAGCTCAACCAAACATTAGATCAGGTGCAATAGCAGCACTGTTCTTCGTCATTCTAAGCCTGTTACTAGTAGCAGGAGGATTCTACATAGGCTTCCTACTAGTATTCGTCGGCTCCATACTAGCACTACTCTGGAGACCACCCACGTAGAGTTCTTTGAATAACAAAAACCTTTTTTAGCTATTTCTAACTACTCCCTGCACTCTCCTCCCAATATCCTCCTGAGGGAATTTAAATACAGCTACTTCCTCTCTTCAAAATACTGAAGACTACTTAGTAAGAGAATAAGAGGTTATAAGAGGTCTTGACGAATTCGTGGCGATTAGGGTGAGTTTATGGGTTTAGTAGAGAAGGCTCTGGAATTTCTTGATAAAATCGCTGAGAGGGCTGGTTACAAGAACGAGTGGATTAGAGTGAGAGAGGCTGATACGAGTCCAGATTACGGTACATTACCGTATAGTAGGAGACTAGAAGACCTCGTGCAGTTCGGCGTTATAAATTTAGATAAGCCTCCCGGGCCGACGAGCCACGAGGTAGTAGCCTGGGTAAAGAGGCTATTTAGTGTAAGTAAAGCCGGCCACGGGGGGACCCTAGAGCCTCTTCTTAAAAGGGGCGGGGACACCCCAAAGTGACCGGTGTTCTCCCAATTGGGTTAGCTAATAGTACTAGGGTCATTGGGAATGTTATTCACAGTGTTAAAGAGTACATTATGCTTGTACAGCTACATGAGTCCGTGCCTGTAAATATCGTGGAGAAGGCCCTCGAGAATTTTAAGGGGAGAATTTACCAGAAGCCGCCGCTGAGGTCGAGTGTTAAGAGGACTATTAGAGTTAAAAACATATATGAGATCGAGATTTTAGACCACTATGAGAAGTTTGTCTTAGTGAGAGTTCTGTGTGACCCTGGGACATACATGAGGAAGTTGGCGCATGATCTTGGGTTAATTCTGGGAGTGGGGGCTCACATGAGAGAGCTTAGAAGGACTAGAACAGGGCCGTTTAGAGAAGACGAGACTCTGGTCAGGTTGCAAACTGTTAGTGAGGCTGTCTACTTGTGGAGAACTAGTGGTCGAGATGATCTCTTGAGGAGAGCTGTACTACCTGTAGAGGTCTCAGTTGCACACCTGCCTAAAATACTAGTAATGGACACGGCAGTCGACGCTATAGCTCACGGAGCTGACTTAGCCGCTCCAGGCGTTGTCATGCTCACTAGAGATATTAGAACTAACAGTAAAGTCGCTATTTTTACACTAAAAGGAGAGCTAGTAGCTCTCGGAAGAGCTCTCAAAGGCGTGGAGGAAATAGCGAAGATGGAGAAAGGCATAGTCGTTAAAACAACTAGAGTAGTGATGCCTCAAGGAGTGTATCCAGACTTCTGGAGGCGTAGAAAGAAAGGCCTCGAGGTATCTGAGTGACTCACTACTACAAAACGACTTCGCCCGGTAAACGTGTACTAATACCCCTCGTTATACGTGGAGTCTCACTGCAGTTTATCTCCTATACTAGTCTCTTCTCGGGATCAAGTGTAGATGAAGGCACTAGACTCCTCTTAGAAAACATAGTACTACCTGAAAGTGGCTTAGTGCTAGATGTCGGGTGCGGCTATGGTGTAATTGGAATTACAGTAGCTAAGCTAAACCCCAGGCTCAGAGTATACATGACAGATATAGATTCACTGAGCGTTAAGGTAGCTAGAGTTAACGCTAGGCTTAATAGTGTTGAAGATAGAGTCGTAGTTCTCCAGGGAGATAAATACGAGCCTGTTAAAGGGCTTAAATTCAACGCTATATACTCTAATCCACCTCTCTCAGCGGGTATGAGCACGGTTGAAGCTATTTTACTAGAAGCTAAAGATCACTTAGTAAATAGTGGCTTAGCGCAGTTCGTGCTAGCAAAAGGAGGGGACTACCTAGCTAAGAAAGCTAGAGAAGTGTACAGGAGCGTGAAGACTACGAGTAAAAAGGGTTATATTATCCTCTACGTAGAAGTATAGTAGTGAAGCCGGGGTGCCCGAGCGGACTAAGGGGCCGGCCTTGAGAGCCGGTGGGGCTTACTCCCCGCGCGGGTTCAAATCCCGCCCCCGGCGCTCCTCCTTTAAATACCCAGATAAATTTTATTGAGTTGTCTTTCAGGGTTCACGCCTCCGTGGAAGGGGTGTGAACTACTATGTGATTTACTGGGTGGAATCATGCCTACTAACCCCTAGTACGATAGGGTCAATGTCAGTGCTCTCGGGGACGATGCTAGGAGGCTTATCCTCGAGAGGGTTAAGCACAAACTCGGGTTCACTAAAACACTTGAAGCCCTTGGAATCGTCAAGGGCTCACTCTACAACTACCTCCACGGGGTTAACTAATTCTAACACTTGGCTTGTCTAGTACAAATCCAAGGTGTGTAGTTACAAAGGAGAAACTATATAGAGAACTAGTAGTGGTTGATAGTAGAGTATTCATAAGAGCACATGGTAGAGTAGTAGGGGGAGTACTAAAATACGAAAACACAGAGTTATATGTGAGTATAGGTAATAACATAGGACTAGAAGACGCTGTAGCCATAGTAAAGCAACTACTAGTAGAAGGCAAAAACCACCTATACCACTACAAATAGGAGATGAATAGTCAAAAACAATTAACAGGTATATACATAAGGGCTCGTCGCCTAGCTAGGATAGGATGCCGGCCCACGGAGCCTGAGGATCCAATTCAAATAGCGGTGAGCCCGCGGTCTCTTGGTTGTTGCTATTTCGATTTATTATTAGGTTATGTTTGTTTCACTAGACTAGATGTTAAGTGATCTGTATTGTTGCTCCCTTAATTGAAAAGCGAAAAAGTATATAAACTAGTCCCACTTTCAGTATACTTGAGTGGGTGACCATATGAATAGTCGTGTAGTATCTATAATTGCCTTATTTGTAGTAATAATGTCAATACTAACTCCAATACTATCCATAGTGAGTGCTAGTGGTATTGAGTCCAAAGTACACCCACTACTATTGGAGAGACTCGTAAAGTATAAAGGTAGTGAGGTAGTTGAGGTTGTTGTTAGATTAAAGCCTCTTCCACGCGAGCTTGCACTAAGTGTCAAGGGTAATTACTACGCTGCAGTTAATGCCTTGAAGTGGTGGGCTGAGTACACTCAGGGGCCTGTAGTTAAATTTATTGAATCTCTTGGAGGAGTAGTAGTGAATAGATTCTGGCTAGACAATGTAATACTCGTGAGGATCCCGGCTAAACTAGTATTAAAGATTGCTGCCCACCCGGATGTAGTCAAAGTATTCGAGAACTTCGAGGTTAGAGTCATTGAGCCGGTGCGTAGAGAGATTATCGATATTAAGACTATGCAGGTTTCAAGCTGGGGCGTATTCAAGATCAGGGCTAATGAAGCATGGGCTCTCGGAATAACAGGTCATGGGATTAGAATAGCCGTACTAGACACTGGTGTAGACATAACACACCCAGCACTAGCAGGTAAAATGCTCAGTGTGATACCTGGAGACCCATACTACCCAGGTGGGTGGATGGAGTTTGATTGGGCTGGAAATCCAGTTAGAAGCATGCCACACGATACGGATGGACACGGAACACACTGTAGTGGAACAGCCCTCGGTGGAAACACAGTGGATATCTTAATTGGCGTAGCGCCCGGTGCAATACTAATGCATGGACTAGTACTACCAGGTGGTACTGGGACATTTGCACAAGTATTAGCTGGTATGCAGTGGACTGTAGAGCCATACTACTTGACTCTAGATGGCCAGAGAATATATACTGGTCTACCAGCACACGTAGTGTCAATGAGCTTGGGTGCTACTGAATACTACGGTAACGAGTTGCTACCAGCAGTAGAGGCAATGCTACTAGCCAACATAGTCCCTGTAGCGGCTATTGGCAATGCTGGGCCTGGAACAACAAGTAACCCGGGCAATATATGGGGAGTATTTGGAATAGGTGCCACCGACATAAACGATGCTGTTGCAGGCTGGAGTAGCGGTAAAGTAGTTACATGGCCATCACCACCACCGACATGGCCGTTCTTCGACACATATCCAAGCACCTACATCAAGCCTGACTTCTCAGCCCCTGGAGTCGCTATCTTGAGTTCTGTACCTGGTGGAGGGTATGAAGCGTGGAGTGGCACATCAATGGCCACACCACATGTAGCTGGTACTGTTGCACTAATACTACAGGCGGCTGGTTGGTTTTACTACGATGTGCCAGATATACCCGAGAATGTCTACTTAATACTGAACTCTACGGCAATAGACTTTGGAGCCCCTGGACAAGACATTAGGTATGGATGGGGTAGAATAGACGCGTATGAAGCGGTGAGAAAGGCCTTCGAGTACGCTAAGAAGAGTGGTGTAGAGGGCTTTGTACTAGACGAAGTGACTGGTGAGCCAGTACCATGGGCTACGGTGACAGTAGTAGAGCTCAACCGGACTTTCAAAGTAAACGCTACTGGTGGATTCAAGATACCACTAGACCCTGGAAACTATACACTAGTGTTCTCTGCGTGGGGATATCAGAATATAACGAAGACTATTGAAGTAGTATTACTAAATGGAACGATAACTGGTGTCGTGTCAGACGCTATACTTGGAACACCCATTTCAGGCGCAAGTGTAACTGTTGTTGAATTAGATCTAACAGTGTATACAGATGCGGATGGAGTGTATGTTGTATCAGTACTGCCGGGAACATACACGTTAAACGCTAGTGCAACTGGGTACTCACCGAGCGCAACAAGAGTCACTGTTGGAGAAAAGGAGACAGTCGTAGTGAACTTCCAGCTATACCCAGTTGGAAACGGCACGATAGCTGGATACGTAAGGGATGCGGTGACAAACGCCCCAATACCATACGCCGCTGTATGGACATATGTCGGTGGAGAACTAGTCTTCAGCTACACTGATGACACGGGATATTACGAGTTGAACGTCCCAGCAGGAGACTACACTGTATACGCTTGGAAACCCGGGTATGTGCGGACGAGTGTAGCTGGCGTGATAGTGGCTCCATTGCAAGTAACATGGGTCGACTTCTACCTACAGCCAATACCACCGACAGTAGTGGTCTTGGCTAACATACACTACCGTACACAGCCACACTTGAAGATGATAATAGAAAGCCTCGGACTACCCGTAGTTGAATACAACGACATGGATGTACTAGTACAAGACTGGGTTAATGGAGTCATCAACCCCAAGGTAATAGTCATAGATCACACGAAGCCCTCCATATGGAGCTATCCACCAGTTACAACAGTGCTAGCACTACACCTACTTGCTGATGTTAGTGGTGCATCACTAATATGGCTGGATACAAGCTACTCTGGGTATACTGGAATATACGTGTTATTCCTATACCGTGCGACACTAGTGGAGAATGGATACCCAGCACCCAATAGCAGGCTCTTTGCATATGCAGCACCAATCTATGTGCAAGTCGAAATGTTGAACATGACACACCCAATATTCTATGGAGTTACACCAGATGTGCCAGGATACCCGGATAGGTTCTACCTAGGGACTGGTACCTACGTGGACTACGCAGTGTACAACTTCACAGACCCCACAGGTAGATTTAACATACTAGGCTATGTTAGAGACACGCGCTCGGGATACGAGATATACTTTGGCGTTGGAGTCGCAGAGTGGTACTCTAATACTGGTGTACCATGGTATTATCTCGGTAGCTGGGCTGAGAGCCGCTGGATGCAGTACTTAGAGCCTGGAGCTGATGGAATGTATACTAATAATACTAAGAGAGTACTGGAGAACGCCGTTCTACTGGCGTGGAACGCTACAACGACCTCGCTAAGTGTAGGGAGTAGAGAGTTAATGATTAGAGCAATCAACACTGTCCTAAGCATCATCAAGCCGTTAACTAGCGAGAGGAGATTTGAGTCACACTTGTATACGCAGGTCATAGTATACATGCCTAGATTACCACATGGATTTGTGACTGGTAGAGTAGTTGGTAATGATGGAGCAGTATTAGCTGGTGCAAAAGTAGAGGTAGTAAACACACCAATAACACTAACCACTAATGCAACAGGACACTTCCACACCTGGCTACCCGAGGGAACCTACACACTGAGAATCAGCTACCCAGGCTACAAGACCAGTGAGGTAGTGGTAACAGTAAGTGTGAATGAAACTGTAAACCTAGGCGACGAAGTGTTAGGGAGACTACCGAGAATAGCGATAATGTGGGATTACGCTGGTTCACTAAAGAGCTTCTTCGAGTCAAAAGGCTGGTATGCAGTAAGCTACACTAACTTAGCTCAATTAACAAACGACATACTAGCTGGAATGTACGATGCCGTAATATATGCGGGAGACTACTACGTACCATTCCCAACCTCAGAGGAGTTCTATGCATTCCTAAATGCAACTATGCAAATGGGTGTTGGAGTAGTATGGATGGATAGCTGGGGAGCTTATGGATATGGAATAAAAGTACTAAACACGTACTTAAACGACCCGCCATCAGTAGGCTATAGATATGGACGAGGCGACGTATACATTAAAGTCACTAGTGTACACCCAATACTAAGGGGATACGGGGTAGGAGACGTCGTTAAGATCATTGCATATGCAAATGCAGACTTCTCGTGGTTCTCAGGGTTCTCTGGGACGCCAATAGCAGATACTTATGTTGGAGACACTATATGGGGTAATGCAATAGCGTGGAAGGTGTTTGATAATGGAGTTAGATGGGCGCTATTATCTAGCTTCGCCCCCACACGCTGGAACTTGCCAGACTACTTCACGAGCGATGCGTGGAACATTATATACAATGCAGTAGTATGGGTTGCAAGTAGGCCTCTAAACGTTACACTTGAGAATCCATTCCTACGCGTTGGAGACCTAGGCGTACTCTACATTACTGGTGGACCAGCCTATACAACGCTCTACGTATACCTAGATGGATCACTACTTGCAACTGTAGAGACAGATGAATACGGCTCTGCGACACTACAATTCACTGTTCCACTAATACCTGGAGGTGAACACTTGTTTGAAGTATCAACAGAGGACATGCTATACTATGGATATGCGAAACTATATGTATTGCCGAAAGTGGTTGTAACACCAACAGTTGTCCCAGCGCCGGGAGTAGTTTATGTTGAAGTAACTGGATTACAGCCATATCAGCTAGTCTATATATACCTCGATGGAAACTACTTGTCAATGTATAGAGCTAACGTATCTGGAGCATTCAGTATTAAGCTAAACATACCGCTAGTTGAGACAGGAGATCACGAAATATTAGTAGTAGATGCTACAACAGGCGACGTCTTAGAAAGGGCAATAATAACTGTAGGGAGTAGACTAGACGATGTACTAGGTAAACTAGACCAGCTACTACTAGTAGCAGATCGATTAGGGCTAAAGATAGACGCGGTACTCAATGACACAGTAATAATAAGGAGCAATCTAGGAGTAATAGAGGTCAAAATAGACACACTACTCGATAAAATAGGCTTACTCAATGCGACAATTATTGGCATTAGAGACGACGTGGTGTTCATCAAGACAAAGATCGGGTTGCTAGAGGTGAAAATAGATACAATACTAGAGCGTCTTGGAGCACTAGATGCAGTTATTACAGGCATTAGAGACGACGTGGTGTTCATCAAGACAAAGATCGGGTTGCTAGAGGTTAAACTGGGAGACTTAATGGATGCGTTGAGAAAAGTCAATGCTACTCTCACTGGGTTAATAGTGGATAAGAGTGGAGAATTATATGGTATAATAGAGACGAGATATGGCGATATAGTTGCAAAGGCAGATGCTCTAGGTAAGTTAATAGAAAACAAGCTACCAATAGATACGAGGACTTTGAATGACTCAATTATAGCAAAGATCAATGAATTACTAGGCAAAATAGGTAGCGTAGAGAGCCAAGTGAGTAAGGTGGAGAGCCAAGCTGGGAATGCATCAACATACGCTATTGGAGCACTGGCGGCATCTGTAGTTACTCTACTTGCAGTACTATACATAGCGTTTGCAAAGAGAAGGTAAAGCCGCATTTTAACCTCTTTTTAAACTCTCACATTATCTAAACTCCTTAACTATAGATTACTCTATTATGTGATCCACGTCTAGTCCTCGAATAGGGTAGTATTGTCTCGGATACGAGACAATGTCGTCATTAACGCTGGGTATTAAATACTGCTAATTCTAGATTACAGTATAGGTGATAGTGTGAGTCTACATGGGTATTTAAGATTGTTTATTACTATGTGTGTATTAACCTCGATCCTGGCGAGTTTAGGAGTTTTCAACACGACGGGTAGAATCAGCGACTACACTACACTCAGTTATAAATGCCTCATAATAGAAGACTACGAAGTAGAGTTCGTGTTAAATAAGCCTAATATAGGCGTTAACTCTAGTAATTTAGTTAAAATACCCGGTATAGTTAAAATACCGAGTCCTGTAGAGACTACGACTACAACGACGAGTGTAAGTAGCCCAGCTAGTGAACATCAAGGAATACAGGAGCATCCTGGGGTGGAGTATACTGAGACCACCCCGTTGAGCAGTAATGTTATATGCTTCGAGAGCCTATTCTTCAGCAAATACTACGGCATTGTAGAGCTCTATGAGCTATACCTTGGGGAGTTTATAGCATACATTTATATGGACACATTTGTCAATGGAACACCATACATTCCAGGCGTCGCTGATGGAGAAGCTCGCGAGTAC
>Ga0080008_149645_pt1 | contig 39834 bp, 37 predicted proteins | sample ConCONMetagenome_FD_69211 | JGI IMG/M metagenome (GOLD analysis project Ga0080008, IMG submission 69211) | Hot spring microbial streamer communities from Conch Spring, Yellowstone National Park, USA - CON_C (SPADES assembly) (version 2) | ecosystem: Environmental > Aquatic > Thermal springs > Hot...
CATAACACCCTTCGATGACACAACACCACAGTACTGTAGGGACGGCTCCCAGGCTAAACCACTACTGGTAAGGTACCTTGAGAACGGGGAGCTTGTAAGAGAGCTCCCAAGCCTAGACGATATTAGAAACTACGTCCTAGAACAGCTTAAAGAAGTCAAGCTATGAGCTCGACTCATAGGATTCCAAAACCCTCCTAATGAAATCCTCAAGCTTACCACGGCCAACGATTCCGTAAACTCTATCGACAGCCTCACCTCTAACAACGGCTATGAGAGCTGGGATGTAGTCAACGTGGAGTAAATCAACAAGATCCATGTTCTCATCAACGTTAACCCTATAGAAGTTAGCTTTACCAGCATACCTCCTAGCTAGAACCCTAACAACATTCATAAAGGATGTACAGGGGGCACACCAGCTAGCAGTAAAGTAGAGGAAGCTCACGCCACTCAAAGATTCCAGGTCAACACCACCCCCTCGAAGTTCGATTAAAGGATCCCTGTACTCCTCCAATAACCTCTCATACCTGCTTAAAAGCTTATCCCTAAGCAGTCTGAGTAACTCTAAGGTTTCCATGAGGCTCACCACGCCTTTAAAGGTAGAGGAAACCCTATACGTGCACATGCAGGGTGAGGGGAAAAAGTTTATTTGACGGCTAGTGGGGCTAAAGGGGGTATGCTTGAATGGGGGTACCCTCTACCTCCTCCTAGGCCTCAGCCTCCTCTGGTAGCCCGAAGGGTGCTTCTACCTCGTCCTTAGCTGGTATGTCCTCGTGGAATCTAAAGGATGTACCCCAGAGCTCTCTTTTCAACATCTCCCTAATGGCCGTTCTTATGGCCTCACTTCTGCTAGAGTATCTCCCAGCTTTAACTAGCTCGTCTACACCCTTAACGTACATCTCCGGCATTTTGACCGTTACAAGCCTCACCTTCCTAGACCCCCCAGGCGTCTCTCCTAGGAGGTCTGGTAGCTTTTGGGTGATACGCCCCGGATTACAAAGGTATTACCTTGTGTTCCACGTAATCAATGTTATGCTCTACGAAGTTCTGCAACGCGTGCGCCTTTAACCCCTAGGGTTTAATTGCCTCCCGGGGTGGCGGTCTCCTAGCTCGTACTCTAGTACCCTAAGCCTCCTCCGGGTTGGGTGTGCTTCGACTACGACTGGAGTACCCTTACCCTCTATGTAGCTCAACATGTCTGGGTGTACTCTGGCTACTGTCCCATCCTCACCCCTCATCTCAACCCATGTGAGTGTTCCATCGCTTGTAGGCTTCTCGTACCACGATCTATCTAGTTCTGCTAGCCTCCTCATCCTATTCCTAGTCTGGATCCTATCCTTAAACTGTGCTGGGCAGAAGTGGACTGGTGCTAGGTTTAAACTCCTAGCCCATTCTAACACCTTCAACGCTGTTTCCAGGGCTCCATCTACGGTGAAGGGCCTCACCCTGCTCTCCCTGTAACCCCTAAGTCTTAGGTTGATAGCGTTAGGTTCCACGAACTCCATCTCGTTAAGGTTCACGAAGGCCACCCCCATCCTTGAAGCTTCAAGGATAACCTTCATAGCCCACTCTTCAAGGCCTGGAGCTATCGGGATCTCTATACCCACGGCCATCCCAGTATACCTTACAGCTCTCTCCACCGACTTAAGGAACCTTAGATCAACTGGATGAAATCTTATCTCGTCGAGGCCGGAAACCCACAGGGCCCTTAGAACCTCAACACTAGCCTGCCTCCCCGTGGTGTAAAGGTGGATGTGGAATCTCGACCCAAAGTTCTCCTTCAAAGACCTAATGACATCGATAACCCTATCAACTGCTGTAAGGGGATCACCTCCAGTTATACTAGCACCTAGAGCCCCCATACGTGCAACCTCCACAACAACCTCCTCAACGCTACATACGGGCTCCTCGTTCACAAACATAACATCGTTATACAGTCTATCCCTGCTAACGGGGCAGTAGAAGCATGCATCATCGCAAGTACCAGTTATGAATATCACGGCTTTAGCTCCCGGGTAGCAGAGCTCACAACCCTCAGCTAGCCTCCCGCCCGCCACGATACCTTTAAGGCTACGACCTCTAGCCTCCAACGCCTAGACCTGAGTTTAAGAGGTTTAGATGAGACCTATAAGTTTGAGGTTTAAAGGGTGTAGTGTGATGGCTGAAGTGGGGATTAGGAAGGTTCAACGGCTGGGTGCTAGCAGTCTCATCATAACGCTACCTCACTCCTGGGTTAAGAGGGTTAACTTGAAACCAGGTGATAGTGTTATGGTTGTAGATGAAGGGTTAAGCCTCAGGCTAGCCCCCATATCTAGAACCTCTAAGTCTAGGACGGCTAAGGTCGACTTAAGGAGTGTCAGAGATAGCATGGTTTTAAACCTACTGATTCCATGCCTCTACATCCTAGGCTATGACGAGGTCGATATTAAGCTTAGTGAGAGGGACACATACCCATTATCGCGCATTAGAAGTGCAACGCTAAGGTTACCCGGCTTGGAGGTGGTCGACCTGGGGGGTGACGGTATTACAGCCAAGGTACTCCTAGACCCTGGTAAGGTAGACCTTAGAACCTCCATTAGGGGTATGACGATACTTACATCGAATATCGTAAGGGCTATAGCTAGAGCTGTTGGAGGCGAGCTTACAGGGGATGCGGAGGCCGAGATTAGATCTCTGAGTGAGGAGCTTTACAGGCTGAGATCTATTGTTGAAAGACAGCTTCACGTATACCCTTACGCTCCATACAAGGATGAGGGTTTAAACCCTATCCTAGCCCTAACAGCTCTAACACTACTAGGCTTAATGGACGCTCTCCTACTAGACACAGTTGCTATTGTGAAGGGGGGGTTTAGGCCGAGTAGGGAGCTCTCAGGTATCCTGAGTAGGCTTGGTGATCTAATCCCACTTATAGGGTCAGCTATAGCTAACCCTAGTGTTAGAAGAGCTGTGGAGGTGCTAATGGTTCTTCAGAAGGTTCAGGAGGACACAGTTAACCTCGTTAGATCTAAGGCTTTGGAGGACCTCCAGTACATCATAGCCACTAGGGTTGTTGATCTTGTTAAGATACTTCAGATAATATGCTATGCCGTAACATGTGTAGGTCTGTTTAGAGAGGGTGAGGGGGTCTGAGGGCTCTAGCCCTCCTGGTGGTTCTAGTGTTAACACTACTACTCCCGAGCACCCCCGGCTATACCTTCACACATCTAACCATAGCCTTTAACTACAAGCATGTTGACGAGGAGTTCCAACAGTTTTCAAACATAGTAGAGGCGGGGGGTGTGGTTTACGTTGCAGGCTCCAAGGGGGCCTACGTCTTCGTAGCGGCATATGATAAAGGTGGTAGGCTGTGGGCTAGATCGTTAAACCTAGGTGGTAACGCTACAGTATTGAACCTCAGCTTGGAGAAGGGCTTCTTGGAGTTGATAGCTCACTCTAGGACATTCAATGTAACTAGGCTAAGCATAGTGAGGGTAGGCTTGGACGGCACCATTGCAGGCTCCGAGCACTACACCATATACCCTAGGCTGTTCCCCCTGGTTGCGTTAAGGATAGAGGACTCCGTGTACATCGCCGGGGCCTCCTACATTCTCGGTCAAGATTTCAACTACATGGTGGCTCGTGTATCGGGCAAAGGTGTTGAGTGGGTTCAAGAGGATATCGGGGGTCCTGGGAGCGAGGTTCTAAAATGTGCTGGTGTAACACTTGGCTCAAGGATACTGGTGGTGGGTGATAATGGGACTAGCATCTCGATAATGATAGTATCCCAGCTAGGTGATATACTCAAACACTACATCATATCATATGCCAACGTATCCGTAGCCCTCAACGGGTGCTTGAAGCTAGAGGATTCAAAGTTCATAGCCTACGGGGCTATAGGCGGGAGACCCCTACTAATACCCCTCATTGTGGAGCCCAGCCTGGACATCAGAGTACCCTCCCAGAACGTGGGGGACATGACGGGGGTTATCACAGCGGGGGCTGGTAGAGGTGATATCGCTGCATTCTATGTAACCTCGGGTGACCAGTCGGTGATCCTAGTTTACAGGTTTAAGGGTTCAGGTTTAGAGCTCATAGGAGCTGTTAACATTACTGATGTAGCTAGAGGCTTTATAGCACTATCAGCTTCATACTCGAATAATAGTTTAACCTACGCAGGTTACCTTATAGGCGATAAGCCTAAAGCCTTAATACTATCCCTCGCCATGACACTCACGGACACCCTTGAGAAAGGGCCCGGCCTGCTTAGGATCCCTCTACTCGAGTACATTAGCGATCCAAGGCTAACGTTAGCTCTCCTACTAGCCATAGTAGTACTGTCAGCTTATGTAGCCTACGGTAGGGTTAGGATGAGGAGGCCTAAAGGTTGATTAGGGTAAAACCATGGGGTTATATCGAGGAGTCATTCGTAGCTAGGATCAAGGCTATTGTTGAGGAGTTCCAAGCTAGGATAGGTTGGGAGCCCATACTACTAGAGGTGAACGTGCACCCCACATCTGAGAGGATGATGACGCGCATAGCTAGGGAGGCTGAAGAACTGGGGGTAGCAGTATTAGGCAGCTTCCCCGTGATGCACGAGGCATGGCGTGGGTGGCCTAGGATACATGTTAGCTACGAGGAGTGCGCGAAGCTAGACGAGAAGGTGTTCAAAGCACTCTTGGTCCACGAGCTAGCTCACAGCAAACTACATGGATCACCGTACTACTACGTGGTGAGCGTGGACGCAGATCTACTAGAGGACTACGGGCGAGAGGCCCTAGTGGTAGCCTACATGGCATCTACAGCAGTCAAGGACTTCGAGGTATTCGAGTTACTTAGAGAGATAGGGTACAATGATGAGATAGCCTCGTACGCAGCCTATGTGAAGCCACAACTGGAAAGCGTTAAATGCAACGATCTAATAGGGGTACTCGAACTAGCTAAGCTCATAACACCACATGTCGTCATGGGGTTAGAGGTGGGGAACCTGGACGTCTCTTGCTCAAGCATAGTAGGAGAGGTTGTAAACGCGCTAAAACTCCTACCTGGAATAGAGGATTTTGATGAGAAGGTGAAGTTCCTAATTAACATGTTAAGAGCCATCGGGGAGAATAGAAAGGATTTATAAGGCGAAGACAATACCGCTAACTAGATTACATAAATACAGGTAGCTCCAGCATCCCCTTACCCGTGTTCTACTGCTAACAGCTAGTATATTACTGTTATGTTCTCCTCCGGGAACCCCATTTCCACTAGGATTTTCTTAACACGATGTCTGTGATCCCCCTGTAGCTCTATCCTACCGTTCTTAGCCGTCCCTCCTACTGCAAGCTTGCTTTTGAGTATTGAAGCTAGCTCTTCTAGATTGAATGATGTCTCGCTTATACCGTCGATTACTGTAACCTCTTTACCAAACCTCCTCTTCTCCAACCTTATCTTGATAACCTGTTGCTCCATGCTTAGCTGAGCACATATATCAGGGGGGAGCCCCTTACATAAACTCTGCTCCTTCATAACCTTCCCTATCCCCTCGCCCACCATATAGGTATGTGGTTCAGGAATTTAAGTTTTACTCTCAACACTCTAGATAGCTCGGTGGCCCCCGTTTGGCCGAGGAGGGTTTTTGGGAGGAGAAGGGTGTTACGAGGAGCCTACCATATGGTATTAAGGATGTTAAGGTGTACTATGTGTGCGCTTACTGTGGTGAAGTAGTGGAAGCTGAGAAGCTGGCGAGCTTGCCTAGCCTTATGTGCCCTAAGTGTGGTCAGAGGATCTTTGTGAAAACAAGGGCTCCTCCGCAGACAGGGTTCATTAGGAAGGTTAGAGCTGTGTAAGCCCCCGCTCTAGGGCCTGACCGGGAGGTCGATTACAGCTTATCGTATCTAAAGGCTCCAGTGCTCTAGGGTTAACAAGGGTTCTATCTTGAGTTTAATAGATCTACTCGTGGTAAGGAGACCCCTCGTATTCGGGGGGTTTGAGGTTGATAGGGGGAGGGCTAAGTTCTCTGTAGTGGGCTTCCCCTTCGACTCAACATCATCTCATAGGAGTGGGCAGAGGTACGGTCCCCTCTTCGTTAGAGAGGCTTCGATGAACATAGAGTCTAACGGTTACTCCATTGAGGGGTTTATAGAGGAGGTCCCAGTTCACGATGAGGGTGATGTGGCTGTTGCTCACGGCGATGTTGTTGAGAGTATTGGGAGGCTTAGTCGTGTTGTCGAGGAGCTTGTGAGGGATGGTAGGAGGGTTGCTATCCTAGGTGGTGAGCATGTAGCCACCATAGGTGCTATTAGGGGTCTTAGGGCTGGAGGTTTAAATCCATGCCTTCTGGTCTTCGACGCACACCTAGATCTCAGGTATGAGTATCTAGGTGTTAAGTATAGCCATGCATGCACTATGAGGAGGGTCCTTGAGATGCTAGGTGATGTTGCAGTCGTATACGTTGGCGTTAGATCTTATTCGAGGGAGGAGATGGAGCTAGCTAGGGGTAAGCCTAACATAACGATCATAACGTCGCGTAATGTAGAGTTGCTAGGTTTAGCTAACGTAGTAGCAAGCGTTAAGAGGAGTCTTGCTAGATGTGAGACCCTCTACGTCACCGTAGACATGGACGTCTACGATCCATCACAAGCACCGGGTGTAGGCAACCCAGAGCCGGGGGGTTTAACGGCAAGAGAGTTACTCCCAATAATAGCTACGGTGCTAGACGAGAGGGTAGTGGGCCTAGACGTGGTAGAGGTAACACCGCCATACGATATAGGGGGTATAACGAGCATACTAGCAGCGAAAACACTGCAAGAAGCCCTAATAACACTAAACCATAAGCTCAAGACCTAGGATGAAGCCACCCTGACAACGTCCTAGCCGAGTGTGTGAAGTCTTACAACGTCAACGTTGAAATCGTTTAGTGTATGTAGCGTAGCGAAGCTAACCCAGGTTAAAGCCGGTATTCACCGAGCATGTAGGAGATGTTAAAATTTACATTAACCCTTCACGGAACCTCGTATGGGAGGGTGTGTTGGAGGGTATGCTTGATACAGGTGATGTCAGGTGGATGATAGCCTAGGCTATGTACTGGAGAACGCTCTCCTCGACTACTCCATCGCAGAGGATCTTTACAGTCGAGGGAGGCACGCTGATGTATGTCTTAAATCCTATGATATAGCTCTTCACCTCCTTAAAGCATATGCTATCACCAGAGGGCACGAGCTCCCAAGGGCTAACATCGCTATGATCAGCCTCCTAGAGCTAGCGGTAAACCTAGGGGTATCGGACCCGGAGGTTTTACAGGAGCTCTCAAGGCTATCTTTCATGTACGTATACTTCAATTACCCAGAGCTCCGGGTATACAGTGACGTAGAGTTCCAGGAGATTACGGCTAGAATGTGTCTTAAAGCTGTTAAGGTTATATCGGAGAAGCTTCTTGGACAAAAGCTACCAGACCTAGCATGAGCTTCATATATGATACGAGCTTCGAGACAATGTTGACACCCATCTCGTCGACCTTAGATCCAGGGGGTTCAACTCCGGTGTAAACTCCAAGTAGCCTTGGAAAGCCTCTTAGGCGTCCTATAATGGTTAAAGATGGTAGTGAGCATTTCCTTATACATTTAACCCCCCAGTTGACGTTTAAGTGTAAACAAAGGTTGTAAAGCTTCCAAACACACCACATAATAGCCTGAAGCGTATAAGCTCCCCTGATAGGGGTATTGTGAGAAGGAAAAAGGGAAAGGTGAGAGTTGTGGGAGGGGTTTTGTTTAAGCACACTCTGGATAGTCTGCTGGGACTTTAGCTCTAAAGTATTTGCCCGTGGCGGGGTCCTGGAATAGGCCTATTTTGACTCCCTTGCCTCCCTTGGGTTGGAGCATCCAAACCTTCTTGGGGACTAGTGATGCTTCAGTTCCGCTAGGTGTTTTAACCTTTATTGCTTGTGTGCAAGGCGGCATCCTTGATTCACCCCATTCATTTATCCATATAATTTAATATCCTATCGCAAGGCTAATATACTTGATGTTTGCGATTCAAAGGCGAACCCTTTAAATACCCCCAATCTCCGGTATTATTGTGCTCCCCCTAGAGGCGGTTGCTCGGTGGAGTGTTTGGGGTTTATAGGAGTAGGATGAAGGGAGTGTAGACGATGATGTTGGTTATCGTTATGATGGAGCCTACCTTCAGGAACTCCATGAAGGATATGGTTCTGCCGTATTGTGATTCAAGCCTCTCGAGTATTATTATGTTTGAGGCTGCACCGAGTAGGGTCAGGTTTCCAGCTATGGTGGAGCTCATAGCGAGTGCTATCCACTCCCTCTCATCGCCACCAGTATACCCTATGTCCTTCATGTAGTTTATCGCTAACTTCACGTAGGGTACGTTGCTCAACAACTGGCTTAAAGCTAGTGATAGTAGTGTTATTACAGTGAAACCCTGTAGCCCGTGGACCGGCGTTGGGATAGCTAGTGATAGGAGGTCTGCTACCAGCCCACTCCTCCAAACACCATCCATTGTTATGAACATGGTTATAAAGAACACTATAGTCCCCCAGTCGACCCTACCTATAGCCTCCCTGGGCTCAGACACCAGGATGAACATAGCTGCGGCTATGACGAAGGGGATGAAACCCCTATGCTCGATATGCGGCATCCCGAGGAGGGCTAGCACATCGTTAACAATGAGGGAGGCTATGGTTAGAGCTAGCGCTAGGCCTGAGACCACAGCGTCCCTGTAGTTGCGTATACGCTCCCCAGGTACTACGAGGACGTAGACGCACTTATCAGCTATACCGTAGAGCCTCATTATGATCAAGGCTGTGATAACGAGGTTTATAATGGTTGGTATTAGCAGGTAGTATAGGAATGATATGAAGGGGGCCTTTAGACCAGATTCAACGGCGATAAGCATGTTCTGGGGGTTACCTATGGGTGTCATGGTGGACCCTATGGTGATGGAGAAGGCTAGTAGGAGGAGTAGGGGCTTAGGGTCAACCCTCAATATCCTAGAGATGAATACGACTATAGCTGGCCCCATGACGGCGACAGTATCATTAACAGCTATAGCTGCTAGAAACCCGAAGGCAAGCGAGAGCCCCACCACCGCTACGCGAACACTCCTAAACCTGGAGACGAGTAGGAGCGATAGAGCTTCGAGGAGCCCGGAGCTCTCGGCGACACCAACAATACTAAACATACCCACAAGGAATAGTATAACCTCGATGTTTATAGACTCACTAAGCCTATCTATGGGAGTCAGACCGGTTACAACGCATAAGAAGGACGTGAAGGCCATGAAAGCCCATATCGGGATATGAGGCCACCTAGTTCTAGTGATAAGGAAGGCTACAAGAGATACCAGTATGACGCCCGCCACAATCCTATCTATAGAACCGATGTCAAACATGAGAACATCGACACCCTATAACACAGCTAGATATTTATCTAAAGGTTTTAAGCGTTTAATACAAGCATAGACTGTTAGATCGTTAAAACTTTGGTTAAATCTAAGATGTTTAGATTGAATAGTAGAGGCTACCTTTATGGTGGATCGAAGTCCTATTTACTCGCTCTAACAAGGTTACCTAGTAAGTATTACCTATGCGGGTGTCATGATGGTGCCCGAGCACCCTTCGCAGATAGGAGTCGTAACGTAGGGCTTGACTGGGGCTCATGGAGCTCGGGTGAAGCCTGTAATCCCAGGGTCTAGGCTTAACCCTGTCAGACACTATATGATGGTACCCGTGGACCATCAGATACGCCTGGCAGGGGAACTCCCTAGAGAGTAGAGTTTGGGTTTTAGCGTAACGGGGGCTGAGATGGTAGAGAGCATTCAATTTATTGAACCTGCGCTTGGTGCCGCGGCCGGGATTTGAACCCGGGTCACGGGCTCGAGAGGCCCGCATACTGGGCCTGGCTATACTACCGCGGCTCCATCCTCTTGTTTTCTAGCTCCCGGGTTTTTAAAGTTTTGCTTTATTCGTGGAATGCTTGTTGTTACTAGCTCGTAGGCTATTATGAGTTGTACGATGTCTAGATTTATTGCGGATCTCTCACCCCACCTTTCTATTACCACCATGGGTAGTACTATTGGGTTTGAGTAGTAGGATAACACTGCCCCTATGTGTAGCCCTAGTGTTAGCATTAACGGTATCCACCTAGCCCTATGGTATACAATTGAGGTGATTAGGTAGGCTAGGATTCCTCCTACCACCATGTATGAGGAGAGCTCAGGCCTCCCCCTTAAACCCAGTATTAGGCCTAGCACTAACGCTGTTAACGCTAGTAGCACGTAGGCTAAGGGTATCTCCGGGCCTAGCGCTTCACCTCTTACACCTTCACCCCCATGCCCGCTCGTCCCGCCTAACGATGACCCCTCTTCTCCGGAGCCCCCGCTCCTAGCACTGTACATCTTAGAGCTCCAAGCGGTAGGTTCCACAGGGTAACTTATAAACTGTTCATGGGTATTGGCTGGATGTAGAGGAAGGCTTATAAGGGGGTAGGAGCATGTTACACCACGGTTTGGGGTGTCGGGGTTCTTGAGCAAGCCTTTGAAGCCTACGATTAAGGAGAAGAGATGGGATCACAGGGTTCGCGAGGCGGAGCTTTTAAAGCTGTGGGAGGCGGAGGGCCTCTACAAGCCTACGTTCGATCCCAGTAGGGAGTTCATAGTCATCGATCCCCCCCCGCCATATGCTAGTGGTAAATGGCATGTGGGGGGAGCTTCGCACTTCGCCCAGATAGACATGGTTGCAAGGTACTTCAGGTTGAAGGGCTACAATGTGATAGTCCCCTTCTACGCTGATAGGAATGGGCTACCCGTGGAGGTTCAGGTTGAGAAGTTGTACGGGGTTAACGCTAAGGAGATGGCTAAGACTATAGAGGGTAGGAGGAGGTTCCTAGAGCTCTGCAAAGAGTTCCTGGATAAAGCTGAGGCGGAAATAGTGGGTGTTTGGAGGAGACTTGGTTGTAGCTTCGACTACTGGAGTGAGGGCACAGATAGCCCTAGGTATAGGGCTATGACCCAGGCTACCTTCATAGAGTTGTACAAGAGGGGGTTGATATACGAGGCCGAAAGACCTGTAAGGTGGTGCCCTAGGTGTGGGACCACGCTAGCTGAAGCTGAGGTGGAGTACGAGGATGAGGAGGGGCACCTCTACTACGTGAAGTTCAAGCTAGCAGGGCAGGATAGAGATCTAATCGTAGCCACCACGAGACCAGAACTCTTGAGGGCATGTGCTGCTCTAGCCTACAACCCAAGGGATGAGAGGTATAGGGGGCTAGCGGGCTTAAAGGCTATAGCCCCCATATACGGCCATGAAATGGTTATCTTAGAACACCCGGCCGTGGACCCGGGGTTTGGCACAGGGCTTATGATGATATGTAGTTACGGTGATGAGGTCGACGTAAGGTTATTCAATGAGCTCGGCCTCAAACCAAGGGTTATCATAACAGAGGATGGTAGGATGAGCGAGGAGGCAGACCCCATAGCAGGTCTTCCTGTGAGAGATGCTAGAGCTAGGATGGTAGAGCTACTAAGGGACTCCGGTTACCTAGAGAAGGTTGAGAGGATAGTTCACAGGGTTCCCAGGTGTTGGAGGTGTAAAACCCCATTACAGATAGTGCATAGGAGGGAGCTCTTCCTAAAACAGTTAGAGTATAGAGATGATGTTAAGAGGCTGGCTGACAGCATGGAGTTTAAACCTGAGATGCACAGGAAGAGGTTGTTTGAGTGGATCGACGGCCTCACAATGGACTGGCCTATATCGAGGGATAGGTACTATGGGACGGAGATACCATTGTGGACCTGTGCTAGATGTGGATCTACGCTTCTACCAGAGCCGGGTAGATACTATAGGCCGTGGGAGGAGACACCATGGGATAGATGTCCTGTGTGTGGAGCTCCGAGAGAGTACATAGTAGGTGATATCAGGGTGTTCGATACCTGGTTTGATTCAAGCATAACACCGCTCTATGTAACTAGATGGGCTGAGGATAGAGATTCTACGAGAGGGTGTCAAATAACATCCTTAGACCTCAGGGCCACGATATCATTAGAACGTGGCTCTACTACACCACACTGAGGGTCTACCAGCTAACAGGTAAACCTGCGTTCAGGTGGGTCAGAATCACCGGCATGGGCTTAGACCCTACCGGTAGGCCGATGCACAAATCGCTAGGGAACATAATAGACCCCGATCCGGTAGTTGAGGAGTACGGGGCGGACGCCTTCAGGTTCTGGGCTGCTGTATCATCGAGGCTAGGCTACGATTATAGGTTCGATCAAGCTAAGATTAAGACTGGGAGGCTCCTAGTAACGAAGCTATGGAATATAGCTAGGTTTGCTTCGACATTCCCCTACGAGCCTACAGAGAGCCCTAGAACCCTCGTCGACCTAGCTTTCCTAGCCCTCTACGAGGACTACGTTGAGAGGATCGATAGAGCTTATAGTGATCTAGATGTCTACGAGCCCGGTAACCTGCTTTACGAGCTAGCATGGGATGTATTTGCTTCACACTACATAGAGCTTGTTAAGGAGAGAGCGTACAATAGGGATAACAGGTATAGTGTTGATGAACAGAGATCGGCGTGGATAACACTACACAGGATACTCAAGGGGATCCTGGTAATGCTATCCCCCATAATGCCCTTCGTAACAGACGATATACACAGGAGGCTTTACGGTGATAGCGTTCATAAACAGGCGTTTCCAAAGGTTGAAATGGATAGGGAGTCCAGGGAGAGGTATGCTAGCATAGCCAGGAAGATAATCGAGGTAAACAGGGCCATCTGGGCTTATAAGAGGAAGAACAATATAAGGATTGGAGAGGGGATAGGAGATGCTGTCATCCTGGTACCCCAGTTACTCGAGAGAGCTGCAAGGGATTTAGAGGCGTTACACAGGACACCTGTGAGAGTCTACATAGAGCCGCCAGTTAACGCTATCAAATTAACAGAGGATGTCTACATACTTAAAGCCTAACTAGAGGTCTAGGGTAAAGTGAGGATCATAGATGTATCAAACAAGGGTAGGGTTGTTAAGGTTTACATTGAATCCGAGGAGGACCTGTGGGCTCTGAAAATCCTGCTTAGACCCGGGGATCTAGTGGAGGGTCTAACAACGCGTGATGTAGCGGGTAGGCTTGGCGGAGAGAAGGAGAGGAGACCTATGATCGTAAAACTTAGAGTAGAGAACGTCGAGTTCCAGCCCTTCACCGGTAAGCTTAGGATCTTCGGTGTAGTGGTTGAGGGGCCCGAGGAGTACGGTGTTAGAGGTAAACATCACTCGATGACCCTACACCCGGGTCAGACTGTGAAACTGGAGAGGCCGGAGGGTTGGAGCGAGAGGGCTATTGAGAGGATGAGGAGTAGCGGGCCTAAAGGTAAGGCTCTCATAGCCTCCGTGGACTACGATGAGTACGCTCTAGGCATACTATCGATGCACGGTTTCAAGGTACTCCTAGAGGGGAGCTCCAGCCTACCGGGGAAGGATGACCCTAGGAGGGATGAGGCTATAGAGGGGTATGTTGACATGATAGCTAGAGCCGTAGTTGAAGCTACAGCCGATGGTGTTAACATGGTTATCATCACAGGCCCGGGCCCCCTTAAACACCATGTCGCTGCTAAGGTTAGCGGGATTGCACCAAGCCTGAGGATCTACACTGATGACACTTCAATGGGGGGAGCTCCCGGTCTTAGGGAGGCACTTAGGAGACCTAGTATCCTAGAGCACCTCAGGGAGTTTAGTGTATTAGAGGCTGAGAGTGTCCTAGAGGAGTTCATGTCCCTTGTTGTTAACGAGCCTGAGAGGGTAGCGTACGGCGTTGACGATGTGAGGAAGGTGGCGGCCCTGAACGCGTTAAAACACGTTGTAGTACTAGATTCTATGATCTCAAGCTCCGACGACGATGTTAGGTCAAGTGTAGACTTCATACTATCGAAGGCCGAGGATGTTAAAGCACGGATAACAATAATACCCGAGGATAGCCCGCCAGGCGAGAGGATTAAGAGGCTTGGAGGTGTAATAGCTGTACTCAGGTACCCTATACCCCTAGAGGCTAGACAGCAATTAACGTAACAGTCCTCCTAACACCCTCAATAGACCTGATACCGCTAATAACAGTCTCAAGAGCCTTTATAGACCCAACCTCAACCCTAACAACTATATCGTACTCACCATAGGTTATCCTAGCCTCCGTTACAGCCTTATCAAACCTCCTCAGGATCTCGTCTAAAACCTCATTCTCCATGCCAACCTCGACATTAACCAAGATGTACGCAACCGTAGGCTTACCAGCCAAAGCCCTCACCCACACTCTCATCATAGGAGGTGTCCTACAGGCTTTATATAAGTTCACCATATCATAAAACCCCATGCTAACACACCCACCACCAAACCCTACGACCCCACATCCCTGGAAGTACGGATGTCTAATCCCGAGCCGTCTCCCAGTAGGTGGTTGGCTATCTGCTGGAAAACGGTATAGTGTGGTGGTCCTCTAGGGGTAGTGTTTCCCCAGCTTGTCGCAGGGGTTTGTTGTCTGTGTGTTTTGAGTTTCCATGTATGTTGGGTTTAGGGTTTGGTATGCTCTAGGTCTGGTGGGTTCTCTCTCTAGTGGGTTCTTTGGGGCTGTGTGGAGAACATGTAGGTGTGAGTAGCTGTGGGGGAGCAGATGTATCTTCCAAGCTCCTTTGAGCGGCGTCGTATACCAGCTTGGAAAGCACGCCACAGATCAGCATCTTCACCCCTTTGGAGATATTACATTTCATGGTCTGGGTCTTGGCCTCGCGAGCTCCCCGGCTCCTCGTTGGGCTCCTCCTAATCCTCTAACGTTACTTAGCCTTAGATCCTTCACCTCAGCCTTGAGGATTAATGTCTTTGAATTATAACTCCCACTCCTCTTTATGTTTATAAGGGTTTTGAGAGTAAACATGTTGTTGGTGTTTAGGGTTTGGAGAGCGGAAGACGTGATGATAAAGGTAGGGAGCGTGTATCGAAGCTTGTCGATGTGATACCACCAGCTTCAGCTCTAAAGGAGGCTGGGAAGGTTTTAAGGGAGAAGAGGATTAGGATTAAACATGATCCTTCGGTTAAACCCGACTCTGCCAAGTTAAATAGTGATCTAGCTAAGATGCTGAATATAAGTGATAGGATTGAGCTGGTTGTAGCTGGTAGAGCTAAATTCGTGTTGAACGCCATTATAGATGATAGTGTTGAACACGATAGGGTTCACGTTAACCCCGATGTTATGAAGAGTGAGGGGGTGGCAGATAATAGTATAGCTACTGTTAGAGCCTATAGTGGGACATTGCAGGCCGGCGCTAAAACTAGGATTTAAGGAGATGGGTTGTGTCTAAAGCCAGTCTTATAATAGATAGGGTTGTCTACCTACTACATGAGCATTTAAACCTCTTAGAGGAGGCTCGTAGAGGAGTAGCCTTGTCTAGAGCCACTAGGGGGGGTGTAGTGGGCGAGGTTTTAGATAGCCTTGGTAAGCTTAGGTCGAGTAGGGCTAGGCTTTTAGAGGAGATAAGGGCTATAGGGGGGCTTGATAGCCTTAGTAGTGGTGAGGTGGAGGATTTAATAGCGCTTCTAGGCTACTACGTTGAGGTAGCTTATGCTAACGAGTTATCCGTTTTACTCGATGCTAGGGATATTGTTGATGTGAGCTACGACCTCCTCGATATTGAGGGTTTGAGGAGGGAGGCTCAGTCCATACTATCAAGGTTGTTGAGTAGATGAGCCTACAGGGGTTCCGAGATCCTCCAGCCTAGCACCCCTCAGGAACATCCTTAGAGCGTCGGCGATACGTGTCTTATCGACTCTAACCTGCTTCCACGTATCCCTATCCCTTAAGGTTACAGTCCCATCCTCAAGGGTCTGGTAGTCAACTGTTATAGCTACGGGGACCCCGATCTCATCGGCTCTAGCGTACCTCCTACCGATACTACCGCTATCATCGTAGAGTACTGTGAAACCTTCCCTAACAAGATCCTTGTATATCAGCCTAGCCTCCCTGACTAGCGTGTCATCGTTTTCGAGTAACGGTAGTACTACGGCTTGCACGGGGGCTATATCTCTTGGGAATGCTAGCACGACCCTACCATCCTTCTCCCTATAGGCGTACTCTATCGTAACGTAGACTACCCTATCAACACCATACGAGGGCTCCACGACATGGGGTACTATCTTCTCCCCGCTAACCTTCTCCTCAACCTCGATAACCTCGATAGCCTCCCCTGGCACCTTAAAGCCTTCAACTAGCACGTAACCCTGCCTTCTAAGCTGCTCCTCTACATCCTCTGGTCTAAGACCCTGTAGTATCTCAGCTAGCTTAAGGGATTTCTCCCTAAACATCCTACCGAGTACACTCTTATTAACCACAATCCTCTTGCTCTTAACAATCCTAGGCTCCTTGTAGGGCTTGAAAACAGTTAAATCAGCCTTACCATACTGCATATGCCTTGATAGATCATAGTCACCTCTGTAGCTATGTCCTGCAACCTCAATCCAACCCCACCTGGAAACCTTAACCATCTGATCAAACGTCTGAGAGGAGTAGTGAGCCCTCTCGTGGGCCCCCTTCTCGTGGAAGTACATGGCCTGCGAGGGGATACCTAGACTCTCCATGAACTCCTGGCCTACAGCCATCCAGTACCCCAGGCACCTATCTATTATAACCTTGTCTTCAACGGCCTCCTCAAGCGTAAACCATTGGGGCTCCTCCCCCCTAACCCTCATATCGTACGTTAGTATCCTCATCTTAACACCGCTCTTCTCCTCGAAGAAGGGGCAGCTACCGTAGGGGTCTTTTGGGTCGATGAAGTACTCCATCTCCATTATGGTAAACTCCCTAAGCCTGATCATAGCCTGCCTAGGGCTAATCTCGTTCCTCCCAACCCTACCAACCTGGGCTATGCCCAGGGGGAGCCTCCCCCTCATAGCTTCCAACACCCTCTTAAAGGCTACGAACATCCCCTGGGCTAGCTCGGGTCTAAGGTAGCCTACATCACTGGCATAAGGTCCAATCTGTGTTTTGAAGAGCAGGTTGAAGACCTGGACATCGCCTAGCTCACCTCCGTCAACAGGGCACCTGACATCCTTCTCCCTGATAATCCTGTTTAGCTCCTCAACACTATAGCCTTCAACGCTCACACCGAGGGCCTCTTCTACCAGGTGATCCGCTCTAAACTTCCTACCACACTTCAAACAAGTCACTATGGGGTCTGTGAAGTGGTCAACGTGACCGCTAGCCTCGAAGACAATGCTTGGAGCCACAGTGGGGGACTCTATCTCGACAACGTACTCCTGGTGCCTCCTCACGAAGTAGTCACGCCACTTCTCCACAATCCTATTCTTCAAGAGCACCCCATAGGGCCCCCAGTCGTAGAACCCCGATACTCCACCGTATATCTCGTATGAGGGCCAGAAGAACCCCCTCCTCCTAGCGAGCTCGCTTATCTTCTCATATAGATCGCTCAACCAAGCCCCCACCATTACTACGAGTTTTGTCGAGCAAGAGGTTAATAAGACTTCTACATTTCAGGCCACCGGTTGGCCTTGAGGCCTCCCAGGCTCTAGAGGTTCAACCCCCCTCCTCCTCATGATGTCGATTAGCCTTAGAGCCCCCCTCCTAGAGAGGAACCTGTTATTGTTACCACAGTAGGGGGAGTAGACGCACCTAGGGCATCCATCAGCGCAGTTGCAACTGGATACTATGACCTCTGCCACCTCAACAACCTTCTCGAACCTCTCTAGTACCAGTCTTGACGCACCGTTACCTCCAGGGCTTGAGTCGTATATTACAATGTGGCCTGAGGGGTAGCTCACACCTCCTAGATCCGTGTCAGCTACACCCGCTACGGGCTTAGACGCGGATATTATAACATGTTCTAGGGCATGGTAGGAGCTGATAGCCGATACTACATCGTGGAATCCAGCATCAGGATACCTCCCCATGAACCCCTTCGTCCAGTACGACCATTTAAGTGGCTTCTCTAACGGTACCTCGGCTATTAGGGCCCCGCTAGTCTCATCTCTTACAATGTAACCTTCAACCTTCAAGGTAACTCTCACATCACCGTAGAGGAGCTTCAAGTTGTTGAAGGTGGTGGAGTCTAGGGGTTTGAACTCCTCGACGTCAACAGTGTACAGTGGTCTTGTGTAGTAGCTGACCCCCCGAACTCTCCTAACAACAGCCCTCCCGGACTCCAGGTCTAGTTTTAACGAGATGTAGGGTACCCCTGCGTGGTAGTACACTGCTCCTGGATGAAGGTCTAGGAGGGCTTCGGGGAGCTCTCTAAACCCTATCTCCTCGGACTCCTCGAATATCCTAACCTGGTAGCCGGTGGATCTAATGCCACCCCTACTCTCCAGGAACCCTCTAACCCTCTCTGGGACCCCCCTCACCAGGCCATTGGATATGGTTATGATGCCCTGGTCTCTCAGCTCCTCGATAGCCCTAAGTAACCCCTCTTCAATCGACTCAACCCCCAGAGCCCCCCTCTCCATCAGCATAGCCGCTATGTGTGTTTTAGCGACCTCAACATTGTATGGTTCGAGGTAGCTTGGCGGCATATCCTGCTCGAAGTACTCCCTGGGTCTTAGGGTGTAGTAAGCCTCTATGGCATCGTCGCCTAGGATTGTATAGATTAAACCAACCCTACCCCTCCTACCGGCCCTACCAGCCCTCTGGATGTAGCTGGAGTAGCTTTTAGGAAGGTTTGTGAGGACAACGGCATCCAGATCACCTATATCGATACCCAGTTCTAGCGTAGACGTTGCAACTAGAGCTCTTAAAACACCCTCCTTGAAAGCCTCCTCAACCTCCCTCCTATACTCGGCCTTCAACCCAGCTCTGTGTACGCCAACTCTAACCCCGTAGCTTTTAGCCGTAATCCTGGCAAGGAGCTCTGCCATCTGCTGCGAGTCTGTGAAAGCTAGAACCTTAAGACCCCCCTTGGCTAGAAGGGCTACTATTGTTGATGCTACAGTCCACCTACTAGCTCTACCGCATTCAACCATGTAGTGTACAGCCACACCCCTCCTACGCCTAGGGCCTAGTACAACGTTAACACTCCTGTTGAAGAGCTTCTCACCGAACACCTCAGGGTTGCCTATGGTGGCACCCGAGCCTACCATAACCACGTCGTCCCCCGTGTACCTGGACAGCCTTGAGAGAACCCATCTAACATGGCTACCGAAAACCCCATTGTATACGTGGACCTCATCTAGGACAATGAACCTAGCCCTTGAAACAAGGCTCCTGAAATCCCTTGATAGCGCTAACCCGAAGTGGATCATATCAGGGTTGGTTACAAGTATGTCGGGGGGGTTACTGTAGATCCTCCTCCTCTCATCAGGAGGCGTATCACCATCCAGTATGGAGACTCTAACACCTAAACCAGGTTGAGCTAGGAGCTTCATCCTCGAAACTTGATCCCTAGCCAGGGCCTTAGTAGGGTAGACTAGGATGGCGTGAGGCCCCAACCCCCGCTTAGACCCTAGAATACTATCGATCACAGGCACCAGGAACGCTTCAGTCTTACCAGTACCAGTACCAGCAACTATCAATGTATCACGACCAGACCTGATGGAGTTTAAAGCCTCCACCTGGAACTTGAACAACCTCTCAATCCCATAACCTTTGAGAGCCTTCACGAGAGACGGTTCTAAGCCTAGATCTTCAACCGAGGCACCCCACTCGGGATCCCCGTGCTCCTCAACATACCTATAGGCTATCCTACTACCAAGCCTCTCCAAGGCAACCTCGATACTCCTAGTTACGCTCTCCAACCCCATCCCAACAATAGAACCCCACTCCCCCCTATTAAGTCTATAGAGTTCGAGGGTGGAGAGCACGCCCTTCCCCTCACGGGGGTAACGTATTTATACCTCCTATCACACCTCCCTCTTAGGCATAGGAGGTGCTAGCATATGGTTAGTGATAGGGTTATAGGGGTTGGGCTTGTTGTAGTGTCGCTAGTGGTTATCCTAGTATACTTCTGGCTCCTCTTCATACCCCCTGGTTGGACCGTACCTTTACTGAACATCCATGTAACGGAGTTTCTAATAAGGTTGACCGTCATGGTTGGGGTTCTAGGTGTTTTCGGGATACTAGCTTGGATTGGCTACACTCTGGCGACCACGCCGCCTCCTAAGCCTATAGAGGAGATTGAGAGGGAGATCGAGGAGGAGCTTAAGAGGCTTGAGAAGGAGATGGCCGAGGGGGTAGCTAAAGCTGAGGGTAAGCAGTAGCGTGCCCAGACATCCTAGCCCCTCGGTCTAGAGGCATCCTGAAACGCTTATCTATCTAAGGTAACACCTCATAGGACGTGGGAGGGTCTTTTTGAGCGAGTTTGAGAACGTAAGCTTACTAGTAACCTGTAGGCTTGGTTTTGAGAGGATAGTAGCCTCCTATATAAGGGAGCTGGGTGAGGGTTTCCAGGTTATACCAGCGCCATACGGCTTCCTCGGCTTGGTCCTAGTATCGGGGGCTAGCGATAGGTATGGGTTGGCGGAGCTCATCAAGGAGAGGGTGCCTGAGGTTGAGAGGGTTTACGTAGTTGAAGGCTACTCTAGGGCTGAGCTGGATGAGATAGCTAGAGTTGTTAGTGAGGTTGTAGCTGGTAGGATTAGCTCGTCCGAAAGGTTTGCTGTTAGAACTGTTAGGAGGGGTAAGCATGGCTTCACAAGCATAGATGTTAACGTGCTTGCTGGGAGCATTGTTAGGGAGGTTACGGGGGCTACGGTGGATCTAGAGAACCCGGATAAGATAGTGTTGATCCAGATAGTGCAGGATCACGCCTACATAAGCATAGTGAGTGGGGCAGAGCAGCCTAGGAAGATGAAGCCCTACAAGTACCCAATGTACAAGATCTTCAGGCAGTTCACCGTAGCCCACGAGCCATACCTAGGACCCCCGGAAGCCTCCTACAACATGGGGCTTAGGGTTGGGAGGGAGGTTCAAACCTACGAGGTTGGAGAGCTAGTGGTAACACCCATAGGTAGGGTTGACGTGGAACCCCTCGTTGAGTTCCTAAGAGGCTTAAGGGAGGGTATAGAGTCCAGGTTTGAGGTGCAGAGGAGGAGCTATGGGAGGGAGGTCCATAGGGTTAAGGTAACACTACAGGACATGTACCAGTTTGTTAGGGATAGGATGAACGAGACCATAATAGTCTTCGAGCCGGAAGGGGAGCCGATATCGAGGGTAGCAGAGGAGGTGAGGCAGACGATACTAGAGACCATAAGAAGGGGTAAGAGGGTCTACCTAATGGTGGGAGCAAGAGAGGGGGTTCCAACAGGGATATTCAGGTACGCGAAACACACCCTCGACGTAGCACCAGGCATAGTGATCTCAACAGAGTACGCACTAGCATCAGCGCTAATAGCTATAACAACGATACTCCACGAAACACTGGCAAGCCAACAGGGTGAAAAGCCGGGCATAGAACAAGCATAACAGTTAAAGGTACCAGGTAACACTAGCACTAGTAGGGTACCCAATGATTGCTACAAGGCACAAAGCTAGAATAGGCCACATATACCCCCTGAGGAGGCATACTAGTGCTTAACAAACCTCGCCCTTCAAGGCGAGGAGGGGTCATAGGTTGGCCGTAAGGGTGAAGATTAGAATTAAATCCCTGAAATCAGGCAGGGAGGTGCTGACATCAGCATTGGTGAACTCCGGGTTTGAAGCCGAAACACCACAACTCCTAATACCACGTAGTCTAGCTCTACAACTCAACCTCTGGCCACCTCCTGAGGACGCACAACTAGTAGAGGTTGGGACAGCCGGAGGCCCTGTGAGGAACTACCTGGTACCCGGGGCAGCTGAGGTAACAGTAGAAACCCCTGACAGGATCGTGGGGCCCGTCAAATGCGATGTAATGATATCCAACCTTGAGTACGAGGTACTTATAAGCGATAGACTGGGAGGAGAGCTAGGCTTAAGTGATATTAGATCTAAGGGGTAAATGGAGGTTTTGGGATGAAGATAAGGTTAGGAAGACGGAAGCACCACAATACTGGTTCTAACCTTTAACCCCCTACCTCCAACCTAAACCCGTCAAGCTCTTCGCCAACACCGTTAGTGAGCACCATTAGCTGGTGTTGTGCGAGCTCCACCAATTAATCTTCCTTGCTCTCCTCCACGTATACCTTAAGGTACAGGATGGCGCCGGGGGCGGGATTTGAACCCGCGCGGGGTTGACCCCCACCGGCTTAGCAGGCCGGCGCCCTTCCAGGCTAGGCGACCCCGGCTCCCACTTCTCTATCCTAGCTCCTATGGTTTTAAGCGTTTAAGGTTGGGGGTTTTTAAATCCTCTGTTGTCCTCTTAGCTTTAGTGCTTCCGCTACTGTTAGCATTATCTGCGTTATTAGTGCTAATGTTATCCCGAACCACGGCACCCATATGGAGATACCGTTTTAACCTTTACCATTGGTTCCTCTAATAATAATAGTTTTTCTAGGAGCTCCGTTCACCGCTAGGATCTATGCGGGGTTAACATGGCCTCCCCCATGCTATAGCTAGCCTTTAGGATGTTGACGGCTCCTCCGAGTCCTCCGATCACCACGTTTTCAAAGTAGTCTTGGTTGTAGGCGTAGGGGGTGCTTAGGACTAATACCTCAACAGGCCCAGGCCCACTAGCCACCCTATCCCAGGGTCTCGTAGACCCATAGGTCATCGAATACTAGAGCTAAGGTTAAGGCTACCCGGGATGCTGAAGCTAGCACCCTCGATGGCACTAGTATCGTTTGACATGCTAGGAGGAAGTATGATTAATAAGTAGAATAACTATAGACAGGGGTAAACCCGTGGGCTGACGAGAAGGGGGTTAAGGCCTAGACCTTCAACCACACCACACCGTGAACCCTATCGAGAACACAACTAACAGAAGCTAGCATGAGGCCCGATAGGGGTACGAGGGTGAAACCAGCCTGAGCAACCCTAACCCTAGGGCTAGCCGGGGCCGGGATTGAGGTAAGGGAGGTTAGAGAAGAGGAGGAGGCTACCACCATCACTCCAACCACCAGCAACCCTATAATACCATGGAAGCCCACTGTGAGAGTTGTAGTAGACAACAGCAAGGCTAAAACCACCAACTAAGGAACAAGAGAGTATACAATGAATAGCAGCATGAGAGAAACGTGGGATAGAAGAGGGAGCGCACCAAACCCCTAGGAAGAACGTAGTAGAACGAAGTTGCAGAGAAGACAACACCTAAACCCATAAAACCAAGCCAGTGCAAATCCAAACAGAGAACCCAAAGGGTTAAGAGAAGGGCACCTGAAACCCTTAAAAGATATCATATGTGGGAAACCCTAAACACACAAAGACATATTAACCCTCTCAAAACCAGAGAACCCAGAGGAGGCCGCGGTAGCTCAGCCTGGATAGAGCGCCGCCCTGGTAAGGCGGAGGTCCCGGGTTCAAATCCCGGCCGCGGCTCCACACGATAAATCCCACAAATCGCTCTAGAGTAACCTTTATGGGATCTATTTAGGGGTCTCAGTGTAGTATAGTGCATTACTAAAATCTCAAAGCTTCTCCTCATAGAGCATGTGCTTAGGGATTTGAACCTAGACGGTTGAGCTACGGTGTTACCATGGGTCGGAGTCGATGAAATCCCGTGCTAGGATTTCCTCCTCTAAGCTAGGCTTCTTGCGAGTCTTAGCTTTAGCAAACCTCCTCGTAGCCCTCCTACTCACTTCGGGGAAACCTAGTACTAGGAGGTGCTCCCGGCTGTCTTGAAGCTCAACTCAGCTTAGCACGTTAAATCTTAAATCGAGGGTTTACAATACAGGATGAGCGCTACCCAAGACTAAGGTTGATGGGTGTGATAGGGCAACGATACCAGGGGTTACTAAATGGGAGGGTGTCGTGGAGCTAGTTTACTAGGGTGGAGGATACAGTGGAAGCCCATCATTGCATCCCACGTGTTAAGCCCTTAATGAATGGTTACCTAAAGTGGTAGTGTTGTAGGATTGAGCTATCGTAGGCATTAAAACCGGTGGGAACTCTAGAGGTTTTCCAGGCCCACTATACTCCTAATGGCATTTAAGGTCTAGGGTTTGAAGCTTTGGGTTAGAGAAGATCTCTTGTGGTAGGAGCTCCACAGCCTACGAGGGAATTGTACTATTTAAGTTTTAAAGCTTATGGTTATTAGCTTGAGTGAGTTTGGCTTCAAGTTTGGAGCTCGAGGTATTCTACGTGGGGCCTTATCAAGGCTTAGTCTTTGGGGCTTCAAAGGCTGCCTAGGAGCTCTGAATGGGGAGTTCCAGGCATGGGTGGTTTCCCGTTGGCAACCTTGGAGGTTGCCTTGGAGAGGTTATTGTGGCTGGTTTGGTTTTAGATGTCTGAGAGCGCTCTTACCAGGTCTAGTCTGCGTATTGTTAATGTTGTCGCTAATACTACTATGATCATTGTTGTGAGGAGTGGTGTTATCGTTGTTGCTGTTGCTATCGTCTCCAAGCCTCCTGTTGGTTCAATGTAGCCTGCGAAGTTTACTGTTCTCTCTGCTAGCATTCCTGCTATGATCTTTGATGTTATGTAGGCTACGGGTATGGCCGCTATTACTGCTACTAGGAGTTGGGTTGCGAACCCTAGCACTATTTGTCTGCTTTGTAGCCCTAGGGAGGTTAGTACCGCTATCTCCCTGGCTCTCGCTGATATATCTGATGCGATTATAGATGCTGCTACCACCGCTACCACTACCGAGGCTAGGAGGCTTAGGATTGTTGCTATCGATGTGACCATGGTGGAGTAGGCTTTGAACGTCTCGGATATGGAGCTCCTACTTATAACCTCTACGCCGTAGGGCCCGGCTCTCTCTACATCACTCTTAAGACGTTCTAGGAGCTCCTCAACCCTATGGGGGTCTTCGAGTTCAACCGCAACCTTGACCGTGAAAGCTCTACCTAAACCAGGCCTGTAGCCTGTTATCTCCACGAGTGAATCCTGTGTTAGTAGTAGCTGGAAACCCCTATCATGGTATGCCCTCGTGATGCCCACCACCTCCAGCTTATACACCCTCCCGAATGTATCCCTTAACTCCAGCACATCACCCACCCTTAAGCCCCTGTAGCTCGCAAGCCCATGGGATACGGCGACCTCACCTCTACCCACAGGATACCTCCCCTGGATTAAGGGGAACTCCACGCTTGGATCCCCTTTGACAGGGGCCCTCAACTCTACAAACGTTAAACCCTCTATGGCTGAAGCGAGGCTGTAGGGGGTGCTTGCAAAGTACCTCTTAACATAGCCTATCTTGTCTAGGAGCTCTGGGAGCCTCTCAGGGCTTTCAACAGTAGATATGATTAGTATGGCGTCGAAGGGGGTGGAGCTCCTATCCTCCACAGCTTTAACCCACTCCCCGACACCATTGGATAGCATTACACCCGAAGAGCCTAACCCCATGAGGAGGCTTAATGACACCACCAGGCCCACGGTCTTCCACCATCTCGCAACCATATCCCTAACCCACATCCTTAAAACCACGGGTCTACTCATACTCCACCCTGCTTTAGGGGTTGGATGCGCGTGTAATCCCACCATGGCTATAACGTTTACAACATTTACCTTGTACGCTACGGCAAGTGGGATGAGGGATCCTAGTAGCGTTAGCCCTAAGACTAAGAGTGTGTAGTAGGCTGAGGTACCCCAGTATGGGTTGAAGCCGAATCTCTCGTAGAGGGCCCTCGATAGATCCTCCTCGGCTGCGAAGTAGTTGAGGTAAAGCCACCTAGCTATAAACGGGGATAGTATGAATCCTAGGAGGGCCCCGAAGGCCGCTCTTAAAACCCATGGTAGTGTGTATGCCAGGAATAGCTCCCACAGTCCACAGCCCATAGCCTTCATTACAGCCACGTTCCTAGAGTCTCTCACCACCGTAGCTAGGCCTAGTGAGGCTGATAGTACCGGGGCCATTGCTATGAAGATTAAGACGGGTAGCGTCATAACACTCATAACACTCTCAGCTATTAAAACCACGGGGTTCTCCTCCCTAACGTTAACCACATGCCATGAGACTGAACCCCCCAGACTTTCGATAGCATACCTGGCCTCCCCGGCTACACCCCTAGGGTCTCCTACAACTTCAAGCCTGACAGCTGTCATGGTGTAGTTCATAACCCTCCTTAGGAGCTCCTCATCGATGACTACCATGAAGGGGGTGGGGCCGATGTGATTGTACCCTGTAGCTAGACCAACTACCCTAAGCTTTAGTAGTACGGGCTCCTGCCCGGTTACCACTACTAGGTCTACTTCATCGCCAACCCCGGGCATCTCCACGGGGCCTCTAACGAACATCGCTCTGTAAACCACGGCCTCCCCAGGGCCGCTAATAAACCTCCCTTCCCTGATTACGTATAGTTTAACAAAGCTATCGAAGGCCTCGTGGCCCATTACACCTACTAGAACCCTCTCCTCCCCTAGGAGTCCGAAGGTTATGATCATGCCATTAACACTCCCAACCCCCTCCAACCCCTTTATAGCTGTTAGAGCCTCGCTTGGGATACGGCCTGTTAGCATCACATCTCCACTAACATCCCTGAAGAGCTCGTAGATCTGATACTCTAGGTTCGACTTTATTATGGCCAGCGATGCTGGAGCAACAACAGCCGCCATAGTGACTAGGATTAAGGCTACTGTCTCAAGCCTCTTCCAAGCTACAACTCTAAGAGCCGATCTTACTAGGAGCACCCCCACCACCCTCAGATTCAACTACAACCCCATCCCTTAGGTGTATTACTCTATCGGCCCTCCTAGCTAGCTCCACATCATGTGTAGCGAACACAACCGTTTTACCAGAGTTCGAAACCTCTCTAAGTAACTCCACTATCCTCAACTTATTCTCGTAATCGAGGTTAGCTGTAGGCTCATCAGCCAGTATTAGCGGGGGGTTATGGGCTATAGCCCTAGCAATAGCGACCCTCTGCTGCTCCCCCCCACTAAGCTCCCAAGGGTACCTATCAGCTTTATCCCTTAAGCCTACGAACTCCAGGAGCTCCAAAGCCCTCTCAACCCTCTTCCCAGCCGGGATACCTGCTAGCTCCATGGTGAGCAAGACGTTCTCCAAAGCGGTTAGAGTCGGTATCAGGTGGAAGAACTGGAAGACTATGCCAACATTCCTCCTCCTCCACGAAGCCCTACTAGCCTGATCCAGCCTGGATACCTCAACCCCACCAACCCTTATCAAACCACGAGTTGGGACATCGAGGCCGGATATCAGGTATATCAACGTACTCTTACCAGAACCACTAGGGCCTGTAACAGCTAGGAACTCGCCATGATCAACATCCAGGCTAACCCCCCTAAGAGCGGTAACCATAACCCTACCAACAATGTAATCCTTCCAGACATCCCTAACCTCCACAAACCCCATAGTAAGAGCACCCTGTATACGCGGAAATGCTAGCTCCCTTATAAGATGCGGTGTGCTCGTATTTAAAATCTTGTTGTAGTTAGAAGTAAATTTCTTTAGTAGGCGAGAGCGGAGCCTCCACGTAAACTTGAAGGTAATAAACCTCCCCCGGCCATTCTCGTATGAAGTGTATTCAGGGTGTGCTAGCTACAAGTACCAGCTATTAGGTGTTTAGTGGGCTTAAGGTTCAACTTAATTCTCTCAAGCTAACGAGCTCCCCGGTTATCGGGGAGTTTTCTATACCCACTGAAGCTTCCCATCATCCCTCCAGGGTTCATCACGGACGCACATAATCGCTTTGAGCTCAGGCCCGCCCGTTAGCTTGTGGGAGGTGTGGGCTCTTAGCCTGCTAAGCTCTCCTGCACCTAACTTCAAGAACGAGTTTAAAAGTGGTATACTTATAAACTTCAACCTTTATACCTCCTCGCCTGGAGAGGCGAGGCTTCAAGTTGTGAGGTCTACATCTATGTTACTCTGGAGTTATCCGGATCGTGGCATGATGGTTGGGTGATATGTGTGGTGACCTACACTAGAGTATTTAAAGTTGATCCTGTTAGGCCAGATGTTGATGTTATTAGGTATGCTGCTAATGTTATAAGGGAGGGGGGTCTTGTTGCTTTTCCTACTGAGACTGTCTACGGTCTTGGTGCTAATGCTTTTGATGCTAGGGCTGTTGAGAGGATCTATGTTGTTAAAGGTAGGCCTCCGGACAACCCCGTCATAGTCCACATATGTGATGTTAGGCAGCTTGAGCTCGTCGCATCTAGGGTCCCGGAGGATGCATACAAGCTTGTTGAGAGGCTTTGGCCGGGCCCTCTAACCCTCCTACTACTCAAGGGTCCTAGGATACCTTATGTTGTTACGGCTGGGCTTGAGACTGTTGCTGTTAGGATGCCAGCTCACCCTGTGGCGTTAGAGCTTATAAGGGAGGCTGGCGTCCCCATAGCCGCTCCAAGCGCTAACCTCTCGGGTAAACCTAGCCCTACTAGGGGTGAGCATGTTGTTGAAGATCTCTACTCCAAGGTTGAGGTTATAATAGATGCTGGTGAGACACTGTACGGGGTTGAGTCGACAATAGTCAACCTCCTATCAGACCCCCCAATGCTACTAAGACCTGGAGCCTACCCTGTAGAGGAGATCGAGAGGATCCTGGGTAAGAGTATCGTGGTGCCAGGCTTCGCTAGGGGTCTTGGTGAGGCTGAGAGAGCCCTAGCACCGGGGATGAAGCATAGGCATTACGCTCCAGATACACCCCTCATCCTAGTAGAATCAAATGGGTGCGATGAACCTGAGAGGGTTGTAGAGGCGGCTAAGAGGATAATCCTAGATCATAAGATGAGGGGATTGAAAGTAGCCGTCGTAGCATACACTGAAACCTACAAGTACTATGAGGGTTTAGCTGACAGGATCCTCGTAATGGGGTCTAGGAGTAACCCCTATGAGATAGCACGTAACCTATTCGCAACCCTAAGGGCTGTTGATAAGCTGGGGGTGGACGTAGCTGTTATTGAGGGTGTGGAGGAGAGGGGGTTAGGGCTGGCTATCATGAACAGGCTTAGGAAGGCTTCAACATTGAAACTCAGAGTCTAAGCTCGGACGTTTAAGACACTCTTAACCCTAGCGGTGAGATCACCTAGGGTTCTGAAGAGTGATGGGCCGTAGTGTGCTAGGCTATCAGGCTCTAGGACGACGAGCCTCCCCGATTTAACGGCGTCAAGCCCACCTAAACCCCTCTCCTCAAGCCTCCTCATAGCGTAGCCTAGAAGGTCTTCGACACCATAGGGGGCCTCGAAGACTACAACATCCGGGTTAAACTCCACCACACTCCTAACATCGGGGTTTACGAGCCATGTGTCCCTGGTGTTTGAGAACGGTGTTTCAACCCCGAGATACTCTAGAGCATCAACTATGTACGTGTATGCTGCTGGGGCCACAGGGCCTCCAAGGTCTATCTCGTAGTAGAGCTTAACACCGTCCAAGGCCCTCCTAAGCTTGGTAAGCTCGGCTTCGAGACCCCAGGCCAGCCTCCTAGCCTCCTTGAGCTTGTTAACGGCCATCCCAACCTTGACTATGTACTCCAGTATACCGTTAACAGTCACCGGGAGGGATATGGGGTACACTGTGTGACCCTTCTCAACGAGCTCCCTAAGAACCTTAAGTTGAGCTCCCGTAGTTACGAGTATCAGGTCGGGGTTTAACGGTTCAAGCCTACTATACATTACCTTCCAGTAACTCCCAACCCTTGGCTTCTCCCTAGCCTCTCTAGGCTTGTTACAGTAGAGGCTCACCCCCGCTATTCTATCCCCTAAGCCTAGCATGAACAAGGTCTCGGTTATAGCAGGGGCTAGGCTTACAATCCTACTAGGCTCGTCTGGGACATCCACGTACCTATCTAATGCTTCAGCGTAAAGTCTCACCATGACAACCCCTCCCCCCTATATATCCCTGGGAGGGCTTTAAAATCTTGGATACCGTATCCACACTTAACCCTCCTAGTGTAATTTTTAAACACGCCTACCCACTATTATAGAAGGTGCTCGGGATGGTTAAGCTGTACTCTAAGGAGGCTTTGGAGGAGATTCTTAAAGCCTACAAGGATTGGGAGGAGAACCTTTTACCACAATGGCTTTCCAGGATGCCTGAGAGGCAGGAGGAGTTCACTACCCTAAGTGGTATACCGCTTAAACACTTCTACACCCCAGCAGATCTAAAGGACTTTGACTACATGGAGAAGCTCGGCGTGCCTGGAGCATACCCGTTCACCAGGGGCATACATGCTACAATGTATAGAGCTAGGCTTTGGACCATGAGGATGTTTAGCGGCTATGGGGGCCCGGAGGAGACTAATGAGAGGCTTAAGATGCTTATCGGAGCTGGGGAGACCGGCTTAAGCCTTGCTTTCGATAATCCAACCCTTGTGGGTGTAGATCCAGACGATCCTCTAGCTGAGGGGGCTGTTGGCGTAGTTGGCGTAAGCGTCCCCACAGTGGTTGACATGGAGGTGGTGTTTAGGGATATAAACTTGGGTGAGGTTACAACTAATATGACTATAAATGCTCCAGCACCGGTACTACTATCATTCTATGTTGCTACAGCTGAGAAGCAGGGGGTTAGCTATGATAGGATTGGTGGTACCACGCAGAACGATCCATTGAAGGAGTTCATAGGCCAGAAGACCCACGTTTTCCCACCTGAGGCGGCTGTTAAGGTTGCAATGGATGTCATAGAGTGGAGTGTCAAGAACATACCCAAGTGGAACCCTATCAGCATAAGCGGTTACCACATAAGGGAGGCTGGGGCTACAGCTGTGCAAGAGCTAGCGTTCACCCTAGCCGATGGCATTGAGTATGTGAGGCAGCTGATAGCTAGAGGGTTGGATGTAGATGAGTTCGCTCCAAGGCTAAGCTTCTTCTTCGACGCACACATAAACTTCTTCGAGGAGATAGCTAAGTTCAGAGCCGCACGTAGGATGTGGGCTAAGATAATGAGGGACTGGTTTGGAGCAAAGAAGCCTAGGAGTTGGTGGATGAGATTCCACGTCCAAACAGCAGGGTGCTCCCTCTACCCACAACAGCCATGGCTTAACATTGTTAGAACAACCATAGAGGCATTGGCAGCCGTGCTAGGGGGATGCCAGAGCCTTCACACAAACGCCTTCGACGAGCCATTCAGGGTTCCAAGCGAGTTCGCGGCGAAGATAGCTTTGAGGACACAGCAGATCATAGCCTATGAGGCTGGTGTGGCCGACGTCATAGACCCCCTGGCTGGTAGCTACTTCATAGAATGGCTTACGGATGAGATTGAGGAGAGAGCCTGGAGGTACATTGAGAGGATTGAGAGGATGGGTGGTATGCTTGAAGCTGTTAAGAAGGGTTACCCGCAGAGGGAGGTTGAGGAGGCGGCATACAGGTTCCAGAGGGAGGTTGAGGAGGGTAGGAGGCTCATAGTGGGTGTTAACATATTCGGGGAGGAGGATATAGAGGAGGCTAGGAGGGTTCCACTACTAGAGTTCAACCAGGAGGAGGTTGAGAGGAGGCAGAAGGAGAGGGTGAGGAAGGTTAGATCAATGAGGGATGAAGTTAGGTGGAGGAGGGCTCTAGACGAGCTTAGGGGGGCTGCAGAGAGGGGGGAGAACATAATGCCCTACGTTCTAAACGCTGTTAAAGCCTACGCTACATTAGGCGAGATAATGGGGGTTCTAAGGGATGTCTATGGAACGTACGTTGAACCACCATACTACTAGGAGGAAGGTCAAAGTCCTGGTAGCTAAGATAGGCTTAGACGGCCACGATAGGGGGGCTAAGGTTATAGCGAGAGCTCTCAGAGATGCTGGTTTCGAGGTTGTATACACGGGCTTAAGGCAGACCGTTGAACAGGTTGTAGCAGCAGCCATACAGGAGGATGTAGACATAATAGGGGTGAACCAGCATGAGGGATCACACGTCTACATTGCCAGGAAGCTCGTAGAGAAGCTCAGGGAGTATGGAGCAGACGACGTACCCGTCGTTATAGGCGGGAGCATACCCGTGGTTGATGTAGATGTGTTGAAGAGCATGGGTGTTAAGGAGGTCTTCCTACCAGGAACCCCCATTAGGGAGATCGTAGATAAGCTTATGAAATTAGCTGAGGAGAGGCGGCGTACTGGTAGGGTTTAAACTTGCATTTAAAGCCTACCCTGTGCTGTCACAGCTTGGATGTTGAGGGGTAGTGGTGGGTGGTCACTAAAGACTATGTGTTAAGCCTGGTTGAGAGGGCTGAGAGGGGTGATAGGAGGGCTTTAGGGAGGCTACTTACAATCCTAGAGGATGTTAGTAGTGAAACAGCATGGGTTTTAGAGTACCTAGCGGGTAGGAGTAGAGGTGCTCACGTGATAGGTGTTACGGGGATACCGGGGTCTGGTAAGAGTAGCCTTATATCGAGGATGGTTAGGGTTTTAAGGGATAAGGGTTACAGGGTGGCGGTTATAACCATAGATCCGACTAGCCCTCTGAGCTCTGGAGCTATCCTAGGTGATAGGCTTAGAATGCAGGAGCACGCCACGGACCCCGGGGTTTTCATTAGAAGTGTTACAACAGCAGGGGCCCTCGGTGGTCTCAGCCTCTCAGCCCTTGCCATGATAGAGGCTTTCGACGCTCTAGGCTACGATAAGGTTATAGTTGAGACTGTTGGTGTAGGTCAGAGTGAAACGCACGTCATGCACGCTACTGACACCATAGTCGTTGTAACGATGCCAGGTGCGGGTGACGACGTGCAAGCTCTCAAGGCCGGTGTCCTCGAGATAGGGGATATCTATGTCGTTAACAAGAGCGATAGACCCGAAGCGTCTAAAACCTACGAGTACATGTTGTTTGTTGCCGAGAAGGGCGAGATAGGGAGATCTGGGGCTTGGAAGCCTGTAGTCGTCAAGACCAGCTCCACCCTAGGCATGGGGATAAGGGAGCTCGTAGAAGCTGTTGAGAAACACCTTGAGCATCTAAGGAATAGCGGGGAGAAGCTATCAAGACTCTCGTCTAGGAGAAGGCTGCTCGTCAAACTACTAGCGGAGAAGATAGTATTGGATCTACTCGACAAGGTTGCCGAGGAAGAGCTAGCGAAAACACAGGAGGGCCTCGAAGGCTTCTACAAGAGGGCGATAGAAATAGCTAGAACCACGGGGGAGAAACTCTTAAACCTGAAGATTCAATAGGAGACAGGTGGCCGTGAATTAACCTAGAATAGGGTGAACAGCTTCCCACCCTAACTGTGAGAAAACTTGAGAGATACCACTGTTAATACTGCTACTAGAGTTAAGGATTGCCTCCAAACAAAGTTCTACGGAGTCTACCAACTATTGAGATTCAAAGCACTTAAAACCTATGGTTGCAGGTTAGAAGAGGTAATAGCGGGGGAGCCGCAGAAGGCAATTGACATGATAAGAGAGTTGGTAGACAAAGGAGAGATACCAGCAATAGTAGCTAGGGAATGCCTGGAAACGAAAGCATGCTCCGAGAGCCAGCAGGTACACCCAGCAGTAGTGCATGTATACCCTCCATACTTCCACTCGATCGCAGACGATATTACAAGAGCTCTTGAAGCTTTCTCTAGCTTAAAAGGATGAACCCGTATCGCCTAGAGTACTTCCTTACCATCTATAAATGCTACTACCACTCCCTCTAGTAGCTCTATATTAGATAACACCCTAACCATAGATAGGGAATCTTGGTTAGCTTAACCGACGCCAAGACTATCTCTGTTGGGCGGTCGCCGCGATGTTCAACATAGTCTTCACTATAACCAGGAACGTTATTATGGATATTGGTGATGTGACTAGGGGTCCTACGACGTTTATTGATATGTATCCTAGGTCGCCATAGACGATTGACGTGTGAATTTGAAGTAACCTATAGTCTATGAGGAATAGTAGGGTGGGGGATGTTAGGAATAGGCCTACATTGATTAGAGTGTATGCGAGGAACAGGGTTTCGATCAGCCTAGCTTCCCTCATTCTAAGTTGTAGGAGTAGCGGGTACACTGATAGGTAGTACTGCTCGTGGACCACCTTACTGAATGCTAGGAAGTAGAGGATTGAAAGTGTAACACCTCTTACCAAGCTCACCCCACCTTTAAATACATAAACTATTATCGTTGTGTACGCTGCAATCGATATTGCCGTGTGGAGTAGCGATACAATCGATGTCAAGGTCAGGTTTTCCGCGAGGTTCAGCATCCTTAGAGGTGTCAACCCACTAGGTTGCCTTAGGATGTGGAAGAGAAGCACTGTGTTTACGAACGATTGAGGGTCTAGGAGGAGGAACAGTAGCGTTGGGATCTGGCTTATAATAAGGCCTATGGTGAAGGAGGCTAGAGCCCCAAACCCTTTCCCCCTTAAGTTTAAAATGAATACTGGGAGTGCCAGTATAGGGTATAGTTTTATGAGGCTGAAGCCGTAGGCAATGCCTGATAGCACGTACCTACCCCTCTCTATCAGCATCATGGATAACAGTAGGGATAAGGCTATGAGGGATTCAAACATACCCCAAGCTCCCGTTATTAGGATAGCGTAGGGGCTTAGAGCATATACAACTGCTACCCTTAGATCCCGTTTACCTAAAATGTAGACTATCAGCGAGTCGGCTACTATCATCGGCATCTTAATTAGTGTCATGAAGGAGAACACGTCCTTTGACATGTAGAGTTGCGGTTCGTAGACAAGCCCTGTTGCAATTACACCGCTTGCTCTTATAGGTTGAGGATCCCCTCCTAGGGCTATGTAGACGATGTAGAAGGGGGTGAGGATCAATGCTAGATGGGGTAGGTAGGCGTAGCCCTCGTAGAATAGAGGTTGGCCTGTTGACTCGCTAACCCTCCTGCTTAAAGTGTAGACTAGCGTGTACACATTCTCCCCCTTTAAGGTGTAGTAGATGGTCTCCTGCATCGTCTTAATATCCCATAGGTGGCCTAGGAAGGGGGCTACGAGGAGTCTTAGTAAGGCTGCTAGCAAGGCTACCCTTAGAGCTTTCTCCAAATAATCCACCCAAATGATGCGGCTATCAAGGCAACCAGGGGGAGTAGTAGTTGCGCAACCCTATGGTTCAAAAGGCTGGATATAGTGTGTGTGAGAGAGCTAACCCTAACGGGCTCAACATACCCCCTTACAACAACCTCAAGCTCGCTTCCTTCAAACTCCAACGCTATTAACGTTACACCCTCCACATCCTCTCTAACAATAACCCTAACAGGTTTCGAGAGCTCTAGAGAGCCGTCACCCCCACCTACAAGCCTACTCTCGAAGGAGAAGTTGAGCTTGGTGATGTTATCGAACTCCACACTTCTACCTATAAACTCCCTTAGGTCAACCCCGTTAACACAAGTATAGTTCTTGCCCTTGAATACTATCCTAAACTCTAGGTCGCCCGTGGACTTAAAACCTAACACTATGGACTCATTGTATGCTACGATGCGCTTAGTCACGTTGAAGCTATCGAAGACGTAGTTCACCAGTAGCGTGTTGTTAAAGACCTTAAACTTGATCTCCCTTGAGTCGTAGAAGAAGCTAAACCCGTTAACAACACTCTCCCTATCATCTAAGTCTATCAGCATTACGGGTTTATAGGAGCTATTCGGCATGTATACGTAGATTCTAGGTTTACCCACACCCTCTGGGAGCCCCGTGAATCTAACTTCCAGACGTTCACTCCTATAATAGTATGCTCCCGTATCGAATCCAACCCACTCTCTCAAGGCCAGGATACTTCCTACCAGTGGGATCAGGGATAGGACTATTATGTAGATTGATATCACAGCGTAGGCTACCCTGCTATCCAACTCTCTACACCGTGACCCCCAGCTCTTCACCCAACCTTCTGACAGCATTCTCCAACTCCAATTTAAACCTTTCATCAGGATCTAGTAGCTTGAGCACGTTGAGAGGTGTTATGGATATGTAGCCGTTTAGCACAGCCCACACGTCCGTTCCAGGAGCTCTATCCCAGTACCTCTCCACAACAGGCTCGCTCTCCACCTCTATCACCTCACCCTGAATCCTGAACCTGGTTCTATAGGTGTTCACGGCAGGTCTCGTTACAATAACCCCCCTCGGCCTAGGGGGCACGTTGATGTTAATAAGCCAGCGGTTCTCGGAGATACTGTTGAGTAGGAGGCTGGCTAGCCTCGATGCCACTCTAGAGGCTACCCTGTAATCCTCCAGGCTAGCTGACCCACTGTGGGCCAGGCTTACAGCTATAGCCGGGATCCCGTGGAGGTATGCTTCCAGTGCTGCGCCAACAGTACCACTAGTCAGGATATCCTCCAACCCCATGTTAGGGCCTGAGTTGACGCCTGAGACCACTAGATCAGGCTTCTCCTCTAGGAGGAGCCTTAACGCTATCAAGACGGACTCAGCTGGTGTAGCGTTGAGAGCCCAGCACTCCAGGGCCCCTCTAGCTTCGAGCCTCTTAAACCAAACCCTACCATCCCTACCGAACCTGTAGAAGCTCACAGTCTTACTAACACCACTCATCTGGTAAGCTGGTGTAACAACGTAAACCCTGAAGCCTGACTGTGAGAGCTCCTCAACCAAAGCCCTCAAACCAATACTATCAACACCGTCATCGTTAACAGCTAAGACCACCGTCACGGGGGGCCACCTCTAGCGGTTAAACTCAGGCTAACCTTGAATCCTAGCACCCGCTAGGTTACACGTTCCAATCCTATAAAAGGTTTATCGGGAACCCTGGAGCTTGAAGAGGGGTTAGCTGTGAGGAGCTCTACACCCGAGGATCTCCTCCTAAAGGCTGTCGATTACGCCACCTCAAGGAGTGCAAGGTTAGCCATCGTGAGGTTTCATGAGAGGAGGCGTGAGCTCATAGTCTTTGATGGCGGGGTTCTCAGGGAGTATGCTTTCAGCGTTAGCTCGGGTGTTGGCGTGGAGGTTTACGGTAGCGGTAGGGGCTACTCTTTCACAACATCGCTAAGCTGGGATTCCGTTAGGAGGGCTGTTGATGTTGCTCTAGAGCTTTCAAAAGCTCAAGATCGCCCGGTGGAGTTCTCTAGAGGTGGTAGTGGCCTCCTAAGCTACAGGAGCTCCTACAAGGTCGATCCATTCACCGTAGCCCCTGAGGATAAGATTAGGGTTGTCGAGGAGGTTAACAGGGAGGCCCTTAGGCTTGAAGGCATAGCTTCGGCTGTAACCAGGATGGCATTAGAGTCAGATTACAGGATTGTAGTCACAAGTGAGGGTTTTAGAGGCGAGTCGGAGGTCGTACTCTCAGGCTTATCCCACAGTGTTGTAGCTAGACAGGCTGGGGTTATGGAGAGGGTTGGTGACTCGAAGACCTTTGAGGGTGGCTTCGAGCGCATAGAGTCCACGGACTGGCTCGGGTTCTCCGATGAGGTTAACAAGCTAGCTTTAAAGGCTGTAAACTCTAAAACCCCCTCTCCAGGATCCTACAAGGCTATAGTTGACAACGAGCTTGTAGGCGTTGTAATACACGAGGCCCTAGGGCATGCTAGTGAAGGTGATCACGTCGTCTCAGGGAGCTCGGTCGTAGCTGGCATGATAGGCTCCAGGGTTGCCGGGGAGCATGTAACAATAGTTGATAACGGCCTAGTCGAGGGAGGCTACCCCCTTGTATTTGATGACGAGGGGGTGGCTAAGGTTGAGACAGTAGTAGTTGATAGGGGGGTCCTGAGGGGTTACCTTACGAGTAGGGTTGTAGCGGGGAAGCTTGGGTTAAGGCCTACTGGTAATGCTAGAGCTGAGGGCTACGATAACGTGCCCTTGGTGAGGCAGACTAACTTCTACATAAAACCAGGTGATTGGAGGGTTGAGGAGCTCTTCGAAGGATTCACAGGGCTCTACATAAGGGGTAAGGGCATGGTAGGAGGGGGTCAGGTGGATCCAGGTAACGGGATGTTCTCCTTCAACGCAGGCCCCTCCTACATTGTTAGAAATGGTGAGATCGTTGAGATGGTGAGAGGTGTGCTAATGGCCGGTAACATCCTGGAGTTCCTCAGGGGCATAGAGGCTGTAGCTAGGGATCTAAAGGTTGAGACAAGCGTCTTCGGGGGGTGTGGTAAGGATGGGCAGCTAGCTAGGGTTGGCCTAGGAGGCCCCCATGTTAGGGTTAGCAGGGTGATAGTAGGTGGGGTTTAGAGCTAGGGATGTGGTTGTCGAAGCTGTTAGGGAGGCTTTAAAGCTCGGGGTTAGCGAGGTTGAAGCCATTGCTGTCTGGAGGAGGCCTCTAACAGTAGACATTGCTAGAGGTGAGGTTAACGTAGTTAGGAGTGGTGAGGGGCTAGCCCTGGGGGTTAGGGTTGCTATTGGTAGAAGGGTTGCTGTGGGGGGTGGCTCTGTTAGAGCTCCAGGCGACGTCAAGCCCATTGTTGAAACAGTGGTTAGGATAGCTAGGGCTTCTAGAGAGGACCCCAACTGGAGGGGGTTGCCTGAGAGGATATCAGCGTCGAGTGCCAGGAGCTCCTACGATGCTAGGCTTGAGGACCTAGATGTGGGGGGTCTGGTGAGGGAGATGCTAGAGGTTTCCAGGAGCTCTGGTAGGAGAGGCCTTGAGGTCGCAGGGCTCCAGCTCTACTCCGCTATCTCTGAGAGAGCCATATCGAATACATCCCTCGACGTCCTAGAGGAGAGGTCTACCAGGGTTAGCGGCTACGTTGAGGTTAAGGCTGTTGAGAGCGGTGTGCAATCAATATGTAGGGAGTACCATATGGGCTATAGCCTTGGCGAGTTTAGGTTCGAGGACCTGGTTGAGAGGGCTTCCCAGAGGGCTCTAAGAGGTCTCAGGACTGTTAGCGTCGAGCCTGGCAGGTATACTGTTGTACTCTCACCCAAGGTTACAGCGAGCTTCGTCAACGCCATCCTATCACCGGCGGCTACAGCTGATAACGTGCAGAGGGGTAGATCGCCTCTAGCTGGTAAGCTTAACAGCGTGGTTTTAGGAGAGGGTGTAACGATCACGGACGACCCGACGAGAGAGGGGTTGTACTCCACAACATCCTTCGATGACGAGGGCGTGGCTACAAGGGCTAAGACTATAATCAGGAGGGGTGTCCTAGAAACATTCCTCTACGACACGTACACAGCTAGGATTGAGGGTAGGGAGTCTACGGGTAACGCTGTTAGACCGGGGGTCACCGTAGCCCCTAGGCCAGCACCCATAAGCCTGATAATGGAGGGGGGCTCGGAGAGCTTCGATAGCCTGCTGTCAAGCGTTAGAAGGGGGCTTGTCGTGTACGAGACCATAGGGGAGTGGCTATCAAACCCTGTGAGCGGGCATTTAAACGCTACAGTAACATACGGGGAGCTCGTAGAAGATGGAGAGTTCAAGGGTGTGGTTAGAGGCGTAGTGATATCGGGCAACTTCTACAACCTATTCAAGGACAACATAGAGGGTCTATCGAGGGAGCTTGACAACATGTACATCGTGTACGCGCCAGCCGTTATGCTAAGAGACGTGACCGTATCCTCCAAGTAGCGGAGGGTGGCAAGCGGGGGTGTCATCCTGGTGCAGGAAACCCTAGTGGACATCCTGAAATCCATAGTTATGCTATTCATAGTCCTAGACCCCATAGGGACGACACCATACTATCAGGCTTTCACCGCAAGGCTAAGCAGTGGTGAGAGGGCTAGAGTCCTAAGGCTGACCATAGTGGTGGCGGCACTCATGCTCCTAGCCTTCGCCATCATAGGGGATGCTATATTCCGGCTCCTTAACATAACGCTAGCGGACTTCAGGGTAGCAGCGGGCCTCCTACTACTAATAGCATCACTAGCACTACTCCTAGAGGTACCACTAGGCTTCCTAAGGGGGGAGCCTGAGAGGATGGCCATAGTACCGCTGGCGACACCACTACTAGCAGGGCCGGCAGCAATATCAGTAACCCTCCTCATAAAATACACAGCGGGGCCGCACGTAGCCGTTATAGCGATAACAGTGAACATGGTGCTAGCGTACATGAT
>Ga0080008_138730_pt2 | contig 39583 bp, 43 predicted proteins | sample ConCONMetagenome_FD_69211 | JGI IMG/M metagenome (GOLD analysis project Ga0080008, IMG submission 69211) | Hot spring microbial streamer communities from Conch Spring, Yellowstone National Park, USA - CON_C (SPADES assembly) (version 2) | ecosystem: Environmental > Aquatic > Thermal springs > Hot...
CAAGGATATATGGTGGTATAGAAGGATAGTACTCTGGATCGTGGATGTATTCAGAGAGTATGGATAGAAGTTGAGCTTATACCAGAGTATTACTCAAGCAAGGAATGCTCAGCATGCGGGGGATACACGTGAACGGAAGGGTATAGAGGAGGTTGTGTGTATGCTGGAGGATTGAGAAGAAGATTAACGCTGGTGCAAACGCAACACTAAACATAGTAGGAAAACTAGGATACGAGATAATGATAATATGGAAGATTGAGAGTTACCATGTAACACATAATGGTGGTAGACCCGTTAAACCCTGATTGGATGGCTAGCACCCAAAGACTTGGTGGTTTTAAAAACCCTGCCTTCTAAGATGGAGAGAGGGTCATGTGGATGGCACTTGAACAGTATGCTAGGTGGGGTGAACTATTACTTTCAGGGTATGAGTCTGGCCGTATGGTCGTCTCAGGTTCTGGTGTAGCTGGGGTTTTTAATGGTATGGTGATTTGTGGTATGGGGGGGAGCGGTGTTTCAGGCGATTTTCTTGCTGTTATAGGTAGGCTTTATGGATCTCGGCTACCCATAGTTGTGTTTAAGGGTTTCGATCTACCTGGGTGGTATTCAAGCTACCTTGTTGTTGCTGTAAGCTATTCTGGAAATACTCTTGAGACTATAGAGTGCTCTAGGAGGGCTCGGGGTTTCGGGTCTAAGGTTGTTCATATCAGTAGTGGTGGGTTACTTAGAAGTGAGGCTGGAGGGTCTGGGATCCCCTGGATTCCTCTGGAGCCAGGCTTACTCCCTAGAGCCGCCTTACCATTAATGGTCGGGGCTTTAATAGGTTTAACGGATGCGCTAGGCGTTACTAGCGTTGGAGATGAAGTCTTGCTAGAAACATATTATGCTCTCAGGAACACCTTGGTAGATGAAGCGAGAGGTCTAGCTGACGCTGTAGCAGAATCTGATATACTAGTTGTGGGGGCATGCGGTTACTACGGAGTGCTAGCTGAAAGGTTTAGAAGCGAGTTTAGCGAGAATAGCAAAATGCTGGTTAAAGCCGAAGTGTACCCGGAGTCAGCTCACAATGACATAGTAGCTTGGCAAACGAAGAAGAAAGCTAAGACGGCCTTCATAGCTATTAAAGGTGGAGGTGGAATATGCAGTAGGATAATGGAGTTTGTATCGCGGAAGTACAGGGAGCACGGTGTAGTGGAAGAGCTAGACCTCGGAGCACCCTCTCTTCCGAGCTTGATGAAAGGAGCCTTAATAGGAGGCTATGCCTCAGTACTAGTAGCTAAAGAAAGAGGGATCGACCCTGCTACGACATCAGTAATAGAGGAGTACAAGAAGATTCTAGCCGATAATGTGAATACGTAAGCCGTTTCTCAGCATATTATCGATCACCATATGCGAACGACCATCCGCCTTCTAACGGCACAGCGTGGAGCCCCCTCACCGCAGCGGCTCTCCACTCTATCACCGGAGGTTCACGGCCCTACGGATCTCGGAACCCCACACCCACCACTTAAAATCCTAGCGTGGACAGGCCTTAGTAGGCGTTTTATGGGAGAATGTGAGCTGGACGGGGTCCGCGTAGCTAGTGGATCTGCTATGGTCCTTCGAAACCGCAGTTAGGGCACTTGTATGGGATCATTTGAACTCTACATTTGCTACACCGCCATATTAACATTACGCCGCAGTTAGGACAGTAGAAGGATACCGCTCTCTCCATAGGGTTTATGGGCTTCCCGCAACTCGTGCAAAGCGGTGGTTTCACTTCATCGTATACATCCACCCTCTTTAGGGTAACACCACTCTTAGCCATCCTCGTCACCTAGGCTAGCTCTCCTACCCGTGAAGGCTATTAAGCTTTAGAGCACTCTACTGACTAGACCAGGTATCTCAAACGGGTTCCTAGCAACCTTAACGCCAGCTTTCTCTAAGGCTTTCACCTTGCTAGCGTAGTCCCCTTCTCCCATCATTATTATAGCTCCTGCATGGCCCATCCTCTTACCTGGTGGTGCTGTCTTACCCGCTATGAAGGCTACAACTGGTTTAGTGAACTTACCCTCCATTATCATCTTTGCAGCCCTCTCCTCCATATCCCCCCCGATTTCCCCTATGATGACTAACGCTCTAGTCTCAGGGTCCTTCTCAAACATCTCCATAGCCTCTGTAAATGTTAACCCTACCACAGGATCTCCTCCAATACCGATTACTGTAGACTGGCCTAACCCCTCTTTTGTGAGAGCATAGCTTATCTCATATGTTATCGTACCACTCCTCGATACTATGCCAACAGGGCCTCTACTGAACACATGGCCCGGCATTATACCCACCTTAGCTTCACCAGGTGTTATGACACCTGGGCAGTTAGGGCCTACCACGACCGTGCCCTTACTCCTAGCATAGTTCGTGAACCTTAGAGTTTCGTGAACAGGGATACCTTCTGTTATGACCACCACGAGTTTCAATCCTGCATCTACGGCCTCGTACACAGCGTCGGAAGCGAACCTAGCTGGGACGAAGACTATTGATGTGTTAACCTCAGGGTGCTCCTGGAGGGCCTCCTGAACGCTATCGTAAACCTTAACCCCATGTACCTCGCCTCCACCCTTACCCGGTGTCACGCCAGCAGCTATCCTAGTACCGTACTCCAGCATAAGCTTAGTGTGGAACGAGCCTTCCCTACCCGTTATACCCTGTACCACTACCACCGTATCCCTACCAACTAGGACTGCCAACTTCGTCACCTCACTGCCCTAATAGCTTCCACTACAGCGTCAAGAGGGTTGTCGAAAGCTCTTATACCGAACTCCTCTAGTAACCTTCTCCCCTCCTCCTCCCGTGTTCCCGAGAGCCTTACGAATACAGGTTTAGGTTTACCACTATACTCTTTTAGAGCCTCAATTATCCCTCTAGCAACCTCATCGCACCTTGTTATCCCACCGAATATGTTTATAAAAATACTCTTAGCCTTAGGGAATTCCAGTAGGAAGAGGACGGCTTTCTTAACGCGCTCAGCACTAGCACCACCTCCTATATCTAGGAAGTTTGCAGGGACGCCTCCGTACTCGTATACTAAATCCATGCTAGTCATTGTAAGCCCGGCCCCGTTACCCATAACTCCAACATCTCCTTCGAGTTCAACAAAAGCTAAACCTAAACGTCTAGCCCTAGACTCCCACTCGCTAACCTCTCCACCCTCCACTCTCTCTATAGCTAGCTCTGGGTACTTGTAGGAGGCGTTATCATCAACTATTATCCTAGCGTCTAATGCTACAACCTTCTCTCCAACTATCGTTAACGGGTTTACCTCAACTAGATCAGCACTATAGTCTACGAAGGCGTTATACATGGACTGAAGTAGGGATGCAAACGATGAGATAACCCCGCCTTTCAACTCAAGCTTCTTAGCTATAAGCCTCGCCTCAAAACCCCTTAAACCCATGTAGGGGTCTACGTGATATCTAACTATGCTCTCAGGCTTCTCCCTAGCTATCTCTTCGATATCCATGCCACCATAAAGGCTGGCTAGAACTACAGGTCTCCTAGCGCTCTTATCTATCGTTATGGAGGCGTAAAGCTCGGAGGAATGCTCCACAGCCTCCTCTACAAGAATATACCTAGGCTTGAGACCCTTTATGGGATAGTCGAAGAGAAACTCTGTTAGGGAAACAGCCTCCTCTACGCTCCTAGCAATCCTAATGCCTCCAGCCTTACCTCTACCGGCCACGAGGACCTGGCTTTTAACAACAAGAGGTGGTGTTAAACCGCTAGACGCTAGCTTACCTCTCACATCATCCCCCTTCGCTACAACAACACCCTTAGGGGTGCTAACACCATACCTAGCTAAAATCCCCTTAGCCTCAAACTCGTAGAGCTTCAAAATCCAGTCACCGCACGTGTGTTTGCAACAGCACGCTTTTAACTATTACGGACCACCAGGACGCATATACGGAATCCTATAACATATAAGCAGCTAATACCATAAAGACACAGGCCTTATTAAGGCTTAGACAAACACCTCTACACCGGGTTAGTAGGCTCTTAACAGCCTTGCGAGGGTTAACAGTATGCCCAGGGTTGACGAAGGAGTCTTCGTTGTAGAGATTAACAGCGTTCTCGACCTAGACTGGAGCTCCATCAAGGCTCTCACTAGATGGGCTATCTCAACAGGTGCATGCCTGGTGGTCGAGCCCAGCATAGCATTTCTTAGAGCTCCCAGATCCTCTCGAATACTACCTCTAGCCATAGGTGTTGGTAGCCTAGTGGCAAAGGGGGAGCCACCACCCCCCACTAAGTACTATGTCGTGGAGAGAACCTTTTGGGTTAACTGTTTAAAGACAGGCGTGAACGAGCCGAATTACAGAGTGCTTGAGGGGGTGAAGACGGTAGTAGAGGGCACCATAATATCAATAGATATAAGAGATCCAGTAGCATTACTAGTAAACGGATTGCAGGGGGTACATGTGGTTAACATAGGAGCTAAGACTAACTGTACCCCTCTAGCAACAATCGGAGACACTATTGTACTATGCAGGGTCAACAAGGGATACGCAACAACCCTAATAGAGGGGGAGGCCGCTAAAAGAATAGAATACATGGCAACACTATTCACTACAACAGTCATGACCCCCTCCCCCTCTTTTTAAAGGCGAGCTCCTCCCGAAATCCAGGGAGCTACCCCTTCAATGAACTCTAATCTACTTTCTTCATTCTTAAGACTCTCTCCCCTTTAGACTTGATATAGATCATAGCGTAATCCTCTAGGACCGAGCAGGGATTTCTCAGCTCAACATAGAGACCCGTGTTATCCCTCCAGTAGGATAGGAAGCCTAGTTTTCTCAATCTCTTAACAATGTTAATAGCAGTCCTTCTAGTAACTCCCATCTCGCTCCCTAAAGCGTCTACGACCAGACCCACATTAACCCTTCCTACACCATAAATTTTATACAAGAGTATAGCGGCTGCCAGCTCCCTCCTTCTTATCTTCACTTCCCCCCCAACTCCACTGTAGCAACTCCTCACGCTGAGGGGTGAGCGAGGGTATTTATCTTCTACTTTGTTCGGTAAAGCGTCTCCTCAACCTCCACTCTCTAGCTTCCAGCTATAACTCTCTGTCCTCATAGTATGGTGGAATGTCGAACGTTTTTGGTAGACTAACTCTTATTAAGCGTTCTCTAACACTAGTTTAAAAGAAAGCCGGGCTTATGGGGGTTTCCCGAAGTGAAGGTTTTAGTTGTTAGGGCTGAGATGGGTAGGGTTGTAGAGTCTAGGGTTCTTGAGGGCGAGTTCTACGAGGTTGTAAAGAAGTATGTTTCCATTGCTAGCTCGGAGTGGGATCCTGAGGTTAGCGATTTTGTTGTTGTAAGGGACGATCTTAACGTGGACGTGGAGGGTTCTCTAGAGAGGGAGGTCTTAGAATATCTAAGATCCTATGGTTCTCTTGAGGAGAGTGAGGGGGCTCTAAGGGTTAGACTTCCTGTTTATACCATAAGCTTTGATAATAGGTTTGTGGGAGAGGATTCTTATGTTGAGAATAAAGTGTATATAATCGCACCCTATGTTAACGAGGATCTCAGAGTTCTCTTTGAAACGGAGGCTGCCAGTATAACTACACAGGAGGCCGCACCTGAAGGTATAAGGCGTGTGTAGAACCTCAAAGCATGTCTTCCACGTTTAACCCTATAACTTTAACCTAGCTCTCGACCTTTTAAGGACAGCCTTTGGATGTAGATGAGGGTTGTCGCTTAGATACAGGGATAGCAGGTTTTAGTGTTGGTGGGTATTAATGTGTTTTTAATAGTCTTCTCTCATATCTGGGTTCTAGGTGGTTTTATTGGCTTACACGGGGAAGGCTTTAGAGGTTTTCTTGGAGACGGGCACTCGGTTTCCTAGGAGGATTATATGGGCTTTGGGCTTGGTTAAGTATGCTGCGGCTAGGGCTAATGCTAGCCTAGGTCTCCTCGACGATGCTAGGGCTGAGGCTATAGTGAGGGCTGCTTTGGAGGTTGCAGAGGGGTTGCATGATGATAAGATTGTTGTTGACGTGTTTCAAACGGGCTCCGGTACTGGTGTTAACATGAACGTTAACGAGGTTATAGCTGATAGAGCTTCTCAGATATCAGGTTTGATGGTTCACCCTAACGACCATGTTAACATGGGCCAGTCTTCGAACGATGTGGTGCCAACAGCTATTAGGATAGCGTTAGCCTATGAGGTGGAGAGGGGATTGCTACCAGCTCTTGACAAGGTTATTTTGAGCCTTGATAACCTAGCTTCTAGGACGCAGGGTGTAGTGAAGCCTGGTAGGACGCATTTAAGGGACGCCCTACCGGTAACCATGGGCCAGGAGTTTTCAGCCTACGCTGACGCTTATAGGAGAGCTAGGGGGTTCACTGAGTACGCTTACAAGCTACTCCTAGACATCCCCTTAGGTGGTACAGCTGTTGGTACTGGTTTAAACGCTCACCCGGATTACCCTAAGCTTGCTGTTAGTTTTCTAAGGGAGGCTACAGGTCTCGATTTAAGGGTTGCTTCCAGCAAATTCAGGGCCATGAGGCTGTTAAGTGATATAGTAGCTGTTAGCTCGGCTTTTAAAGTGATAGCCCTTGATACGTGGAGGCTGTGCCAGGATCTTAGGCTCATGTACTCAGGTCCTAATACAGGTTTCAACGAGATAGATATACCCCAGGAGATTGCAGGTAGTAGTATGATGCCGGGTAAGGTTAACCCGGTTACTATAGAGGCGGTTATGCAAGCCTCATCCCATGTAGTAGGCTTAGACAACTCCATCACAATGGCATCGTTACTCGGAGAACTGGAATTAAGCATGGGCATACCCCTTGCAGGCTACGCTAGCATAAGACAGGCCACGTTACTAGCGGAGTCTCTTAACAAACTAGCACCCCTAGTCCTCGATAGGATCAGACCCAATGTTGAAAGGGCTAGAAAGCTTGCTGAAAGTAGCCAAGCACTCATAACAGTACTAGCCCCCATAATAGGCTATGACAGGGCTTCAGAGATCTCAAAAGCTGTGTACAAAGGCAAAACCATTAAGGAGGCTTTAAGGGAAGCGGGCGTCCCCGAGGATCTAATCTCGAAGCTACTCGACATGGAGAAGTTAACTAAACCAGGAATACCAGCTTTAGAACATAGAGGATGATAGTCCTCCAGCTTCCGATGGATGCTCTCTATACGAGGTAACCATCGTCTACTCTAAGTATACTCTGTATACTCCTTAGATGGGTTTCCGCTAAGTTGGTCTTAGTTAAAAACTCTCGTCCCACATTACACCTCTTTCTAGTAATCTTATAATACTCTCAGCTATCATAGGGCGTCCTGATTCAGCTGGGTAAGCATATGGAAGCTCCACAGTGACCGTGCCTAGGTAGCCTTTAACCTCTAAGGATACGGGGTAGACGATGTCCACTTCTTCAACTCTCATCCCCTTAAGAACCTTAGCTAACATTTTTACAGTACCATCTACGCTGAACTGCAATGGGCCTAGGTTACGTTTAGCTGCGTAAGGGTATTTTTCGTAGAGTAGCCTAGTCCTACCCTTAGGTGGGTGATCACCCATTATACCGCCTATTATGAAACACCTAGCTCCCCACACCTCTAGGGGGTCTAGGGTTTTCTCAGCCCACAGATCTAGTAGTATAGAGTCGGGTCTATTGCAAAGACTCCTACTATCCCAGATCACCTCAACCCCCCGTCTAGCTAGGAGTGCTTCTAACTCAGGGGTTACAAGGCCTGTTACATAGAACTTAATCCCGTTAGATTCAGCAACACGAGAGGACTCCACGTACTCCTCCACAACCCACCTACTAGCCCTAACCTCCATGTTATCAACTACTACGACCCACCTACCCATAGGAGACAACCCATAGTAGGAGATATCTATATACAACTATAAAGCTTAAATACCCGAGCTCCCACTAGTTCTAGTGAACTAGAGGGATAGGAGATAGGAGAGGTGGAGTAAGAAATGGCATGCGAGGGAGCACCTGAAGTAAGGATAGGGCAAAAGCCTGTAATGAACTACGTGCTAGCAATACTAACAACCCTAATGGAGCAGGGAGTAGACAGGGTAGTAATAAAAGCCAGAGGTAGGAACATAAACAAAGCCGTAGACGCTGTGGAGATTGTAAAAAGCAGATTTGCTAAGAACGTAGTGGTAGAAGACATATCAATTGGAAGCCAGGAGGTAATGGTAAAGAACCCACAAACAGGCGAAGAGAGACCGAGACGCGTAAGCGGAATCGAAATCTGCCTAAAGAGAGAGTAACCACACGTAAATCAAAACACCATAACATAAACAGAGTTTTTTAAACCGGAAACCCGGACATCCTAGCTCGTTATAAACCATTCCACTCCTCTAGACTACCGTTTCTCGGTAGATAGCAGATCTTCGCCTCTAAAAGCTCCCCACCATCCAGCCTCACAACGGTTAACAAGGCCTAGACCACCCTATGGGAGCTGTTAGCCCCCGGTCACCCGAGGAGTACATCAACCCCCCTCTGGGTAATCCGAGTCTAGAATGCTCATAGACCTTAAAACCTCATAGGCCTCAATGTATACGAAAGTAATATGGGGGCTCTGAAGCTGTTTTTGTCTCCAGGATCGCCTATTAGGCTCAGCTCCCATGAACTAGCCGAGGTGCTGTGACGCCCGTGGAGAGCATCCTCTAGGCAGCGTCCTCATACGGGGCCCCGGCCTCCCGGGGTGCTCCTAGTGTCACAGCACCCCAGCTGGCATTAAACCGTGTAATCTCATCATATCCACATATAATGTGAGAGTTGGGCTTAACAAGCGTTTCGTTTGGGAAAGGATGTAAATGATATGGGTGATCGTGAAAACAGAAATAGCTTTCAATCCCTTGTAGACTCTATTGTTCTCATGTGTTATTCTGCATGCTGGGCATTCTTTGCTTGTGTAGTATTCTGGTATGAGAGCTCAACCTCTATGCTGTACTCTCTGAATACATCAACTCGCGTTCTGTAGTCTGGGAAAGGGATTGGCTTAAGGGAGGCAAGGCTCAGTCCTGGCGTCACACATCATCCCTCAGCAATACCAGCTCCTATCATCGCCGCCATCTTATATAAATTCGCGGATAGCCTATTAAAGCTTCCTGTTACGTCTTCATTTTCCATGGTGGATTAAGCTTTAGGCTTTGAGGGCCGGCTAACAATGTGAGCCTCCGGGTTTGTATTTATGGGTTTAGGGTATAAGGGGTGGTGTTAGGTTTAATTATTGGATTTGGGGGTTTGGATGTTATGTCTTTCTCTATTAGGGTTGGCTTAGCTGTCGTGGGATTCGAGCTTAGTGTTAAGTTTAATGTATGTGTTTTTATTAGGGATGGTGTCATTGAGTCTATAGAGGGTTACGGTTCCTGTAGTGAGAGCTCTCTAGGTAGCCCTTCCCTAGCACTTCTACCGCAACCCGGTAATGCGCATGTTCACTCTGCAGATCACGCTTTCCCAGAGTATGGTATCCATATGAGTTTAAGGGATTTGGTAGCACCACCTCATGGTCTTAAGCACAAGCTCCTAGAATCCACCCCTGGAGAGGATCTAGTAAAGGCTATTAGTGAGTTCTACGAGCTCGCTTGGAGGATGGGTTTAGGTATACTATTTGATTTCAGAGAGGGTGGCGGTTTAGGCTGTATGCTTGCTAGGAAGGCTAGAGAGCTTCTACCACGTGGCTTAAGAGTTGTTATACAAGGGAGGCCGGGCCCCATGTGGCCTGAGGGATGTGAGGGTCTAGGTGTATCCAGCCCTCTCGACTACAACGTGGAGTTTCTAAGAGAGATGGCGTTGAAACACAAACCGGCCATGGCTCACGTAGCTGAGGACCCTGAGGCTAGAGCTGCAGGCGATCTTGAGAGGGCGGTGGAGGTGGGGTTAGACGCTATAGTTCATGGAACTCACTTGAGTGAGGGGGATTTAGAGGTTTTAAAGGAGAGGGGAATGGCTCTAGTGTTGTGCCCTAGATCGAATATGTGGCATTCCATAGGAGTACCTCCTGTAGCGGAAGCTTTAATAAGAGGAGTTACTATAGCCTTCGGCAGTGATAATGCTGCCTGGCAAACCCCAGATGTGTGGGCTGAAGCTCAAACAGCACTCCTCCTAGCTAGAGCTCAAGGTCTTAGAGAAGAGTGGACTGCTAAGAGGATTCTGGAAGCTATTATGATAACCCCCTACCTACTAGCTGGTGCAAAACCACCAGCTATAGTAGAGGGGGGTGCTGCTAAGATGATAATCGTTAACCTAGAAGGAACGGGAGTGCTGAGAGCTAGAAACCATCATTACGCCATACTCAAGAGGGTGGGACCCTGGAATACAATAGCTAGGATTGATGGAGAGGGTATGGCCTGGCTGACAACAGTTTCTCGATAGTCCTGCCCTCCAAAGGGCTTTCCCCGCCTACCTACCAATTACGAAGCTATCTTCTTAATAATGTATATGATGCCGTCTTCAGCCTTGATCTCGTCAATACAGAGCTTAGTTACATAGCAGTAGGCGACAACAGCGCTAATGATAGCATCAACTTCGTCCTTACAGAGGTCTTTAATGTTTAAGTTGATAGACAGCCTTGTTCCTTCTAGGAGGGTTTCAACCCTAGGATATCCCGAGCTTAGTAATGCACTTCTAGGATGGGTTTCTATAACTATAACATTCATGTTTGCAAGCTTACTAGATAGCGCCCACGCTCTTTTTGTTAGAGAACGCATGGGGCCTAGGGTTGGTGGGAGAACTGGGTAGCCTAGGCTTCTGGCGGTCCTATCAACCCTTCTATAGGAAGGCTCTTCTATTAAGGGAGCATCTATAGCTACTAGCTCAACCCTATCATCTCTGATGGTTGAGAGTATCTCATCGTCGTCATATAGGCATGTAACCTTGAGGATCTTCCTAGAAACTACATCTAGGAGTGCGTAACCCGAACACCTCTTAGGGCTAGCTGCGAGGTCGAGACCTGCTACGAAAAACATAGCTCTCTAACCCCGATGTTAACCCACTTTCAGCTCAGATCAGCTACATCACTCTTCAGTGAGGTGTCCTCTCATCATCCAAGGGTAATCTAGGTTGCCTAACGCTTATAAACTATCCTACAAGCTAACATTTAAAAACGTTAAAGCTCTCCCTTCTATTGGTGTTGTGTTTGCTCAACCCCATAGAGGTCGTTAAACTAGTAGAGGATAATATGAGGAGATACGGCTTTCCCTTTCCCGTACCGCGTGAGGCGGTATACTCCTGGGCTAAACCTCTTAAGCTTCCCGAGAGGGGCCCCGTTATACTGTATACTGGTGCTCTCTACCAGCTTACACCTTATATAGCTTCTGTTGTAGAGCAACTCTCAACGATAGAGGGTTCTAAGGTATCCGGGATCGCCTTAAAACTCTCGGGGATCCTATCATCTCTTGGTGTATCAAAGCTAGTTGTGAGGCCCAAGAGTGACATGGTATCTGTGGTTGAGAGAATCCTTAAATCCATAGTGGGGTTGCTTGAGCGATCTGGGGTTAAGGTTGCATATCCCTACGAGGATGACATGTATAGTGGTGTTCTACTCTATGATCTAGGCTTAGATGAGCTATTCAAAGGGCATGCTGTTAAAGTCTATAAAGCCTTGAAATCCCGAGGAGCAGAGCTTATAGTAACTGTTGATCCTCACACAACACATATCATGAGGAGTGTTTATCCAAGGTATGTGGACGGCTACGATTTAAAAGTTAAAAGTTACTTGGAGATACTAGCGGAAGGAGGAGCGGAGTTTAAACAAGGATCTATTGGAGGTAGGGTTGTTATACACGATCCATGCCTCTACGCTAGGTTTGAGAACGTGGTAGAGCATCCTAGGAAACTCCTCAGCACAGCGGGGTTCGAGGTTTTAGAGCCTAGGAGGTCTAGGAAGATGACCTACTGTTGTGGCGGGCCTATAGAGGGTTTAACCCCCAGGATGGCTGAGATGATTGCCAAGACTAGGTTTGAGGAGCTCCGCGAGAAATCGAAAACCATTGTAACCCTATGCCCTATATGCTATATTAATTTAAAAGCTGTAGCAGAGGATGATGTGGATGTCGTAGATATAGCGTTACTACTATCTGGTGTTAAACCTTGACCTTCAACTCGCTCCAGGCATACCAGGAGATCTGGGATGCCCTATCTGATGGCGAGTTTCAGGAGGCTTTGAGGAGAGCTTCAACCACATCGCAGGTTAAAGTCGAGGAGCTCCTAGCTGAGAGAAGGGATCTCCTAGAGTTATGTAGGGAGGTCGTTGAGGCTAAGAAGAGGTTTGTTGATCTCCTAGAAGAGCTCGTGGAGAGAGCTTATAGAAGCTTAGAGGCTGTTAAGGCTAAACCTTACTATGCTGAAGAAGCGGAGGAGGCTAGGAGGATTATAGGGAGTATAGTTGGTTCAGGAAAGCTTGTTGTTATGGCTAAAAGTATGGCGGCCATGGAGGTAGGGCTTAGGGGTTACTTGGAATCTCTGGGTAACGAGGTCTGGGAGACGGATTTAGGAGAGCTCCTCGTACAACTGGAGGGTTCAAGGCCTATGCACACAATAACCCCTGCAGCTCACATGACACGTCTCAAGGCCGTGAAACTTATATCGGAAAAGCTTGGAGTAAAACTTAAGAGCGATAGTGTGGAGGAGGCTGTAAAAGCTGTTAGGGAGTTTCTTAGAGGAAAAATAGTCAAAGCAGATGTAGGGGTGAGCGGGGCTAACGCTTTAGCAGCGGATACAGGAGCTATAGTCCTTATTGAGAATGAGAGTAACATAAGGCTCGTAACGAGCACCCCTCCAATCCATATAGCACTCGTACCCATAGACAAGATAGTGCCAACGCTACTAGATGCAGTAAAGGTAGCCATGGTCCAGGCGGCCTACGCAGGCTTATACCCACCAACATACATAAACATAATAGCTGGGCCTAGTAGCACAGCAGACATAGAAAGAGTTAGAGTCTACGGAGCCCAAGGGCCTAGAGAGCTCCACGTAGTACTACTAGATAACGGTAGGATGAAAGCATCTAAGGATATGCTCTTAAAAGAACAGCTTAGATGCATTAGATGTGGAAGATGTCAGTATGAATGCCCAGTATGGGTTCACACAGCAAACAAATGGGGAGGGCCAGCGTACGGAGGCCCAATGGGGCTCGTATGGACAGCTATAACAGTAGACCCCATTGAAGCAGGGAAGCTAGCATATCTATGCCTAGGCTGTGGAAGATGTGACGCCTCATGCCCGGTAGAGATACCACTATCAACGATACTAAGACATCTTAAGAGCGTAGCCTCCAGGAGCTCCTAAGCTCGAGTTACACAGACATGACCCCTCCCCGCCTTTTAAGGGCGGGGTTTCGAACCTCTGGGTCTTGGGTGTTAGCCCTCCGGTGGGGGTTTAATGGTTTTACTCCGTTATGTGTTACTATGTAACTCTCAATTTTCCTCGTTATCTTCACCTTGTACCCCTTTCTTCTTGCTATGTTTATTGCTGCGTTCACATCTGCGTTAACCTTCCTCCCAGTCTTACTGCATATGTATAGTCCTCTGTAAACCCTACTGTTATCATGTACCTCCCCGCATATCGAGCACTCCCTGCTTGTATAGTACTCTGGAACTACTTCAACCTCTATACCATACTCTCTGAACACGTCTACAATCCATAGTATTATTTTTCTATACCACCATATGTTTTTGTTATACTCGCTCCCGTTGTCCTGTGATAGCATTATAGGATACCCTATGTATAGTTTACGGACACCCCTACTCCATAGGGTCTCAGCTAGGAATCTAATCGATGTTAGGTATAGGTGTCTTAGCCTCTCATCCCTAATGTAAATAGCCTCAAGGTACCTCTCATGGTATAAGATCCACGTTGGGAGCCCAGCGTTTCTCAGCAGATCCCTTACAGCTTGGTATGTTGCTATCTCCCTCTTCCACCAGTAATACTCAGACTTGATAACACCACCTTTAACCAATAGTACATAGCCGTTTGTTGTAACGACAGCGAATAAATTGTTCAAACCCATGTCCATGAATGCTTTCTCATCGCCAATAGGATCCCTCTGCTTTATACTCCTGGGGTTAACGATCCTACCCTTTTTATCCTTATAGTTAGGCTTAACATAACCCTTCCTGTTTGATTTCGGTGGTTCCCTTCCAACCTCTATTGGTAGATAGGCGAACCACTTTCCGTTAACGTATATTATTTCAAGTCTTCCTTGCTTACCCTCCCACTTAATCCTACCAACATATCTAATCCTCAAACCGAAATCCTCTAGAACAAGGTAGCCCCCGTTCTCATCAACAGGCTCCAGGTGGTATCTATCGCTCCTGATGAATATGTGTATTTCCTTCTTCCCAGTAAACCTATCCTTCCAGTATCCTGGTGGTGAAATCTTCTTGATGTGTGGTGGTAGCCTTCCCTGCTTCTTCAGCTTCAGGAGCTCGAAGAATGATTTCCAAGCTTCATCATTCTTCTGTATAACAGCTTGAGCGTTAACACCTAAGGTCTCGTTATACTTATAGTAGTGCCTCCTGTCAATCTCGTTCATCTTATCCCTTGTAAGCTCCCCCTTGAAGAATGCCTGTCTCTTCTCATAGTTAAGCTCGTTGTATAGCCTAACACATGTCAAACCTATGCCCATAAGGCTCTCATGCTCAACCTCTGTGGGCAGTAGTCTTAGCCTAACATCCCTCCAGTTGCTGTTCAACCTCTCAGCAATCTCCTCTCTTAGTGCTTGAAGGGGGTCGGGGTCTCCATCTGTGAGTACAAATCGGGGAATCGTCCCCCCTTGGGTCATCCTTCCAAGCACTTCACCCACAGATGGAGCCAACCCCAACCCCCCTCCCAGCACACAACACAGAGATTTAAAAGTCTAACGCTCCAAAGTTATGGAAGTGAGGACTACGGCTGGTGTACGCTTTGAGTATCTCGGAGACCCTTAGATCTATGTTCTGGGAGCTCTGGGTTAAGGATTTAGATCACCCGTTTGTGGTGGAGCTCTACTCCGGGACGCTCCCGCTTGAGAAATTTAAATACTATGTGCTCCAAGACTACAACTACCTTGTCACCATGGTGAGGGTTTTAAGCCTACTAGCAGCTAAAGCTCCTACCCTTGAACTTTCAAGGTTAGCTCTAGAGCTAGCTTATGGCACTGTAACGGGAGAGATGGAGAACTATGAGAGGTTACTATCAGCTTTAGACATGACCATCGATGATGCCGTAAAGGCTAGGCCTAATCCGACTAACGTGGCTTATATGAATTTCCTCCTCTTAACAGCATACCATGGAGACTTCTATGCTGGGCTGGCTAGCGTGCTACCCTGCTTCTGGACTTATGAGGATATAGCTGAGAGGCACAGGTGGAGGCTTGAGGCTAACAGGGTGGAGCTCTACAAAAGGTGGGCCTCCGTGTACCTCAGCAGCGAGTATAAGATGTTGGTTAGAAGGCTTAGGGATGCGGTGGATGGATCAGGTAGGAGTGTTAGCGAGCTGAGCTACCACTTCGAGCAGGCTCTGAGATACGAGATAATGTTCTGGCAGTCCGCGTACATCATGGAGGAGTGGCCATTCTAATCTTTAAGCTCTAGGGTGTAAGCTATATCCTGGAGCTCTATGAAGAGGGAGTTTTCGGCTTCTGACCTGTGAAGAGGCCCCGCATCTCTGAGAGCTCCTAGCCTGAGAGTAGTGTCCTAGCATCTCTAATTACCCCTGCTATGTCTATCCTAGCTGGGCATGCTGTGTTACAGGCTGCACATAGGAGGCATGTGTATAGTGCTTTTACTACTTCCTCGCTCCTATAGCCTTTAACTACTAATAGTGCTATGTTAACTCTACCCCTAGGTCCGTAGCCTCTATGCCCTCCAGGCCTTAGAGTTGGACATAGTGGTTCGCAGAAGCCGCAGTAGACGCATCGACTAGCCTCTGCTACTACCCTCTCGATGGGTTTTTTCAACACCTACACCACTTTACCCGGGTTCAATATATTCTTTGGATCGAAGATCCTCTTAATCGATCTCATGAGCTCCAAGGCTTTAACGCCTCCCACCTGCTCTAGCTCCATTTGGAGGAGCTCCTTCTTAATGATGCCTATTCCGTGTTCAGCGCTAACAGTTCCACCTAGCTTTAACGCTATCTTAGCTATCTCCCTATACCACTCATAGACCTTCCTCCTAGCCCTCTCATCGTCCAGTGGGTAGCCTACAGCTGGGTGTATATTCCCATCACCAACGTGACCCCCTATTGAAACCTTCAACCCCATCTCATCGCTTACACCCCTAATAGCTCTTATGGCCTCCAGGAGCCTGGAGGGGGGTACTGCTATATCCTCAGGGTGTACTACAACGCTCCTACCTGGGTAGAGCTTAGCAGTCATAGCTATCTGTGCAGCGAATAGATTCCTCCTAAGAGCTATAAGCTTCATCTCCTCAGCCTCCTCCATGCTCATAGCAGTGTATACGCTTGTAGCCCCACTCTCAACCATAACCTTCCTAAGCCAACCCTTAATCCTCTCCACAGCTTCAACATTACAATCCACAGCAACCAAGAACATGTTACCCTCAGCTTTGAAGCCAACATCGACAGTTTGCCTGGCGAGCTCCACAGTCTCAGAGTCCATAAACTCCATCATTAGAGGTTGGACACCACTAGACTTAATCACCTTGTAAGCCTCGTAGAAGCCTTCCAACGTGGGGAAGAAGGCTAGTGATACAACTGTAGCTTCGGGCAAAGGGGTTATCTTAAGGGTAGCATCTGTAACGATAGCCAGCGTACCCTCACTACCAACAATGAGCCTAACGAGATCATAGCCCTGCCTACACTTCGTAGTCCTACAACCAACCCTAACAATAGACCCTCTCTCGTCAGGAATCACCATCGTAAGACCTAGAACCCAATCCCTCATAGTACCATACTTAGCCCCCCTAAGCCCTCCAGCCCCAGCGTTAATAGCACCACCAACAGTAGCTATAGACACACTACCGGGATCCACGGGGAACATGTACTTGTAACGGGATAGCTCGATATTAAGATCGCCGAGTCTCACACCAGCCTCAACGTCAACAGTGGAATCAAGGATACTGACACCCAACACCCTATTCATCCTCTCAAAGGATACAACCACACCCCCCTCTGGGAGAGCTCCTCCGGAGAGATCTGTAGTAGAACCCTGAGGGTATACTGGAACACCATGCTTATAGGCTAGGGATAGAATCCTAGATACATCCCCAGCATTCTCAGGGAACACAACAGCTATAGCTTCAGAGGAAAGCCCAGTGGGCTCCCTAGAGTAGAGGCTTACTATAGCCGGGTCTACCACAACCTTAGAGGCTCCCAGGGCCCCCCTCAGCTCCTCTACGAAGGTCCTCAAGACCCCTACACCGTTAAAGGTTGAGTTGAACCCGACAGTATAAAAATAAAACGTAGCATAAATGAATAGACTACGTCTTAAAGCTAACTACTTTATGGGGGGCATGTAGTCTGGCGGTGCATACGGGACTATCATGGTGTAGAGCCATAGGATGGATAATAACACCTGTAATGTGGCTATAATCGCAGCGTACTTAACCCAGTAGGAGAAGGAGATTTTCTCTCCATGTCTCTCAAGTATCCCTATGGCTATTATGTTAGCTGTAGAGCCTATTGGCGTGTAGTTACCGGCCATTGTGCCTGCGAATAGCATGGCCCAGAAGAATGGGAAGACGTTCCAGCCGTGGCTCTCGTATATCGCGTGGACTATGGGTATGAGGGTTGCTATTGCCAGGACGTTGTCTAGAAAGGCTGTTAGGACACTGGCTAACATGAATACTGAGAGTAGGGTTCCAAGCTCTACACCTAGTCCTACGCTGCCTATCCTTGATCCTAGTTCTACAGCGTAGCCTCCAATAATCATGTTTGCCCCCGTGTACTTAAGGGTGCCTACAGCTGAGAAGAGTAGCATGAAGAATAGTAGAGTCCACCAGTCAACCCTATGCATGATAATGTCTCTAGCTCTCATCCTCTCTATGAGGAGTCCTACGGAGGCCCAGAACATGGGTGCAGCTACGAGGACCACGTTTTTCATCGAACCAGGCTCCATGTCTAGGAGCTTCTCAAGTAGACTCTCTAGCGGGTGGTGTACGACGAGGGTCCCTATGGTCCCTATGAAGAGTATCCAGTTAACCCACTGCATCCTTAAAACCTCCTGTGGCAACTCAAATCTAACACCTACACTCCTAAACCTGGCGTCCAGCTCAGCTACATAGGATCTCCAAACTATAAGAGAGGCTATGATTGAGACAGTCAGGACTATGACGGCGTTCGGAGTAGACCATCTTATGAAGTCGAGGAACGTGAAACCCCCTCTTAGAGCAACCATAACACCTATAGGGTTACCTACGACGGTAGCACTACTACCAACATTGGTTGTGAAGACAGCTGCTACAACAAAGGGTAGCGGGTCGACCCTAAGCCTATCACATATCTTTAGGATGAAGAGGGTTATGAATATGATGGATGTAACCTCATCGACAAGAGCGGCCATGAAAGCGGCCATAGCGAGTATCGAGGCGTAGAGCACCACCCCGGATCTAATCCTGGAGCCTAGAGTATCCAGTATGTAGTCGAAGAAATGCCTTTCCTCCAGCACACCTATAACAGTCATCATGCCAACAAGGAACAATATCACGTCAAGCTGGGAGAACTCAACGAGATGAGGTATATCGAGCAACCCTAACACCATGAGCAACGAGACACCTAGGAAGGCGAAGGCAACCCTAAACTGCCAGTATAGGAGGGTAGCTGATATGAAGAGAGCTAGAATGGATGTAGCAATACTCTGCTTGAAATTCATACCGCCAAGCCCGAGTCCTTGATAGGTTAGAGTGAATATGCTAGCTGGGATCAAGACTATCAGCAGAGGCTTAACCCTCTCCATCACCCTAAAGCACCCTTTAAAGCTAGTAGATCTAAGGTCTATAAGCTTATACTCCTGAAACCTAGGAGGAAGGGGTGCAGACCGGAGTACTCAGAGCTTTACTCTAGAAAGCTCTATTGACATAAACCTTTAAATTTATATGCTACAAATACTACAGATTTATAAGCTCTCTCAACTCTCTAGGTAGCGGTGATTGGTATGAGCATAGAGTTTGTCGAGCCCGTAGATGTTAAGAAGCTCATAGACATGCTCTTATCTGCTTTTGCAGATGAGTGGATAGCCTCCTACTACTACACATTGACCGCCTACGCTATTCAAGGGCATGTGTCTGAGGAGATAGCAGAGCACTTCCTTAAGGAGGCTGAGGAGGAGTGGGGTAAGCACGCTAGAATGCTAGCTGACCGGCTTCAGGATTTCAATGTACATCCTCCAAGGCAGTTCACAGCCCTATGGGAGATCTCCAGCTGCAAGTACCCTAAGACCCCGGAGGATCCATTCGATATAGATGGATGGTTGATAGCAGCTATTAAGGCTGAGGAGTGCGCTATCAAAACCTATAGGGAACTCTACTCATTCACGCATGGAAGGGATCCTGTGACCGAGGAGATAGCAGAGGAGATACTAAGAGACGAGGTTAGACATAGAACCAATCTATTAAACTTGCTTAGTAAGGAAGGCCTGAAAAGGTTGGAGTCACACACTTAGCTAAAGAGCTCTCTGAAATCTCCTTTTTAAACCCTTCCCTTTTTAGGAGCCCTCTTAATGCATATTCTGAAATAGCTTCTCTCAGGGAGACCCAGGCGGATACGGGGGTAACATGCAATATCCTAGAATGTGGGGAGAGATTAAAACTATTATTAGTCTACGAGGGGTCCTATGACTTCTTCTCCAACCATCCTGTTTACCCTCTCGACTTCCCTGTCTACGTATCTCTGCATCTCCTCCATCTCCTCCTCTGTCAGCCCTTTGAATCTTCCTTGTGGTGCTAGGTAGTGTTTTACATGCTTCCTCCTGGGAACTCTTGTTGTTACCTTGAAATCCCCTTCTACCATCTCCCAGTTTATCCACATTGCTGTTTCAACTGCTAGTTTTCCGATTTTTATCCCATATCTTGGGTCGAATCTCCACCCTGTGGGGCATGGTTGGAGTATGTGTATGAATGAGGGGCCTTCTACCGTTAGCCCTTTGGCTAGCTTCTGGTCCATGTCTATGGGGTAGGCTATGTTAGCTGTTGCAACATATGGTATTCTATGGGCTGCCACTATATCTGCTATCGGTTTTTTAGCCTGAAGTTTACCTCTTAAAACCTTACCTATTGGGGTTGTTGTAGTCCAGGAATGTAGTGGTGTGCTACCACTCCTCTGAATTCCTGTATTCATATAAGCTTCGTTGTCATAGAGGACATACATGATCTTATGCCCTCTTTCTAGCATACCGCTTAGAGACTGTAATCCTATATCGTAGGTTCCACCATCGCCTGCTAGCACTACAACCTTAATATCACTTGACATGTCTATAAGCCCTTTCCTAGCTAAAACCTTAAAGGCCGACTCCACCCCGCTAGCAACAGCTGCTGCATTCTCGAAAGCAACGTGTATCCAGGGTACCCTCCATGACGTGTAGGGGTACATTGTTGTTGATACTTCAACACAACCTGTAGCGTTGACTATCACAGTGTTTCTCCCTGTTACCTTAAGTAGATGTCTTATTATAGTCCCAGCGGTGCACCCAGCGCAGAGACCGTGGCCTGGGGCGAACAGCTCCTCTCTAGGTAGATCCCTAACACCTCTAATCCTAAGCTCACTCATAGTTAACACCTCGTACTCCCCAGTATAGGGTTCCAAGCTCCCTAGCCCTCCTACCAAGCTTTAACGCCAACTCTAACATCCCCTTGAAATCTGACTCAGTAACAGGTCTACCCCCAATCCCCGCCACGTAGTTAACGATATCTAAGTCTACCCTCATCCTATGTAATGATGCTATAACCTCTAAAGCCACGGGCCCCGCTATGCTAGCACCATAACTTATAGCTCTGTCAACCACAATTAACGTTGAAAGACCCCTAGTAACCTTATATAGCTCATCCACAGGGAACGGTCTCCAAAGCCTTAACCTTATAGCTCCAACCTTGTAACCCTCAGCTCTAAGCCTATCCACAGACTCAAGTAGAGATCCATAGATTCCACCATAGGCTAGTATTGCTATCTCAGCATCATCAATATTGTAGGCCTCGACAGGCTCGTAACGCCTACCTAACACTTTACCCATATCTCTATCACGCTCCCTGATGATATCGTAAGCCTCCCTCATGGCCTCCACCTGCTGGTATTTAATCTCATAGTACCAATCGGGTCCAACAAGAGAACCCATAGTCACTGGTTTAAGTGGGTCAAGTTTAACCCTATCCCTTCTCGGTACTAGCGATCTAACATAGTGTCTATCAGCGACCACGTGGAGGGGCTCATATGTATGGCTCATCCAGAAACCATCGTAAGCTACAATAACGGGAAGTAGTATTCTGGGGTCCTCTGCTACCATATAAGCTTCTATGACGGTATCGTAAACCTCCTGGGCGGTTGACGCTATGAATGTAATCCACGAGGAATCTCTTACATTCATTAGATCGCTATAGTCACACCATATGTTTATAGGTGCTGATACAGCCCTAGCGGCAACGCTCATAACGAGAGGTAACCTCATCCCGGATGCTATGTATAAAACCTCATGCATAAACTCTAAACCCTGCGATGATGTTGCAGTGAAAACTCTAGCTCCTGCAGCTGAAGCCCCTATTACAGTGCTTAAGGCTGAGTGCTCGCTCTCAACATGTATCATCTCAGCCTCTAACTCCCCATTAGCTACCATCTCAGCTAACTTCTCTACAACTCCTGTTTGAGGGGTTATAGGGTATGCTGCTATGACATCTACATCGACGTCTCTAACAGCGTAGGCTACAGCATAGTTGGAATTAAGAACGACTCTCACCTGCCTCACGGGGCCTTCGAGTACCTCCACCTGCTACTTCACCTCCTCAACCATACTTATAGCGTCAACAGGGCACTCCTCAGCACATATACCGCAACCTTTACAATTATCGTAGTCTATCTCCAACGTAAAACTCCAAACCCTCCCCTTCGACGTTCTATAAGGTGTGTCTACTAACTTTATAACACTGTCCGGGCAGTACATCCAGCATATAAGACAACGTGTACACACATCCTGGTTTATAACAGGTCTGAACACCCTCCAGTCTCCCGTCTTCCTAGCAATACTATTTCCAGGCTCTACTACCATCCCACCTATAGGGAGCTCCCTCCAGCTCAACCCTCCAACACCTCTGCAAGCCTATACGCTTCAATCAAAGCCTCTATATTACCTAAAGCGGCCTCTCCTAGAAAACCTGTCTTGGTAAGACTATCCAAGGAGCCTTCAAACTTAATGTTGAAGAGGGTTTTCAATGTAGCCTTAGCAAGAGACTCTAGCGGTATTAAGCGTACTACTCTAGCTAGGGCACCTAGCATAGCTATGTTAACAATAGGAGCTTTTATCGTCTTTAAAGCTATAGATGTAGCGTCGGCAACGACAACCCTAGGAACCCCGAGTTTAGCTGAAACATCTCTAGCGGAGAACTTCGAGTTTAAAACAACAAAACCATCACTTGCAAGACCTTGAATGAACTGTGATGGGGGAAGGCTTGGATCTAGGACCACAACCACATCTGGGTTTAATATGGGGGACCTAGATCTTATGGGTGCTCGCGAGATGCGGGTATAGGCTCTAACCGGGGCCCCTCTCCTCTCAGGGCCGAACTCGGGGAAAGCTTGAGAGTAGAGACCCTCATAGCTGGCAGCCTCAGCTAAGATAATAGAAGCTGTAACAGCACCCTGACCTCCTCTACCATGCCATCTGACCTCAAGTGCTCGATATGGTTCAGGCAAGGATTACACCTCCTTGTTACTTATAGATTTTCAAGATTAAAATATCTAAATATATAGGTGGAAACGTGGGGAATACGATTGTCTCCTCTAAGCTATTCTAGGGTATCCTTGGTTTTTCATACTCCATCCCAGCGTTAAGGGGTTTCGTTGCATCAATACCCATCTTAGCGGTTAGCCCATCTCTACTACTCGGATCTAGTGTTGAGCCTCGCGCATTCCTAACTATGACCAGATCCTCGTCAGCCTGAAACCTCGTTGCTATAGCCCACTCCACCTGGCTAGGATCATCAGGATCTATATCGCTATCAACTACTATAACTTGTTTAAGGCTTGGGTGTGCAACGAATGCTGCCATTATAGCGTTCTTAGCATCTCCTTCATGCCTCTTATCTATAGATATTATGGCGTGAAGCCAGCCTCCACTAGCTGGGGTAAGTCTAACCTTGTGAACTCTAGCTACAACCTTTGATACAGCCTCCCATATAGCGGCCTCCTTTGTGAACCCTATTAACAGTGAAGCCTCTAAACCACCAGATAGTATGACGTGTGTAAGCTCGTTCACATCAAGATATACTTTTAACACTTTTAACACAGGCTGATTTCTAACCCTATCATAAGTTCCTACTACATCAGCGTAGGGGCCCTCCTCAGCCATATCCCTTGATAGTAGGCCTTCTATTACAACAGCTGACCCTAGAGGAACAGGGTTCCCGTGTACTGGGCTTTCATAAACCCAGAGGTTGCCCAGAAGTTTAGAAGCAACATCTACTTCAAAAACACCGAACCTTGGGCTTGAAGCAGCGGCAACCATTATAGCAGGATGAACACCTATAACAACAGATACTGGAAGATCTTGACCCCTACTCTTAGCCCTTAAGTAGAGCTCCCATAAATGCCTAGGTACAACCCTCACAACCCCTACACGCTTATCCTTCACGAGAACCCTATGGATACTAGCATTACAAACACCATCATAGCACGCTATGAAGATAGCAGATGATAGGTAGAGCCCAGCCTCCTTCTCGTAAAACCTAGCAGCAGGAACCTCCATGAGCCCTCCCTCAGCCTCTCTAAGCCTTGGAGCTCCCACTACGGAGGGCCTAGCAGGACTACTCATAGCGTCAAATATCTTAAGGTAAGCCTCCTCATCACTTCTAACACCTAGAGCCTTGTAAAGTTTAAACCTTAGATCTAGGAGGTTCGAAGCAGAATCCTGGGGGCACCCCTCCACCCTGTAGACTATAACAGGGCCCCTACCCTGCCACTCACGTATAACCCTAGCAACTTCAAAATCCCTAGATAGGGTACCACCAATCCTCTCCACATCAACAACGTCGAGAAACTCCAGCACAGACCCCCTCACGGCAAACCACCAGATCCACCAACTCCGAGAGTACACTATTAACTCCAACCCCTATAAGATAATGTTTAGGTCCCCCTAGAGCACTTTAACACCTTTAACACATGGTTATATACCCAGTGATATAAGGATAGTCTAAAACCAAAAAACAGGGATCCTCAATGACTCTAACTATGAAGGGTAGGAGGAGGATTAAAACTTTCAGGTTTCAAGGGGCTAGGAGGCTTCTCCTCCTAGGACTAGCTATATGGATTCTCTTCCTGCTCTACTCCCTGTCTAAGATAGCATTAATTTCAGCTGAGGTCTTATCATCGAACATCATTGAGATAAGTGATCCTAGGAGTCTAGCTAACTCCATCCCTAGGAGTGGTATAGCGGTACTCTACTTTAAACAGGAGTTATGCCCTGGTTGTGCTAAGATAGAGCCTGCTCTACTAAAATACATGGGGGAGAATAGCGGGGCTAAGCTTATAATAGCAAACCTAGATAAGATGTTGGAGAGGGATGCACGAGCTACACTTGAGGTTCTAGGAGATTTTAGGGTGTTAGGTACTCCAACCATAATAGTGTATGTTGATGGTAGAGAGGTTGGGAGACACGTCTCTACATTTGGCTATGGTGACCAGTACGAGCCACTGAAGAGGTTCATAGAGGATAGTATTGAGGGTAGAGGGTCTAGTGTTAGTGATACAAGTCTATATACTGGGGTAGCTTTACCCTCTGAGAGAGCTTTCAACCCAGGTTACATACTAGCATCTGCTGTAGGGGCTCTCAGCTTAGGTCTTATAGCGGCCTTCTCACCTTGCAGTTTACCTATGATCGCCGCTTACTCTTTATCGAGTAGTGGTAGAGGCTTTAACCCATCAAATATGTTGCGTGAAGCGCTCTCACTAGGGTCTATAGCTCTCATAGGAGGCTCTGTCATGGTCTTAGTATACCTTGCCAGCTACACCTTACTCCCCGTTAACCTCTACAAACTAGTAACATCTCTTATAGCAAGCCTTCTAGTAGCCTGGGGGTTGTTAACATTGGTTGAGAGAAAGCATATAACACTATATGCACCGGGTTTATCGAAGGCCCTACCGCTCATAGGTATCCAGTGTAGCCTACCATTCCTCGTAGCCATGCTAGCATTGCTTGAAGCTGCACCGCATGTGATGCTATTAGGCTCCACAGCCTTCGCCTTAGGCTATATAACACCTTACCTAGCAGTCACCTCATCTCTTAACCTGGCGAGAGGGTTAGAGTCTGTTATGAAGAGCAGGTTGCTTCTAGTATTACAAGGCCTAGCCTTAGTAGCGGCAGGCTTGTACATACTCTACAACCTTAAATCCGCGGTATAATCTGGTCTACCTATAATAGTGGTGTGCGTTTCCCCGCTAACGGTACTTGATGGTATTTTCAGATACTTGTATTTCTGTTAGCGGGGTTGGGCCTTGGTGTGGGTTCATTAGCTTCACCCACACCTCATGGGCCCCAGTCGAGCCCAACGCCATGGGGCTCCCATCTGAGGATAGGTACTTCAAACCAATGTTTATAGCCCCAACGACATCCCTCTCAACAATCCTACCATCAACATATGCAACCCTCAAGACTATCTTCACAACCTTAAACCTACCATTAGCCCCCCTCACCGCGGTGCGGATCACCAGGGGGCTGTAGCCCTCAATCCTCTTCCTCGTGAAAGGATCTACGCTTGAGGAACCCCTCTCTGATATCCTAACGACGTGTACCGGTCTATCCTCTAGCAGTTTTATCAACGCAGCGATACTCCACTGGTGTATTCTGTGTCTAAGCTTCCTACCCTTATTCTTCTCCATCCTCCCCTTATCATCTTCACCAATATCTCCTATTACTACTACAGCGTTGTTCTCTCTCGCAAGCTCCTCTATGAAGTTTACAACCTTATACAGTATGTCTTTTTTCCTATCCCCCTCCCTAAGCTTTCTAAGCTTCTTTTTAATCTCCCTTGTTTTAGTAGACTTACCCTTCGATATCCTCTTCCTCCTAACAGCGTATGCTATGACGATCCTTCCAAGACCTGTCTCAATCCTAATGACCTCAACCAAAATACCGTTCTTGAATATGGCTATTGTTATGTCGTTTTCGTTACCATCAACTGCTATAACATTCTTCTTATCGTAGAACACAGAGTATACTTTTACGAATGTTATGTATGCTAAAACCCTCCTACCCCCACTTGTTTTCAATTTAAGCTCACTTGCAGGAATCCAACCACCGTAGAGGGGTACCTAAGCAGTTGCCTGTTATTCCTGTACTTTAGCTCAACCCACCCCCTATGAGTTCTAACCTTCAAGCTTCCATTCTCAATCTTCCAGTCTTGGTTGTCCGAGTATACTATTGTGACCCTTCTAACCTCTGGTTTTCTTGTGCGGGCTTCACCTTTCTTCAAACGTTCTCTGAAGGACTTAGCTCTCCTAACTGCATCCATCTAAGCACCCTTTATAACCCTTGTTGGTATCCATGGGTACTCTCTCCTATACCTCTCGTAGAACACTCTGTGTAGTGTGTTCTGGGATGCATTATGTTTTAACGCGTACTCGATCATCTCGCTAACCATGTTCTTCAAAGGTTCAACTATACCTCTTAGAGCCTCTCCGGCAACCCTGTTAGCGTAGCATTCCAACGCAACAGTTCTACGAAGTACTTTAAACTCCAAAAAGTACACCTCAAATTCATAGCTAGTACGATCTAAGACTAGGATATACCTCTGAGCTTTGAAGCTTAAATACCCATATATAACCGCATCAACCTCCCACATAGGCCCTTCTGGGAGCTCTTGGATCCCATGGGGTGTTCTGGAGTAAAGTTGACCTCCCTCCTGGATTTAAGTATGTTAATTTGAGAACTGTTACCCACGATTCTAGAACTACTGTTCTAGTTAGAGTCTTTGACGGCTCACCCAACACGTTATACCATGTATCTACAGCTATCTAAATCTACCGTCAGCTCTGTAACAGCCTCAACCATAGCAATTGTAGCTGTTATGGCTGAGAGAGTTGCTAGCATTGTGTGTAATGCTGACACAACCGGGTCTAAGTGTAGTATCACCAGTATAGCGCCTAGGAGCACCTGAGTTACCATCACTAGGAGCGTTAAGGCGGTCCACAGCCTTAGAGATCCCGCTCCCTTAGCTGGGTTGGAAGTCCAGGCTAGAAGGAAGCTTAGTAGAACAGCTGAGAAGGCTGAGAAGGCCGTTAACCTATGAGATTGGAGGTACAATGTATCCTAGGCAGAGAGGCCATTCAGGACCACAACCCATCCCCGCCCCCATGGCTCTTGTTACAGCCCCCAGCGATATTGTAGTGTATACTAGGATGACCGATGCTACGAATACAAATCACGCTCTTTTAGTCAAAAGAGACCCCCATGTATTAAAAATACATAATCCATTTAAGTTTAAAAGCTGTATATGGAAATTTTTCAGTTAGAGCTACTATAATGCTATAAGTATTACGACAACCAAGCTTAACGACACCAGCGAGTGAGGAACGAGCTCCGGCCCCGCGCCTTGGTAGGGTCTAGTATCCATTGTTATAACTCTAAAGGTTACATGGAGTAAGCCGTATGCGGATGTTAGTAGAAGTCCTATGAGAGCTGATGGTAGTATCGGGTCGGCTAACGGGTCTATGGTGGCGAGTAGGATGGCTGCGAGCACTATTAGGTAGAGCTCCGCTAAAGCCACGCCTATGAACAGTCTAGGCACATTGTTTACAACTTGAGAAGCTCTAATACCAGAACCCCCCATAGTCCCAGTCTCCTCTTCACGGAATGATGCTATGGCTACAAGTGCTAGGTATAGGCCTGAGAAGACCACTCCTAGAAGTCCTGTTATTGCATCCGCTAGTCCAACATCAGATTTCAAACCACCAGTTCCTAGTGCTATTACGAAGGGTAATAGTATGGCTACCATAGATGATGTGAAGAATGTTAATGTCATCCTAGCTGTAAGGGGGCCCTCCCACGCCTCTCTTAGCATTAGAAGTTCTGGTATGATGACTAGGATTGGTGTTATGAATACTGTTAAAGCTGTGAGCACGTTATGATAGCCTAAGGCCATGGCACCCCATACGGTTAGCTGAGCTAGGTAGACTAGTAGTAGTCCTAAGAGAGCTGTTGCTGTAAGGTTTCCTTTATCAAGTGGATGTAACGTAGCCCCTCGGGCTATGAAGGGTATAGAGGCTAGGATCAATGGTGGTATGCTAAATGAGGCTATTAATACGAAGAGCGCGCTAAAGCCGTAGAGCTCCCTTAAAACGGAACTCTTAAACCCTCGGGTATGTAAAGGAATGTTAGCTGAAATAGCTTGAAAGCGTATACAAGGAACCATGGGGGCATAGGTTTGGCCTTCTCAGCCTCAGGGGCCCCTCAGATACTAGTAGTGGGTAGAGGAGCTGGTGGATCCAGCCTAGAGCTTGAAGGATGGCTCCAATGGTGAATATCATACCCTAGACTCCGAACGCTATGACTAGAATGTACGCGAAGTTGACTGGGAACCATGGTGCTATATCGCTCCTCTTCTCATCAACAGTATGGGGTTCACGCCTCCACCTAGACTCCTTAGGGCTTAAGTGTATACCGTGGGCCTCGAAGAGCGTAAAGTGGAGTACGAATAGCAGGCCTAGTATTAATGCGAAGGCTACATGTATAGCTATAACCCTAAGGTATCTTGTAGCCTCGCTTACATCAAAAGCTAGAGCAGCTACAACCTTACCGAAGTACTCTCCCAGGCTACTTGAGACGAAGCCTATTCCGATGTTTATAGCTTCAACTGCGATCTTATCGCCTATCGCAGCGTAGCCGAAGAAGGCTGTTTGTAATGCAATGAACCCCGCTAGAACCCCCACTATCCATAAGATCTCCCTGGGCTTCCCGTAAGCTCCTACAAGGAAGTTTCTAAGAAGATGTGCTATGGCACCTAATATCATTATCTCAGCTGCAATACGATGCGATACCAGGATAGCTCTAAAGAACGGCTTAGTCTCCAAGAGCCTCCTATTAGCCTCAGCTGGGTTGGTGTAATCGTAGTATAGTAGTAAGAGGATACCTGATATAGCGAGCCAGGCGAAGGCGGAGGCAACTATAGCTCCAAGCCAGAACTCAAGGCTAACATAGCCATAGGGCACGCTTCTAAAGGGCAACTTATTCAAACCAGCCTTATCTACCAGGAGCTCGTACACCCTCCTAGCTATGGAGCTCAAATCAAACACCTCCTGCTAGGCCTCCCTAACAACAGACTCGGAGCCTACCAGCTCTTCCTCCTCAGCACAAGTGTTACAGAACTTACCAAAAATTGTGGCACCCACCACCTCTACAGCCCACAGCTCGCCATCTCTCACCTCAAGTCTAACAAATGGCAACGGCCTCTGAGGTGGTGCTAGGAGAACGGCAGCTCCACGATATGGATCGTAAGCCCCTCCGTGACATGTACAGTATATGACACCCCCTCTAGCCACGACCTCCGACCTAGCCAAGGGCACGGATCTACTGGGTGGAAGTCTACAGCCGGATATGGGCAGCCGAAGTGCTGACATACAGCACTATAAGCTACTATAGACCTATGAGGACCCACCCCCTCTACCACATAAGACCTGCCATAGCCTGGAACAGTTAACTCCACAGACCCCTCTTTAACCTTGAAAACTAGAGGTTCTTCATTGAGAGGCGTCATTGTTGTATGCACTTGAACCTTCACACTAACAGGGACACCGTTAGAGTCGCCAAGATTTACGAGAAAACATGGAGTCGACTTAAGAGGGTAGAAGAACACATACCTCTTGTTGACCTCCAACTCGTCAACCCTAACAGGCCTCCCATCACTCCAAACTAGCCTAGTGATAGGGTAAGGATGCGCTTTAGGGATTGATGGCATAATATACTTAACTACCGGGATACTAATACCCACGGTAGCCCCTGCAAGCCCCGAGACCCCGAGTAGCTTAATGAAATCCCTCCTATTAACCCGCTGCTCGCCAGCCAACTCGTAAACCCTCCATAGAGATCCACTATGCATTAATTATATCAGATCTTATATTAAATCGTATATATTGTTGATCTTTAATTAATATGAGATATCCTCTATGGTTTAGAGTAACAGGGATGAAGCACCGCCTAGAAGAAGGGAAGCCTAAGATAAGAGAGCTCACTATAAATTACCTTAGCCAAAAGCTGTTAATGATTCACCTCCCGTGATCCCTCCTGCCTCTTCACATGTTTTGATATTCTAACTTTTGTAGAAACTCTATTATTCTCTTGTACATGTCTATCTTATTATTTTCTTTTCTTATGGAGTGACCCTCGTCCGGGTATATTACTAGTTCGTGATATCTCTTTAGTTGTGCCAGCTTTTCTGCCATTTGTTTAACCTCCTCTACTGGACATCTAGGGTCGTTTGCACCGTGTATGAATAGTATTGGTGCTCTCAGCCTCTCCACATGGAATATGGGGGATCTATCGTAGAAGAGATTTGGATCCATTTTCTGTGTGTCGTAGATTTTTAGGTAGTCGGCCTCTCTCTCATATTCTGTGTACCAGTTGTAGAATCCTACTATTGCTACCCCTCCATCCCAGAGCTCCGGGTGCTTTACTAGGGCTAGTGCTGTTAGATAGCCTCCGTAGGATGCTCCTAGAGCGTAAACCCTCCTAGCACCCATACTCCTTGCTAGTTTAGCTGCTTCAACTACATCCTTTAAATCCCCGCCTCCCAAGTCTCTATCATTTAAATGTAAGAATGATCTTCCATACCCCGTGCTACCCCTGTAGTTTGGTAGTATAACAATGTAGCCTCTTAGTGCTAGAAGCTGGCTTACGGGGCTCCACGAGTCTAGAGCGTGTGCATCAGGTCCTCCGTGTATGTGTATAACTGCGCTACATTTCCAGTTACTAGGCTTGTAGACTATAGCCTCTATAAGCCTGCCATCGAAACTCTCGTACTTGATAGTCTCTACTCCAACAAGCTTCCCCTTGAGCTCCTCAGGAGTAGTGTCAACGACAATCCTACCGTTTACCACCAAGGCGCTAGGTTGAATTGAGGTCGTCCTAGTATATGCTAAGATCCTGCCATCAACATCTAGGTCTGAGACACCTGAATCCAGCGTCTTAAGCTCACCATGAGATAGCATTCTAAGCCAGTTCCTACCCTCAGAGTACTCTATAAATAAAACTCCATCCTCAAAGTATCTTGGAGACCACTTTTCGCTAGAGCTCCTGTAAACCCACCTCCACCTACCACTATCAACCTCAAGCTCTCCAATATCAAACCACTCATCAACATTACTGTAGAAAAGAGCCCTCCTAGATTTCACATCAACACCTCCAATGAAAGTTTCAGCTTTCTCAAAGTGTAAGAGTAGCCTGTCAACACCATCCTCGATATTAACTAATCTAATCTCGGTATCGTAGAAACCTTTGACGTACACGAGCTCCTTACCACTAATCCAGTTAAAGTAGAAAATAGGGTCATTCCACCCAGTAACCTCCCTAATGGATCCCCATTCGTAGACGTGGAGCTGGGCAGGCCTCCCTCCCCTATTAGATGTGAAAGCCACCCTCTCACCATCAGGACTGAACCTCGCACTCATATGATAGTACCTATGATCCCCCGTTATATCCTCCTCCCTCCCCGAGCCTAGATCCCTAACTATAACCTGAAACCTCTCATTCCCATCCCTATCCCTATGATATAACAACCTTTCACCCTCAGGTGATATATCAGGGTCGAGGCTAGATTCCACGCCTTCAGTAACCTTCTCAACGGAACCCTCATCGGCTCTGTAGAGGAACACATCCCACTTACCGGTTTTATTCCAGTTGAAAGCAACAAGCTTAGCTCTCTCACAGACATCAACATTAGCAACAAACCTAGTTCTACCAATAACCTCAGCTAAATCCATGGAGAAACACCTACATAATATGATGGTGATAGCACCTATATGTCTATGTGCATCATCTTCTCAAACACAGGAGGATAAACCACGTTATACTTTACCCCGGGTTTCTAATAAAGTATTGACGGTGTTAGGTCTTGGATTGTAGTGTGCATGCATGTTTTAAGCCTATAGGTGTTGTAGAGGAGGGGCTTTATAGACCTGGAGAGCGTGGGGCAGCGAAATCGAGGTATGAAATAGTCTCCGTGATTAGGGTCTTCGACGAGTTCGTCGAAGGCCTCGACGGTCTCGATGAATACTCTCACATAATAGTCGTCTATTGGATGCATGAGGAGAGGGAGGTTAAACTTAGAGTTAAACCTTGGAGTGTCGAGAGATACCCGGAGGTTGGAATTTTTGCTACCAGGTTCCCGCCTAGGCCTAACCCTATAGGGATTACCGTGGTTGAACTCCTCTCTCTGGAGAAACCTAAGGTTAAGGTTAAAGGGTTAGATGCTTGGAGCGGAACACCGGTCCTAGACCTTAAGCCTTATGATTACTACGATGTTGTTAAAAACCCCAGAGTCCCCTGGTGGTTCAAGGATAGATGGGAGGAGTTGAGGCTTAAACGAGATTACAGGAGGGTGGCTCCGTGGCTTGGGCCTTGTGTTGAGGGTGGTTAGAGTGGCTGGGAGGTTTGTGGGCCTTGTAACCGACTATGGTGAGGGGCATTATGTTGGTGTTCTTAGAGCTGTTATTAAGGGACTCGCACCCGACGTTGAGATAGTTGATTTAGAGCATAATGTTCCAAGTTATAATGTTGTGGCCGGCTCATACGTTATACTGGTTTCCTATAAGTGGCTTCCTAGAGGTTCTATCATAGTAGGTGTTGTTGACCCAGGCGTTGGGGGTCCTAGAAAGCCTGTAGCTGTAGTAGCGGGCGAGTATGTGTTTGTAGGACCTGATAATGGCCTGTTATACCCAGCTATAGAAGCTGAGGGTTTTAAGATGGGTGTCGAGCTTAGGTTTGATAAGATAGCTAGATTGGTGTCAGGTAGGTTTCCGGGTAAGCTTAGTGCGTGGACTCTAAGCTATACATTCCACGGCAGGGATATCTTTGCTCCAGTAGCTGCTCTCCTGAGCCTGGGATTTAGCTTGGAGGATCTAGGGGAGCCTATAAGCGAAGGGGATCTTACTAGGTTAAAGGTTCACGAGGTTAAAGGAGGGGATGGTGTTTACGAAGTTAAAATTGTATACGTGGATAGGTTTGGTAATGTAGTTCTAAGCTGTAAACCCGAGGATCTAAACCTGGGTGACGCTATAAACGTTGAAGTTATAACAGAGAAAGGCTCCTTCGAGGTACCCATAGGTGTTACGTTCTCAAGCGTCCCACCGAGGGAGCTGGTAGTATACGAGAATAGCTTCGGTTACGTTGAAATAGCCGTTAACCAAGGTAATGCAATGGAGACCCTGGGGGTCAGCATAGGGGATAGCATAGTGTTAAAGGTTAAATACTAGGTGTTATACCTCTCTAATAACCCTATAACCCTTAAATATGTTTGAGAACTTCTCGAAGTCAGAGCATTTGATTATAATATCGCTACCCTCCCTAATTAAGGAGAGCCCCTCCAGAGGATTGCCTGGAGGATCCACCTTAACGCTCTCAGGTTTAACCATGCCAGCATAGATATACCTAGGCCCTTTACCTGTCCTGGAGAGTCTCCACCAATACCTCCCGTAGTACTCGTAGATCCTCCGCGAACCCCCCACGTACTTGTAGACCTTATGAACTGGTTTTAAGTAGTAACCCGTACTCCCTATGCTCCTATTATACTCGTAGAAGGATTCCTTCAAATCAGCTAGTATTACATCTAAGGTTCTAGCTCCACCCACGATCCTTAAACGGCATTCTTCAGGAGGAGGGGGCTCTATCGGCTCTTCCATCTCACAGCCCCTTTCGTGAAGCTCGTATCGTCGCAGGCTCTATCACAGCCCCCCATACAGTATTAGGTTGCTTAGGGTTTAAACCTCTTTTCGAGGAACGCTCTCATCCTATCCTTCGCGCTCTCCGTTAAACATAGGGTTGCGAGCGACTCTATAGCTACATCTATGAGGGTTGAATACCTTAAGTATAAAAGTCCTTTTAAAGCCTTCATAGCTTCAGACGTGGTCTTAGCCGATAGTTCTAGGGCCCTCTCATATGCTGTTTCTAAGAGTTTATCGCTGTCGGCAATCTCATCTACAAGCCCTAACCTTAAAGCTTCCTCTACACCGATCCTATAACCCATTAAAGCTAGCTTCCTCGAAGACCTCAAACCCACAACATCCAAGCCTAGGGTTAACAGAACAGGGGGTATGAGGCCGATTCTAGCCTCAGGGAACGAAAACCAGGATTCCCTGGATGCTATAACATAGTCTACGAGGAGGAGCATCTCGGCACCACCGCCAACCGCTAGCCCGTTAACAGCGGCTACAACAGGTTTAGGGCACATAGCTAGTGTTTCAAGGGCACCTCTAACAATATTAAAGAACTCTACTGCTTCCTCCGGGTTTAAGAGATTCAACATTGCCTCTATGTCGTCTCCAGCACTAAAAGCCCTCCCACTCCCTGTAACTACTATAGCTTTACCGCCCCCGGAGCACTCTTTGCTTAAGGCATCTCTTAAGAGCATCCACATCTCTAGGTTTAAGGCGTTAAGCTTCTCAGGCCTATTGAATCTAATCAAGATAACATCATTCCACCTCGTGACCTCTAAGAGCTCTGCGGAGAGGTCGCTCTTACTCAAACCTCTTCCCCCAGAATTTAAGCTTCTCCCTCCTCTTCACATCCCTCATTAGGGTGTTCAAATGCTTATACACTGTACTATGCATTCTACCCTGTGCTAGCATTTCTATAGCCTCCTTAGTAGCCATAGCCCTTTCATACTCACCTATTATCGCAACATGGTATTCTCCAACAACGATGTAGGTCCCTGTAAGCTCCTCTAGCGTTCTACGAGCTCTCCCACCCTCACCTATAATCCTCCCCTTAACTCTCCTTAAATGGTTTTCCTTATCTCCCGTAAACTCCTTTAAGTCCACCACTAACAGGACGTAGTCTTCATTTAGCAAGCTCATAGCCTTATCCGGTGTGAAACCGTAGGCTATAGCCTTTACTATTTCAGCAGCTTTAATAACATTAATAGGAGGTGTGCTCCCAGACTCGGGCTCTATAACAGCTACAGAGTTCTCAGTGTCAACGGCTATAGAGACTCCAAGTCTCCTAGATATCTCCATCTTAACGGAGCCCTCCTCCCCTATGACGGCTCCAAGTCTCTCCTGAGGTATCTTAACATATATTCTAGGCCTAACACCTACACCCTCATACACGGCATTACCTCACCCCTCAAGCTATCGAGGGGTTCTATGTCTAGGTGCTCCGAGAAGAAGCTATGAATATTAGCTAGATCCCTTTCCAAGAACTCCCGAGCCCTCGGATGGCCTAAATCAACGGCTTGGGATACATCTATGATCCACGATTTCTCCTCCCACACCATCACATTATACTCGCTTAGATCAGCGTGTACCAGCATAGCTTTGCAAACCATGATTTTAACCTGTTCTCTTATATCTAGATAAAGCCGCTCTAGCTCCTCAGCCTCAAGCTCGCCTACAGCCTCTACTAGGAGGGGGGCTCTATAGCCGTTCTCACCTATAAACTCCATGACTAGGATGTTGCCTAGGAATGCTATGGGTTTAGGAACTCTAACACCAGCCTCATACATCCTCTTAAGGTTCCTATACTCCTTCCTAGCCCACTCGTATATAAGCTTCCTTAGGTTACCCTCTGGCATCCTTTCAAACCTGGGATCGCCCTCGATATACTTCTTGATACCCTTCCTGAAATCCGTTGTTTCTACGAGGTAGATTTTAACCGCTAGATCGGAGCCGTCCCATCCTTTAGCCCAGTAAACTCTTGCCTCCTTCCCGGAGCTTATGGCCCCCTTCAACTCCCTTATTACCCCCCTAGACTCTAGTTTGTAGATTAGGTTGAGGGTTATTGAATCAAATACCTCCTCAACAATCTCAAACATATCAGAATCTTTGATCCTCTCAGCCTCACTCCTAAATCTTTTAAACCACCTAGCCTTCCTCCTCAAGGGGCTAGTACACCTTCAATGAAATCCCTGGATATGAGCCCCATGTCTATAAGTCTTTTAACCTCGTCCCTATCGTAACGGTATACTATCTCGCCCTTCTTATCCCTAGTACCCCATGGTAGGAATAGGATGATATCCCCTTCTTTTATCCAAACCTTCCTTCTCATCCTACCAGGTATTCTAGCCATGTAGGTATCGTTATCCACACATACGACCTCCGTAAACCCTGCGCCAACTATCCTCTGAACTACACATAGCATTGTACCCTCATTCGGATCCGGTAATGGTATCTCGCCCGAGCTTCTAACATCCCTCTTACTCAAACCTAGATCCACCTATTAGGTATAGTCTACTTCCAAGTAAATAAGCTAAGTATACTCCTCCTAGTTCGAGATCACCTCTTAGAATTCTAACACCTTCCATGGGGATTGCGTACTCCCCACCTGTAGCTATGTCCTCGAACACTAGGTTACCGCCTTCTACTCGGGAGAGTTGTAGTCTCCTTAACACACTCCCCGCATACTCCTTAGCATCGAGTAGCTCAGCTCCAGCTAAATCCTCATAGTTAACTATAACTAGATCGCCTGTACTCATGTTAACCAGTTGTAGTCTATGCTGGTCACCACCAACTACTATGTGTGGAGCCCCAGAGAATGCTATCACATCACCAGGTTTGATGTTGTATATTCTAACAGCTATCGTTAGAATACCCTTTCTACCACCTCCTCGCCTAGCTCCTGTTACCTTGAAAGTCTCTATTACATGACCTCCGAAAACCGCCTTAACCCTACCTGCTATAATCCTGGCAACACCCTGGTCTTCAACTAGTATGTCGAAACCGTTTCTAACGCGTTCAACCGATATAATCGAACTCCTAGCTCTAACCTCTAGCCTTGATAGGAGATCCTCCAACACGAGCCTAACATCCTCCCCCAGGCTTCCTATGAGAGGTCTAATCTGAACTACAGCATTATGACCTGTCTTAGAAGCTCTCTTCGTACACAAAGGACACACTACAGTATTAATCTTAACCCTAACCACCTTAAGCTCCTTTACCTGAGTAGACCCCAAGCTACCGGCTAAGAGCACTCTAACATCTACAACATCCTTTAACATACCACCTAGAACCTCTACTCTTTCAACCCAAGCCTCCTCAATAAACGTTGTAGGTTTAAGCTTCTGGCTTAAGAGTATGTAGACGTACTCCTTAACAGTATCCTCCAGGCCACCTGAACCCTCAACCCACTGTCCTTGAAGCTTATAGGAACCGCAGATCTTGCAATAGGTAAAATCTAAACTCCCGGGCACGCTGGCAACACCGTAAACCTCAACGTAGCAATCGCTACAGAGAGCCCCCACGAAACCCCTATCAGAGCGACCACACCTAGGGCAGATCCTCCCACCACTTATGCTGGAACACCAAGGCACTACTTCTAACCCCAGGCTTTATAGTTAAAACTCCAATCTAGAACGAGCACAGTGACCACCGGCTAGAGTAACCCCCAACATTAGAAGTTAACAAGCCTGATCGTAGCCAACCATCAGATCATTGGAGATAGTGTTAAACTTAGAACCGGGAGCTCCGGAGAATCCAGCCCCTCATGTGAGGTCGCTAAACTCGCCTAGTGGAGCTCCAATCCATATGCTACTAGCGGGTTTTAGAATGCGAGATTTAATCAGGGAGAATGCGGAGGACTAGTATTCACTTTGAGGTTAAATGGGAGTGTTCGTGAACAAACAATACATACGGAATAGCTCTATCTCAGACACCCCTGGGGAGAACGGGGTCGAGGAGAGCATAGAGGGGGTAGGACGCGAGGTGTATAGTGAGGTTAAAAAACACATAGAAGGTAGAGGTTCTAAAAGGTGAAGGCGTTGAATCAGTATACGAAAGGTTGAAGTATCATGAATGGTATCCTATACTCGCCTCCAGCCTCCTTCACCATGTAAGCCTTATCCACATGGTAGTAGCGAGGAGCGAATGTGACACTCTGAGTTGCAAGGAAGTATGCCGTGGCGAAGTTCATATAGAATTCGCTCTCACCAGCTACAGATACGGCGACCCCCACTGTTAAGGCGGAGACAGCTGCTAAAACTGCAGACCACGGGGATGGTAGGACCCCACCGAGTGCTAGAACAGCTAGAGCTCCTACCGGGATCGCGATGCCGAAGGCTACGGGAGAATTAGAGCTAACCTTCACATCATAGCTGATAACACGCCACGACGTGCCCGTAGATGGTGGAAGTCTGACAGACTTCACATACTGGTTCGTGGTGATATTCCAGAATACCTTCTCCAGCATACCACGCCCATCATAGGGGTTATCATCTACATCATACCAATACTCTATCTTACCCCTACTATTGAATAACGGGACCAGGTAGACCGCAAGAGATCTATCGATAACCTTCTCACCATCATACCTACGTTCAATGTATTTGTACTCAACAAGCCACATGTAGCCACGGAAGCCTATGGCTAGGAGGGCTTCACCGTAGAAGTTCTTAGGATATGGTGTGAACCCTTGGTCGCCCATATAGTTGCAGTCCGATAATTCATTACTAAGTTTAGAATTGTAGAATGTGCATTCGAAAGAGAATAATTCCTCGGAGTTTAGTCCCCTACTGATCTCTCTATAGTAACCGGGTCCTGGAGCGATGAATTTAACCGTTCGAAGGAATGTAAGAGCGGGCTCGAAGCTGATCCACCTATGTTCGCTTCTAGTTAATGTTATATCGTTGGTCAGATCCACTCTACGGATGTAGTCTCCATCTATGGAATCCAAGTAGGCTATTATTACTGGGGCTCCTCCTAGGTGTGAGCGTAGAAGTACTCTATCAAGCTCCCAGTAATAACATATATAAGAGTGATCTGGGCCGTAACACAAATCGATTATAATGGGTGGCGGTGTTGTCTGTGGTACCTCGGCTTTACCTGTTTGTTCTCCACCGCTTGTCTTGTTCAACTTTATCTTGTGTACTGGTTTGAATTCAACCTCAACAACTATGCTCTTACCCCTAGCCTTCCCTGGTATCACTGGTATCGATATTATGTCTGTAGCAATATACTCCTCTCCATCCTCCTCCACCTTCGATATGATGAATGTTAGGAGTCCTAGTCCGCTGTGTGCTGGGTTTGAGTTAGCCTCCCTCAAAACCCTAACAACATCGTCAACATAGCCTGTTATATCGGCTGAAGCCCTACCGTAGCCACGACCCCTAGCAACATCCCTAGCACCATCAAATGTTATGCCTGACATTGTGAAACCAAAGTCTACGGGCTTGCCACCACGCTTAACCTCCAGGACTACGCTAGTCTTATTACCTGGAGCTAGAGGTATCAGGGGGGATTTG
>Ga0080008_136825_pt2 | contig 39423 bp, 47 predicted proteins | sample ConCONMetagenome_FD_69211 | JGI IMG/M metagenome (GOLD analysis project Ga0080008, IMG submission 69211) | Hot spring microbial streamer communities from Conch Spring, Yellowstone National Park, USA - CON_C (SPADES assembly) (version 2) | ecosystem: Environmental > Aquatic > Thermal springs > Hot...
AGAAAGATGGGTTTAGGATCCGCATACATAACAGGGTTCAAGTGGGCGCTGGATAGAAATTTTGATGTTGTTGTGGAGATGGATGCGGATTTCTCGCATGATCCCAAGGATATCAAAAGGTTGGTTGAGAATTTGGAAAATTGCGATGCGGTAATAGGCTCAAGGTACGTAAAGGGCGTAAGCGTGGTAAATTGGCCTATATCAAGGCTCCTCCTCTCGTACTTTGCGAACCTTTACGCTAGGGTAATAACGGGGGTAAATATCAGGGATCTAACATCGGGTTTCAAGGCTATAAAAGCCGAATGTCTAAGGGTGATAAACCTTGATGGGATAAAATCCGATGGGTACGCGTTCCAAATAGAGCTTCATTTCAATTTGTGGTTTAAGGGGTTTAAGGTTTGCGAGATACCGATAATATTCGTTGAAAGGAGGGCGGGGAAATCCAAGTTGAATAAGGGGATAATATGGGAGGCTTTTTGGATGGTTCTAAGGTTAGGCCTGCGGAGGATGTTCAAAAGGGTGTGAAATTCTATAATTTCCTGGATGTTGGGTATGGGATTTTAGAGGAGTGGGGTTATCGTATAAGGGATGTTTTCGGTAGGGGTAGGGTTTTGGTTATTCATGGGAAGAGGTTTTCAAGGGAATACGGGGAGAGGATAAAGGGGCTAATTGGAAAACCTAAGGAGGAGATTTCCTGTGTGGTTTCCATCGGCGGAGGTTCGGTGATAGATAGTGGGAAATTCCTCGCAAAAAAACTAAACATACCTTTTATCTCTATACCCACCTTACTTTCAAGCGATGGGATAGCTTCGCCCGTTGGGGTTAGGGGTTATAAGAGCGAATTTTTGAGCTTACCTATGGGTGTAATAGTGGATCTTGAAATAATTTCTTATGCACCTACATGGAGCTTTTTGGCAGGAACGGGGGACCTCATATCAAACCTCTCCGCATCTTTGGATTGGGATAATTTCAAAGAAAAATCCACGGAGCCTTATAGCTTTTTAGCATCCCTAATTTCAAAATCCTCCGCCTTATCCATGCTTGAATCTAACCCATTTAAAAACCCCGAAGATCTGGCTTGGGGTCTGATCTTAAGCGGGTGGGCTATGGAAATAGCTGGATCCTCAAGGCCCGCAAGTGGGCCCGAGCACAAGATAAGCCATGCGCTGGATATTTTGAACTTTGGTGAGAAACACGGAATACAGGTGGGTTTCTTTACCCCCCTATTTTTGAACTTGAATGGGTACGAGGATTGGGAAGAGGTGAGGAATTATCTTCTGAATTTGGGATTTCCGGAGAGTATAAAGATGAGCAGAAGTTTTGCGGAGAGGGTTTTTTCAATAGCATCGCAAACTAGGCCTCACAGGTATACCGTTTTGGAGGAGATGGGATGGGAGGAGGTTTTGAGGAGGGCGATTGAATTGGAATTTATAACCATAATCTAAGGGCGTGAAGGATCCCCACAATGGACCAATAAAACTCGTTCCCCTCCCTATCGTTAATTTGGCTAAATTTATATGACTTGAACCATTCAACACATCTATTTATCTTTGAAAGGTTCAAGGGTTTTGCCCCGTTTAAATTTAAAAACCTCTCATCAAGCCACCATATAGCCCTAAAACCGCTCGTATACGCGCTCTTATACGCGTGAAAATAAAATATGGTGATCTCCAAATCGGGACTTGGGAAAAGGACAGCGCCCCTGAACCTTACCGAGTTTTCAAAAACCACGTTTTCGCTTATCAAATTTGGAAATAATTTCCTTGCAAACCTTGTATGAACCTCCAATGGCACACCCTTATATTCGTACCTATATTGAAAATTCACCTCCCCCCTACCTTTAAACCCCCTTGAAGCTAAAAACCTATCAAGCTCCTTTATATCCCTACTCCTAACATAAACGTCCAAATCCGAAACCATCCTCCAGTACCTATTTGGGTAAAGCTCCCTTATATGCCCGCCCTTAAAAGCTACAACCTCCACGGGGGAATCGACGAGTATATTCAACATCTCATCTAAAATTTTGTGAAATAATAAAGTCTGCGCCCTATCAAGTTCAAGCTCCAAAATTTCGGGAAATTTATCGAACAGGTAAGATCCCAGCATATGGAACCTTATCCATCTTAAAAGTTTTCTCCTTTCAAGTTTGGGGATCAATTCTTTCGCCCTTTCAAAATCGCCGGAAATTACAAGCAACACTACCCTGCAACTCCCGGAGGCTCCTCTTATTACCGTTGTGATCCACCAGAACATAACCTTTGTTAAATGGAAAATCCTTCGCCCTATTTATCCCTTTCCCGCACGAAAGGAGAAGCAGAAGAATTAAAAATCTTTTCACTTCACCTCCGCGGTTATTTCTATCTTACCCGCACGCTTGAAATATAGGGTAAGGTTTATTCTGTTTCCTCCCCTCAAGGGCTTGTTGAGGTTTATAAGCATTATGTGGTATCCGCCTGGTTCAAGTTTGAACTCGCCTTCTGGTGGAATGACTATGTAATCCACCTTGTGCATGCCCATCCTACCACCCTTGTGCTTCATCGTCATATGTATCTCCACTTTTTTGGCTATGTCGGATTCCGCGTTGTATAGGGTGTCGGGTAGGGTATCGTTGTTCCTTATAACCATGTAGACCGCGGAGTTCCCCCTCTTAACCCCCGGCCTCGCCCAAATATCCACAATATCTATAAAGCCCATAAGCAACATCATATCCCACCTCCTTTTAACAAAGCATCAACTTCCTCTTGCAATTTCCTTATATGCTCCGCGCTCTTTCTAAGCTCCTCCATTTCATCCTCCGTAAGCTTTAGCTCAATTATCCTCTTAACTCCACCTTTACCCAAAACCACCGGGACACCCACAAACACCCCATCTATCCCATACTCACCTTTCAGATATACCGATGCGGATAAAACCCTATTTGTATCAAGGAGAACCGCCTCCGCCATAAAAGCCGCCGCATCGCCTGGAGCAAACCAGGCGCTGGTCCCCATAAGCTGAACTATCTCCCCTCCCGCGTACTTCGTCCTATTAACTATTTCCTTCATCCTATCCTCTGGAATAAGGTCCTTTGCGGGTATTCCGCTAACTGTTGCGAACCTAACCATAGGAACCATGAGATCCCCGTGCGTCCCCAGAACCATAGCCCTCACATCCGCGGTGGATACCCCCAATTCTTGAGCTATGAATGCGGCAAATCTGGCGGAATCCAAAAGTCCAGCCATACCTATAACCCTCTCCCTCGGGAACCCCGTGACCCTATACGCGGTATAAACCATGGCATCAAGGGGATTTGAAACCACTATAACGACGGAGTTGGGGGCGTACTTCTTCACATTTTCCGATATTCCACTAACTATATCAAAATTTACCTTTAAAAGTTCCTCCCTTGACATCCCTGGCTTTCTCGGCTTTCCCGCGGTAATTATCACAACATCGCTGTTCTCTATAAGGGAATAATCGGAACCTCCAATTATTGAAATTGATGAATTCTCTATGGGGCCCGAGTGAAGGGTGTCAAGGGCCTTACCCTTTGCTATACCCTCCACTATATCTATAAGGACTATCTCCGCTAAACCTCTATTTGCGAGGTATTTCGCCGCTTCACCCCCCACATTCCCCGCCCCTATTATCGCGACCTTTTTCATAAGAGATTGTATTTTAAGGGGGAAAATTTACTATCCACCGTAAAATTTTCGGAATGAGGTTAAAAGATAAGAGGATCCTCATCGTGGGCGTGGGAGGTGGGATAGGTAGGGCATCCGCTTACCTTATGGCAAAGGAGGGTGCTGTAACGTTTTTGGTTTCAAGGTCCGAGAAGTGCCATGAGATATCCGAATTTCTCAACAAAAAGGGGTACGAGTCTTACTCTTTTAGGGCGGATGCATCAAACCCTCAAGAGGTAAAGGTGATGATCCAAGATGCTCTGGACAAGATGGGAAAAATAGATGTGGTTTTTGTTAATGCGGGTTATTGGGCACCCACGGATCTGGAAAACCTTGATGAGGAGACCGTAAACGCCCTTTGGAGGAGTAATTTCCTGGCGCACGTATATGTTGTAAAGGAAACCTTACCGCTTTTCAAGAAATGGGGAGGAGGGGTTTATATACACACCTCGGCGGTTTATGGGAACTTTGGTATAGCGGAAGGTTCCTCAATATACAACGCGGTGAAAGCCGCCCTTGTTTCCTTCGTAAAGACCGTTGCGAAGGATTACGCGAAGTACAACATTAGGGCAAACGTCATATGCCCGGATGGGGTTTCGCACAGGATGTATTCTGAATTTGATGACATAAAAACGGAAGGGAAAACCTTAAGGGGAGGTTGGCCCGAGGATGTGGCATTTTTGGCGGTTTATCTAGCAAGCGATGAATCCTTCTGGATGAACGGAAGTGCAATACCCATAGACGGCGGTTGGTCCTTGGGGTTAAAGCATAGGGAATAGTTGTTCTGGCTATTTCTTGGAACCACGTTTTTGATCCTACAAAGGTCCTTTCTTTACAACGAAAACCCTTTTTACCTTTTCTTTTTATTCCTCTTCTCCTTCTGGCTCTTCCTTTTGGCCTTTAAATCTTCAAGAAAAAGGGTGTTCTCTTCCCTCCTTGTAAAAGCTATCGGTTTCAAGGAGCAGGGAATATATGGCGGATGAGGCGGGAGCAAGGTTTATAAACGACCCCTTGGCTTTAGCCTCCGCCCTTGAGAAACTCGCGTATGGTGTTCAAGCCGTTAGGGCTGATGTCCCTCAATACATGTCCCATATGTTTATAGTGAATCCCCTTTCGGGTGAATTTTTGGCAGAACTCTTTTCCACCCATCCACCCATTGAAAAGAGGGTCGCAAGGTTAAAGAAAATGGCGGAAAGTATGTATTGAAAATTTTGCAGGTTTCCGACGCGTATTACCCCTTCCCAGGTGGGGTTTCCGAGCATTTATATTCCCTTTCCAAGTACCTGAGGAAGAGGGGGCATGAGGTTTGGATCCTAACCACGAGCTACGGAAAGGATGATGGAAAATTCAACGGATATGTACGCAGGGTAGGAAGGGTTTTAATATTGCCCCTAAACAAGTCTCAAATAACCTTGACCTTTGACCCCCTTTTACCTTTAAAAGTTCAGAGATTCTTGAGGGAAAGGAAATTTGATATAGTTCATACCCACGGTCCCTTGGCTCCCAACCTCCCCGGATGGACCACTATACTCTCCCCTTACCCCGTCGTCTCAACCTTTCACACATCCTTTGTTGGTTTTAATTGGTACAAGGTCGCAAAAATTTTTTTTACTCCAGTCTGGAAGAAAATTAAGGTTGCCATAGCGGTTTCCGAGACCGCAAAAAAACTTATGGAACCGTACTTTAAAGGGGATTACGAGATAATACCAAACGGAGTGGATACGGAAAGGTTTAAACCGGATGGGGAAAGGCACGAAATATATTCAAAAATTAATGGGAAAACCGTTTTGTTCGTGGGTAGATTAGAACCCAGAAAGGGGCCCGATCTTTTACTGAAGGCTTTCATTTCCCGTAAAAAGGATTTTGAGAAAGAAAATGTACATCTTATATTTGCTGGGGATGGACCCCTTAAGGAAAGTTTAACGAAAATGGTTCCGGAGGGATTGAAAAATAGGGTTCATTTTTTGGGGTTTGTACCCTTTGAGGATCTTCCGAGGCTCTACAGGGGAGCGGATGTTTATACATCCCCCGCAATTGGGGGTGAAACGTTCGGTTTGGTTTTGGTTGAGGCTATGGCATCCGGAGTTCCCGTTGTTGCAGCTAACAACGAAGGTTATATAAACGTAATAAAAGATGGGGAAAACGGAATACTCGTGAATGTGAAATATCCGAATAATTACGCGGAAGCTCTCCTTAAGGTATTGAGGGACGGATCCTTAAGAAGAAAACTTATAGAAAACGGGCTAAAAACCGCAAAAGAGTACTCTTGGGAAAAGGTGGCGGAAAGGGTTGAAGGGGTATATTTGAGGGTTTTAGGTCTGTCTTAAAATTTCCGTATGCTCTTAATCTTTATGTCTCCAAAGTTGGATTTTTCCTTGAAAGCTTACATGGAATATAGGGGTTCAAAGGTTCCAATAGCGCACATAAAAAACGGGAGCGGTATAAAACTTAAAAACGAAGATTTCTCGTTTTGCGAAGTTAAGGTTTTTGGAAGTTTTTCCCAAAGGGATTATTGGGAGGATCTCTCAGACGAATACTTTGTCGTTCAAGGTACGGATCTTCCGACATACACTTTCTATTACGAAAGCGGTAATTTTAAGAAAACCGTAAAAATTTACGGTCCTCCAAACTTTCCGAAGAAGATAAGGGAGGTTTTTGAAAGCTTACAAAAGGCGGAATGTTTAAGGGAGGTTTTTCCATACCCCTTGCGGTTTTCCTTGGAGCTTGGTAATTTCCCGAAATTTGGAGCATCATAAGGTTTAAATTCCCCTTTACCTCCCAAGAAAGACTGCTTGATGTCCTGCCTCCGTAGTACCATCTTATGTTGTAAATGTCAAGCGTTATGTCGGATTTAAAGAACTTAAAGGGTTGGAAATTTAATATGAACTCCGCGCCCGTTGAGGTTTGGATACCCAGATTATCCCATGTGATCACTATAGCCCTTAATGTGCTGTCATAATAGGAAGAGGCGAACATATCCATCAAAAATACGCCCTCTCTCCTCCTGTAAAACCCCTCTATCCCTACGGTTGCAATATTGAAAATCCTCTGATATCCCACCTCAAATGAATGGGTGTAGGAAGGCTTTAAGTTGGGATTTCCCTTTTGATAATTCCTTTCGTCTATCTTTCTTATGAAGGGGTTCAACATCCAGGGCATGGGTCTCTGCGTCCTCCTTGAGTAGGAAAGATTGAAGGAGTTTTCAATGTCGGGGTTGAAGGAAAGGGAAAGGTTTGGGAAAAGGTCGGTTGATTTAAAGGCATAATCGTTAATGTTCCTCCTGTAATCCTCAACCCTTAAACCCAGATTATAAGAAAACCTTCCAAGAACATCCGAATACGTCAGATAACCCCCATTTACGTAGGAAGAGAAGGTGTAAGATCCAGAGGTGTCCGGATTTGAAAGCTTCAAGCTGTCCAAACCCTTCCATACCGTCAATTGGTATCCCACCTCCAGCTTTCTCTTTTCCCCAAAGTTCATTGAATAGTTTATTTGCGGAGAAAACCTGAAGAAGTTGGGCTTCCCTTCCCTCGTGAATATTACGGAATTTCCAACTCTACTTTCCGTATCCTCCCTACCCCTCCTAAATCCGTAAAATGCCAGTATCTCTAACCTCCGATTTTCCATATTCCTCGTGTATCCCCCCGAGAGCGAACCCCTCAAACCCCCCATATCCGTTTTTGTTGATGTGCTATCATTTGCATAACTGTACTTCATATTGCTTAACATCAACATCCTCCAGGATCCTATATCTCCCTCAAAGCTTAAGATATCCCTGCTTGTTAAATTATGCTCCAAACTGAACCTCGCCCCGTAAGGTTTGCCCTGAAAGGATCTTTCACCGGATGCGGTGTAAGATATGGGTTTTTCTGCACTCACCGTGCTCTCCATTAAATTGTTAAAGGAAAAATGGTTTGCGCCAAAAACAAATTTTGTCTTCCCTGTGGTTATTCCCAAGGAACCGTTTAAACCGTAGTTTTCAAAGGTCCCCAACCTCAAAATTAAATTTGCGGAAATGCCCCTACCCGTTCTACCCTTCAAAACCACGTTCATAATTATCCCCCCTTCCGCCTCATACTTAGCGGATGGGTTGGTGATTATCTCTATCCTTTCCACCTCCGAAGCGGGTATCTGCCTTAAGGCATCCGAAACTTCCAATACCGTGGGCTTTCCGTTTATGTACAGCGTTATATTCCCCTCCCCCCTTATTCTTACGTTCCCCTCGTTATCCACGTTCACACCCGGAACATTTTTTAAAGCTTCAAGGACGTTTGGGCTTCCCCTTGAAACTATATCCTCCCCGAACCTTATAACCCTCTTTCCGTCCTCGTAAGTGATCTTTGGAGCCTGGGCCCTCACCTCCACCTCTTCAACTTTTATGGCGCTTTCCTTCAGGACGATCCTCCCCAGATCCACATCCCCATCCTTTACCTCAAATTCTACCCTTTGATCTTCATACCCCACGAACTTTATTATGAGCAAATACTTTCCCGGTTTTACATCCTTTATCTTAAAAAACCCGTTTTCGTCCGTGTAAGTTCCCCCCGCTTTTGATGTATCGGGAAGCCTCCTAAGGAGTACTACCGCGGAGGGTAAGGGTTTCCCACCCTCCCCATATGCAAATCCCCTAACTTCGTAAGCTATAAGGAGTATCATAGATTAGATATTATATGCTAGAACGATCGTTCAAAACCTCGATCTCCGCCCCCAACCCCCTCATCTTTTCCTCAAAATTCTCGTACCCCCTTACAAGATGCTCGTATCCTTCAACTTCCGTAACCCCTTCCGCCACCAGACCCGCCAAGACCAAAGCCGCGGTCCCCCTTAAGTCCTTACCCACCACCGGTGCCCCGCTCAATTTTTCAACCCCCTCAACCACCGCAAAGTTTTCCCCCACCTTTATATTCGCCCCAAGCCTTATAAGTTCATAAGCATGCCTGAACCTGTTCGGGTATATTCCCTCCCTTATCACCGCCTTTCCCCTTGATACTGACATTAAGGATAAATATTGGGGTTGTACATCCGTCGGAAAGCCGGGGAAAGGGGCGGTTTCAACATCCCTCGCTTTCAACCTTCCCGAAGGTTTCACCAAAACAAAATCCTCACCTATTTTTAGCTTTGCCCCACATTCCTCAAGCTTTGAAAGAACCGAAAGTATATCCTTTGGCCTTATGTTCTCCACCCTAACTTCACCGTTAGTTATAAGGCCAGCTATTATGAAAGTTGATGCCTCTATCCTGTCTGGTATAACCCTATACTCCAAGTTCCCCTTAAGGGGATCGGTTCCCACCACCCTTATGGTATCCGTTCCCTCCCCCTCTATTTTTGCCCCACAGGCCTTTAAAAATCTTGCGGTATCGACCACCTCAGGCTCAATTGCGCAGTTATCCAAAACCGTCTCCCCCTCCGCCAATATCGCGGTCGTCATGAGGTGTATTGTGGCACCAACCGACTTCTTCTCAAAGGATATATAGGTGCCCCTTAAACCCTCCGTTTTAGCCAATATGTATCCATGCTCGAAGCTGATTTCCGCCCCCATTTTCCTCAAACCCTCCAAGTGGAAGTTTATGGGCCTGGGACCGAAATCGCATCCCCCGGGTAGCGCAACCTTCGCTCTTTTAAACCTCGCCAATAGGGGACCCAACACATAAACAGAAGCCCTCATCTTGCTGACAAACTCATAAGGTGCAAATGATTCCTTTATGTTCCTCGTATCCAAAGTCAGGGTGTTATTATCAAAGGAAAAATTTGCCCCCATGAACCCCAAGAGCTCAAGCATGGTTCTTACATCCGCCACATCGGGAACATCAGAAAGTTTTACCTCCCCATCTATGACTATGCTTGCGGGGATTAAAGCGAGGGCGGAGTTCTTTGCCCCACTTATCCTCACCGAACCCCTCAACGAATTCCCACCCCTGACGAGGATCTTTGCCAATGGGCCGTGCAGGATTCGAACCTGCGACCCCCGGATTAAAAATCCGGTGCTCTACCAGCTGAGCTAACGGCCCGAAGCGGATATTATAAAGTTGTTGCCACTTTAAAATATTCGGGTTATGAGAAGCCCTTTGGAATTCCTAAACTTACCGAAGGAGAAAATTGAGGTCCTTGAGGATCTGAGGGCAATGGTTAGGGAGTTCGTAAACAGGGAAATAAGGCCCATATCCCGGGAGATGGAAAAAAGGGAGGAGATACCGAGGGAATTGATAAAAAAGATGGCGGAACAGGGGTTTTTTGGGATCTTGCTACCCGAGGAATACGGCGGTGCTGGGCTTGGGGAGCTTGGAAACGCGGTTCTTCAGGAGGAAATAACGAGGGGGGACGCCTCGGTTGCGGTTCTCCTCGGGGCGTCCACGGGCCTTTGTGGTGGAGCGATAGACATAGCTGGGAATAAGGAGCAAAAGGAGAAATACTTAACGAAAATAGCAACGGGGGAATATATTGGTTGTTTTGCGCTGACGGAGCCCAACGCGGGTTCGGACGCACAACGCATAGAAACCACCGCGGTAAAGAAGGGGGACAGGTGGATCTTAAACGGTTCAAAGCTTTACGTATCAAACGGGGATATAGCGGATATAGCGGTGGTTTTTGCAGCAAACGACAGATCTTTGGGTGCATACGGGGGTATAACCGCCTTCATAGTTGAAACTTCCTGGAAGGGTTGGAAGGTAATGAAAACGGAGAAGAAGATGGGTATAAAGGCATCGGGTACCGCGTACGTGGTTCTGGAGGACCTTGAGGTTCCCGAGGAGAACGTTTTGGGGAAGGTTGGGGAAGGCTTCAAGATCGCTATGGAGACCCTTGACATAGGTAGGATAACGCTGGGTGCAGGTTGTTTGGGTGGTGCAAAAGAAGCCTTTGAAGTTGCTTGGAAATTTGCGAACGAAAGGAAGCAATTCGGACAACCCATAAAAAACTTCCAAATAATCCAGCATTATCTCGCAAGGATGGCTATAGATATCTTCACCCTTGAAAGCCTCGTTTATAGGACTGCATGGATGGCGGACAACGGGTACAATGTAATAAGGGAGGCATCAATAGTCAAGGTTTTCGCCTCCGAGGTACTTGATAGGGTGGTGGATCTCGCCCTGCAAATACACGGGGGAGCTGGGTACATCGAGGATTACCCGGTGGAGAAGATGTATAGGGATGCAAGGATAAACAGGATCTTTGAGGGGACAAACGAGATACAAGAGTACGTTATATTCAAAACCTTGGAGAAGAGGGGCGGGCTATAATATGAGGTTCTTTACCGCTGGGATCCCCATATCCACCCAGGGAAGCTCAACGGAGGAAGGGCTTCTTAGGGTGAAAGAGTTGGGTTTGGATGGTATGGAGTTAGAGTTTGTAAGGGGGATAAGGATGGGGAAGGATAAAGCTAAGAGGGTGAGGAAAATTGCGGAGGAGAACCACCTTTCCCTTTCCGTCCACGCGCCCTATTGGATAAACTTAAACGCCAAGGAGAGGGATAAACTTGAAGCTTCAATTGAGAGGATATACGAATCCGCAAGGGTGGGTTTTCTCGCGGGGGCAAGGGATATAACCTTCCATCCCGCCTATTATTTAGATGACAACCCAAAGGATGTACATAGGAAGGTAAAGGGGATATTGAAGGAGCTTGTGGATAGGCTTAAGGGGGAAAAGATAGAAGTCGTTTTGCGCCCGGAAACCACAGGAAAACCCACGCAGTACGGCTCCTTGGAGGAAATATTGGAACTTTCCGCAGAAATAGAAGGTGTTATGCCATGCATGGACTTCGCCCATCTGCACGCGAGGAGCGGGGGAAAGTTCAACACGGTTGAGGAATTTAGGTATGTCTTAGAGAAGGTTAAAGAGTATTTGGGGGAGAGGGGGATAAAAAATATGCACATACATATGTCGGGAATAGCGTACTCCTCAAAGGGAGAAAAACACCATCTAAATTTGGAAGAATCGGACCTTAGGTGGAGGGAGATATTGGAAGTTTTATGTGATTTTGGGGCGGATGGATTCATAGTTTCGGAAAGCCCAAACATAGAGGGGGATGCGATTTTGATGAAGGATCACTGGAAGAAAATATGTGGATCATAACGTTTTTTGAGAAGGCGGAGTACGTGGATGTTTTCGGGAGGAAAATGGTGTCTTACAGGGTTGGGGTAGGGGAGGTTGGGTTTTTCATCCTGCCACCATCAAAAGATATCGGGGATTTTATCTTTCAATCCTACCCTGCCCATATGTTCGCGTATTACTGGGCGGTAAAGACTTTAAACTTCAGGGACAATAGGGCTATAATATTCCCATTTGTATCCTCCGTTTTCTGGGAGCTTGTTGAGGAAAAGGTCCTAAAGACAACGCCAATAAGCATAGGGGATATTTTCGTGGGGGTCCTCGGCGGCTTTCTGGCCAAAACTTTACCCGAAAACATTCGTATCTCTTATTCCTTCACACCACTTAAAACCGTAAAAGTTGATTATCCATTTACTGGCATCCCCTCCCTTGACACAATAATTTACAGCCTAAACACCAACTATACCCCGTTTAAGATGGAAATAAATTACATCCTTGGGAATAGGACGCTAAAAGAGAATCTCAGTTTTTGGGGGTATATTGAGGAAGGGTGGTTTCTTCCTTAGGGGATTTTCAAAAGAGGCGGAGAGGGGGGAAAAATTTAAGGGTTGCTTCAGGGGCAAGGGGGATTATAAATTTTCCAACGATACGTTCTACATAGATGTTAAAAACGGGGATTTGATATGCGATTTTGTGAGGGTTGAGAATGGGGATTATATCTTCTTGGGGGATAGGTTTGTGTTCGTCGGTAGCGGTGGAAATTATACCATAAGGCCATTAGAGGGGGTAGAAAACGAGGGGGTGGGTTCCCTCGGTTATTCTTCGGGTGAAAGTTCTATTGAGATCTCTGCTAATACAAATAAAAATTTCGGCTCCAATTGGAATTTCAAGCTGGGGAAATCTGTATATTTCTTCAGTTTTGGAAATTTGGGTTATAACCCTTACGTTCCTTTAAGCAAGGTCGGCGTAAGTTCAAACAAAAACATAAACTTGGGTTTTGGGGCTAAACTTGATGGGCTCTTTGGGGAAATGGGAGGGGGTTTTACGGATGGGAAAAGTTCAAGCTTTGGGAGAATAAAACTCGGGAAGGAGAGGGGAATTTTTGGGGAATTCTTTAACTCAAAGGTTTGGGAGAACTATAAGTTTGGGGGGTTTATCTCAAGTTTATCGCTTTCCGGAATCACTTCAAGGGATACATTCGGCAGATCTTATGGGTTTTCCGTGATTTTTGGTAGTCTTTCATCTAACCTCAAAAGGTACGAGGATGGATTTTTATCTTTCGCCTTGGAATTTGATGGGGAAAACATAAGGTTTAATTACGGCAAGACTAAGCTGGGAAGATCTTTAAGTTTTGAATGGGTCTGGATGTTTTTCAGGATGAGCTTAAACTCCTCGGTTTCCTTTAAAAAGGAGGAGAGGTTCGTTTATGTTGGGAAAGGGTGGGGGGATTACGAGAGGGATAGCTCCGGAAACTTCTACCCGAAACCTTTCGGAAGCTACAAGAGGGAGATCCTATATTTCCCCACCGATACACCCACTTACGACCTAAACTTTTCCATCGCGGGAAATCTTAACCTCTCCCTTAGGACCGACCTAAACTCCATAAAAAGTTTAAACCTATCAACTTGGTATCTTCGGGACAGTTTGGGTTTAAGCTTCCAGATTTTTAGGGATGAAGAGGTGGAAAGGGAAATTTACGAAAGGAACTTTAGGGGGTACATATACAAGGTTTGGTTTTTGGAGGGGGAGAGCTTTTATAGGGCTTTTGGGAGGGAGATATTTTATAATTCCTTATCCTTCGGCTATAAGTTTTTTGGCTTTGAGGTCCTGAAGGGGGCTTCCTGGGCTTTATCTCCATTTTTTAGGATAAAATCCCCCTTTTCTCTTTCGGCATATTACAGGTTTTATACCCAAGCTCCGGGACCTGAGGGGATCTTAAAGCCCCCTGGTCCCTCCCTATATGGAACCTTCTCCCTCTCCAAGGAATTTGAAAACCTAAAATTTACCGGGTATTTAAACTTCCTTTATAATCAAAGGGATAAGTTCTCCTGGAACTTTGGTTTAAACGTTTTTGGCGGTTTTTAAGCCTCTATGGTTGGACCTTCGTCGTTGGGTGGGTTCGTACCCGTTTGCTGGTAGATCCTCGTTATTATCCCATTCCAAACCCTCTGGAACTCCTCAAATTCCCTCCTCATCTTCTCCTCATCGTTTGAATTCATAACCTCCCTGAGCTTGTTTATCCCCTCGTTGATCCTCCTCTTTTCATCTTCCGTAAGGTTCTTTTCAAATTCCTTCGTTGCTTTCTCAACCTCGTATATATAAGCGTCTATTTGGTTCCTAAGCTCCGCTATCCTCGCCCTCCTCTCATCCTCCTCCCTGTACCTCTCCGCCTCCTCTATCATCCTTTTAATTTCTTCCTCCGTAAGTCCTGTCCTCGCGTGGATCCTTATATCCGCCTTTTTTCCGGTGGATTTCTCAACTGCGGAAACGTGCAATATCCCGTTCGTATCAAGCTCAAAGGTCACCTCTATCTGGGGTACCCCCCTGGGAGCGGGCGGGATCCCAGTTAGATCAAACCTACCCAAGAGCCTATTCTGAGATGCTATTTTTCTCTCACCTTGATAAACCTCAACGTTGGGATTCCACCTTATAATTTTCCAAATGGAAAAGATTGAGGCATACAATTGGAAAAAAATTTTAAGGGCGAATTGGTTAAAACTTTCGGCAAATTTTGAGAATTTCGTCTCTTCCCTTTTGGATAGATTGGAGGAAAGTAAGGAACCTCAGGCGGATGTATTCCTTGATGATGGAGAGGTATTCTTTGTGGTGGTTGCGAAGGATTGGGCGGGGCTTTTGGATGCGGTTTCAAGCGTGATACACGACAGGGGTTATAACATTAAGAGAATATTTGCAGGGGTTTTATATCCCTCGGATTACGCCCTAATCGTCCTTTCCATATCAAGCCTAAAACCCGACTCAGAGATCATGAAGGATAAGCAAGGGATAATTGAGATTTTGAGGATTGCAGCAAAGGGTGGAATAGGGCTAAAATCCCTAATTTCAATAAGCGGTGTAAAGATCAGGAAATACAAGGAAGTGGTGGATGAGATAGTAAGGATGGTTCCAAAAGAAGAACTTCAATTCCTATTGGGGGATCAGGGGGAGGCGATAATGTTCATAAGGTCAAGGACGGAGGCTTACTTGGAAGATAGGGATGCTATGACCTTGGCGGAGATAATAGTATGGCAGAATAGGCTATACAGGTATGTTAAGGAAAACCCATCCTTGGTAAAGGTATTCTTCCACAATTTCATAACGACAAAAGGGATGAGGATGTCAGGTATAACGGTGGTGGGATTGGACAAATACGTCTCCCTTGACAGCGTATTGAGCGTCCTTTCGGAGGAGGGGATAGAAAAGATTTACGAGAAGGAGTTTATTTATCCGGAGGGTATATCGGTTGTCAGGATTGAAACGAAGGAAATTCCTTTGGGAAAGCTTGCAAGGATAGCGGAGAGCCTGGAAGAAACTTTGAGAAAACCCAAGGCGAGAAGATACATAGATATAAAGTTCGGACTTGAGATAATAGGGAGGGTTATAGTCCCCAGGCTTATTGAGGAGTATATAAATACCGGGATACCCCAGCTTCTCATATTTCCCGAAGAGGCGGATCCAGAAAGGCCCATATTTAGGGTTATCCTAGTTGGAGATTTTGATAACTTTTCGGAGGAACTTGGAAGAAGATTTTCGGAAAGCGGTTATTCTTTTCAACTTCCGAAGTTCAGTGAGAAGAAGGAAGGGGACGGGAGGGTGAGCATCCTGATCTTTCAAACATCAACTTCCCTTAGGAGATTTGATAATCAGGAGCAGGTATATCAAGAAATAAAGAAGATTATCTCCGAGTTTATCCCAAAATTTAGGGATTTTGACGAGGGTTTGAGGAAGATAACGGTCTCAAAGTTAAACAACCTTTACGAAATGCTGGAAGGGATCCCACGAAAAATCGTAAGAAGGATTTATTACTCCCTTGAGGATACTTTCAGAATAGCAAAGAGCGAGAAAGAGATAGCGGAAATAATTTCTTTTCTTTATTCTTCCGTTGAAAAGTACCTTGAACAGCAGGAGAGGGACTTAAAAGCATTCCATGACGAAAAAAAGGGTATATGCGTTCTGGTCGGTGAAAGCGAAAATGAGGTTACAAGCTCAATATTGTTAGGGGAATATAACGGTTATAAAGTTATAGGAACGGTGGAAATCTTCGGTGTCTTCGCCGCTATATGTATAAGGGGTTGATCTTGAGATTATTTTCTTTTATCTTTGGAGATTTTTGGAGGGACAAAATCAACGCCCTGATTATAACTTCCTATCAAGGAACCTGCTTTATTCCGACCTTGCCCTCTTCCTTTACGGTAATTAAATTTAGGCAATGTAATAGATTATAATTTAGATAAGCTGAATTTTATAGAGATTTAACGATACCTAAATCTTCTAAAATTCTTTCAAGCTCTTCTTCAAAAAGATTTTCTTTCATTCTCTTGATATAAATTTCTATAAGGTCATTGATTGAAATTTCTTTGACTAAAATGCTTTCGCCATTATCGCCAGGATACTCCTTGATCGTTTGAGTTTTATTCCTCGTTATAATCCATACTTGCTTATTCTTGTTTTTTATATTAAAAGGTTTCCCTTTACTTTTACAAGATAATTCTACCACATCATCTAAACGCCTACAATAATTATTTATCTGTTCTTCTTTATCTGTCAAATCAGTTTTCAAAGTGCAATCATAAATAACTGCTAAATTTCTAAAAACAAAAAATCCATCTTCCATACCAGCTTGTCTTTTTCTATCAATCTTACAAATATTATTTATTCCAATTAGTTTAAGCAATTGAAAAACCAAATCTTCAAATTCTGAAGGATCTTTTGTTTTAATCAAATTATAAAAGAAGGGGGGATATAAAGCAACTTCTTCCGGTACTATTATAGAGGATTTAATTTGAGATGCTAAATACCATCCTGGTTCAGGGTTTGATTTAGGTTGAGGAATAGCATCAATACCTTTAATGATATCTAAAGCTTCATTAGTTGATCTATTATTTTGGCCGCTCTGGGGAACCCCACGCCCAACCTCCTTTGAACCATACTCGCGGAACCATAACCAACCTCCGCGCAAACCATCGCCGCTTCCAATATCTTCTTATCTATCTTCCCCACCCCGGATCTTGGGACATTTTCTTCCCCTTCCTCCTCAAAGACAAACTTGTAAGGATAATAGTTTTCAAGGGTTTCACTTAAAAGGTTCTTAAAATCTTCAGGTGGGATTTTTAATATTTCCTCCGCAATGTGGGATAATCTCTCCACCCTCTCGTTATAAGCAGGTTCATCATCCCTGAATATTGCGGAGAAGACCCCCTCCTCCCTAGCCATTTTCAGGAAAACCTTAACCTTTTCTTTATCTATTTTCCACATCGAAGAAAGCTTACTTGAAACGTGATCAAGTAGGAGCCTTTCCGCATAGTAGTGTGAGGCGTAAAAGCCGTGCACCCTTACAGGTTCAGGCCTATCACTTAGAAGAACAAGCATATCCCCCTTACCCAAAAGTCTTTCCGCCCCTTCCACATCCAATATTGTCCTTGAGTCAAACCTTGAAGCGGTTTTTAGGGCGATCCTTGTAGGGAAGTTTGCCTTTATTACTCCAGTTATAACATCCACGGAGGGCCTTTGAGTTGCGGTTATAAGGTGTATCCCAACCGCGCGGGCGAGCTGGGCGATCCTTTGAATATACTCGGCGGTTTCCTTTGGAGAGAGCATCATAAGGTCCGCCAGCTCATCTATCACTATGACAATATAAGGCATCCTTTCTATTTCAAATTTCGGAGCCCTCGAATTGAAGCTCTCTATATCCCTAGCCCCTATTGCGGACATTATAGCGTACCTATCGTCCATTATGCTAACCGCGGTTTTTAAGGCGAATACTGCCTCCTTTACGGTTTTTGCGACCGGTAAAGCAAGGTGGGGTAAGCCCTCAAAGATTGAAAGCTCCACTCTCTTCGGATCTATGAGGATCAGGTTCAGATCCTCGGGTGAGTTTTTCTTTATAAGGGCCGAGATTATAGCGGTAAGCAGTATGCTTTTGCCCGAACCCGTTGCTCCCCCTATTAGAATGTGTGGTGCGTACCCTATGTTTATCCTAAAAGGATTCCCCAAAACATCAACACCTATGGGTACCTCAAGGGTTGCCCCCTTTATTATCTCATCCTCAAAGTCCTCCAAGCTATAAAATACCCTTTCATCGTTTGGTATTTCAAATCCTATGTTCCCGTTTGGAAGCGGTGCCACTATTCTTACGGGCTTTTTCAATCTAACATAAAGGTCATCCTCCAACTTACTTATGGACTGCACCCTGACCCCCGGCGCCGGCTCAAATTCATAAACCGTCAATACCGGACCTTTTGATACCTTTACAATTTTACCCTTAATTCCGAATTCCGAGAGTTTATCCAAAAGTTCTTCACCATCTTCCTTATCCTCCATATCCTCTTCTATATCCTCCGCTTTTTCTTTCACTTTCTCTTCCGTTTTCTCCTTTTTCTCTGTTCTCCACCTCAGATCCTTCACCATAGGAATCAAGAAGGGTATTAAAGGGACCAAAGAAAGGAGAATTGGGAGCAAACCAAACGCCTGTCCCCTCAGAATCAAGTATATACCCCATAGAAACAGTGATGAGGATATAATGAACCTGTGATCCACGGGAAAGAAGGGATCAATTACGAGCCATAGGAAGGGGACGATGGGTAAGGGACCGAGGATGCCCTTGAGGTAGGAGATTGCACCGAACTTTGAGAGTAAGTAGGATAGGATCCCCAAGAGTCCCACCAAAGGCGAGATTTTCCTAATAAAAACATCCCCCCTTGAAAAATAATACAAAATCCAAATTCCGAAGAATAATACACCAAAAACTATCTTATCCAAGACCTCTCTATTCCGAACATTATCCTAAGGGCAAAGGCAACCTGCCCGAACCCCAAACCCAAATATATTCCCCTCTTGGCGGCGTTTTGGGGGACTGAAAGGAGCCAATCCGTCAGGGCGGAAATGTTCCCACCCAAAAAGTTGAATATGGGTGGAAGAAGGATGACAAACGCGCCACCCATAAGAAAACCTCCCAAGAACCTCTGGAACAAAAGCTCGGAACCGTAAAGTTTCCTGGTATTCGTAAAAATCCAAAGTCCAGCCAAAAGCAGGAAAACGCTCAGAGCTATGGGGAAAACGATGTTTGAGTAAAGGACCCTACCTATCATTATCACGGATGCGGTTATTAGCAGGATTAAAGCGTTGAAGTTCCTCGCCCTGAAAGCCCTGTAAGCCGCAGAAGCTATATAAAACGCAAGGATGGAGAACATCGTGGCATCAAGGGGCAGATATACGTTAAGGAAGAGCCACATAAAGGTGGAGTCTTGAGCAAATGGAGATCCGTACCTCCACCAGGCGAAGAAACCCCATATAACGGTTATAAAGAAGCTTATAAGAAGAACTCCGCTAAAGAGCGTATTCTTACCCTCCTGTATGTTCCTCATATGATAGAGTATTAGGCTATCTACCCCCAAAAGTAGGGCAAATCCCGAGATGACTATTGCAACTATTAGGGCGTAAGTTTGTATATCCTCCGCACCCCTTAGGAAGAATATTGTTGTTGAAAAGAGGGCGCTTAGGATCACCACAGCTATAGGTCCCTGCCTCTGCATTTTACCCTCCTATTTTAGCACATTAACCATAATTTTAACAACTTCCCCAAACTGCGGATTGAAAATGGATAAAGTTGCAAATATTGAGCCAACGGATATAATTATGGCACTCAAAGCCTTAAACCAGTCCCCCGTCTTTATACTCGCCACCTCAAGGGGATTTCTGGAGATGTAAGCGGATGCGGCGTAAAGCTCGTCCCCTATTAGAGTATGGTCGCATGAAGCGATGAAGAAGGGTAACTGGTCTATTGAGGTTGTACCCGCGGTGGATATAGCCCCACTTACATAAGCGTTTTCCGCCAAAATTAGGGATTCCGCGTAGAAGTAACCCATCATAAATACCGCTCCAGGTCTTAACCTCTGCATCAAACCGCTCATTCCGGATGCAAACCCGAACTGCTCGGAGGTTAAGAAGAAAATATCGTTTTCCCTGTAAAGGTCAGGCCTCCCGCTTTCAAGGTAAGCCTCCTTGACCACTTCCCTCGCCGCGGCTAGGGTTAGGGGGTCGTTGTTTGGCATTAGAACTGATACCTCGTATAAAGAAGACTTTTTTGTAACGTGCTTTAAAACCGTTAAACCCGCAAGAATAGCCAGATTATCTATGCTACCTATACCCGTAGTGTATATTATGGGTTTTCCCATTTCCGCCGTCCTTCCCACCGCTTCATCTATAGCATCAAGCCCAGCTATCCTCCTTATGTAAAGTCTCGGGTTTATCCTCGCTAAATATAACAGAAAGACAAATAGGGCGGAAAAAAGTAAGATACCTATCAGTATGTTCGTTTTTGAGGTGTCAAAGGATATTACGGAAGCCTTTTGGGGGATTGGGTTTTCCAATTTCACCGTTATCCAACCCGTATCAAACTTCTCCTTTCCGTAATATACCCTCACTAAGTATTCACCCTTCGTCTTCGTTGTATCAGGCAGTAAAGTTTCTGGGTATATTATCTTTCCTAAGAATATGGGTTTTTCCTTGGGGTTAAGCTTGTCCGCCTTGAAAACCTCTATGGAGTCCGCCTTCAGTTTTTCCCCGAATTTAACAAGAATTAAAACGCCCGCGTTGGTCCCTTTAACTTCCACCCTATCAACGCCAACAAGGGAAAATAGGAATATCATAATATCCGTGTATTATAAAAGGGATCGGGATATGGGTAAAATATCAAGGCTCAACCAGACTGTGGCTCTGGGGGTCGCGGGTTCGAATCCCGTCCGCCGCCCTTTGAAGATAGCGGTAGTAGGGGCGACGGGTTTGGTGGGTAGGAAAATATTGGAAGTTCTAGAGGAAAGGTTGTGGAAGGAAAATCCCGAGATAATACCCCTCGCCTCAAAAAGTTCTGAGGGGAAAGTTGTTGAATTCCTCGGCAAAAAGATTGAGGTAATACCCATAGAGTACGGGATCCCAAATGTGGATTTTGCCATATTTTCCGCGGGTTCCGATGTGGCAAGGACTTATGCTCCCCTCTTTGTGGAAAAAGGGGCGGTGGTTATAGACAACTCAAGTGCCTTCCGCTTGGATCCGAACGTTCCCCTCGTGGTTCCCGAGGTAAACCCAGAGGAAGCGTTTAAACACAGGGGGATAATCTCAAACCCTAACTGCTCCACAATACAGATGGTCGTCTTCCTAAAACCTCTACTTTCCGCCTTCGGCATAGAGGAGGTCTTTGTTGCCACATATCAGGCTGTTTCTGGAGCTGGTATGAGAGGACTTATCGCGTTAAACGAAGAGGAGAAGGGTGGCATATTTGACGAAACCCCATTTCCGACGAGGATATATAGGAACGTCATACCTCAGATAGGGGAGTTCTCGGAAGGCTACTCTACGGAAGAATGGAAGATGATTAGGGAAACAAAGAAGATCCTAAAAAGCGATATAAAGGTCTATCCAACGACTGTTAGGGTTCCCGTTGAAATAGGCCACAGTGAGGCTATAACGGTGATCCTAAAAAGCTCCCCATCTTTAATCGACGTATACGATGTTCTGGAGAAACAGGAGGGTTTGAAGGTTTTAAGGGATGGGTTTGCGACCCCAATAGACGTTGAGGATAAGGATTTTGTTGTCGCAAGTAGGATAAGGTTTAGCCCGGAAAACCCAAGGGCGTTGAGTGCTTGGGTGGTTGCGGATAATCTTAGGAAAGGCGCGGCAACAAACGCGGTTCAGATTTTACAGCTTTTAATAGGTGGATTGGGATAGCTTACAACCCCATATTGTTGAGCTCAGAACCAGGTTAATAAGGGCGATAATTGTTTATGTTCTGGTTTCGTTCGTAATGTGGTTCTTTCACGAAAAAGTTATTCATTTCATATCCCAACCCGTAGGGAAGCTTTATATTTTCAACGTTCAGGATGCATTTATGGTTAGGTTCAAAGTTTCCTTGCTTTCCGCCCTTTTCCTTTGTTTCCCTTATTTTGTTTTGGAAGTTTGGGGTTTTATATCACCCGCCTTGTACCCTAAGGAAAAGCTTGCGGTAGGACTCATCCTCCTTTCCACCCTTCTCCTTTTCTATACGGGAGCCTTTTTATCGGTTTTCGTGATAGTACCAAGGGCGGTTGAATTCTTGCTATCTTTCGCGGGAAGCTTTCAGTTGGTGATAGGGGCGAATCAATATTTGAACTTCATATTCTGGAGCGTACTTATATTTGGAATACTTTTTGAGCTCCCTATAGCAGTTGGGATATTGGCAAGGTTTGGAATTTTAAATCATAAGACCCTATCAAGGAGAAGGAGGGAATTCATAGTTTTGATAGTGATCCTGGTTGCGGTCATATCCCCAACCGTAGACGCTATAAGCCTTATTTTGATGTCTTTACCCTTAATAATTCTGTATGAGATCAGCATTTGGGTGGCAAGGATCGCTGGGAATTAATATTTCGTAGTAGTGCTCCTTCGCGAAAGATTTAAAGGCTTGCGACTATAAACAAGAAACTGACATTAAACTCTTTGAAAGGCTCTATAAAAGCCTACAATATCCCCACTAACCCCTTTATTTCATAAACTTTCCTCAAAACCTCTACCTTAGTCTCAACCACCTCCATTTCCAATTCCAAAACTTCATTGTATAGCATAAAAACATCATAAGGGCTTGATCTACCTGATCCGTAATTCTCCATCTCCTTTAATGAATTCTCCAAACTCTTTAAGGACTCAAGGGAAGAGATGTAATCCCCATACAGTCCCCTAATCTGTGCGATTCTCTTTTCCCTCTCAGCCCTATACATATACTCCTACCTGCTTGAATTTAACTCAATAAGGAAAAGGAAAACTTGCGGTCGTGATAAAGGATTCTCGGCGATAAGGTTAAAGGAAGGATCTTTGAGAAATTCTCGTACCTTTTTGACCTTTTTATATGCTCCCTGTATTTCAAGCTTGGGGAATTTTCCAAAAGTTTTATCAGGCTATCCAAGTTAGGAAGGGTTTCAACCTCAGGGAGAAAAATTTCCCCCACATCACCCCCATAATAGAATCTTACCAGTTCCTCCACACGCTTTAAGTCCCCCTCAACTTTTCTTATTTTTGCGTTTATCAATTCCATCTTTGCCTTTATAACCCGAGCCTCCGAAAGCCTTAAGTTTCCCCCCTTATACTGATATTCCGAGAGTTTTATCAAATTTTCTAAGTTATCCGAAAGCTTCCCTAATATCCCCCTTTTCTCCCTCAAAACCCCACATTCAAGGTAAGCCTCCACCGCGGATAAAACGAAAGAATTTTCAAGATCCATACCCTCGTATCTCTTTGCCTTTTTAATTCTCTCAATGAAAGGAGCTTAAGGGGTTGGGAGATCTTTATCGGTTGCTCAAGGGATATTGCACCATCCATAAACATGGCATTGTAGGAAAGCATAGGGTATTCCGGTGAGAGTTCGGTTTCTATATGCAAGGACCTCGTAGTTCAGTTAAGCAAATCAAAGTTATCATTCTTTCCTCCCGTAAATCAAAGAATAAATTGCGGGGTAAATAACCAAGGTTAATATGAGGGCAAAGAATATTCCCCCCCACCATAGGAGCGGTTATCCTCTGCCTGTTTCAAACATCTCGGGTACTAGGGATGTGAAGGTGGTAAGCGTTGTCATAACCTTAGGCCTGAGCCTGTTTAGCGCCCCTTCCCTTATCCCCGCCAAAGGATTGTGCGGATGATTCTTTAAACCTAATCCCCAGTAGGGCTATGATACCCATCTAGCTTGCCACGGACATTTTATAATGGGATCCCAAGCAGAACTATAACGGATTTTAGGAGGGAGCGGAAGTTTAAATAAAGAAGGAAAAGAATTGCCAGGATTGTTATTGGTAGGATAAACATCAGGCTTTCCCTCACCCTCTTAATATCCTCGTACTGGCCCGAAAATTCAAGAAGATACCCCCTAGGTAAGGTTAATATTTTCAGCTTCTCCTTTGCTTCCTCCACGACCTTTCCCAGATCCGCACCTTCTTTTGGCATAATATAAACGAAACTTGCAACAAAACCATCCTCGTTCCTTATCTCGGAGGGGGCCTCAGAAACCACAACATCCGCAACGTTTCCCAAGGTAGTTATAGCGCCGGAAGGAGTTATTATCTCAAGGTTTTCTAAATCCTCCATTTCGTCCCTAAAAGCCCTCGCCAAGCGCACCCTTATAGGATACCTCTCCCTTCCCTCCACCGAACGATCCAAAGGGGAACCCCCTACGATCTTTTCCAATATCTCCATTATATCCATCACACTAAGCCCATATTCCGCAAGCTTCTCCCTCTTTGGAATTATGTTTATATAAGGTGATCGGGCGGTTCTCTCGGCGAAGGCGCTAAGTATTCCCTCCGAATTTTTCAATAATCTCTCAATTTCCAATGCCAAACTTTCCGTCTTAAAGGGATCATCCCCAAGTACCTTAATTCCCAACGGTGTCCTTATCCCGGTCTTAAGCATATCTATCCTCACCCTTATAGGCATACCCCAAGTGTTTATCCATCCGGGAAAGTTAAGCACAGAGTTAAGTTCCTTTATTAAGCTGTCAAGATCCATTCCCTTTCTCCACTGTTCCTTAGGTTTTAGCAGTATCACCGTTTCTATCATTGACAGGGGAGCGGGGTCCGTTGGTGTTTCCGCCCTGCCTATCTTCCCAAAAACCCTTCCAACTTCCAGAAAGGACCTTATTATGGAATCCTGCTTTCTTAAAACTTCAACCCCTTCATCTAAGGGTATTCCGGGTAAGGTTGATGGCATATACAAAATAGCCCCTTCGTTCAAGTTCGGCATAAATTCGGACGGAATTTTCCTAAGGATCAAAAGGGAAAATATGGGAAGCAAAAAAAGGGAAAGGATAAACGGGTAAGGTTTATTAACCGATAGTTCAAAAATCTTACCATATGCCCGCTTTAGGAATGTGTTTATTGGGTTATCCTCCTCCCCGATAACCCTGCTTGGAAAGAAAGTAAGGTAATCGAAAGAAATGTTGCGAAGAGCATAGTAAGGGTCTTTGTGAAAGCCAAGGGGAAAAAGAGCTTACCTTCCTCCCCCCTTAAATAGAAAACCGGCAAGAAGGAGACCGTTATTATTGCCAAAGAAAAGAATAACGAAGGTGCAACCTCAGAAACCCCACCATATATGAGCTTAAATCTCTCCTCAAATCTCCTAGGAGAGCTCTCCTCAAGCTTTTTGAAAACATTCTCCACCATAACCACCCCCGCATCTATCATAACACCAACGCTCAGGATCATACCCGCCAGGCTCATTATGTTTGTAGTGATCTTGAATAGGTATATGAAAATGTAAGGTAAAAGTAGGGCGGTGGGCAAAAAGAGAATTATTGGAATAGAACCCCTTACGTTCATCAGGAATATGGCAACCACAACCAAAACTATCAGGATCTCCTTTATCAGGGTTTTGATGGTAGTTTCTATAGCCTCCTTAACCAACTCGCTCCTGTCGTAAGTTATAACCAATTCCACACCTTCAGGAAGTCCCTCAACACATTCTCCCCATCCCTCATAATAACTATTCCTCCCACCACCTCCCCCTTCCCGTCAAGATCCACCGCCCCCTCCTTTAAAGCGGGACCGATCTGAACAAAAGCAACATCCCCAATTTTTATACTTGCTCCCGTTTTCGGATCCACCTTCAATACCGCACTTTTAATATACTCAACCGACCTTATATATCCTACTCCCCTAACCGTATAATACCTTTACGAAACCTCCAAAAACCTCCCCCCTCTTCGAAGATTCGCGGACTTAACCGCATCTATAACTTCCCCAAAGGTGATCCCGTAAGCTCTAAGCTTATAAGGATCCACATCTATTTGATATTCCTTGACATAACCCCCAACGCTTACCACATCCACAACACCTTTAGCCTTTAACAACCTGTACCTCAAATAAAAATCGTTGAAAGCCCTTAAACTCGCAAGGTCAAAATTACCCGTTCTATCCACCAGGGCGTACATAAAGATCCAACCTTTGCCCCTTCGGGTAGCTCACTCCAAAACCCTGCTCCTTGCCCAATATATATCCGTTCCCTCCTCAAAAATCGCATATATCAATGCCTTATTCTGCATAGATATTCCCCTTACATTTTTCACCCTCGGAACGGAAAGTAGATTCGATACCATAGGGTAAGTTATCTGATCTTCTATCGTTATCGGATCCTGTCCCTCCCAATCAACCTCTATTAAAACCTGCGTGTCGAAAATATCGGGTATTGCATCCAAAGGGGTCCTTAGCATCGAAAAAACAGAAAGCGCAACCGTTATAACCGTAGAAAAAAGGACTATTCCCCTATTCCTTCTTCTACCATTCATTTCCCCTCAAATTTTCATCCGCGGAGACGAAGAATACCCCCTTATGTACTATCCTTTCCCCCACCTTCAAACCCTCAACAATATAACCCCCATCAACTTCATATAGGATTTTCATATCTTTCTTTTTAAACCCTTCCCCCTCTTTGGCAAAAACTATATCCCCTTCCCCGGTCCTAATAACCGCATCCTTTGGAACAAATATCCCACTTTTAAAGTCCATAACCTTAGCGGTTAAGACCATACCTGGAAATAAACCCTCCTTTGCTGGGATCACCGCCAAAAATCTGACCGTCCTCGTCTAGGGATTTACCCCCGGTAAAATTTCGGCAATTTTTGAACTTATACCCTCAACCTCCACCGGAAGTCCAACCTTTAAAAGCTTCGCCTTTTCCTGTGGCACTTCCCCAACGAAGTACAGTATATTCACCCGCTTCAAACCTTTCTCCCCTTTTCACATTAAGGTCCAATATCCTTCCCGAAACGGGCGATCTAAAGACCGCAAGGGAATCTTTAACATCATTTAAAGAGATCCCCATAAGGGAGAGCCTCTCAAGGGATAGATCCGAACCCCCCTTTAAATATTCCAAATATGTGGAATAAACCTCTGAGGAGTAGAATTCAAAGAGGGCTTCCCCTTTTTTTAACGAACTTTCCTTGCCTATCCACAAAAACTTTCGTAATATAACCCGAAAATCTCGGACTTACAGAAAATACCCCATTTCTTGGACTTTCTAACCTACCTGCAGAATAAATAACTACGGGAGCCTTGGAGCTATCGACCTTGTAAAGGGAAATGTTTAAATTATCAAATTTCAAACCGTGTTCGTGTTCCTTGGAACCTCCACCCTTTATGGGAACATTTATATCCTTTATATATCATCCTCCCGCCTATCTTTACCCTAACCTGCCAGGACCCCTCCATACTTACATACTCCCTCATCTCCGGCATACCCGGCATAGCGGGCATATATAAATAGAACTCATCCACCTTTGCGGGGGGATTAACCTCAACCCTAATCTCGTTTATCCCCACCTTTATTTCCCCATCCGAAGATAGAACCCTTATTTCGTATCCCTCACCCGAGAATTTCAAAACTTCCACATAGCCTTTTCCTGAGCATGAGAGGAGCAGAAGCAAAACTAAATATCTACTACGCATCATAGTAGGTATTATAAGGGTGTATCGACGTTATAATACAAACATTATGCTAATGGGCTTTTTCGCTTTCGCGCAGATGGACGCCCTTAGGTCCAACCTGAGGGTGGGAGGTACCTATCAGGATCCCGTTCCCGATAAGTTCCACACCCCCATAATATGGTACGCCTTAGAGAACGCCCAGAACGAGGATTACTGGAAGGACGTTGATATAAGCAAAGTCGTGATGATTCTAAGAAGTGGGAAGGATGAAAGATCCGCGGGAATCTCAAGCTTGCTGAGAAAATGGAACATAAACAGGGTGGTGGGGAGGAGCATACAACCCGAAGCCATAAACTTTATAACAGTTGAATTTCCGAACCCCACGAGGGAAAGGGTTTTGAATTTCTTAAGGGAAGCAAAAGAAAATCCAGACGTGATCGTCGCGGAACCCGAGGTGATACACAGGAAGATGGCCTGTCCCCCTAACGACACCTATTGGAACTACCAGTGGGGTCCTTACGTAATTTGGGCGGATTCCGCCTGGTGTTATACGAGGGGGGACACGATGGTTATGGTAGCGGTTTTAGATCAGGGCGTGGATTACACACATCCGGATCTCGGGAACGTCAGGTACGGGTACGATTTTGTAGATAACGACTCGGATCCGAGGCCGGATAATCCCTACACGGAGGAGCACGGCACCCATGTTGCGGGAATCGTAGCCGCTACCCTCAACAACTCCTTGGGTATAGCGGGTATGGCTAACGTGAGAATATTCGCGGGTAGGGTTTTGGACGAAACGGGAGGAGGGACATCAACCTGGGTTGCAAACGGGATCTTGGGCGCCTCTTCAATTTCAAGGGTAAGGGTCATAAATATGAGCCTCGGATCCTCTACTCCCTCAAGTCTGATCCAAATGGCATGTGATACGGCATGGAACAGGGGAAAACTCCTAATAGCGGCATCTGGTAACGACGGGAGTTATGGGATAAGCTACCCCGCTGCCTTCCCCTCGGTTATCGCGGTGGGGGCCATAGGTACGGACGGTTATTACCTTTACTTAGCCCCATATTCCAACTACGGACCCCAACAAGAAATAACCGCGCCGGGTGGGGATAACAACACAGGGTACTGCATCCTCTCAACCTTACCTCTTAACTCTTACGGAGACGTGGGTTGGGGTTGTAGCTGGGTGGGAACATCAATGGCGACCCCACACGTATCCGGCGTTGCAGCCCTCGTCTTCTCGGTAAGGCCGAGCCTGACAAACTCTATGGTGAGAACCATATTGAGAAACTCAACCTTTGATCTCGGCAGTCCCGGGTGGGATATGTATTACGGTTATGGTATGATATGCGCCCACTGCGCTGTCCTGAACGCTATTACTGGGATTGAGGAAGGCGCAAAGAACGAAACCAAAAAACCCTTTGAGCTTAACGGGAATATCCTTAAGGTATATGAGGAAGCCTCGCTGTTTTACCCAAATGGGGCGAAAGCCCAAGACATAAAGGGTGAAACCTCGATTGCCCTTAAGAAGGGGGTTTATTTCCTGAAGGTTAAGGGCAGAACCTATAAGATCCTGGTTCTTTAGAACCCCCTTATAATATTCCTATGCTCCCGAATTTGAGTTTGGCCCTTTGGATGTTTCAAAATGCCCAGATGGAAAACGGAGAGTACGTATATAGGATGTCGGACGGGAGCAAGGTGTATTTCACGGTCGATCCGAACCTTCAGCAGATAGCCAACACCCTGATATCAACCTACCCTAGGGAAATTGAGGGTATAGTTTTGTTTGACTTGAGAAGTGGGAGGATCCTCGCTATAGCGGGCCTTTATAGAGGCGAAAAAAGCCTTTATCCCTTTAAAATAAACAAGTACCCCGCCGCTTCTATCTTCAAGATTATAACCCTAATTTCCTTCCTTGAGAACAATGACGTAAAACCTGAGGATACCTTTAGATTTTGCCCACCCATTTATAGAAAAAGGCCGCAAAAATGGTTAAACTGCGAAAAAGAGTACTTCTCAACTTTATACAACGCCTTCGGTACGTCAAATAATCCCCTTTTCGGAAGGCTGGCGGTCATGTTAGGTTTTCCATCTATAATGAATGTGGCAAGGAGGTTTTATTTCAACGATACCGTAGACGGGATACCCTTCGGTATAATCAATCCGCCTAAGAACGATTACGATCTTGCCCTTTTGGGAAGCGGTTTTGATCACTCAACCCTAAACCCAATACAAGCTATAAGGCTAACAATAATCTCAAGCACGGGTTTGGATGTTGAGCCTTATATAATAAGCAGGGTGGTGTCGAAAAACGGAACGGTAATTTACAGGGCAACCCCAAGGGTCCTTGGGAGGGTCCTAAGGGAGGATGTGGTGGAAAAGTTCAGGGAGATAGCGGTATCAACGGTTTTGAATGGTACCGCAAAAAAATACTTCAAGGATGGGGATGGGAGGGTTCTAACGGGCGTTAAGGTGGGAGGAAAAACCGGAACCTTAAGTAGTAAAGAGCTTGGGGGTTTAGTCGAGTGGTTTGTGGGTTTTGCGCCTGCGGAGAACCCCGAAGTAGGGGTAGTCGTCTTCTCCGTCGGAAATCCTTCCCCCCTTAAACCCCAATACTTAGCCATGAGGATCCTTCAGGCTTACTTTATGGGTAAATGGGAGGGAATACCTATCGCTTACAGGAGGTTTAGGAATAACTCTTCGGGACTTTAACTTACCTTAAAGGCAAACTTGACCTTCTCTATACCCTCAACCAACCTATCTATATCCTCGGTTAGGTTGAATACGGATAGGCTTGCCCTAACGCTTTGGTTGTAAGGGATCCTTAGCCTTTGATGTAAAGGATGGGCGCAATGGCCCCCCGATCTGACCATGATCCCCTCCAATCCCAAATACCAAGCTACATCGTGGGGATGAACCCCCTTGACGTTAAAGGATACGAGGGAGGTCCTGAATTTTGGCTCAGGACCGTAAACTTCAACCCCCTTTATACCCTTCAGGGAGAAGTAGAGATATTCCGTAAGTTTCCTTTCGTAATTTTCAATAAAATCGTATCCAATTTCGTTTATAAAATCCACCGCATAACCCAAGCCTATCACCCCGCCTATGTTTGGCGTTCCGGCCTCGTACCTCTGGGGACTTTCAGCCATAATAAAATCGTCAATATAAACCTCTTTTATCATACTACCTCCCAAAATTAACGGTTCCCCATCCTCCAAAATCTCAATTTTCCCCCAAAGTACCCCCGTTCCCGAAGGTCCAAACATCTTATGCCCCGAAAATGCCACGAAATCCGCCCTCAAGCTTCCCACGTTTATGGGATGATGTGGTACATACTGTGCCCCATCCAAAACTACGAAGGCGGAAACTTCCTTCGCCTCCTTGATTACTTCTTTCAACGGTGGTATTACGCCGAGGACGTTTGATGCCATAGTAATTGCCAAAACTTTCACCCTCTTATCCAGCTTCCTCCGAAAATCCTCCATATCCAAAAACCCATCATCCGTAATATCGATCACTTCAAAATTCGCCCCCTTTTCCCTCGCCAAGTTCATCCAGGGCAAAAAGTTCGCATGGTGTTCAAGTATGCTCACCAAAATCTTGTCCCCCGGATTTATATACTTTTCAAGGATCTTTGCAGCGAGGTTTATGGCTTCTGTTGCGTTTTTTGTGAATATAACCTCCTCTGCCTTTGCGTTTATAAGTTTTGCAACCTTCGCGCGGGCTTTCTCATACTCCTCCGTCGCCCTCTCCGCCCATGGGTATGCACCCCTATGGACATTTACGGGGAACTCCTCCTCGTACATCCTCACCGCGGATATTACGGATCTTGGTTTTAGGGAGGTTGCAGCGGAGTCGAGATATACCTCGGAACCTTTTAGGGATGGGAAATTTCCCCTAATCTTCCTGGCAGTTGCAATCTCCTCCGCACTCACAGGGTGGCTTTTCATCACTTACCCCCAAAACTTTTATTTTGAATCTTAAGGTTTCCCCCGCCAGCGGGTGGTTAAAGTCCGCATAAACGATCCCATCGGAAACATCTATCACGGTAAATTGGAATATTGAACCGTCCAAGGTTTGGGCTCTAACAAATTGCCCCGGCTTTATATCCTTATCCTCAAAGTAATCCAAAGGGATTTCCCTCACGAGATCCTTATCAAACTCCCCGAAAGCTTCGGATGGCGGTAATGTAATATCCAAGATTTCCCCCACCTCGGCACCCTCAAGTCTTTTCTCCAATGCGGGTAGGATCTCCCCATTCCCGTGAAGGTAAGTTAGCGTCCCAAAATCTAAAACATTATTTTCCCCCTCAAGATAAACTTCATACTTTATCCTAACAAACTTCCCCTTCTCAACCCTCATATCTACCCTCTCAGGATCCTAACCTTAATATTCCCATCTAATCCAACCTCAACCAACCCCAAAATTTCCTTTATGGTCCAACGCGGGGTTAGAAGTATTATCCTTATCATTTTGTCCGTTATGAAGTCCACCTCAAGGAGTGTATAACCGAGCCTTGAATATATTTTCTCAAGGTTTTCCTTGATGTAATTCCTGCGCATACAACAAGTTATTTTAAGGCTGAAAGGCGACCTTACAATTTCCCAATGAGAGCGGTATACTTAACGAATAGGGGGTTGGAGATAAGGGAGGTTGAGGAACCGAAGCCGGGATACGGTGAAGTTGTAATAAGAGTAAAAGTTGCTTTAACTGATGGGACGGATCTGAAGGCCTTTTTAAGGGGTCATCCCATTTTGAGGGAAGGACCTTTCGGGCATGAGTACAGTGGGATAGTTTATAGCTTGGGTGAGGGGGTTGAGGGTTTTCGGGTTGGGGATGAGGTTTTTGGGGTGAATACCGCCCCATGTTTCAAATGCGAGAACTGTATGAGAGGAAAATTCAACCTTTGCGAAAACTTAAAGAAAAATATGGTCATAGGCTCATACGCCGAATATTTGCTTATCCCCCAACAGGTGGTTAAAATAAACCTTTTCAAAAAGCCTCCGGAACTTCCCTTCCACATAGCCCCCATAATTGAACCCTTATCCTGCGCCTTTCATGCCCTGGAAAAATTACCCATAGATGATGTTGATAGTGTTTTAATTCTTGGGAGTGGTTCAATATCCGCCATGTTCTCCATAATACTTTCCAATCTCGGTAAAGATGTTTTAGTTAGTGGGAGGAACGAAGAAAAGATGAAAACAATTTCTGAAAACGCCGGGGTAAAATGGGTTAAATTTGAAAATTTGGGTAAGAGATTTGACCTTGTCATAGACACAACCGCAAATTCCGATATCGTAAAAACGGGCTTAAACCTTGTAAATAAGGGAGGATACTTATTTTTGTTTGCGGGCTTTAAGGAAGGGGAGAGGATCTTTTTGGATCAACCTTTTATCCATTATAACGAGATCCAGATCCTAACCTCCTTTCATCACACGCCAATTAGCGTAAGAAAAGCTTACAACTTTCTCTTACAAAACTTCCGCAAACTTGAATTCCTTATAAGCGGTTTCTACAGGTTAGAGGATATCAACCTCGCCTTTGAAAATATGGCGAAGGGTAAAGGTTTTAAGTACGCAATTACTTTGGATTAGTTTTTTCGCCCCTTTCCCTATGCACCTTACCCTCAACTTTAATTTCCTCACCGAAGAACTTTTGTAGGATATCCTGTGGTACGTTGGCTATGTAGAAAAAACCCCCTCTTGTGATCCAATATCCCCAAAAGCTCGTACTTTCTTTTCGCCCCTTGGGTGGGAGCAAACCTGATGCTTTATCCCGCAAAGTGCCCCAGTTACTGCGCCTACCAGCACCTTCTCCTTCCTAATCCCCCCCTTACCTTTTTTATCAGCAAAGGTTAGAAGGGGGAACAGTAGTAAAAGGGCAAATAACAACCTTTTCATAAACTACAATTTCAAAAGGGAAAAAAGAGAAAGAAGGACAAAAGCGAAAGGAAGAGGGTGTATAAGGAAAATGCCCAAAAGTACCTTCCCAAAAGTGCTTTCCTCAAGACCTTTAAGGCGAAAACACCAACAACAAAGGTTATGAGCCAGACAAAAACGTCCTCAATTCCAAGATTTACACCTTCAATATGCCTACTTTCAAGGATGAAGGCGCCAATGCTTGCGGGTAAAAATATCCAAAAGGATAAAATGAAGGCTTCCTCCCTATCCATACCCAAAAACAACCCCGTTGATATCGTTGAACCTGACCTTGAGACCCCAGGCAGAAGTGCCAAAGCTTGGGCAAGCCCCATAATTAAAGAGTTTTTAAAATTCGCCCCCTCCTTACCCCCTTTAAAGAAAAGGGTAAGGAAGAGAAATAGGGAGGTTATAAGAAAGGTGAAGGGTAAAATTTTGGGATTTTCAAACGTTCCCTCAAGCTCTTTCAAGAAAAAAACCGCGGGAAAAAGCGGTAATATCCCAACCATGGAAAGGGGGATATACCTCTTGAGGTTATCAAGGTTAAAGATCCTATCCCTCAAAACGAAAATCACGGATAAAAAGGTTGCGGTGTGTAAAAAGGTCTCGTAAAACGCCCCCTTGAATTCCAAGCCAAAAAGGTGCTTTAAAAGTACAAGATGTCCGGAACTTGAGATGGGTAAAAACTCCGTTAAAGCCTGAACTATCCCAAGAATTAACTTCTCTACAACCAACCAAAAACCTCCCAAAATAGCTTTCTTATCTCCTCAATCTTCTCCTCAATTATCCTCTCAATATCGTTTTCACCAATTCCCAGCTCCCCACCCTTGATGTACGCGCTCTCCTGAATGTTGCTCTCAAGCTGGAACCTGAAAGCCCTTATTTCTCCAACTCCAAAATTTCCATATCTTCCGTTTTTAATGTCTAACAAGAAATCCTCAAGGGGCACCAATTCCTCCGAAAACCTTTCTATGTATATCTCATAGATACTCATAAAAAAAGCGGAGAGGGTGGGATTCGAACCCACGGGGGAGATTTTACCCTCCCCAACGGCTTAGCAAGCCGCCGCCTTAGACCGCTCGGCCACCTCTCCGCTTAACCCTATATTCTAAGGTTGTTTAAAACTTCAGAACGATGGAAAGTCTCCAAAAGGCGGGTACCAAGATCCCATTTCCAAAACCCGTAAAGTCTATAACCAACCTCTCAGCCAATGTTAGGGATGCGCCGTAGTAGAAACGGGTATTTGAGAACGAGGATTTTGTTGTTGATATATTCTCGCCGGGAACAGCAATGTCATTGCGGGTTTCTGTGGTTCCGCCTGATGTCTCCGTTATTGTCTTGCTTTCAACCGACCAGTTATAAGTTCTGTTTCTTGATGTATTTGAAATATGGGAATACATGGCACCGAACCTGAGCTTAAAGTTTTCCCAAGCGGATACGGGTATTACCTCAAACCCAACGGGAATATAATAGTTAAAGGAAGAAGTTGATATATTTTGCTTATAGAAGGAAAGGGTATAGGTGGTAATCCTGAAATCGCCTGGATCTAAGCTTCCGTCCCCGTTGTTATCCAAGTGAGTTATATTTTTATTTAAAACCCTTGAGTATTCCCTGTTTTCCGATCCAAAGATAAACTCCGTACCCAAACCTACGCCAAACCATATCTGCTCGTGTATTGGGTACTTGTTTCTCAGGAAGAGCACTATATCATGGTTGTTTGAAGAGTACTTATATTCGCTTTGGGTTGTGTCAAACTGTTGGAATATGGGATTTGTCGTTGCGTTGTAATTTCCCTGCCACCTAAATTCGTTTAATTTAGTTGTTATCCGTACTGCTCCAGTTATCGTAATATGTTGTATCTTTCTTTTGGGTTAATGTTGAGTTAAAGTCGGTCTGTATGTATAAGGGGGAAAGGTTGTAAAAGAAGTTGGTTTTTGCGCCCAAAACGAGATGATTGTTGGTCGGGGCGGTCGGATCGAAAAGCCTCTCGTTCCCGAATGGGTTGGAGAGGGCGGTAAATAGCCTTCCTCCCTCTATCTCCGCGAGTTTAACTGGATAGAAGAGTTTATCAAGGTCGTCCTCAAAGAGGAAGGCGGTGTGGATGAAGCGGAATAGAAGGGTTGGGCCCCCAAAGCGGAAACCCAAAGAGCCAAAAATAAAGCAAGCTGTTTCATAAAATGGAATTCTAATGCTTTTTATTTTCTTCTAAAGAACCTTAAAAGGTTAAGGATCCAACCAAAAATGGGCGAAATTTTTGCGATCCCTTCAATGGGTGCCAATATGTTGTTTAACCTATTGGTAATCTCATCGGTGTTCTTTAAAACCCTCTCAACATCATCCGCTATCCTCTCCATATTTTTCTCAACATTCTCAAGCGTTTTAACGATCCTCAAAACAAGATACCATATCGCCACGGTGATGGATACAAGGCTTAATATGGCGGTGATTATCAAAAAGGTTAGCAAGATTTCCATTATCCTCATTCTACGGTTGAAGCGGTTTTAAAATATTGCCTTGTACTACCCAGCTTTATGTTCCTTTTTCTTATTCTTGGGTATTGCTTCAAAGTTTTCCGTTTTTGCCTTTCTTCCCCTGCTCTTTGTCCCTATTCTCCTCAGGAAACTTTCGCATATCTTGGGGGTCCTTTTAAGCTTCGGTTTGGGATATATTAGGATATGGGAAAGGACCTTAGGAGAAAGGGGAGAATTTTATGAGGTTAGTATATACGATCTGGGAAAGGGTTTTGTTGTAGGGAAAGGTTTTAAAACGGTTATGTTTGGGGATAAACCTGCTTACCCCTTGGGGAACATTAGGGCAAAAGGGGAATTTTCCGGCGACACTTTTTATATATACGAATACGAGAGGAAACTTGCCTTTAAACCTTTTGTGGATTTCATCGATTCCCTCCTTATAAGATCCACGGGTTCAGAAAGGCAATATAAGTTTGCAAAATCCATAATAACTGGGATAAGGGAGATAGACCCCGAAACAAAGAGGAAATTTTACGAAACCGGCGTCGGGCATATTCTTGCCATATCCGGTTTGCATGTGGGCGTAATTTACCTGGGAATTTATTGGCTCATCAGGTTTTTCAATTTAGGACTTTATTCCCATATAATCCCACCGTTTTTGGTTTGGCTTTATGCATTTTTCGTTGGTTTTATCCCTTCAGTTTTTCGCGCCTCCCTTATGCTAACCTTTTACGCAATTTCAAAAGTTATTTCCCGTCCCGTAAAACCCTTAAATGTTTTTATGCTATCTTTCGCAACCTCTTTACTCTGGGAACCCTTATGGATCTTTTCCGTCTCCTTTTGGTTGTCCTTCTCTGCAGTTTTGGGCTTCGTCCTCTTTCCGAAAAATTTATTAACATCCATTTTTGGAGCTCTAATATTCTCCACGCCTATTTCCCTATACTTTTTCGGAAAATCCGCCCTCCTCTATGCCCCCCTAAACCTTATAGTAATACCCCTAACTACCCTTTACCTCTACTCCCAAATTTTGGCAATGTTTTTGCCCTATCCCTTTGCAAATTCTTCGGAACTTCTCTTTAACCTACTCTATAAAACCGTGGATCTTGCGAGCAATTTAAACTTACCCCCAATAACCCTTAACCCTCCCCTCTGGTTCGTAGTGTTCTATATTTCCATAATACTCTTTTCCCTCTCCCTTTGGAGGTTCAAGAATGCTGAAAAAACAGGATGAGATAATTTTTCAAAGTTTGGCGACCTTCCAGTACCCTAAACCTCATCTTGAGCAGTATCCCACCCCTCCCGATCTTGCGGTTAAATTCCTCAATTTAGCCTACGAAGATATAAAAGACAAGGTGGTTTTTGATTTGGGTTGTGGAACCGGGATCTTGAGCATAGGGTCTGCAATTCTGGGTGCGAGGATGGTTGTGGGCGTTGATATAGATATTCTTGCTTTGAAAGTTGCAAAAAAGAACTTGGAAGCGGTTAGGGGTATTTACGAAGAACTAAAGGTATATTTTGTAAATGCGGATATAAGGGAACTTAAGTTTAGGGCGGATACGGTGGTAATGAACCCACCCTTTGGGATGCAGAGAAGGGGAGCGGACAGGGATTTTATCGTTAAAGCTATTGAGGGCTCAAAGGTGGTTTGGACCTTATTGGGCGTGGATAGCGACCCGTTCCTGGAAAGGCTATCAAAAATTTACGGTTTTGAATTTGAAAAAATGGGAAATTTTACCCTTTCCCTCAAGCGTAGCATGAGGTTTCACAAAAGGGAAATTTACAGGACTAGGGTTTCCATATACCGCCTTACAATCCCAACGTGATCCTTGCGAGGAAGTTTGAGTTTGAATCTTCGCATTTTTACAATTGGGGAGGAAAGCTCAGAAATCTACACGGGCACAACTACGAGATTTGGGTTTTAATTGAGGGAGAATTAAACCCCTTCGGTATGATAAAAAACATCTCCGAGATCAAGGAAAAGGTAATCCCAATTCTGGAAAGGTTTGATCATACGCTACTAAATTCTTTGCCGGAGTTTAATGGGAAAAACCCAACGGTTGAAGTAATATCTTGGGTTTTATACGGGGCTACAAAGGGGATCCTAAGAGAACTTTTTGCGGTTAGAGTTTTTGAGGATGAGGATATCTTTGGAGCTTACGATGGTAGGCATTTTTTGGGTTTCGGATGGATAGAAGGGTGTTTAAAGAGGGAAATTTGGGTGAGGGGTGAGCTTGACGATCTGGGTAGGGTTGAGGATATTGAAAGGGTAAAAGTATCCGAAAGGAAGATATTTGAAAAATTTGAGGATCTTAGGGGTTTTGGGAGGATATCCTTTGGGGGAAAGGAGATGGAATTTAGGACATACAGGTTTTCTTCGGCTCATATAATGGGTTTAAGGGAGCTTTCTTACGAGGAGAACCTAAGGGTATTCGGAAAATGCGCCAGAAGGGAGTCCCACGGGCACAACTATAAACTGATAGTTTTCTCGGATAGGGAGGAAACTTTTAAAGAGGCGGAAAGGGTCGTAGGGGAGCTTGACCATAGGTTATTGAACGAAGTAATCGAAAATCCCACCCTTGAAAATATCGCCCTATACATAAATAATAGGGTTGACGCGGAAGCCATAAAAATCTACGAAACACCGAGAACTTACGTTTTAATAACGAATTTAAGGGAAATAGCGGTTTGCCTTTAAGGTATTATCCCTTTTGGCAGGTTGCCGGACAGGATATGGATATGGAGGTGGGGAACCCTCTGGCCCGCCGAAAAACCGTTTTTGTTTACAACCCTGAAGTGATCCAAATTGAAGGATCTCGCTATTTTTGCCACCGCTTGTAGTATATAATAGGCGGTTTCCCCATCCAGCTCGTCAAATTTTTCAAAGTGTTCCTTTGGTATCACTAAGACGTGAAAATTCGCTTCCGGAGCTATGGTATAAAAGGCTAAAACCTTCTCATCCTCATAAACCTTCTTTGCGCTCTCTTCTCCCCTAACTATCTTGCAAAATACACAATTCATACCGTCTTTGCGGGGAATTCCCTGCCCGCCAGGAGGTGTAAATGTAAATGAAAGACCTCCTGACCCGCCCCCTTACCCGCGTTGCTAACAAGCCTATAATGCTGTATGTTTAGGGATTTTACCACACTCTTTACGCAATCCAAAATTGCCATGGTATCCTCCCTATCAATCTCCTCAAAAAGGTTCTCGTAATGTTTCTTGGGGATTATCAGAATGTGTATGGGTGCCTGTGGGTTTATGTCATAAAAAGCCATAGCTTTATCGTTCTCGTATATAACCCTCGCATTTATCTCACCCTTTGCGATCCTACAAAAAATACAGTTCATTTCCCATCAACTAGGATGTACCTTATGGGATTTACCGCCTCACCGTTCACCTCAACCTCGTAGTGGAGGTGGGGAGCTACGGATTTGCCCGTGCTACCCACAAGTCCTATTATCTGTCCCCTCCTAACCTTCTGCCCTTCCCTAACTAGGATCTTTGAAAGGTGGGCGTACAGGGTTTTTATCCCCCTTCCATGATTTATTACCACCACATTGCCATACCCTCCCGAGTTCCACTCCGCCTTTTCCACCCTTCCATCCGCGGTTGCGACCACTGGTGTGCCTGTGGGAGCTGAAATGTCTATACCCTTATGGAACTCAAGCCCACC
>Ga0080008_151315_pt1 | contig 39378 bp, 42 predicted proteins | sample ConCONMetagenome_FD_69211 | JGI IMG/M metagenome (GOLD analysis project Ga0080008, IMG submission 69211) | Hot spring microbial streamer communities from Conch Spring, Yellowstone National Park, USA - CON_C (SPADES assembly) (version 2) | ecosystem: Environmental > Aquatic > Thermal springs > Hot...
TACCAGGCATCTTTTAAGGGCGTTTAAAGAGCTGTTGAGGAGAAGGCTAGGGAATACGGTGTCCCGGTGGTCTACGTAGACCCGAGGAACACCTCTAGAATGTGCCCAGTACACAGCGCCGAGATAGCCTACATTAACGGCAGTAGAGTAGGCGGGTGCCCTAGGGGTGGGGGTCCTGGCACAGGGACGTTGTGGCACGCTACAACCTACTCCTCAGGGCCCGCCTAGGCGATGGGGCCCTGCTCCAAGCTTGCGGGTCTACGCTAGATGGGGACCCCGTGTCGTTGGGCTCGACGGCCGCCCATGAACCCACGGGGATCCCCAAGTCCCTGTGGGCGAGGTGAATGTCCCTAGATGTTTATTTTATTTAACTCATTTACTCATTACATCTAGGGACAAGCGGTCTCTTACGTAGGTCCCCGTAGAGTTCTTAGGGGCTATATTTGCTACGAAAACACCTCTACTGGGGTCTCAGATCCCAAGTAAGGAGGGTCTTGAGGAAAGGATACTGGATATAGTGAGGGAGGCCGGTAAGAGAGGTGAGGGAGTGATACAGAGCGAGCTCTGGCGCATTCTAGGGATAGATAGTAGGGAGGGAAGTAAGATCGTGGCGAGATTAATAAGAAGAGGGTTACTAATGAGAGAAGCCATCGTACATAAGGGCAAGAAAACCTACAAGCTGTACTACTCGGATAGCGTCAAAGCTCCAGTAAGCATATCAATAAACCTCAACCCGGTTATTGAGGTACCCTGCTTCTCCTGCAGGCAGATAAACAGATGCGGTATAGGAGGTTACTACGACCCGACAAAGTGTCCTCTGCTAACTAGGTATATAGTGCAACTAGCCCTCCGCAGTTCCGTGTAGGGTCGCTCAGTAGGTTCGCCCGCTAGAAGCTCGCCACTAGGGCTGGGAGGCGATAGACTTATAAGCCGACGCTTCCAGGAGCACTTCGGTATTGGTGCGGGGGCTTAGCGGGTGGGAAGCCGCAACTCCCCGTGACTGATGGTAGGGCTTTCAGCGGCTGCCCCCCTGCTGTGATTGCTTAGATACTGACCTGCTCCATATGTAGCGTATAGCCGTCTCAACCTGCTTTAAGGCTAGCTGAGTAGGGTTTGCTAAGACTACCTCAGCTAGGTAGCCATTACTTTCCTTAACTCTGTAGTCAGCTAGGTCCCCCCTACCCTTAAGTTCGTCTAGGAGTTTCATTAGGAAACTCTCGACGAGCTCGTCATCTACTCTAAGCCCTCCCCTCAGTACTACTCTCACTCCATCAGTGGTGGGTATCTCGTTAGCTATCACGTCGCTCTCGTAGTATATCACCTTAACGCCCTCCGGTTGCCCCTCCACGCCCTCCTCGCGGATTCTTTGGGTCTCCGCCCTCCCCCTAGAGAGCTCTGACGCTATAGCCTTCAGTACCTCAAGCTCCTCGGAGAGCTCCTTAATCTTCCTCTCCAGCTCCTCGATCCTACTTCTCAGGTACTTCATGACCTTCTCGTAGTTCACAGACTACCACCGCGGAGGAACTTAAGTAGTCCCTCCCCCCTCCCCCCAGAACCGTGTACGTACTCTTTAATAAGAGCGAAGTCGTCCTGTAGAAACTCGAGAGTCTGGGGATTGTATAGGGCCGCCGCTGGGTGGTAGGTGGGCACTACAGCCCTCTCCTGCCCAAGTACCTTGAGTCTGTAGAGCCTCCCCCTCATCCTACTGACACCTAACCACCTTACACCACCCTTCATTTCAAACACGTAGTAACCTGCGTAGTTACCTAGGGTAACTATTAGTGAGGGATTAACTAGCGCTACTATGGCGTCGGTAAAGTAGGAGCACGCGGAGATCTCCTCATACCTAGGTTCACGGTTGCCTGGAGGCCTGCACTTCACTACGTTAGTTATGAATACCTCCTCCCTCCTTAACCCTATGGACTCAATTAGCTTAGTTAGGAGCCTGCCGGCAGCTCCGACGAACGGCCTCCCCTCCTCATCCTCCGACCTACCGGGCGCCTCTCCTAGGAACATGACCTTGGGGTGGAGGCTCCCCTCTCCGGGAACGGCCCTAGTTCTAGACTTGTGCAACTCGCACCTCCTACACGCGGCTATCTCAGCTCTTATACCAGCCCAGATAACCTCTTTATCCAGCGTCCCAGCCCAACTTAGATTGCGCAACTTCGAGATAAAATCACACTGAGCCTACGCTACTCCACAACTTCGATACCGTACTCCCTAGACACCTCCACTACTACCTGTCTAACGTACGAGGGGTTCTTACCCTCCAGTACTACCCTCCTGACTTCAGTACTCTCCCTACGTACGGCTTGCTCGACGATGAACCTGAACAAGTCGAGGTTCTCCCTGAGCTCTTTTACAGCGTGTCTTGACAGTATGTGCCCGTAGCACTCACCGTAGTTAAAGGATCTCTCAGTGAACTGCTGGGCATAGTGTCCTCCGCCAATCCCTACCGACGGTATACAGCTACTCCCCCCACCTAAGAGGGCTGTGTAGACCGCTCTAGCGAGTACCTCCTGAAGCACCGCATTGGACCACTCAGCCGGGGTAGAGCCTATCTCAGCGAATGTGAGGGGCTTGGAGAGACCTGTAGGCCCGTGGTGCGTGACCTCGTAGGTTACGGAGATACCCTCCAGGGGCTTCTCGCGAGCTAACTCACGGAGGGCTCTGAGGATGGCGAGAGCTATCGGTGGGTTGGCTACGGAGAGCTCGAGGGGTCTACCACCGTACTCGGCTCTCGGCGTGGGGTTGCCGGTGTGGTGAACTGTCAAGGACTTGATGCCCGACACCGCACTGTGTCTTGAAACTACTATGTAGTAATCGGCCTCCACGGCCCTCTCTAGGAAGTCGAAGTGGAGAACGTCTTCGTAAAAACCGGTCACGTAAAACTCCCTCCCAGCTAGAGAACCTATGCAGACCCTTGGGATACCCTCTAGAACCGTGTCTCTACATCTCAGCAGTTCTACCAACCTATTCGCGGCTCCGGCACCGGCTACATCGTTTATACTGTAGGCTACTACCACCCTCAAACGTTTCCCCGGGATCAGTCCTCTAGGCTTTAAGAACCTCCTACAGCAAGTATGGTGGGTGACCCTATAGGGAGCTCTAGCGAGGGTCTCCCCAGAGACGTGTTTGCGGTAGCTAGCTGTGGTGAAGGCGGCGTGGTAGTCTTTAGTTCAGTTGATCTTCGACTATTTCGTCAACTCGTTAACTTACTAAGTACCACCTGCAGCGTTAGTTACGTAGAGCTCGAGCGTAAGTGCCTAGTTAGCGGGGTGAAGGCCTCCAAGGAAGTGCCCTACTCTACTCCAAAGGGCTGTTTCTACGTGGAGATAGCCCAGGGGACTTACGTAGGGTTACTCCCAGGTTTCATAGATGCACAGTGTCTAGTTTGCGGAGATGAAGTTAGTTGTAGACTGTTTCTCCAGAGGAGAGCCTATACTGGGGGTAGAGTGGTGAGGGTAGAGAGTCACATAGACTTCGAGCAGGTCAAGGAGATTGTAGAGAAACTGAGGGATATGGAGGACTCCCTCTGGTGTATAGACTCTAAGGGCTCTCTAATCGAGATAGTACAGCTCTAGAAGCGGGGGTGGCTACAGGCGGCTAGGTTTAGCTTTTAAGGTTAAGCTGTTTAACTCAGAAGTACTTTAGCTACTCCAAGCCTAGACTCAGTGGAAGTAGGGTGTCCGGTAGATATGCCGCTATAATCTCAACGGAGATATACGTCTCCCCATCGTTATGACCCCGGAGGACTTTGAAGCTAAGACAGGTATAGAGATAGACCCTCTGTTTATAGAGAGAACTGGTATTAAGGTTAAGAGGGTGGCGTCCCCCGAGGAGACTCCGGCAACGATGGCTGCTAAGGCGGCGAGGATTGCTCTTGAAAGGACTGGTCTGAGTATTAAGGATATAAATAAATATGGTTATAGCGGGCACCGATGCACCGGAGGCTATATCACCCCCCACAGCTCCCAAGGTTCAGGCACTCCTAGGGGGCAGTAGCTATGAGATGCCAGCATTCGACGTAAGTACTTCCTGCGCTAACCAGGTCTACGTGCTGGAGCTGGGTTCCTCTATCATAGCCGGTAACCCTAAGTACGGGAACATCCTGATTATGGGGGTCTACGCCATGACCAGGTTCCTGAGGTGGGAGTTTGCGTGGGAGTGGATCTTCTCCGACGGTGCTGGTGCTGCAGTACTCTCGCAACCTAGGGAAAGCGGGGATCTAGTTAAAAACAATAGGAGAGCTTTGAGCAGGACTTCAGAGACTGTCGGAATAGCTAAGCTCTGTTAACCTAGTCACTATTTAGCCTAACCGGCGCAGAGATCTGGGGGGAGTTCGTGGCTATAGATGTGGGTATAGTGGGTGCGTACAGCACGAAGTATGAACTGAGGTCGGAGAAGGAGGCTTGGGATATGCTTAGGGAGGTTGTTGAGGGGGTTATGAAGTCTGTTGAGAAGGGTATAGACGGTTCTGACATAGACCTAGTTATCGTAGCTAACTTCTCGGATAGGTTCGGCGGAATCCTCCACACAGCCCCCCTAGTGGCCTCCTTAGCTAAGGCTAGGGGGGCTAAAGGTTTCAGAGTAGAGAACGCGTGTGCTTCCGGGGGGACAGCTATACTGCTGGCGTGGACCCTGCTGAGATCAGGACTCGCTAGGAATGCCCTGGTAGTAGGCTTCGAGAAGATGAGCTACCAACCAACGGCCTCCGAGGTTAATGAAGTACTCTCCCTGGCTGCACACCCCGATGAAATAGTTGTCGGAGCGTCCTTCACATCCCTCTACGCCCTCATAGCTAAGGCCTACATGGATGCCTACGGAGCTCGTGAGGAGGACCTAGCACTAGTAGCTGTGAAGAATCACGAGAACGGTTTGAGGAACCCCCTAGCAGCTATCCGCAGAAGGGTGACTGTTGAGGACGTGATGAAGTCACCCTATATCTCCTGGCCCCTGAAGCTACTGGACTGCTCACCAATTACGGACGGAGCTGTAGCTGTTATCCTAAGTAGTGAGCCACGTAAGTTTACAGACACCCCGGTCTACATAAGGGGCATGGCTCTAGGTCACGACCTTCCAGGACTCTTCGAGAGGCCCGATGTGACCTCCCTAATAGCTATAAGGAACGCGGCTGAGGAGGCTTTGAAGATAGCCGGGGTGGAGGCTAAGGACGTGGACGTCTTCGAGGTACATGACGCGTTTACCATAGCTGAGATAGTAGTATACGAGATGCTAGGGCTAGCTAGGAAGGGTGAAGGGGTTAAACTAATTAGGGAGGGGGTCACCCTCCTCACCGGAGAGAAGCCCGTCAACCCCAGCGGGGGGCTTAAGTCCAAGGGGCACCCCGTTGGAGCTACTGGGATAGGTATGGCAGCCGAACTCTTCTGGCAGCTTAGGGGGGAGGCTGGTGAGCGCCAGGTTAAGGGAGCTGAGCTAGGGCTTATGGAGAACCACGGGGGGACGGGTTCTACGGCTGTAGTAGCTGTTTTGAGTAGGTGATGGGGTGTGTGGAGGCTCATCACATATACGGAGCAGTACACCCCAATTACCCCCTACAAGTCTACCTACGCCATAGGTATAGTTGAGGACGAGCGCGGCAACAGGCTGGTAGTTAGGATAGACAGTAAGTACTTCGGTAGACTGAGAACGGGGATGGTAGGTAGGGTATGCGAGGAGTGGAGTATCTTCGGTAACTTCAAGAAGTTCGTCCCCGAGGGTGTCGAGGAGCCTGTGAAGGTTGCACTAGTAACGGGCTCTGCGAGGGGTATAGGCGCGGCCATAGCTTTAGAGCTAGCTAAAGCCGGTTACACCGTAGTAGTCTCCGACCTAGCCTACGATGAAAGTGCTGAGAGGACCCTTCAGGAGATCAAGGCCGCGGGGGGTAACGCGATCTTCGTAGCTATGGACGTATCCTCGAGGGAGTCCGTTGAGAAGGCTGTGAAGGAGGTTGTAGAGAAGCTTGGGAGGATCGACGTTCTAGTAAACAACGCCGGAATAGCGAGGGACGCCTACCTTCAGAGAATGTCTGCGGAGGACTGGGATGCGGTCATAAAGGTGAACCTAACGGGAGCCTTTAACTGCGCTAAGGCTGTCGTGCCATACATGATACGGCAGGGAGGTGGGGTAATAGTTAACATATCCTCAATAGTGGGCATAGTTGGAAACGTCGGTCAAACCAACTACGCTGCCTCGAAGGCTGGCCTCATAGGCTTAACGTACAGCTTAGCCAAGGAGCTCGCGCCGTACGGAATAAGGGTAGTCGCAATAGCCCCAGGCTTCGTGAGGACCAGAACGGCGCTGGCAGTACCAAAGTCGATGCTTAGAGACTACCTAAGGAGGATACCTATAGCAAGGCTCATCGAGCCTACCGAGGTAGCTAAGCTAGTCAGACACGTTGTAGAGAATGAAGCGATCAACGGGGTTGTTATACCTATAGACCTGGGGCTCACGATATCCCCCCCAAAGGCCTAGCCCGCACCTTGAGAAGGGGTCTTTAAAACCACCTCGTTTTTACCATACCTTCCCACGTATGGTGGGGCCGCGGGGATTTGAACCCCGGACCACGGGGGCCCAAGCCCCGCATTCTACCAAGCTAAACTACGGCCCCCAAAAGTGAAGACGCACGTAGCTTATAAAACTAGCCCTCGAGCTTGAGCCGTAGTCTCTTAGAGGGATTCCTAGGGTAGACTATTCCCCGCCATTCACGGCGGGGTTTTACACCCCCCGTAGCTACCCCACCTCTCGGGAACCCCCTACGTGCGGGCTCCCCGCCGCTAAGCCCCCTCACACCTAACACCAAGTACGGGCACTGGGTATCGAAGTCTAAGATTGTGAGCACACTAACCATGTAACATCTCTCCGCACCAAAGGGCGGGGCCCTAGGTCATGAGGTGTCAGATCTGGTGTCTCCTATCACCACTCAAAAATACCAGCTCTCGTCATCCAGAGTCGAAGTACCTAGCCTAAAGGCTCCTTCTTCTTCCTCTCCTCTTCAGATCTAACCTTAATTATACCTAGGAATATTGCGCAACTAATGCAGTAGCACCTGGTCACTGGGTACTTGGCTATTATAGCTCCCTTCTTCTCCAACTCTTCAGCTAGCTGGGGGTCTACCGGAGAGTACCACTTAGTTACACAGATGGCCTTATCCTCAGGTATCAGCCTTCCGCACTGATCGCACTGTACGGTCTCTACGGAGCCCTTACTACCCTTTCTCCTACCCCTACTTTCACGCTTCTTCGGCAAGAGTCGTACACCACAGAAAAGTAGTAGTGGGATTTAAAAACCCCCGACCTCCCATCCTAAAGGGTTGGGCTTTCGGTTGTAATTGAAGGGGCTAGCACTTTACTTAAGGTTGCGGCCTACCCCCGGAAGTCTTCGCGTTGGCATCCTCGGAGCTACCGCATAAGGTGAATTTCCTTCTGCTATACCACCACGTTAGCCGCATAACCCCCATCTCCCTAAGCTTCCCTGCCATTTCTCTGTCCAGTGTTGCAACGATAACCCTCTCTCCCAGGTTTCTGAAATCCGAAGCCAGCTTGAGTACGCATTCATCAGCGGTGGTACAGCCCTCTACGTTTACTACTTCAATACTTAGATGCCCCCCCTCTATTAGCTTCAGGAGCAATCTCGCGGCTAGCCCTCGTCGCCCCCGTTCTAGGGCTATCCTAGACAGCTCGTCCATAACCCTTCTAGGAGTAATGAAGATCGCGTGCTCGCAAACACTCTCCAGAGAGTCAGCTACGTCAGGGAAACTGCCGTACTCCCCGATGACGAGGAGGGCACTAGTATCAAAGATGACTCTACATATCCTCGGGCTAGTCCCTGACAACCCCCCAACCTACTAACCTCCACCTATTCATTATGTTTCTGCTTATAGCTACCTTCATGTTCTTCCATGAGACTACCGGCTTGTCCGTAAGTTCGGCCTCGAACCAGTCTGCTGATAGCCTCTTGACTACGGCCATGACTGTTGCAGTCCCGACGGTGATCATTATCTTCTCACTAACTCTTAGCGGCGGGACCTTCTGTAACTCACGCGTACCCACAGCTCTCTCGAATAGGTGGTAGTCTACCGCTAAGTGGTTCCGCGGCTCAGGTAGCTGATCAGCTAAACCTACAACAGAACCTACAAGCCTGTCCGCCTTGGCGAGAGACGGGTCTAGGCCGGTACCTATCGCTACTAACCCCCCGGGCCTCGCCTCCTTAAATGACCTCTCACCAAACCTTATACTCTCGATCCTCGTATAGAGCTTTCTAAACGTAATCTTCCCTCCTTCTACTACCCTAGCACCTGGGCTTATCTCTATCTCATCACCTACCCTGAATACTCCCCTAATGACGCTCCCTCCTACTACGCCCCCGACTAGCTTTTCGGGAGGGGTTCCGGGCTTGTTAACGTCGAACGACCTAGCTACGAACATTACCGGCTTAGCTGAGAGGTCGCGCTCCGGGGTTTTGAAGAGCTCCTCCATGGCTGCGATAAGTACGTCCACGTTCACCTTATGCAAGGCGCTAACGGGGATTATGGGGGCGTTCTCGGCGAACGTACCGGCTAGGAAGTTCCTTAACTCCTCGTAGTTCTTTCTAGCCCTGTCCCTATCTACCACATCGGCCTTGTTTTGGACCACGATAATGTTCTTAACCCCAATAATCTCGAGGGCCTTAAAGTGCTCCCTAGTCTGGGGCTGTGGGCACGGCTCGTTAGCGGCTATTACGAGGAGAGCACTATCCATGAGGGCAGCCCCCGATAGCATGTTAGCCATGAGTACCTCGTGCCCGGGTGAGTCAACGAATGATACGCTCCTCCTGTAGACCGGGCTCTGGCACTCTATTGGGTCAGTTACGTAGCGTTCGTAGGGACCTCTACCAGGGCATTCGAATATGTCGGTATCGGCGTAGCCCACCTTTATCGTCATAGACCTTAGTAACTCCTCCGAGTGTCTGGAGGTCCAAATACCCGTTATAGCCTGGACTAGGGTAGTCTTACCGTGGTCTACGTGCCCCACTACCCCTATGTTTATCTCCGGCTGTCCGAACTGGAACTCGGAACTCATTTTCCACCCTCTACTTCATCACGTGTGAACCTATCAATAAATACTACCTCATTAACCCCCTCTACATACTTGAATATGTCGTACGCGGCTAGGCTCTTTAAGTACTGTATTTCACTACTAACCCTGAACCTCTTGGGTATCTCTACAATGGCCTGCCCGGATGCTGCATCTACCCTAACTACTATTTCCTCGGGTTTCACACCCCTTAGCCTCCTCTTAACTAAGTACCTGATAGCTTCGGTCGGGTCGTTGACTATCTTAACTACCTTAAGCTTAAGCTTAAGGGCTTTACCGGCGAGAGGGTGGTTGAAGTCTACCACCACCCGTCCTCCATCAATAGCTAGTATCCTGCCGAGCTCTCCGTCGATCCTAACCTCCTTCCCTACCTCGGGCTTTACGTTCTGTCTCTCGAATATCCTCCTAGGCAAGGTCCTTATCCTACTCGGGTCCCTAGGGCCGAAAGCCTTCTCGGGAGGTACCTCTACTTCCACCTCCTCACCCTCCCTACAGGATGCCAAGGCCTCCTCAAACCCTTGGAAGAACCTCCCCTCGCCGACGACCACTACCTCGGGTTCGTAGATAGCGCCCTCCACGTACTTCCTGTTCAGCTTCGCCTCAACCTCCGAGGTAGTATCTACCAGCTCCCCCGTGTCCTTCACGTAGATGGAGTACTCCACTACAGCTATCTGGTTCTTAGCTAGCACCTACAGCACCTTCAACTAGTATCGGGGACTTAACTTAAAAGCAGATCTTAAGGTTGGTGTGGGCTAGGGTATTTAAGCCTGTTAAGCTCTAGATTTCTCCGGTGTGTTGATGAGCGCTAGAGGCGTGCTAGCGGAGCTTCTGTGGGCTGAGAAGTACAGACCCCGATCCCTACGGGAGATAGTGAACCAGGAGGAGATCGTTAAGAGGTTGCAGGTATTCGTTAAGGAGAAGAACATGCCGCACCTACTCTTCGCAGGTCCTCCAGGGACCGGCAAGACCACGGCAGCCCACGCACTAGCTCACGACCTCTACGGGGAGGACTACAGGCTGTACATGCTAGAGTTGAACGCCTCCGACGAGAGGGGTATAGACGTAATAAGAACTAAGGTTAAGGAGTTCGCTAGGAGCAAGCTACCAGCTAACGTCCCGTTTAAGATCGTACTACTAGACGAGGCAGATAACATGACGGCAGACGCCCAGCAGGCCCTTAGGAGGCTTATGGAGATGTACGTAGATGTTACTAGGTTTATACTCATAGCTAACTACCCCAGCAAGATAATTGAGCCGATTCAGTCTAGGTGCGCGGTCTTCAGGTTTACCCAGCTAAAGAAGGAGGACGTCATATCCAGACTTAAGTGGATATGTAGTAACGAGAAAGTAGTCTGCGATGACAGAGGGCTCGAGGCCATATACGAGGTCTCTGAAGGTGATATGAGGAAGGCCATAAACATACTGCAGGCGGCGGCTGCCCTAGGGGAGGTTAACGTATCCAACGTATACAAAGTGGTAGGGCTAGCTACACCAGCCGAGATTAGGGCTCTACTTAAGTCAGCCCTCTTCGAGGGGGACTTCCTTAAGGCTAGGGATAACCTAAGGAAGCTGATGGTATCCTACGGTCTCTCCGGGGTAGACATCATTAAGCAGCTCCACAGGGAGATATTCAGCTCGGAGATAAACATGCCGGAGGAGATGAGGGTTGAGATAGCTGATTACTTAGGTGAGATACAGTTCAGGCTCGTCGAGGGGGCTGACGACGAGATACAGCTGAGCGCTCTCCTAGCAAAGCTCGTGCTACTAGGTAAGCCGCTAAGGCAGCAGGCCCAGGCTAAGCCTACTAAGGTGAAGTAATGTCCCAAGAGAGGAGAACCCCCTGGGTAGTTAAGTATAGGCCGAGTAGGGTAGCTGATGTAGTTAACCAGGAGGAGGCTAAGAAGGCCTTCCTAAGCTGGCTTGACTCCTGGCTACGGGGCAAACCGGAGAAGAAGGCCGCCCTCCTGTACGGACCGCCGGGCTCTGGTAAGACGTCCCTCGTCGAGGCGGCCGCCAGGGAGTACGGACTAGAGCTGTTGGAGATGAACGCCAGCGACTATAGGAGAGCTTCAGATATAGAGAGAGTAGCAGTAGCATCATCGAGGGGGGCTAGCCTAGTAGGGGCTCGCGGTAAGATAATCCTCTTAGATGAGGTAGACGGTATTTCAGCCACAGCCGACCTAGGGGCTTTGGACGCTGTAATGAACCTCATAAGTAGGACCTCCCACCCGGTAGTACTCATAGCCAACGACCCCTGGGACCCGAAGCTACGCGAACTTCGGGAGGTCTGCCTGCTTATAGAGTTTAAGAGATTGACCAAAACGGAGGTAAAGAGGGTACTCCAAAACATATGCAGAAGCGAGAAGCTAGACTGCGAGGACGAGGCTCTAGACTTCATCGCCGAGAGAGCTGAAGGAGACCTCAGGTCGGCTATAAATGACCTAGAAGCCCTCGGCGAGGGCTTCGGTAAGGTCACCTACGCCCTAGCCCGGTCAGTCCTGGGCTATAGGAATAGGGAGTTGGATTCCTTCGAAGTAGTTAGGAGAATACTAACGTCTAAGTACTCCTGGCAGGCTAGGGCGGCCGCCTCCCAGACTGACCTAGCTCCAGACGAACTTATCCAGTGGATAAGCGAGAACGTGCCCAGACAAGCCGTAGATCCAGAGGACCTCTGGCGAGCTTTCGAGAGCCTGTCCCGGGCGGATATCTACATGGCTAGGATAGTTAAGAGCGGTAGCTGGGACCTACTAGCATACGCCTCGGACATGATGACGGCCGGCGTAGCTTTGGCTATAAGGAACCCGCAGTACAAGTTTAAGTGGGTTAAGTACGGATTCCCAGAGAAGATAAGGATGATGTCAAAAACGAGGGAGATTAGGCAGGTTAGAGACGACCTAGCTAAGATTATAGCTCAGCACCTCAAGTGCTCTACCTCGGTAGCCAAGTCCGAGGTCATCCCCTTGCTGAAGGTTATATTCGACAATAACCCGGAGTACGCAGCAAGGCTAGCCCTAGGTTTAGGGCTCAGCGACTCCATGATAAGGTACCTCTCCGAGAGAAACGGTGATAGGATAGTTAAGCTTGTGGAGGATCTGAAGGTACAGCTCAGGGAGACCCTGTTAGGGGGTTTGGAGAGCTCCGCTAAAAAGGAAGCAGAGAAGGTTAAGCCGATTACTAAGAAAGTACAGAGGGAGAGGTCGAGGAGTTCTGGCGGGCTCGAGAGCTTCCTTAAGAAGTAAAGAGCTCGCGTATTACCCTAGCGATCGGGTTGGCTGAGTTCAACCTATAGGTCTTAACCCTCCCTAGGGAAACTTCGTAGACCACCCCCTGCTCTACCAGGTACTGCAGCCCTCTCTTAACGACTTTGTGATTAAGCCTCGTCAGCCTTACTATGGCTGAGATATTGAGGGACCCGTACTCACACAATAGCTTAAGTATCTTAACCCTAGTCTTACTGGACAGGACCTCAGCTATCTTATCGCTTAAGCTACTCACCGAGCTCACGCCTCAGTGCTATGGTTCTATTAAGAGCGTTCAATAAGCTATCCAGGGGTGCCGCTCCGAAGCTTACGTAGCTACTCCGACCTCTACGTCCCTTAAGGCTCTTCCTGACCATCACTATACCTCTATTAGCTAATTCTGAGACGTAGTAGTAGATTTGCGTATGCTTCCTGGGTTCAACACCTATCTCGGCACATAGCTTCCTGTATATAGACTCTACGGTACCTATGTTTACGAAGTCCTCTCCGGAGCTCTTGAGCCCCAGGGCTATGGCTTTAAGGAGAAGTAGCTGGTGTAGGTTGAGGTAGTTGAGCGAGTCTAGAACGTGTACTAGACTCACGTCCTCACGGGCGGATACCGCCCTGACGTGGTCTACGAGGACCCTGGTGGCCCTTCCCTCCTCTATCTCCCTCTCAGCCAACTTGCCGGCGGCGTATAGTATAGCTAGGGCCTTCCTAGCGTTTCCATCACCACCAGTATCTACCCCGACTAGGTTTGCTATGTACTCGAAAACCTCATCACCTACGACACCTGGTTGGAACGCCTCCTCAGCTCGGTAATTCAGTATATCGTAGAGCTCCTTAGCTCTATAGGCGTTAAATACTATGGTATTTCTCAAGACGTAGCCTCCGGAGACCTCGTCCAGCATTCTGGCGATTTCGTGCGGTTTCATCCTGCTTATGTAGATGAAGTTGAGCCTGAGAATCTCGGAGTGGAATACGTCGTAAAACCTAAGTAGGACGTACCTATCCTCAGCTTTAAAGCTCGTGAGCACCGTGTCGAACTCGTCTAGGGTTACAATAGCGTAGAGGTCGTTGAGGTCCATCTCCTTCAGAAGTGCTTGGGCAAACTCTAGAAGCCCCAGCCCTCTATCTGGAATGCTCAGACCTAGCTGGTTCTTGATCTCCCTGAGAACTGGTAGAGCGCCCTTAACGCTGGCGCAGTTTACGTGTACGTACTTCAGCCTTATACCCCGCTCACTGGCTATTCTACACATGACCCTCCCGAACGATATCGCGGTAGCCGTCTTGCCGGTACCTAGAGAACCGTACAGTACTACCCTACCCGAGGAGCTTCCCGGGGAAACTATGACGTGTTTAAACATCTTAGTTAGTTGCTTGAGCTGCTCCTCCCTATGTGGTAGGACCTCTGGAACGTACTCCGGATACAGCTTAGTCTCGTCTACGAACACCCCGGGTTTCTTAATAATACTTTCAATTACCTCCTTGATGCTACCCATACTTTCACGTATCGCCTGTATACTTACACCCACATTAATAAGAACGCCTATAAAGAGTTCGGGGGTGCCAGGCTAAGGGTTAAGACCTTCGTAGAGCTTCTTCTTCCTCTCGTACTCCTCCCGGCTCGCAATGAACCTGGCCGGAACTCCGGCTACTACAACACCGGGAGGTACGTCCTTAGTTACCACAGCACCTGCCGCGACAACAGCCCCTCTACCTATTACGACACCGGCTACGATAGTAGCATTAGCTCCGACGACGGCCTCGTCCTCGATAACCGTTTCGACTATCCTACTGCTCGGGGGGTACCTATCGTTCGTTATAACAGCTCTAGGACCTATGAACACCCCCCTACCTATCCGGGTCTTTATCGGTATGTAGACACCCGTCTGTATGTTAGTGTGCTCCCCTATAGTCACATCCCCATCTATTACAGTTCCGGTACCTACCTTAGTCCAGCTTCCTACGTAGGTCTTCTCCCTAATTAACACCCCGTGACCAAGCTCTACACCGTCCCCAAGCTCTACCTCCTCGTATATGATGCAGTGGGTTCTGACCACTACACCCCTACCTAGTCTACACCCGCTGCTGACCCTATCGACCTCCTCTAGGGGTTGTTCGGAGCTTCCTAGCTCCGAGAGTCTCCTCTTAGTAGGAAACCCTAGAACTGAGAAGCTGAAGATCCTGGAGTTGCCCCCCACCGATGTACTACCGAGTACTACTACCGGCGGAAACAGTAGCACGCCGGAACTTAGGGAAGCTCTCCTAGATACGTAGTGCGTCACTACGTTCATGAGCTTCCCTCGCACTGAGCAGGTGACACTATATAAGCGCGGTCCTAGTAGGGGCTGTAGCTGTGGAGCTAGTAGACTTCGTTAGGCAGATGGCCGTAGCCGTTACAACCGTAGCTTGGTTTGTGTTCCTAGTTACCTGGGCCGTTGGGTGGGCTCTACGGGGGGCCCCACTCCCGTTCAGAAACATCAAGAGAGTGGGTCAGAGCCTTATTGAGGACTCCGTAATGGCGGCTTTCTGGCTAGCTCTAGGTACCACGATATTCGCGCTGATATCCTACATAGTGTCCTCCATATCCCTACCCATGCCTCCGCCCCCGTCGTCCTAGCGGGGTGTTCGGCTATGGAGATACTCCCACTAGCTTATGCTCTCTCACTACTCACGTACATAATAGGCGCGGTACTCTACGGCTCCCCCATACCTGCTAGGTACGTTAAGAAGTGGGGGGTCATGATGATGTACGACGGTATAGCGTCAGCTATTCTAGTCTCGGCCTACGGTCTCGTAATCAAGCTAGGGGACCACCTGCTGTCGATAGTTGGTGCAGACTGGGGGAACTTCACAATCTGGCTTACCAGCAGGACCGGTGTTCTAGCATCCATGTACCTACTGCTACAGTCTCTCGGGACTATGCTAAAGGCTTCGGGAGCTGAGGTACTCCTAGAGATACTCAAGCACGCGGGAGCCCTCCTAGCTACAGCTCTTACAGCTATCAAAACCGTTTACATCATCTCTTTGGTGATCTACAGTCTTAGGGACAAGATCCTCTCCATAGGTGTGCTCCTCTACTCCTTACCATTTAGAGTTGGGAGAAGCGTTGGCGCAACCCTGATAGCCGCCTCGCTGATATACTACATCGGACTCCCCCTAATGCCTGCATTCGCAACAATCTTCGAGGCTCCCCCCGTAGCCATGCCTAGCAGCGGCTTAGGTAGTATTAGGGGTAGGGTGGTGGACTCTCTAGGGAACCCCCTGCCTAACGCTGTTGTAGAGCTCTACGGAAGCGGTGCAGTCGAACCCGATGTAGTTGTTGTTGCGGATACCTCGGGGAGGTTCTACGTCGGGCCGCCATACGATGTAATGACGGAGGGCACCGCCTTTACGTCCTCCGTAGTCTTCATGGGGTACAGGTTTACTCCGGATCCATCGTATCTCAAAGTACCGTGGGAGGGGTCTCTAAGGGTCTACAACCTAGTCTACGCAGGTCAGGGTCTAGCCTTATCACTCATCGGGGTTTTCTACGTAGGTAACGTTAGTAGAGTCGGGGACGGACTTCTGTTAGACATGGAGGTCCTCAGCGAGACAGCCTCCGTGACTATCCTAAAGCTCAGCGCAGTTAACGTAAGCTCTATAGCGGTTAATGGCGAAGACCTGCAGTGCTCTTGGGGGGAGTTTACCTGGGCTGGAATCACGGTAGAGGAGTGCTTCGTTAACCTAAATAGGGGTACTTACACCATTGAGCTGAAGTACCTGGGGACAGAATACCCGAGACCGGCTACTACCGAAAAACACTACGTAGGTACAGCTGACGTTCTCGACTACCTCATCTCACTGCAGACGATTGCTATCTCCTACGTCTACTCGTACCTACTACTCCCAGCAGCTTACCTCACCATACTCTCCGCGTCTACATACGCTCTCTCAAAGTTTCTAGGAGGTGGTATGAGATTCAGACTGATCTGAGGCGCGTCGCTAAGCTAGTCGCGCTTAGTCTGCTGATCCTCATAGGGCTCTTTGTCGCCTCCTCATCGAATACCGTAGTTAGACTAATCCAAGTAGTGGTCGCGGTCCTAGCCGTATCGTTGCTCTGGTCTAGCTTCTCCAAGGAGGTTCTTTAAGGTATCTAGTAGCTCCCCCAACCCAAGCCTCCTGAGGGCGCTAATCTTTAACAGCTTAACTCCTGGGGCTGCCTCCATTAGGGCTTCGGTAACCTTAGCGAGGCGCTCCTCAGAAACCTTATCGATCTTGTTCACAGCCACGACCATCTTCCGACCTACCAGGTCTCGTATAGCTTTAAGTAGGTTTAGCTGACTCTCGAACCCGTGGTAAAAGTCCTCGGACGGGTCGACTAGGAACACGATAACCTGAGCCACCGTTGTGAGGGCTATGAAGGCCTTTCTCTCTACTCGGTTCATCTCCTCGGGTGGGCGGTCTAGGATCCCGGGTAGGTCTAGAATCTGTGCGATGGTACCATCAAGCTCTACGTGACCCACTATAATCTCCTTGGTGGTAAAGGGGAACGGCGATGACCGGGGCTTAGCCGACGATATGGTGGCTACTAAGGTGGATTTCCCCACCTGAGGTAACCCAGCGACGGCTACGATAGGCTTGCTGAAGTCTATACAGGGGGTCTTCCTAAGCTCATCTACAGCCGAGTTAAGGAGCTCTATATCCTTACTAAGCCTTCTAACTACCGAGAGCACCCTACCAACGTACTCCCTGTAGAGCCCCTCAGCCTCGACCCTATCGATACTGCTTAGAACCCTGGTTCTGTACTCCCTATACAGCTTTCTAATAGCCTTAAGCTTCCCGGAGAGCCTCCCTACGGTATCTAGCAGGTCTACACCCTCCGGAACGGCATTCGAGGCTAACTCACGGTAGAAGGGGATCTTCAGGACATCACTCACCTCCCGAAGACGTGCTAGGATGTGGTTCTCGACATACCTAAGGACTCTATCCACCCTCGTCGAGTACTTGACCAACGCCTTCCTACTAACGGACTTCGAGAGGGGTACGGGCTCTCTACCTATCTCCAGGATCCTCTCCCTAACCTCAGAGTACGTTGGGAGCCTCCTGAGGTTCTCTGGGCACACTACCTCCCTCTTCTCCATACACAGCGACCCCCGACCCATATCTCCAGGATCCTGTGAAGGGGTATTTGGTGGCCGCCAGAGATAACCCTATCCTTCAGTAGCACGGCCCTGGGGTTTAGTTGGAGGCGTCTTACACCAGAGGCCGAGGACCTATCTAGTATTAGTAACTCGACGTTATCTAGCGAGACCTCCCCAGCTCTAGCTGACCAGAAGATCCTCTTCAGGTTCTCGTAGACCTCTAGCGTACCCACCTGCCGTACCTCGTAGTAAAGTTTCCTGGAACCTTAATGTAGGTTCTGTACATCTACGGGTAAGCATCTTCAAACAGTCCTGTAGAAGTAGCCTGGTTCTGTCGTCAGGGGGCTCCTAAGTCTTCACCTATCCGAGACCGCCACACTCATCATCTACGTTAAGTACCTCTACGCCCTTAGAGTTCGCGTATGCAGGTTTTTAATTTCACCTACGTACCCCCTCAAGTGTTAGCAGTGTTGGAAACGTGACCGACGCCTGAGCTGATCACGCTCTAAGGGGTCGGTCGGATTTTAAGGCGGAGTTAGAAATCTTGGGTGGAGATGAGATGTCCCTACCTAGGTTTGAGCTCAGGAGGTCAGCGGATTACAGGGTTGTGCACGCGAGTGGTGCTCTAGTAAGCCTAAACCCTAATGAGGGCACAATAATATTCTTCGTTGATAGGCTAGCCCCTAAGGTAAACCCCGACGGATCCATGTCTGTAGAGGTTATAGAGAGGGAGCTCCTAGTTGAGGTAAAGCTGTCTCCGGTGGGGTTCAAGTCGCTAGCCATGGCCCTCCTAGGCAATATCCAGGAGTTTGAGAAGAGAGCTGGTGAGATAAGGATTCAGCCAGTTGTGGAGAAGAGAGAGCGGGACCTAAGTATATAGATTCGGGAGCTTTACATGCAAACTTTCGCGATCGGTAACGGAGGTTTTTATTAGCCCGCGTTGGTAGTCCACTCGGTGGTAATACTGGAGAAGGTTAGGACCACGGTCTCCGTAATCAAGGCCGATATAGGCTCGATAGCGGGTCACGTAGTGGTCCACCCGGATACCATAGCTGCCGCGACGAGGGTCCTCGCGGAGGCTAAGGCTAAGGGTATATTAGTAGACTTCTACGTAACGAACGCTGGAGACGACCTGGAGCTGATCATGACCCATAGGAAGGGCGTGGACTCTCCCGAGGTCCACGAGGTTGCCTGGAACGCCTTTAGGGAGGCTGCTAGGGTTGCTAAGGAGCTGGGTCTCTACGCAGCGGGTCAGGACCTCCTCAGCGAGGCGTTCTCGGGGAACGTGAGGGGGCTAGGCCCCGGAGTTGCGGAGATGGAGTTCTACGAGAGACCCTCAGAACCCATAGCCGTGTTCATGGCAGATAAGACTGAACCCGGGGCGTTCAACCTGCCCATGTTCAGAGCGTTCGCAGACCCCTTCAACACCTCAGGCCTCGTCATAGACCCCAAGTTACACCACGGCTTCAAGTTCGAGATATACGACGTCTTCGAGGGTAGGTCGGTGGTTATGAACGCGCCGGAGGAGATGTACGATATCCTAGCACTCATAGGTACCCCCGGTAGGTACATAGTCAGGAGGGTCTACAGGAGACTGGATGACGAGATAGCCGCGGCAGTCAGTGTGGAGAGGTTGAGCCTGATCGCGGGTAGGTACGTAGGTAAGGACGACCCGGTAGCTGTAGTAAGGGTTCAGGCAGGCTTCCCAGCAATGGGTGAGGTGCTCGAGGCCTTCGCGTTCCCCCACCTAGTTGCTGGCTGGATGCGGGGTTCCCACCACGGACCCCTCATGCCGGTACCCCAGAGGTACGCTAAGTGCACGCGCTTCGATGGACCACCTAGGCTGGTCGGGCTGGGCTTCCAGGTTAAGAACTCGAGGCTTATAGGTCCTGTAGACCTCTTCGACGACCCGGCCTTCGACGAGACCAGGAGACTGGCTCAGGTAATAGCTGACTACCTGAGGAGGCACGGTCCCTTCATGCCTCACAGGCTAGGTCCTGAGGAGATGGAGTACACCGCCCTACCTGAGGTACTCGAGAAGCTTAAGGGTAGGTTCCAGAAGGTTGAGGGAGCCGTTAAAGCAGCTGAACCGAGGATTAAGTCGGAGCTACTGAGCGGTAAACCTGAGGAGTAACTGCCCCAGGGGGTTGGCGTAGACCAAGGTGCTTTTAATGCGTAGAGTACCCATTTTAGTGATCAACTTCAAAGCCTACGACACCGCCATAGGGAGGAGCGCTCTAAGTATAGGTAGAGCTGCTGAGAAGGTTTACAAGGAGTTCTCAGGTTCTGTGCAGATCATAGTAGCCCCGCCCTTTACGGAGCTCAGAACCCTAGCGGAATCCCTTGAGATACCCGTGTTCGCCCAGCACGCTGACCCAGTCGAACCAGGTGCTAGAACGGGCTCCATACCCCCGGAGGCTATTAAGGAGGCTGGCGCCAGGGGGTTCATAGCTAATCATAGCGAGAGAAAGCTGAGGTTAGACGAGATACTATTCCTAATTAGGAGGGCTAAGGTCCTTGGTCTAGCTACCCTAGTTTGCGCATCTGAGCCCGAGGAGGCTGCGGCGATATCTGTACTAGACCCGGATATGGTAGCCGTGGAACCCCCGGAGCTAATAGGTACCGGAGTAGCCGTCTCCAAAGCTAAGCCAGAAGTAGTTACGAGGTCCGTATCTCTAATAAGGAAGTACAACGAGAAGGTAGTAATACTAACGGGAGCGGGGATATCGGGTGCTGAGGATGCTGAGGCAGCTGTACTACTAGGGACTAGCGGGGTCCTGGTCTCCTCAGCAGTCATGAGGTCTAAGGAGCCGTGGAGCGTGATCGACTCTATGGCTAGGGCTATGGTTAGGGCTATCGAGAAGCTCGGACCCTCTCTAGGAAGCTCTTAGTACGTAGCATCCTAACCTTCTCCTCCCTCTCCATTTCGTCGAACTTCATCTTGAGGTACGCAATGGTTCTCATAATCCTGGGTATGAGGATTTTCTCCAGCATCGTTACCTTCCTCCTAGTCCTAGCTATCTCAGCACCTAGTAGAACGAGGGCTTTCTCGTACTCAGCAAGAAGTACTACGGTCTCCAGGAACTCGACCCTCTTTAGTTGAACTCCGTATAGCTCTATAGGTAGTATGGCGGAGCTGGGGTAGGTGCCTCTGAGCTCCAGCATGGGTACGACTACCCCCATAGCGTTCCTAGTCGAAGCAGAGACCTCGACTCCCGTTGCCGTATCGCTAGACACCAGCTCCAGGTGCTCGCAACCGTGTATCCTCAGGGTGCTGTAGTAGCTTGGGTAGATCTCGGAAAGTAGACTATTCAGCTTAGCCCTCAGCTCGTAGGCTCTTCTTAGGGCTATGTAGAACTCCTGGACCAGTAGGGTCAGTCTATCCCTAAGGATCCTGTGTAGTCTTCTAGCAAGTACCAGCCGACGCCTTAGCCTTATTAGCTCTATCTTCGTAGGTCTCGATATCTTTATAATCTCCCCGGAGCTCATACCTTAGTTAACCTCCAGAGGATGCGCGGTACTTCGGGTGGTACTTCCTCAGCGTCTGCGGGCTTATCTGCTTTAGCTCCTCCTCCGGCAGTACCGATAGCACCTCCCAACCGATATCGAGGGTCGTCTCGAAGCTCCTCCTCTCGTACTCTCCCTGGTTTATGAACCTCCTCTCGAAGAGGTCTGCGAACTCTAGGTACCTCTTGTCGCGGGGTGTTAGGGACTCCGTACCGACTATAGCTGATAGCTCCCTAAGGTACTGAGCCTCGGCGTAGGCTGATATAAGTTGTGAGAACACCTCCCTATGATCCTCCCTAGTCTTACCACTACCTATACCCTCCTTCATCAACCTGGAGAGAGATAGGAAGACGTCCACTGGTGGGTATATGCCTTTACGCCACATGTCTCTCGATAGAACTATCTGGCCCTCAGTAATGTAGCCAGTGAGGTCTGGTATGGGGTGCGTGATATCGTCGTCGGGCATGGTCAGTATGGGCATTATGGTCATGCTCCCCTTCTTACCTGAAACCCTCCCAGCTCTCTCGTATATCGTTGCCAGGTCTGTGTACATGTAGCCCGGGTAACCCCTCCTACCCGGGACCTCCTCCCGTGCTGCTGAGAGCTCCCTTAGTGCTTCGCAGTAGTTAGTCATATCGGTTAGGATCGTCAGTACGTGGGCGTCGTAGTTCCACGCCAGGAACTCGGCAGCTGTTAGGGCGGTTCTAGGTAGGGCCAGCTTCTCAACGGTTGAAGCTGATGCGGGAGCTATGAAGGCTATGGTCCTATCCAGTGCCCCCATGGACCTCAGCTCCTTTAGGAAGTACGCGACCTCCTCGTAAGTTACACCGATGGCTCCGAAGACTACTACGAAGCTCTCCCCAGAGCCTCTAACTGACGCTTGCCTAACTATCTGCATAGCGATCCTGTTGTGGGGTAGCCCGGAGCCGCTGAATATTGGTAGCTTCTGGCCCCTCACGAGGGTTAGAAGGCCGTCGATTACTGATATGCCTGTCTCGATGGGCTCTGACGGCGGTACTCTAAGGGCTGGGTTGAGGGGGGCTCCGTGGATGTCCAGGTAATCCTCGGGGACTATCGGGGGGCCTCCATCGATGGGTCTTCCTAGACCATCGAAGATCCTGCCGAGCATGTCCGACGATGCCGGGATACGTAGGGTATCCCCGTAGAACCTAACTACGGTCCTACCCGGTGTTATCCCGGCGGTACTACCGAATACCTGTACTACAGCTACGTCCCTACTCACATCGATTACCTGCCCCAGTACCGACGTGTCGTCCAAGGAGACCTCAACAAGCTCGCCGTACTTAATCCCCCCAATAGCCTTAACGAAGAGTAGGGATCCGCGGACCCCGATTATGCCTCTAGTAGACCTAACAGCGAGTAGCTCCTCCAACCCTAACCACCCAGTAACTTCTCGAACTCGGACCTCAAGGTGCTCACAAGCTCCGGGTGAACCCTGCTTCTCAGCTCATCTGGGGTGTAGTACTTCATCTGAGCTATCATAGTCCTACACCTAAGCTCCCTGAGCTTAGCTACAGGTATACCCCTGGCGACGGCCTTCCTCGCTAGGGAGTAGAACTCCATGATGGCCTCCATGATTAGAGCCCCCTTCTCCGGCGGGCAGTAGGCATCTACGGGGTTTAGAGCACTCTGCTGGAGGAAGTCCTCCCTAATCATCCTAGCTACCTCTAGAACGAGCTTATCCCCCTCCGGTAGTGCCTCAGGTCCTACGAGCCTCACGATATCGCTTAGCTCAGCCTCACGTTGCAGGATCTTCAGGGCCGTCTCCCTATAGGCACTCCAATTAGTTATGCTATCCCAGTACTCCCTAACGAAGTCTATGTAGAGGCTGTAGCTGAGTAGCCAGTTGATCGCCGGGAAGTGCCTTCTAGTGGCCAACCCGTAGTCTAAGGCGTAGAAGCTCTGGACGTACCTAACCGTAGACCTAACCACAGGTTCGCTGAAGTCCCCACCGGGTGGTGAGACCGCGCCAAATATCGTTAGACTACCGTACCTCTCAGGCCTACCGAGGGCCCTAACCCTACCGGCCCTCTCATAGAACTCGGCTAACCTACTAGAGAGGTACGCTGGGAAGCCCTCCTCGCCAGGCATCTCCTCCATCCTACCGCTAATCTCCCTCATAGCCTCAGCCCACCTACTGGTAGAGTCAGCCACCATAACCACATCGTAGCCCATGTCCCTGAAGTACTCACCTATGGTAACCCCCAGGAAAACGCTCGTCTCCCTAGCGGCTACCGGCATGTTGCTCGTGTTTGCTATGAACACCGACCTCTCCATCATGGGCCTCCCCCTCCTCGGGTCGTTAAGCTTCATGAAGCTCGTTAGGGCATCGGACATCTCGTTACCCCTCTCACCGCAGCCTACGTATATGGCTATATCGGCATCGCTCCACTTAGTTATCTCCTGAAGGGCCACCGTCTTACCAGTACCGAACCCTCCGGGTATGGCCGCCTTACCTCCCTTAGCTATGGGGAACGTGTAGTCTATCACCCTAATACCGGTTATGAGGGGTTTCACCGGGTTGAGCTTCTCCCGGTAGGGCCTGGACTTCCTAATAGGCCACAGCTGGTACATCTTAATCTCGATATCGCGGCCCTCGGAGGTTACTACAGCTACGGTATCCTCTACGGTATACTCGCCATCGTCGGCTAACCACTTCACATAGCCGCTAACACCTGGGGGGACCATTACCCTATGCTCCACGAGGGGGGTCTCCCTAACGTACCCCAGCACATCCCCGGGTTCGACCCTATCACCTACCTTTACCTCCCTGTTTCTCGTGTAACCCCACTTTACGTCCCTATTCAGAGGAGCTAGACTTACACCACGCCTAATGAATATGCTCCCAGTTCTCAGACCTATCTCCTTCTCGGGTCTCTGAAGCCCGTCGTATATGGAGCCTATCAGACCAGGCCCGAGCTCAGCTGATAGAGGTCTCCCAGTTGCCTCAACCCCCTCCCCAACGGTTAGCCCGGAGGTCTCCTCGTAGACCTGTATGTAGACCCTATCGCCGCGTATAGCTATTACCTCACCTATTAGACCCTCGTTCCCGACCCTTACTACCTCGTACATCATGACCTTCGAAAGCCCTTCAGCAACTACCAGAGGACCAGCTACACGGTATATCCTACCCACAGACCCGCTCAACCTCCCACCCCTATATGTATCTCGTAGCCTACGAATTTACGGACCAGCTCCCTGTAGTAGACCTCCGGGCTTGAGCTTAGCTCCGCAGGTCTATCCGGAAACTCAACTACTACGGGCCACAAGGCCCTCTCCACATCCTCCGGGAGCCTGACCCCCTCCAGGAGACTCTTCTGTACCAGGATCACCCCTACATCACCCCTCTTAGCTAGGTCTACCACGAGCCTACCCGCTTCCTGAGCCCCCTCAGCAATGTAGACGTCGGCGATCGAAAGGACCTTCATTAGGGGGGTCAACTCCCTCGACACCACGGCTACGACCTTAAGTCTTCTTGGTGTAGCCGTAGCTACCACCTCCTCAGAGACCTAGGTAGTAGGGAGTACCTCAGAACCTTAAGCTCGTAGTACCTGTTTACTAGGTAGAGAGTCAGTATGTCGGCTAGGCTCCCGGAGTACGTTAATAGCTCCTTCACTAGGGGGTAGATAAGTGCTGCCTCGTGTACCGTGTACCTGGTTAACTCAGCTCTACTCAAACCCCTCAACCTCTCTAGGACCCTCCTCAAGGGTATCTCCACGACAGGGTCTATACCTAACCTAGCTAGTAAATCCTCGAACCTACCTAGCTTCAGACCCAGGAGCTCAGAATTTTTAACGTAGTTGAAGTACCTCACGGCTACTAAGACCTTTATAGCATCTAAAGCTCTAGACTCATACTCCCGGAGCTTAATGTACGCTTCCCTAACTCTCTCTAGGAACCTCATTAGGGCGCACCCTATATCTCTGGGAGCGCAACTAGAGTACTCAGCGGCTAACGATTTCATAGAAATCCCGGCTAGCTTTACTAAGCTACTTTCACTAGGGCTGCCGACTACTCCAGGAGCTCCCGAGAGGCTTAGAACTATGTATTCCGTTTGGTAGAACTCGAGGAACAGCTTCAAGAACCCAAGGTAGTTCTCTGGGAGGAGGTCCTCTAGGAGGTGTAACTCAGCTGAAAGAGCCTCGTTTAGGGTTCTATCGACCTCCTCGTAGGATTTAGACTGCGAGAGGTTGATTAAGTGCAGCCTAAGACCGGGTAGGCGGGTTAGGTACTCCGCGGTGAGCTCTGCCCCCTTAGTTGCGTACTCTAGGACCTCCTCAAGTCTCGGAGGTCTGGACAGTAGGACCTGAATTAGACCTATCGAGAGCTCCTTTGAGGGCTTCACCGAAGCACCTCCTCGAGGAGCTCTCTCCTAAGTCTGGAGGTAAGTCGGGAGAGCCTACTATCGAAGCTGTTGTCTATGACGACACCGCTCTCGGGTTCCTCTACCATTGCACCGCCGAGGATCTTAGCGGTCCTAAGCTCCAGCTCTATACCCCTCTCCCTACCTATGCGGGTTACCAGGTCCCTAGCTAGCTCAATGTCCTGCTCAGCTACGTAGACTATGAGCTTCCTCACCGTACCTAGGCTAGCTAGGGCGTTATCTAAAGACGCCTCAACTAGCTTTCTAAGGGAGTTTAACCTAAGGTCGGGAGGTAGGGACCTCAGGATATCCACAGCCCTGGAGATTAAGGAGCCTAGTAGCTCCGACCTAGCCCTACTGATTACTAGTCTAGCCCTTAGCTTAGCCTCCGCTACCCTAGCTTCGTAACCTACGTCCGCTAGAGCCCTCCTCCTCTCCTCCTCTACTACAAGCCTCTTCCTATCCTCAGCCTCCTTTACGAGCCTCCTAGCCTCCTCCTCAGCTTTCCGAACTATGGCTTCGGCCTCCTCAAGGGCCTTCCTAATTACGGCCTCCCTTAAGGCATCAGCCCCGCCCATTACCCTAGATCACCAGGGGCACCACCATGAGGCCGAAGACTAGTCCGAGCATCCCGAATAGCTCCTCGTAGGCTGCCAGGATTATACCCATAGAGAATATCGTGCCCCTGGTCTTAACTAATAACGAGATCGCGTCGGCACAGACTATGCCCTGCATCCACGCCGAGAAGAGCTCGGCGAGACCGACAAAGAGGGACACCCCGAGAAATGCCGCAGCCGTCGTAAACGGTAGAGCTCCGCCGTACTTTGCCATTGCTGAAGGTAGGTACTGGATATACATAAAGTACATGAAGGCGAAGCCGTAGACTAGGGTCTGGGTTGCCGGGAGGAATGATAGCAGTAGTACGTATGTTCTAACAGCAGGCTCCTCGGCTATTATGGATAGGCCTACCGAGGCAGCTCTTCTTATACCTAAGGTGGTCCCTATTACTGCCAGAGCCTCGGCTAGACCCGGGGCTAGGTATGCCAGTAGGTTCGCTTCCATAGGTACCCTAGAGAAGGGAAAGGCTAAGGTATAAAAGCTAGCTTAAAGCTAGCCGAGGTTACTTAAACACACCAAGGAGTTTATACTTAAGTTGTTTATACTACGTGAGATCGTCGTGAAAGTGTCAGACTACTACCTTACCTAGGAATACTTTGACGGGTTTAATCCTACGCCCCTGACCCTCGTAGAACTTCGAGGATATCTCGAAAAGGCATAACCTCAGGGAGTGTATGAAGGGGCTAACGGCTGAAAGCGCTAGGTTAAACACGTGCAGGAAGAGTGTAGCCAGAGCTCCGACTATAACCGCTACTAGGAGGTTGACACTCCTCAGGGAGCTGTAAACTCCCAGCGCCATACTGTTGAAGAGCTCTGCTAGGAGAGCCGTACCAGCGGCTATACCGGCTATCCTAATGTAGGAGAAGACGTCCCCAACAACACCTACTACGTCGAAAAGCCACAGGAAGGCCCCGACGCCGCCCATAGTCTTAATCCTCGAAATCACCACCGCGGCGAGCCCCACTAGGGTTATAGCCTGCGCAACTTTGTAGGTACTATCCGCTACGCTGAGGTAAGCTAGGTTGAACACCCTAGACACTACGAAGGGCCCCCCGGTCATTAGTGCGAGTACCCCCATTTCAAATACTGCGTCAAAGGTCCTACGAAGCTTGATGTTCTTAGCTAGAGCTATGGAGTGCGAGAGGAACGTAAACGCGTAACCTATGACCAGGCTGATGCCTACCAACTCCAGTATGTTCCCAACGTTAATCAGAGGTTTTTCGAACGGTATGTACGTGCCCACTAATGAACCTAGGAAGCTCTTAGTCAGTAGACCGACTACAGCACTCAGTGCCCCACCGGTGTAGAGTATCTTCTGAAGTCTCCTAAAGCCGGGTGAGTCGGGGTCGTTAACGAACTTAGGTAGTATGTACCTTGTTGCCAGTACTATACCTATACCATAGCCCACATCAGCCATCATTATCGAGTAGAACAACAGGAAGGCGTAGGTCAGTAGAGGTGTTGGATCCCATTCGTAGTGAGTTGGGACGCCGTATAGCTCTGTTAGAAGCTCGAATGGTTTGAAGGGTCTTAGATTATCGAACTCTATTGGAGGGATATCACCCTCTGATACAACTACGTAGGTTGGGTACCTACTAAGGGCGTTAAGGACCTGCTTCAGCCTGGACTTCAGGACCCAGCCCGATATAGTTACGATATACTTAGACCTAGCAGCGGCCTTAAGCACCTTAAGCCTCTCGTACTCACTCTCAACTATGGTCTTAAGTAGGGCTAGGTCCTTTACCCTTGATTCCAGAAGCTCTCTCCTCCTCGATTTGAGACTCTCTATACTCTTAGACAGCTCCTCCAACCTAGACTCCAGGGTCTTGATGTAGCTTCTAAGGTCTGTCCCAGGATCTACCTCCGTTTCTAGAACTGCTGAACCCTCGGGTAGGCTACTCAAGACCTCAGAAAGACTCTCCGGTCTGAAGAGGCAGGTCAGCACAGCACTTTTATCACGCCTTAGCTCAGCTACTACTCCGAGAGCCAGGCTCTTTACATGGTCTACGGAGTTCTCCGGAACTAGTAGGGTTCTTATAGCTATGTACTTACCAGTGTAGTGGATTAAGGATACCGTTCCATTGGGGTACCTCCTGAGAAGGTCCTCGGATAGCTCCTTAAGGATTAAGCTACTGGTAAGCCTCTTCTCGTAACTGGTAATTAGGCTGTTGAGCGTGCTCACCTCCTCGTAGACCTTCCTAAGATCTGCGAGGAGGTTCTCCAAGGTTCTCTTCATAGGCTCTGGAATAGCCTCTACCTTAACTACAGCTCTTCTCTCTAGGTTAGACTCGAGATACTCGTAAACTCTTTTAGCCTCCTCGAGTAGTGCTACGTACTCCTCTAATTCCCTAATTAACGGGTTACCTGACTCGAGAGCCTGCGGCTCTATTACTCCCTCCCTAACTAGGAGCTCCGTGATCTCCTCGGAGAGATCCCTTGGTAGTACCGCGAGGACGTTTACAGCCACATCAGGTTTACTTAGAAGGACCTTGCTCAGTCTACTCAATGTTGACCCCAGCAACTAGCGAGGCTATCCTCTTTGCTACTCTAACTAGAGCCTCCTCCGGGACGGCTTTGATTCTCTTAGCCTCCTCCTCAGCTGAAGTCACTATCCTTCTAACCTCCTCCTCTATTCTAGCCCTAAAGAGCTTTACCTCCTCCTCTATACCCCTTTTATAGCTATCGTCCGACAGTATAGCCTCAGCTAATGCTTTAGCTCTAGTAAGGACTTCCTGAGCCTTCCTACGAGCCTCCTCAAGTATCCGCTCCGCCTCAGCTTCAATAGCGGCTACTATATCGCTCACCGACCCCCCCTCAGGTGAGTACCGTAGAAAGAGGCTGAAGGTAAACTTATAAGCTCGCTAAGTGGTCACCGACACAGAAGGTAGTAGCCTCATAGCTAGTTTACTGCAACTGGTAGTCCTCAGTTTTACTAGCGACGGATCGGTTCAAGGTAGAGATTCTGTGGGGGGCCCTCCTAATCCGGCGTAGGATAGGGCGATCTGGAAGATGGTCGAAAATCTTCTTCTAAGCTCATATACCTGGGGTTTGTAGAGAAAGACCGTCCTCTCCCTAGAGCTTAGTTCAAGGATGGAGCTAACTACCTCAGCAGCGTGCGGATCGCTAACTATACCGACAAGCTCTCCCTCCCCAGATACTACCTCGATTATTATGGGTAGGAGAAGCTTGTCCCATCTCTCCCTAGGTACGTACCTAGATAGCTCGACCAACTCACTGCGCCTAAAGAAGTGTAGGGAACCGTCTCGGCAAACTACATGTGGAAACTCCTCCTCAAGCAACTCTCTTAGGGTTTTCCTAGTAACTGGGAGGTGTTTATTCGCTATACGCAGCTCCTCTCTAAGTAGGAACTCAATTATATCTGGACGTGAGTCCACTCCTTTCTACCACGTATACTGGCATGCTACCAGTATACTTTAACCTAACGAATTTTCTACCCATAAGTAGGGATATGGGGAGGTCCTCCAGAGGAGTTTCAATACTCGCAGGTGGGGCAACCCCCCACCTCTCCCTCCTTTAGTACGTAGGCTACCCTAACTCTCTCAGCCCTAGCTTCGGGTTTCTCCTCCTTTCTCTGGACCTCCCTCCTCTCCTCAGCGGCTTTCTCAGACATCTTTATCCCGAAGTAGATCACCTGCCTGGACTTCGATTTATCCCTGTAAACCGTAATACCCTTACATCCAAGCTTCCAGGCCAGTGTGTAGACCTTGATCACGTCCATAGGGGTCGCCTCGTACACCATGTTAACGGTCTTACTCACCCCCGCATCGACCCAGGCTTGCCAGGCTGCCTGGTGGTACACGTGGTACTCGGGGGATATGTCGTGGGCTGTCCTAAAGAGCTCCCTAATCCTCCTCGGGATGTATGGGTTGTGGGCTACTGACCCCGTCTCGGCTACCAGCTTCACCACCTCGCTAGTATCGAGGTCGTAGGCCCTCAGGGCCTCGAGGAAGAGCCTGTCGACCTCTATGAAGGTACCCACGGTCACCACCCTGGTGAACGCCAGGGCGAATATGGGCTCTACAGAGCTCGACGTACCGGCGATTATCGAGAGGGTCCCCGTGGGAGCTATCGAGAGTAGGGTAGCGTTCCTAAGACCGTACCTCAGCATCAGGCTCTCCACCAGGCCCCAGTCCACCTTGGGTCTACCCCTAACTATATCCCTAACCCTATCCGAGACCTCGCTTAGGTTCAGACCGGCTATCGAGAACAGCTCCTCCAGTTTGGGTGCGGTGTGCCAGACCGGTCTATAGAGGCTCGGGTTCCACGCTGGGAACGGCCCCCTCTCCTTGGCCAGCTCCACGCTGGCCAGGTAGGCGTTGTAGGCTATGAACTCAGCGAGGTGGTAGGCCAGGTAGATAGCATCCGGGGAGTCGTACCTTATGCCCAGCTTGATCAGCGCATGGGCCCACCCCATAACCCCGAGGCCCACCTTCCTCGTCCTCCCGACAGCCTCGTAGAACTGCTTCAGGGGGTACCTAGCTACGGATATAACGTCGTCGAGGAACCTGACAGCGGTCTTAACGTCCTCGGCCAGGGCCTCCCAGTCTATACCCACCTTCCCATCCGGCTTGGTTACAACGTACTTCTCCAGGTTTATACTACCGAGGTTACAGGACTCCCACTCCAGGAGGGGCTCCTCGCCGCACGGGTTCGTAGCGTTTATCTTACCCAGGTACCACGTCGGGTGCCTCCTGTTTATAGTATCTATGAAGAGAAGTCCGGGGTCGCCCGAGTCCCAGGCGGACTTGACTATGGTGTCGAAGAGCTCGCCGGCGTCGACCCACCTAACGATGGCCCCCTCGGACTCAGCTATCTGGAGGGCCTCGTCGACCGTTACTATCAGGGACCTCTCCAGGGGTACGGACCACCCCCACTCCTCAAGCTCCCTGAGGATCACTTCCTGGACCCACTCCTCGTGCATGTAGTGCCTAGCTCTAACCATCGCGTAGTACCTGGAGTCGTTGGTCCTGGTCAGGCTGGTCCTCCTCGGGTTTACGAGGGGCACCTTACCTCCCTTCAGAACGGCCTCCATGAAGTAGTCGTAGACCCCGACGCTTATGTTGAAGTTCTGGAGGTTTACGTCCTTGAGCTTACCCGACTTGCTCTGAATAAACTTCTCGATATCCGGGTGCCAGATGTGTAGAACCCCCATATTGGCCCCCCTCCTCCTACCGCCCTGCTTTATCACATCGGTATTAATGTCAAATACCTTCATAAAGGATAGTGGACCGCTGGCAACCCCGGCCGTGGACGCGACTACATCTCCCTCAGGTCTCAGCTCGCTGAAGTCGAACCCGCAACCACCTCCCTGCTGAAATACGAGAGCCTGGGCTCTTAGAGCATCGTATATTCCGTCACCAGCCTCCGTAACGATAGAATCCCGGACGGGTATTACGAAGCAGGCCGATAGTATGCCTAGCTTAGTGCCAGCGTTCATAAGGGTAGGCGAGTTGGGGAGGAACTTTAGCGATGAGAGAAGTTCGTAGAACCTCCTAGCCCAGAACTCCGCTTCGGAGGGTCTTTCCGCGCTTGCTATATACCTAGCAACGCGCCAGAACATCTGCGACGGCGTTTCAGAGATCCTCAGGGTCTCCGGGTTCCTCAGTAGGTACCTAGCCGTGAGGGTCTTTAGTGAGGGGTACGTTAGGGAGAGGTCCTCCTCCTTAAACTCCCTCCACGCCCCCTTGCCGAATACGTGGTTATATATCCTAGCCAGGATATACCTCCGCGCAGCCAGCTCGAACCTCTCATCAACTACAACCCTCTCTATAAGGGACTTCTCAACCCTATCGGCTATCTCAGATGAGCTTATCGTCTGCCTCCTCTCCGAGATTTCGGATAGTACCGCATTTACCACCTCGTCGAGGTACTGTACTAGGCCGACGCTCTCCAGAGCTTTCTTAATGGAGTTCCTGAGCTTCTCAACGCTGAACGGCTCAACCCTGCCGTCGTGCTTTACAACCGAGATAGCGGAGCTCACAGTACCACGCTACGGTATCTGTAGTTACATAACCTATAAAAACGGGTACCTAGAGGGCTTTATACCTCTCATACCACATCTCATAAGCCTTAAGTAGGTCCCTATTCACGCTAGGCTTCCTGTACTTGAGAACCTCCTCGAAGTCCTCCATGGTGATGGGTCTGGGTTCTCCCTGCCCACCGCTCTTCTCGAATAGCTCTCTGATAGTCCTCAGGTGGGCTGCCATGACTATCTCAACTATGTCGCTCGAAGAGTACCCCTCAAGCATCTCGGCAAGTTTCTCGAGGCTTACGCTAGGGTCTAGCCTAAGGCTCTTCGTGTACATCCTAAGTAGCTCCAGCCTGGTCTCCTTAGTGGGGAGGGCTATGTATATCCTCTTCTGAAACCTCCTTATGAAGGCCTCGTCTAGTCTCCAGGGCTTGTTCGTCGCCGCGATTATGAATAGAAGCAGCTTGGGGGAGAACTTGCTGTCTAACCCGTCCATCTCCTTGAGGAACTGGTTCCTGACCCTGGCCTCCCCACCTACCTCATTGGGGTAGGGCGCGAAGAGGGAGTCAACCTCATCTATGAATATTATGACCGGTGTTCCGCTCTTCGCAAGTTCCCTGGCCCTGGAGAATAACCTGGCAACCCTCTTCTCAGCCTCGCCCAGCCACTTAGACATTATACTAGCCGCATCTACGCTTACAAAGTAGCCATCGACCTCGCCAGCCACGGCAGCTGCAATGTACGTCTTACCACACCCCGGGGGTCCGAAGAGTAGTATACCTCTAGGCCACCCTAGCGGGAAGAGATCGGGTCTCTTGGAAGGGTATATTATCGCTTCCCTTATGGCGTTCTTAACCTCCTCCATATCAGCTACCTTACTGAAGTTTATCGGAGAGTCTCTGACCACCTTAAAGAACGAGTCGGTATCGTCTGGGGAGTCCTGCTCCCCTCCTGATGTGGGGACCTTAACCCTACCTAGCAGTCCCTCCAGCTCGGCTACCCTTCTCCTGTACTCACCTATCCACTGTCTGTAGATGTTGTTTAAGCTGTGGTCTGGGTACATCTGGATTATCTTCTCTAGCACCTCTATGGCTCTCCTGTAGTACGCTATGGCGTCAGCGTAGTTACCCTCTCTATCGCTCATCACGGCCTTTATAGCGTAGTTACGTGCCAGGCCCTCTAGGTACGTTAGGGATGTCGAGCTCACCTAAGCACACCGTGTGCTAAGACTTCTGGTATATTAGCGAGATCTTACCCTGCTTCTCCAAGTCTATTAGGGTCTCTATTATATCCTCCCTAGAGACCCCCAGTCTCTCAGCCAGTAGTCCTACCTCGATAAAGCCCCCGTGGCTCCTCGCTACCTCCAGTATGCGTCTAGCTATCTCCTCCCTAGGTAGTCGGGCCTTCCTCGGCTTAGCCGTAGCCACCGCAACCGCCTGAGCTTCAGCTACTCTCTCAGGTGGCCGGACACTCTCTGCTATAACACTTACGGGCTGCCCCTTCCAAACTATCAGCTCCGGGGGTATCTCCGGGAGCTGCGAGAGCCTCTCCTCAACGGACTTCTCCACCTTACTTAAGAGCTCCTTAGCCTCCGGCGATATTACTAGAACATCCTCGGCCTTCACCTCGTAGGCGTCCGTACTACTGGCCACCAGCTCCCTGGTCTTACTAATGGTCAGCTCCAGCCCTATAGCTAGGTTAGGCGCTACCTCACTTACGTAGTCCTTAGCTATGTGGAGGAGTGGTGATATGCTAGCTAAGGCCTTAGCTATATCGGCAACGTTCTCGAGGGTCTCCAACCTAAGCTTTACCTGCTCAACTATCATCTCAGTTATCAGGGCCTTCTTAATGTACTTGGCCACCTGGGCAGCCTCATTGGCGTATACCAGGGCCCTCTCGTTCTTCTTCTCCGACCTTGCCACCAGAGCCTCCCTGACGAGTTCCTTGTACCTACTCACAAGCCTGTCGGCAACTTCTCTGATGTCTCTGAGTATGGTATCCAGCCTTACTATTAGCTCGGAGAGCTCTACGGACCTCCTCCTATCTCCAGCGAAGACCCTGCCGAGGCGGTTGAATAGGCTAAAAATGCTCACCTACCGAACACCTCATAGAATATTCAGTGGGGTGCCTCCTCTATGACCACTACAGGTATCGGTGCCGTCTCGGGCGGCTTAGGCTGCGTCGCCGGCACGCTCTTCACCTGCGGCTCGACGGGCTCCGCCTCGAGTTTGGACAGTAGCTCTAGGTGTTTCTCAACGTCCTTCTTCTCGTCTAGGCACTTGCTCTTAGCGTTCCTCAGGAAGTCCATCGACGCCTTGTAGGACTGCTCGCTCACCTCGTTGCTCATGTACAGTACGTAGACGTTTGCTATAGCCCTCTCGTACCTGATTATCTGGTCGTCGAGCTCGTTAATCTTAGTCTTAAGTAGCTCCCTAACCTTCGCGGAATCCTCCCTAACCTTCTTGAACTCGGCATCCAGCTTCTTCCTTAGCTCCTCGTATGCGTGGGTCGGTATCATACCCTTCCTATTTAGTTCCTCCAGGGACCTCATCCTCTTCTTAACCCTGTCTAACCTGTTCTCGACATCGATCGCGGCTACCTTCCACTCCGGCAGGATCACTAGAGCATCGGGGGTCCTCACGATCCTCTCAGCCCCGACCTTAACTAGCTCGTAGTCGTTGACAGCTATCTCTATGGCCTCCACATTCCCCGAGACGTCGGCGAATACTGCTACCAGTTTACCTAAGCTCCTCCCGTACTCATCCCTTACCACCTGACCTAGGAATTTCTCAACCTGGTCTAGGGTAACCATCTCCAGCACCGCGGAGAAGTACTCAAGGTCATGTTACTTAAAAAACCACAGCTACTTTACAGCCGAAAGCCCCGTACTTTAGGTGGGGAGGAGGTCGGAGTTAGGTTAGAGATCTCGGTACTAATTTAGCCTCAGTCGTGCTACTACATGAGGTGCGTAGATGGGTAGGTTCCTCCTGATGATCCCCGGGCCGTCCCTAGTCGACCCTGAAACTATGCTCGATATGGCTAAGCCCACGTTAAGTCACGTATCGGCGGAGTTCGACGCTATCCACAGAGAGGCCCTGGACATGTTAAAGAAGGTCTTCGGCACGTCGGGTAGCGTGGTCGTTATTCCTGGGAGCGGTACTGCCGCAATAGAGCTAGCCGTTAGGACGGCGGTAAGGCCCGGTGAGAAGGTTGTAGTCCTCAAGGCTGGCTACTTCGCTGACTACCTAGTAGATGCAGCTAGGAGAGTGGGTGCTGAGGTAACGGTAGTAGAGGCACCTATAGGTAGGGGCTTTACGGAGGATGATGTGGAGAGAGTGTTAAGTCAGGGGGGCTTTAGTGCTGTGCTACTGCAGCACGTAGAGACCTCGGTGGCTGTGGCGAACCCAGTAGACAGGATAGCTAGGAAGGCTAAGGAGTTTGGAGCTAAGGTGATCGTGGATGGGATAGCATCGATCGGTGGTATGGAGATGAGCATGGATAGCTGGGGCGTTGATGTATGTCTAACCGGTTCTCAGAAGGCCCTCGCAGTACCCCCCGGCTTGGCCATAGTTGCCTATAGGGGCGGCTTCACCCCAATAACAGATAACGAGACTCTCTACTTCAATATAACGAAGCTCCTAAAGGAGATGGAGTCTACTAGGAACTACTACATAACGCCGGCAGTTAACCTAGTCTACGCCCTCAACTTGTCTCTGAGGAGAATACTTGCAGAGGGTCTTCAGCATAGGTATAGGAGGCACGAGGCTCTAGCCAAGGCTGTTCAGAAGGGTCTAGAAGCTCTAGGTCTGAGGCTAGTAGCTGAGGAGGGCTTTAGAGCCAACACAGTTACAGCGGCATACATACCTGAAGGGGTCGAGTGGTCCAAACTCTACAGCGAGATGCACAATAGAGGAGTCGAGATAGCCGGAGGCCTCGGAGCCCTTAGAGGTAAGATCTTCAGGATAGGTCATATGGGTGAGGTCTCCGCCAACGATGTGGTAGCTACACTAGCAGCTCTAGAGAGAGTTTTAGCCAAGCTAGGGTATAGGGTGGAGTTCGGGGCCTCAGTGAGGGCTGCGCAGCAGGTACTGGATGCCTACGGTGTTTAGGATGGTCTACGACATTATAATAAGGCGTGGCATAGTCGTAGACGGAACCGGGTCTCCCCCCTTTAGAGCTGATATAGGTATCGTTGGGGATAGAATAGAGGTCGTTGGGGACTTAAGCGGCGAAAAAGCTGAGGTAGTTCTAGACGTACCCAGCCTGGTGGTCTCCCCGGGCTTTATAGACATGCACAACCACAGCGACGTATCTATATTCGAGGTACCGACAGCTGACAACTACATACTTCAGGGGGTTACAACCATAGTAATAGGTAACTGCGGACACTCACCGGCGCCTCTCTCAGATGTAAATAGGGAGGATTACGTAAAGGAGATTAAGAAGGAGCACCCCGAGGTAGAGGTTAGATGGGAGAGCTTTGGCGACTATCTGAAGGCGTTGGAGGAGCTGAAACCGGCCATAAACATAGTCCCCCTAGTGGGACACGGAACTGTGAGGTCCGCTGTAATCGGGTTCGCCCCGGAGCAGCCCTCAAGGGACGACCTCGAGAAGATGAAGGAGTACGTGCGGGAGGCTATGGAGGCCGGGGCCTTCGGGATCAGTACCGGCCTTATATACATACCGGGGACCTTCGCCACTACTGAGGAGATTATAGAGCTAGCTAAGGTTAGCGCTAGGTATGGAGGTATATACGCTACGCACATGAGGAATGAGGGTGTCGGACTCCTAGACTCCGTGTATGAGGCTATTACGATAGGTATTAAGGCGGGAATTCCCGTCGAGATCTCGCATCTAAAGGCGAGCGGGAGACCCAGTTGGGGGAAGGTAGTTACTGCACTAAGGATTATAGAGGACTACGCCTCAAGGGGTTTCGATATCTCCGCGGACGCGTACCCCTACACCGCGGCCTCCACATCGCTACTCACACTGCTGCCGAAGGATATTAGGAGTGGGAGGACCGAGGAGGTTCTCAGTAAGCTAAGGAATCCGGAGGTAGTGGAGAGAATTAGGAAGGAGCTAGCTGGAGGTATATTCGAGGAGAGGTACATATCGTGGTCTGACATAATGATCTCCTACTCACCTAAGCACAGGGAGTTCGAGGGCATGAGGATAGACAAAATAGCTCAAGCACTAGGTCTAGACCCTGTTGACACCGTAGTAAAGCTACTCATCGACGATGAACTAGCCACAGGCATGGTCACATTCGGCATGAGAGAGGAGGACGTGAGGGCGGTGATATCGCATCCTTATGTCGCTATAGGGAGCGACGGCTCGGTAGGTAAGTTCGGAGTAGGGAAGCCGCACCCGAGGAGGTACGGCACCTTCCCTAGGGTTATAGCTAAGTACGTTAGGGAGGAGAAGGTGCTCACCCTACCAGAGGCTATTAGGAAGATGACCTCCCTACCGGCTAGGAAGCTAAGGCTGTGGGATAGGGGGATCATAAGACCCGGGTTTAAGGCTGACATAACCATATTCAACTACTACACGATTGAGGATACAGCAACGTACGAGAACCCGCACTCATATCCGAAGGGCATAGCCTACGTTATAGTAAATGGTAAGATAGTAGTGGAGGAGGGCAGGCTCATAAGCAGGGTTAGAGTAGGTAGGGTTCTCAGAAGAGCTTAGACAGTCTCGACCTCAACCCCGGTTTTCCAGTCTTTCCTTGCTCTAGGGAACCGTTTACTGAGGACCGTTTCCCCCATGCCGTCCCCTGGGCGGAGCTCCTGCAAAGACGAGGGACCCCGAGGTAGTTCATCCCCTCCTTAAGGTTTCGCCCAGGAGCAGACCTCGATTCACTACTACCATTTTACATAGAGTGCCGGAGAGTGGGCGTGTGAACCATCATCACCGGAGGCTGCGGAGCTCAAGTAGCTGGATAAGGTTAATCAAACTAAGTAAACCTACGCCATTCATTAACCGTTTGCTCCAGACGTCCCATGCTTGTATCCGTTGCGCCTAATGACCCCCATACTTACCCCCTCGTAGGTATACCTCGGGGGAAGTTCCACGGGGTACAGCCCCTAATCAGCACCGGTAACGGGGGCTGCGCTTGTGGACGTGACTCTTAAGAGCACTAAACTACGGAATAGCTCTGCCCTGGGGAGCGACTCTTGGCTATAGGAGTTTAATAGTTTCCTCCCAGTGCTAAAAGAGGGGCCTGGACATTGGTTGAGGCAGTAGCCGGCGGATACGTGGATCCATCGCAGCTCAGATTGGAGGACGGTATTACCCTTGTGAGACTCGCCAGGAGGGCTGTCGAGGAGTACCTAAGGTCTAGGAGGGTGATAGAGCTTCCGGAACTCGATGAGAGACTGCTGGCTAGGGGAATGACCTTCACAACCATTAGGAAGATCCTAGGGGGAGACCTTGTTCTAAGGGGGTGTATAGGTTACCTAGTCCCTATAGAGCCCTTAGCTAGGAACGTGGTAACAACAGCCCTCGCAGCAGCTTTCGAAGACCCACGCTTCGAACCTGTAAGTCCGGAGGAGCTTGACCAGCTGGTTTTCGAGGTCAGCGTCCTCTCGGTACCGCAGGATATCAGGTCCAGGGGTAGGGAGAGGGTACGCGAAGTTAAGGTAGGGCAGGACGGTCTCGTAGTCGAGTATAGGGTGTACAAGGGGGTGCTACTACCGGAGGTTCCGGTCGAATATTGCTGGGACGTGGAGACATTCCTCTCCGAGACCTGCATAAAGGCGGGGTTAGACCCGGATTGCTGGTTAAGCGATAAGGTGCGCGTGAAGAAGTTCTACGCTAGAGTGTTCAGGGAGGTAACACCTAGGGGGGAGGTGGTGGAGGTAGACCTAGCCAAGGAATATAGTAGGAGGTGTTTGTAGAGCTACCCAAGCCAATTAAATGGTCATACCGACCCTGCGTGCCGGAGGTGTTGAGCGGCAAATAGCTTTTAAGCACCCCTCCATAGTGTAGTGGGTAAGGATGCATGGATGAGTGTGTGCCTGTGATAAGGCTGAGTAGCGGGAAGGAAATAACCGTAACTAAAGAGCTGGTAGCTCTATTGAATAGGTACGTTCGCTCGGAGTATAGCTTGGAGAAGCTAGCTGAGGACCTCGGGCTGGAGGACTGGGGAGAGGCATACGAGTTCGTTAAGAAGACCCCGGCTTGGCTGATGTGGATTCAGCCCACGTATTTCGAGAAGGTTGTACTGAAGGAACTCTGTTCCGCTAGTACTTAGGAATGCGCAGCTCGGCGGGGTTAGTACCCGGAAGGGCTCTTCTCCACACCTATATCGTGACTACGCGCTACTCCAAGGAGGAGAGGGGGTCTCTGGAGATAGGCGACGCCATCTACCCGTGCGACCCCGATGTCGAGGGGCTTTTATCGGAAATAAAGGGCGTTGTATAGGCAAAAACAAAGCTGG